>OHFG01000013.1_pt1 | contig 206963 bp, 177 predicted proteins | sample 1567411 | NCBI WGS metagenome assembly OHFG01 (sample SAMEA3879563, study PRJEB24766) | human gut metagenome | biome: human-associated habitat; feature: feces | place: USA | collected 1985/1987
CATTAAAGCCGATATGCGGCATTTCGTCGAGAACACGCGCGGCAAAACCGTAGTGATGGGAAGCAACACTCTGCTCTCTCTGCCGGGCGGTATGCCCCTCAAAAACCGCGTCAATATCGTGCTCAATCCCGACGGCAAAGACGAAGACGCCGAAAAAAAAGGATATATTCTCGTTCGTTCGCTCGACGAACTTCTCAAAAAGGTTTCCGAATATCCCGCCGACGAAGTTTACGTAATCGGCGGCGCAATGATGTACCGCACACTTCTGCCCTATTGCTCGGAAGCCATAATAACAAAAGTGCGCGCAACAGGCGGCGCACAAGTCTTTTACGAAAACCTCGACAACAAACCCGAATGGGAACTCGTCGAGGAGTCGGAACCCGTTACGGACAGCGGCTACACGATGACTTTTTGCATCTACCGTAACAACAAAGTTGCGGAGGCCGCCAATGTATCAGGACGATAACGACAACAACAATTATTTTAACAACGACGATCCAACGCCGAATTTTGACGAAGGCAGCAATTTTGATCTCAAATCAGGTGCTCCGGATGTTGTAAAAAATGCCGTTTCGGTCAACTTCACACTTGGATTTGCTGTAATTCTTTTCGTAATTTGCCTTATTGTCACCATATTCACTTTTTCAGTTATGCCCGGTATAAAGGCTACTAAACTTACGGAAGACAACTACGCCAAATATCTCGATTATGAAAATGACGTTAGCGCGCAGGTATACGATGAAAAATGCACCATGAGCTTCAAAGTCCGCTCTACGAGTGAAAACAAGATAGTTCTGACTGCCGTTTTCGAAATAACTTGCATGAGCCAGTTCGTCACCAAAGAAGTGACTCTTGACTGTATACTTACAGCCAATCAGGAAACAACCGTAACCACTGAATTCGAGTTTGCGAACATACCAGGAGGAAGTCAACGGTTCTTTATACGACTCGTATCGATCAAAGGGAGGATATTGCAATGAAATCCAATGAAGTCCCAAAGCGAATCCTTTCCTTTATTCTTATGCTTGCGGCATATATCATGAGCGCAATCTGTGCGTTCACAAATTTTTCGTTTCATAATTCTGTCGTCGTGGCAGTTGAAATATTAATGGGATTTTTATATCTCTTAGGAGCCGCATTGCTTGCATTTTTGCCATATTTTGCCGACTTTTATTATAACCACATACTCGGCTTATTCTTTCATAACCACAAAGACATAAAACCACGGGCATGGTTTACGCGCAACAGAATTCTTGCACCTACTGTGATAATGTTGCTTACGCTTATAACCTTGAATATGATATTCACTTTCATGTGAGGCGAACATTACCCCCCCCCCCCCGCTACCCTTTGACACAAAATCAAAATCCCCGCCGAAAAGCGGGGATTTGTTATTTGACATTCGATTTGTCGTCTGATTTCAGAACAGGTTGTAACCTGCTTCGAAGCAAGCCTGGTTAGACGGTATGAACTGGGGCTTGGACGCAAATACCTTTGCGATGGTGTCCAGCATAACCTGTTTGGGGAACACGCCCGACAGCTTGATGTACGCGCCGAGAACGACGAGGTTGGACGCTTTGTCGTTGCCTACTTCGTGCGCGACTTTGTTTGCTTCGACGTAGTACACTCTGACATCGTCACGGTTGCATTTCTCGGAAATCAGAGAACTGTTGATAATGACCAGTCCGCCTTCCTTGACCTTGTCCTGGAATTTGAGAAGGCTGGGGGTGTTCATTGCAATCAGGCAATCGGGAACGGCGATAATCGGGGACGCCACTTCCTTTTCGTCGAGAACGACGGAACAGTTCGCCGTACCTCCGCGCATTTCGGGGCCGTAGGACGGAAGCCAAGTTGCCGCCATATTTTCATACATTGCAGCATAAGCAAGCATTTGACCGAGGGACAGAACGCCCTGTCCGCCGAAACCTGCGACTATGACTTTTTCCATATTATTCTACCTCCTTGAAAACGCCGAGAGGATATTGCGCCGTCATTTCGTTCTTGACGTAATCGAGAGCTTTGACGGGGGACATATGCCAGTTGGTGGGGCAAGTGGAAAGCAGTTCGACAAAGGAGAAGCCTTTGCCTTCCATCTGGTTCTTGAAGGCTTTGACGATTGCTTTCTTTGCTTTCTTGATGTTTGCAACGTCGGCAAGCGAGCAACGCGCAATGTAGCTCGGTCCGTCCAGAGTTGCAAGCATTTCGCTCATACGGATAGGATTGCCGTTGACTTTGGCGTCACGACCTGCGGGGCAGGTGGTGGCTTTCTGTCCAAGCAACGTGGTGGGTGCCATCTGACCGCCCGTCATACCGTAAATCGCGTTGTTGATGAAGATGACGGTGATGTTCATACCTCTTGCCGCGGCGTGGACGATTTCCGCCATACCGATGGACGCGAGGTCGCCGTCGCCCTGATACGCGAAGACGATGTTGTCGGGGTTGGTGAGTTTGATACCCGTTGCGACCGCGGGAGCTCTGCCGTGAGCTGCTTCCTGCATATCGCAGTTGAAATATTTGTAAGCGAACACCGCGCAACCTACGGGAGCGATGCCGACTACTCTGCCTTTGAGATTGAGTTCTTCGAGAGCCTCAGCGACGAGTCTGTGCGCGATGCCGTGGGTGCAACCGGGGCAATAGTGCAACGGAGTGTCGGTGAGCATTTCGGTTTTTTGGAATACGACTGCCATATTACGCCTCCTTGCTTGCGAACCCGACGATATCTTCGGGAGTCATAACGTTACCGCCCGTTCTGTTGAAGAACTTGACGGGTTTTCTGCCTTCGACGACGAGTTTGACGTCCTCGATGTACTGTCCCATGGAAAGTTCGACCGTGATAAACTCCTTGACGCTTTCCTTTGCCGCGAGTTTGTCGAGAGCGGCGTTGGGGAAAGGATAAAGAGTGATAGGACGGAACAAACCTGCCTTGACGCCCTGTTCACGCAGGAGGTCGACCGCGCTTTTTGCGATACGCGCGACGGTGCCGTACGCGGTGATGATGAGTTCTGCGTCCTCGGTGCGGTACTCTTCGTACATGGTTTCGTTTTCGCACATATTGTCATAAACTTTTTGAAGTTTATGGTTCATATCTTCGAGTTCGTCGGGAACGATGTACAGCGAATTGATAATTCTGCGGTTTGCGCCGAAACCTTCGCCAGTGGTCGCCCACTCTTTCTTGGGGAAGGTCGCGGGGTCTTTCATTTCGGGGAGCGTAACCGCTTCCATAATCTGACCGAGCATGCCGTCGCCGAGTATCATAACGGGCAGACGGTATTTTTCCGCTTTGTCGAACGCGTCGTAGACGAGGTTTACGCACTCCTGAACGGAGCAAGGTCCGTAAACGAGCATTTTATAGTCGCCGTGTCCGCCGCCTTTGACCGCCTGGAAGTAGTCGCCTTGTGCAGGCTGAATGCCGCCGAGGCCGGGTCCGGAACGAACCATGTTGATGATGACGCAAGGCAGTTCGGCACCGCAGATATAGGAGATGCCTTCCTGTTTAAGGCTGACGCCGGGGCTTGACGAGCTGGTCATTGCTCTGCCGCCCGCGCCTGCGGAACCGTACACCATATTGATAGCGGCGATTTCGCTTTCCGCCTGAATGAAGTGACCGCCGACCTGAGGCAAACGCCAGCTCATATATTCGGGGATTTCGTTCTGGGGCGTGATGGGATAGCCGGCATAAAAGCGGCAACCGCCACGGATGGCGGCTTCGGCTATTGCTTCGTTGCCTTTCATAAGTTTTCTTTCAGCCATATTACTTCTCCACCTTTATAACGCAGTCGGGACACATAGTGGCGCAGAACGCGCAAGCAATGCATTTTTCGGGGGCGAGTTCTTCGACGACGAAGTAGCCCTGATTGTTACTTACGGTTTTCGAGACTTGGAGGATACCCTTCGGGCACGCCGTAACGCAGAGCCCGCAACCTTTGCAAGCCTCCTTGTTGATAGTGAGTTTAGCCATAAAAACCTCTAATATTGATTTTAGTGCACCATTGCTGGTGCACTAAAGAATTTTTCGTTAGATTAAAGCATCAGCAAATTACTCGTCGGAACCGGCGATAATCTTGTTGAATTGCTCCATTAGCATTGCGAACTGGGCGTCTTCTGCACTTGCGCCTGCTGCGGGTTGTGCGGGAGCAGCCTGTGCCGCGGGCTGAGCGGGTGCCGCTTTGGGTGCTGCGGGAGCTTTCTTGGGCTTCTCGACGACTTCGCCGGGAACGACTTTCTTGTAGCCGCTGGGCAGAACGGTCTGGACAGCCGCATTGAGGTCGAGGGTGATGACCTTGTTGCAGAGTGCGCTGTTCTTATCGGGTTCGAGAACACCGGCTATGACGTCTTTGCCGTAACCTTTGAGATAAGAGATGAGAGGCGTGATGTCGCCCTTGCCGTAGATGAGGAAGAAACCGTCGATGTTGGGGAACTGGGCAAGTCTGGCAGCGTCGATAACCTGACGGAGGTCGAGTTTGCCTTTTCTCTTTTTGGGAAGAGCGGAAAGCGCGTCGTAGCTGTTTTCCTGAATGAACTCACCGTAATCCTTGGTACGTTTTGCGGAATAGCCGTAGAACTTGCAACCGGCGATTTCGCCGAAGTTGGAAAGTTCTTCAAGCGCGGCGGCAAAAACACCGAACGGAACTCTGATACTCTCGATATCGGCGAGAACCACATACTTTTTAGTTGTTGCCATAATCTTCTCCTTTCTTGCGGTGACCGCAATTATCAATATGATTTTACTTATCTATACTATATAATATAAGTATAAATTTGTCTAGACTTTACGCGATATTTTTTCTTCGCGCTTGTAAAAGAACAGCCACTGTTGGACAAAACCCGAGTATTCGCCGTACTTTTCAACGAGCAATTTGGAAAGTTTGTCGGCGGGCATATCGCCGTACGTATCGGCAAAAACCTTGCGTATCCAGGTATCGACGGGGAAAACGTCGAAGCGGTTAAACCCGAAAAGCAGAATACAGTCTGCGACTTTTCTTCCCACGCCGTGGAGCGCAACGAGTTTTTCGCGAAGAGCGTCGGTCGGAAGTCCGCGCCAGTCGTCGAGGTTGACGGACGCAAGCGTGCGAGCCGTTGTCGCAAGGTACGCCGCACGGTATCCCGCACCGATTGAAGCGTAATACTCTTCCCCGACGGACGCAAGCGCGTCAACGGTCGGAAACGCGTAATATCCGCCCATATCCTTGCCAAGCCCCGAGCACATCTTCTCGATGATACCTTTTATTCTCGGAATGTGATTGTTCTGCGAAACGAGGAAAGAAAAAACGGTTTCGTAAGGCGACTGCCGTAAAATATGTATCCCTCTTCCAAATTCGATTGCCGCCGAAACAAGCCCTTTATCCTGCGTTTTCAACTGTATTATATCATAGTTTGTGTCAAAATCAAGATATTTTTTGAAAAAATCGGCGTCGTCGCACTCCACTTCGTAGCGGTCGGCGCGTTCGGTTATTTCGGCTTTGTGTACGAGCGCGAAAAGTTCCGTCCTCTCCCCTTCCTCGCGAAAACGGAAAACCTGCCCGCAGTTGAGGGTTTGCGAAAGGTTGAAAGTCGGAGTTTTTTCGATATCGAATTTCATAAACAAAAAAGCCGAGGGGCTACCTCGGCTTTGCGATTAGTCTGCGTAAACAGAAACTTGTTTTTGGTCTTTGCCTTTGCGTTCGAATCTCACCACGCCGTCGACAAGTGCGAACAGTGTGTCGTCTTTGCCGATACCGACGTTGTTGCCGGGATGGAATTTGGTGCCGCGTTGACGAACGAGAATGTTACCTGCCAGCACGAATTGTCCGTCGGCACGCTTGGGCCCCAGTCTCTTCGCCGCGCTCTCGCGACCGTTGTGAGAGGAACCCGTTCCTTTTTTGTGAGCGAACAATTGAATTTTTATAAACATCTTATTGTACCTCCAAATTAATGAAGTCCGAAAATTGTTCATAGAGGTCGGACGCCCCGAGATAGGCGGTTTTCAGTATGACGTCTGCATCGTGCGATTGTCTTTCCGTCAACTTTTCGGGAAGTTTCGCTTTGAGCGCGCCTTCCTTTTCATCGACGCTGTAATCAACGTTGATGCCTGCCACCTGCATAAGTCCGAGTACAGCCGTCTGCACTACCGAACTCAACGCCGCGCAAACGATGTCGCTTCCGCTTTCCGCGTACTCCGTGTGACCTTCGCAGCTCACACCGACAAACTTACCGTCGCGCCTGAAAAACCTGACCGTCGTCATTTCAGCCTTTGATTGCGGTAATCTTCAGCTCGGTATAGGGCTGACGATGACCTTGACGCTTTCTGATTTGCTTTTTGGGTTTGTAATGGAAGACGTTGACTTTGGGGAACTTGCCCTGAGCGTTGACAACAGCCTCGACTTTCGCCGCGCTTGCGTCTGCGCCTGCCTTCACATTGCCCTTGTCGTCAGCAAGCATAAGAACTTCGAGTTCGACCTTTGCGCCCACTTCCGCGTCGATTTTTTCGACCTTGACGAGCATATCTTTCTCGACTTTGTACTGCTTGCCGCCGCATTTCACTATTGCGTACATAGCTACCTCCTCTAACCAGTCTCGCCGTAATGGTGGTGGGACCCCACGCTTAAACTACCACTTTCGAGCGGCTCGATGTCTACTTTACCAAAAAACTCGTCCCCTGTCAAACGTTTTATATAATAAACATAATACGAAAGCAATAATCGCGCAAAACGACGCGCAGACACGCAATTTCACGAACAACCGCACCCTACCCGCATTGTTCAAAATGAAAAACAAATCTTTATTTCAACCGCTCTGCACCGCAAAAGGCAACCTCACCCGAGAACCGCCCGTCCGCACAATCTCGCCAACGCCATAAACACACTTCCATAATGCACACAACCACAAAGTGCTTAACCGCACGGACTAGGAACTGCGTTTGCTGCCGACCAAAAAACCTACGCTCGACGACAACATATCACGCAGTTGCGTGAGTGCCGCAATGTTTTCCCCCGCAGGCTCGACGTTTCGCACGACAATCAAGATAATTAAACACACAAGTCCCACAACCGCCACGATGTGTATCTGCAACGAACTTCCGAAATTCACTTTCGCAGGCAGCGCAACCCCCGTCTGCACGTCCTCTCCGTTTTCTTGAGAAAGGTCTGAAAACCCTATTCTAACCGCACGGTTTGCAGCTTTGTCTGATGATTTATAAGCCGTCGGAAGCTGCTTTCCGTACGCTTTGGACAGAAGATAATCTACCGTTTTTGCAAAATTTCCGCTCAGAAAATATCCGAACACCGCAGACACAAAAGTTCTCAACACCACGTCGATGGAATTCATCTGCGTAGATACCGCTTTTCCGCTGAACAGCGCGTAAATTATGTGAATGAGAAACAGCACAAGATAAACAACCAGAAACCTATCCAGCAACGACACGCTCGCAATATACGCCCCCACTTTTCCCGCCTTCCTCATACCCTGTCCGTCCGCAAACTCCGCTACTTCACTCTATGCCTTTACCCCCTTTTCCGTCCCTAACCCATTTCGAAATTTCTACTCTACCTTCACAGCATTGCCACACCAAACAGAACGCAACCTTATGCCCTTTAAGCTGCCTTTTTAATAATGCCTGGCGGGGCAACAGTTCTTATGGACTGTTGCCTTCTCCGCCCGTTCAAGTCCCGACTACGTAACACAAATTAAATAGGACATACGGTATGTTCTCCGTATGTCCTATTTTCTCAATGATATACACTTTGTTCCAAACCGAGCAGAAGGGTTGCAGATTGTGTTCTTTCGATTGCGAGGACAAGGGCGCATACAACGACGTATGTAACCGAAGTCCGAGCATGAAGAAAGGGCGCAAGATGCGCCCTTATCCTCGGTTTGGTGCGCGGGACGGGACTTGCTCCGCTCGGCTTTCTCCGCTCCCATTGCGCACAACACAGGATTACATTTTTCCCCGCACGGCTTCCGTTGCCTTCGCTATCACGCCGGGGCGGGGCAACAGTTCTTATGGACTGTTGCCTTTTCCGCCCGTTCAAGTCCCGACTAAGTAACGTAAATTAAATAGGACATACGGAATGTTCTCCGTATGTCCTATTTGGTGCGCGGGACGGGACTTGCTCCGCTCGGCTTTCTCCGCTCCCATTGCGCACAACACAGGATTACATTTTTCCCCGCACGGCTTCCGTTGCCTTCGCTATCACGCCGGGGCGGGGCAACAGTTCTTATGGACTGTTGCCTTTTCCGCCCGTTCAAGTCCCGACTGCGTAACGTAAATTAAATAGGACATACGGTATGTTCTCCGTATGTCCTATTTTCTCAATGATATACACTTTGTTCCAAACCGAGCAGAAGGGTTGCAGATTGTGTTCTTTCGATTGCGAGGACAAGGGCGCATACAACGACGTATGTAACCGAAGTCCGAGCATGAAGAAAGGGCGCAAGATGCGCCCTTATCCTCGGTTTGGTGCGCGGGACGGGACTTGAACCCACATGAACGTATTGTTCACTAGAACCTGAATCTAGCGCGTCTGCCAATTTCGCCACCCACGCAAACGCAAGCGATTTGTTCGCTTGCTGGTAAATTATATTCTAATTGCGCCGTCGTGTCAAACGATTTTCGTATATCCGCTCAATTAGACCTTACGCTTTCTTCTGCGCAAGGAAATTGTCGAGTTTTTTCTTTTCAAGCGCCCAGTAGATGCTGCGTACGGGAGGGCAAATTGCAAACAGAACCTGCGCAAACGAGAAGAGTTTGCAGGGGTTGACGTACTTCTTTTTGCGTTCTATGCCCTTGACCATCGCCTTTGCGACATGCTGAGGTTTCTGGACGGGGAAAGGCTTTTGAGTGATGACTTTATCCTGTCCTTCGACAGCCGCTTTGAAGAAATTGGTGTTGGTAGCAACGGGATAAAGGCAAGTCATTTTGATATTTTTGGGCATTTCGGTGCGAAGTGCCTGCTGGAAACCCTGAACCGCGAATTTGGACGAACTGTAAAGCGCGTAGCCCGGCATACCCATTTTGCCGATTGCGGAAACGGTAACTGCAAACTGACCTTCTTTTCCCTTGAGATATTCTCTGTATTTCTGATAAGAATAAATCGGCGAGAAAACGTTGGTTTTGAAAATGTGCTCGATTCTGTCCCAGTTGACGTAATCGAATGCTTCGTAGTACGGGAAACCCGCGTTTGCATAAAAGATGTCGATGCCGCCGAGGCGCTGAACCGCGGTTTCGAAGATGGCGTCCACGCCCTCTGCGGTTGAAACGTCGCACACCATGGGAACGACTTTGTTGCGGTCGAACTTTTCGATGTTGTCGGTATGTAAGTCGACGGCAAGGATTTTGTTGTCGCCTGCGGCGAGGAGTTTGAGCGTTTCGAGTCCGATACCGCTGTTTGCACCGGTCAATACGATTTTTTTGCCCGTAATCATAATATATCTCCCTTGAATATCATTAGTACCCTTTCGGGCGGATTTACGACTTGTTCTCCGTCACTCGCAGAAAATGCGGAGAATGTTGCGTGCGGCTTCGCGCAGCTCTTCAATAGACCCCGTGTTGTCGATGGTGCGCGTTGCAATGCGGCGCAGTTTGTAAAGCGGTACCTGAACGCGCATAATGGCTTTTGCGCGGGCGGGAGCCACTCCCCTGCCTTCCAGACGTTTGATACGTTCGCGGCGCGGTGCGGTGACGAGAATGATTTCGTCGAACATACCCGCCATCCCGCTTTCAAGCACCAACGGAAGTTCGACCACAAGCGGATTTGCGTCGCATTCCGAAACTTTCTTTGCTATCTCGGGGTGCGCTATACCGTTGAGCACGGCAAGTTTCGACTTGTCGGAAAAGACTTCCGAGGCAAGTCTCGGTTTGTCCACAACACCGCAAACGACGCACTCGGGAAATTTCTCTTCGAGTTTGGCAATGTAGTGCGGATTTTTGAGAAGTTCTGCGTTGATTTCGTCAGCCGAAAGCGAAGTTATGCCCATTTCGCGCGCGACTTTGAGCACTTCGGATTTTCCGCTTCCGATGCCGCCAATTATAGCAATATTCATTTCTACCTCTATTTAAGTTCTCCCCAGTTGACGGCGGAATTAACCTCGACGATGAGCGGAACTTTGAGCGAAACGGCATTTTCCATTTCCTCTTTGAGAATGCGGACGACTTCTTCCGCTTCGTCTTCCGTGGCGTCGACGATGAGTTCGTCGTGAATCTGGAGAATCATCTTCGAACGCATACCCGCAAGCCGTTTCTCCACGGCAAGCATTGCGATTTTGACTATGTCCGCGGCAGAACCCTGCAACGGCGTATTCATAGCCATACGTTTCGCCGCCGAGCGGAGAAGATAATTGGACGCGTTGATTTCCTGCAAATTTCTGCGTCTGCCCATCATTGTAACGGCATATCCGTGTTCCTTTGCAAACGCAACGCAACCGTCCATATACGTTCTCACGGCGGGATACGTTCCGAAATATTTTTCTATGAACTCTTTTGCTTTGTATTTGGGTATTGAGAGGTTTTCGGCAAGCCCGAAATCGCTCATACCGTATATGATGCCGAAGTTCACGGCTTTGGCTTCCCTTCTTTGTGCGGGCGTAACGCTTTCAATCGGAACGCCCAGAATCTGCGACGCGGTAAGCGCGTGAATATCCGCCGCGTTGACGTACGCGTCAATGAGTTTCTCGTCGCCGCTGAGATGAGCAAGCAACCTGAGTTCAATCTGCGAATAGTCCGCGGACACAAGCCTTCTGCCTTCGGACGCAACGAATGCGCTTTTAACGTCCTTTGCTTCCTCACCGCGTACGGGAATATTCTGCAAATTGGGGTTCGTGGAACTGAGTCTTCCAGTTGCCGTTATGCACTGATTGAATTCGGTGTGAATTCTGCCCCTGTTGACAAGCGGCTGCATTCCCGTAACGTATGTTCCCAACAACTTCGCATAATGCCGCCATTCGAGAACTTTCCCGACGACGGGGTGCTCGTTTTGCAGTCCCGACAACACGTCTTCGCTGACGGAATAACCCGTCTTTGTCTTTTTGCCGTGCTTGAGTCCCAGTTTGTCAAACAGAATTTCGCCGAGTTGTTTGGGAGAGGCGATATTGAAAGTCTGTCCCGCCGCCTCGAATATCTCGTCAGACAGCCTGTCGAGTATCGTTTCGTACTTTGTTTTGAGTTCGGCAAGCCTTGCGGAGTCCACGCATATACCGCGCTGTTCCATTGCGCAAAGCACGCGGGCGAGCGGCTGTTCTATTTCGTAAAACAGTTTGCCGAGGTTATGTTCCTCAATCTGCTTGCGCGCGGTTTCCGCATAAACGAACATTTCGGCGGCACCTGTGTCCAGTCCTTCCGCACCGAGCACGGCGTCGAGCGACTTGACGGGTGCGCTTCCCCTGACCAGATGCGCCGCAATCATAACGTCGAAAAACTCCGCCGCGTCTATACCGTAAGTTTTGTAAAGGGACTTGAAGTCGTAACAGACAATCTTCTTGTCTGCGACAAGTGCCGCAAGTTCGCGCACTGCGTCGTCGAACATCATTCCTTCGCCGAACAAATCCTGAACGCAATCCACGACGTACTCCGTTTTCCCGTCGCAGGAGAAGGACACCGTTTCGCCGACAAGCACGGCGACGGTATTGCCATTCATTGCCGAGCGCATTTCCTCGGCGGAACGGACGGTCACGGTTTCTTTCTCAAACCGTGCGGTCGCGGAAACTTCCTCGGCGTCGTCGAACTGCATGCGCGCTATCACGGAGTTGAGTTCGAGTTCGGCAAGGCGTTTTCTCACCGCGTCGGAATACACGTTTTCGAACCGCAAATCTTCCTCGGAAACTTCGAGCGGAACGTTCTTGTCAATGGTGGCAAGCGTCTTCGAAAGCAACGCCACGTCGCGCGACGACGACAGCGTTTCGCCGAGTTTGCCTTTTATGTCGCCTGCATGAACAAGCACTTCATCGAGCGTTTTGTACTGTTCAAGCAACTGTTTTGCAGTTTTTTCTCCTACGCCTGCGACACCCGGTATATTGTCGGACGGGTCGCCGCGCAGGGCTTTGTAGTCTATGAAACTTTCGGGCGTGAACCCGTCTTCGGCAAGACGCGCAAGGTCGTAAACCTCGATGTCGCTGACGCCTTTCTTCGTCCAGAACACGCGGGTTGTATCGGACACCAACTGGAAACTGTCGCGGTCGCCCGTAAGAATAATCGTATCGTCGTCGAACTTCGCCGACAGCGTTCCGAGAATGTCGTCGGCTTCGTATCCTTCAAGGCTTACGGTTTTTACTTTCATAAGCGCAAGCAGTTCTTTGAGGGGTTCGAACTGCATTGCGAGTTCGGCGTCCATGGGCTTGCGCGTGCCCTTGTACGGTTCGTAAAGTTTGTGCCTGAACGTCGGAGCTTTGAGGTCGAACGCCGCCGCAACGTGCGTCGGTTGCTGTTCCTTGACTATGCGAAGGAACAGATTGACAAAACCGTAAATCGCGCCCGTATACATTCCCTTCGAACTTTTGAGATTGGGAAGGGCGTGATAGGCGCGATGTATAAGACTGTTGGCGTCGATTAAAAGTAACTTGTTTCTTGCGGTGACGTCGGGCATATTTTTCCCTATTCTGCGTCGCATGCGACTGCAGTTGCGTTCTTCTCGGCTTTTGCTCTTTCGTACTCTTCTATCGCACGGAGCGCGTCCTGATAGCCGAGCTGTTTGAGGTTTTCAATCCTTTCGGGAGAGAATGCCATTGCTCTGCCGAGATTGGAAGACGGTATTATATACATTATATCCAAATCGGAATGCTCTATCCTGCGTTTGGGTTGTTTGGTTTCGGGATTAGTGCGGACAACGACCATCTTCTTGCAGCCCGTGCGCGCAAGCAGGTTGATGGGCATATTGTCGTACACGCCGCCGTCGATGAATTTCTTGCCATCGATGACTTTGGGCGGGAAAATCGGGAAACACGCGGACGCTACTATGTAATCGATAAGTTTCCCTTCGGGAATATCCTTTTTCATCGCCTCGAAAGGTCTCATGTCCGATATATTGTAAGTTACACACCCGAAATCGATATCGCTTTTGCGGATATCTTCTTCCTTCAGACGCTTATACACAAACTTTAACGCGTGTTCGTAGGATTCTTTGATGATTTCACGAGCAGTCAGCAGTTTCTTGCCCGTAGCAATGATAAGGTCAAGGTCGAAATCCTTTTGTTTGAAACGCGCAATCGTGTCGTCGTCAAAATCGAACACGGGACAATATTTGATTTCTTCCCAGTACTCTGCAAGTTTCTCGACGTTCTGCGACGCGAGAACGGCTCCGTTGAGAGCGCCAATGGAAGTACCTGCTATCGAATGGAAGGAATAACCGTGTTCAAGCAAAGCGATGACCGCGCCGAGTTCGTACGCGCCTTTCACACCGCCGCCTTCAAGTACAAGACCGATTTGTTTATCAGACATAATCTCCTCGTAATGGGGCGGAACAAGGTCCGCCGCCGCATATAAAACGTATTGATATAATGTTAATAAATAAAATCGCGTGTGTCAAGCGGCAAAATTTTCGAAACAGAGCGGTTGAGACGCTTCTCTGCTTATTTTGATATCGGAACACCGTATTGTTCAAAGCATAAGAAAAGCGCGCCTTCGGGCGCGCTTTTGCTTTTTGTTGATTTGTTTGCGCTGATTAATCCTGATGCAGTCTTTCGATGAACCTTGCGTTGATTACGTACGTCTTACCGGGAGTAATGCTTGCATCCTCCGCACCGTAACACCACACGCGAATGGGATTATCCGCAAGCGGCTTATACGTACTGAACGCAACGTCAAACAACGTATTGCCTTTCAAATCGTTGGTTGTAAATTCGAAATAACGGTCTGTCTCCGTCACGAACTGGGGTTGCAGATAGCTTTTTTCGGTAATGCCAACGGAAATGAACCCCATATGAATATAGGTTTCACCGTTGTACTGTCTGACCATATCGCTGAATTTCGGGTCAAGCAACGCACTTCCGAGAGCACCCGTTGCAATGTCGACCAGACTTCCAAGACTGGAATCGATTGTATTCTTGTCGATGAGGTTGAGAGCCGTCACGGGTTGCCAGTTGTAGATGTCGAGGAATCCCGTCTGCACAAGCCCACTGTTGTGTCCCTTTGCAACTTCGGCTTCGGCAATTTCCTTGTTCTTTCCGGAGAAGTTCACATACTGGAAACTCATTGCCGTACCGATAAGGTTGGACATAACGACGTTGTGCGTAGTAATGACGCTGTATTTCGTGCCGTAAGTCTTGACGCCGTTGTCTTCGTATTCGTAAAGGTTGGTGGGAACGTACATACCCGTACCGCCCATATTTCTGACGATACAACCTTCAAGTGTAAGGTCGATACCGTAAACACCGACGCCCGTGCCTGCATTCTGAACGATGGAATATTCCAAAGTGTTGCTGTGGCGGGTTTCGTCCAATCCGTAGCGGTCGCCGGGCGTGATGTCGAAGGTTATACCGTAACCGCGCAATCCTTGTGCGCCTTCCGCGTCAGTGATTTCGTCGCCGATATCGCGGTTGGTGGTGAGGGTTACGTTGCTTACGACCTTGCCGTCACCGCGCTGAAGAAGCATATCTGTACCGGTTTCGCCGATAAACGCCTTTGTCGAGTAAATCATATTGCCGTTGCCGTAGAAATCGCTGCAAATTTCGGGAGTTCTGCGGTTAAAGGAATTTTCTTTGATTTCGATGTCGTTGACAAGCGTAATCGCGTCGACAACGGGCTTTCTGTATCTGTATTTTTCTGAACCGTTCTCGGTGTATTTCTCATAATCGAGCGAAGCGTCCGCCGCGGTGTAAAGTTCCTCGAGCGTGGACACCTGCACGCCGCTCACGACGTCGAGCGTAACGCTCTTTTCCGTGAGGTTCTGCATGTCGGGATAACGGGGATATTTAGCCTTGACGGTTACGGTAACCGTAGTGCGTTCCGTTATGTTCTCGGGAATAAAGGTAAGAACGTTGCCGTTGAAGAAAGCGATGTCTTTATCCTCGTATTTGTCCTCGACCGTAAACGTGAAAGCATTGTAGAAAGAACTGTCGCCCGTGGGAGTGGGAAGCAATGTTCTGAACCCCACGGTGTTGGGAACGAGCTTATAAGAAACGTCGTATTTTTGGGACGCAAAAATGGTTTCAAGCGCAAGACCGACTTTCAAAGACTCGTTGGTGATTTCGAGATTTACCATTACTATTTTGTTTGCGACAAGCAAATTCAAGGTCTGAACTTTGCCGTTGCAATTTGCAGAAACGGTAACTTCACCTTCCGAAACGGCATGAACAACACCGTTTTCGTCGACATAAGCGACGTTGTCGTTGCTTGAACGCCACGTCACCGCAGGCGCGGTTTCGGGTGCTCCGATGTCTGCTCTCCACGCCGCACTGAGCGTAAGAGGAATGTCGTTGATTGCAACGATATAGGGATTTGCGGACTCGCCGTCATAAGTGAATATATCCGCATTTTCGATAACGAAATCGTCACTTGCGCACTTCACGAAAACGACCTTGCCGCCGTCTTTCAAAGTTACTTCCGCCTGCGCTTCGGTTATGTTGAGAGTGTCGTCGCTTCTTACGCCGCCGCTCACGGACTGGACGTTGTCTTTGTCAATGCCCGCTTCGGCAAGGCTTACGGCGTCTCCCGCAACGTAAACGGTGTTTCCGAACGAGGAACCCGCGGCTTTGACGGTGACTGCAAAACGTTCGCTTGCGATTTCCTTGCCGGCACCGGACTGGACTGCATACATTACGATTTCCGTCTGACCTGCTTTCAAGCCTTTTACGACGCCGTTTGCGTCAACAGTTGCGACGTCGGGATTGAGGGACTCCCAGCGTCCTTCGGTCACCAGACTGCCGATAGGGCTGTATTTTGCAGTGAGCAATGCGGATTCTCCGACGGAGATTTCGCTCTTGCCTTCGATTTTGACGGACTGCACATCCGCGTCGGTGATTTCAACCGTGCATCTTGCTTTTGCCTGCTCTGCCTGAACGGCAACGGTAAAGTGGCAATAGTTGCTGACGAGCATCATTCCCGTGGTGTTGGACGCAACGGGATTGACGTCGGAGTCTATGAGCGTGACAAGCTCTTCGCCCGACAGGTCGAGGGAAGAGTTCATGCTCTCCACTTCTCCTTCGATTGACCACGTAACGGTTTTGTTGCTGGCTTTTTCGGGCAGAACGGTAACGCCTATATAATCGTTGAGATTGACAATACGCTGACCTTTGTCGTTAATCGTCAAATCGGAGAGGTGGATGGTGCAAGTGGACTTGTCCACGACGACCTTTTCCACGCCGATATGCGCCTGCGTGGATACGAAATTCGTGACCATTCCGACAATGAGCATTATGATAATCGGGATAATTACCAGAACGCCAATCATAACTTTTTTCATAAAATAATCTCCTGCTGCTGTAAGCTATGTCCGACACGGATATCGCGGTGATATCCGCAGCGTCTGAGTGCACTTTACGCCGTGCCGCGTCAGAGTGCTCCGTGCAATCTGTCTATGGTCTTTGAGTTGACGACATAAATATGGCCGGGAACGAGTTCCGTCTCCGATGCGTCGTAGCACCACACGTAAATGGGATTTTGTTTCAGAGAAGGCACAATGTTGAAGGCCATGTCAAGCAAACCGCTGTCAATCTGGTTTGTATTGAATGTCTTGAAACGCTTGTCTTCCATTGTTATGTCGTTAATAATATACGATTTGTTCGAGAGCCCGAGCGAGATAAAGCCGAAGTGAATGTTGACTTCTCCGTTGTACTCTTTCTTGTAAGCGTTGAGGAACTCGGACGACCTGATGACCTGTTGCAACGTGGTTTTGATAAGGTCGGCGGGCAGTCCCGCTTCTTCCAGCACGTCGTCGGGAATGAGAACGCAGTTATCAACGGGCTGCCAGTTGTAAATGTCGAGGAACCCTTTCTGCGTGAACGTCGTATGCGGCATATTGTTGTAGTTACTTTCGGAATAATTTGCATAACCGAAGTTCATAGCCGAGCCTATCATATTGGACATTATGCAGTTGGTCATCGTGAGGTTGTTGTACCAAAGCGTAGACCCGTTCATTCTGGTGTCGACGTAAATACCGACGCCCGAAGTATTGCGCATTATGCACCCCTCGAACTCGACGTCCGCGCCTTTGAGGTCGGCAATCGTGCGGCAGTTTTCGAGAATGCAATACTCCACTCTGTTGCCCGTTATGCGCTGATTGTTCGCAGACGACTGACGGAAGTTGAATGCATAGCCTACCGTAAACGTCGATGCCTCGATTGCGTCTATATCGCCGTCGAGCGTATTTGCACGCAACGTAACGTTGCTGAACACGAGGTCGTTTGCGGACGAATTGATAATAGGTCTTGTGGCAGTATCGAGCTGGTCTTTTTCCGCGGACACGATAAATCCGTTGCCGTAGAGGTTGCCTTTTGCGTTAATCGTGGGCGCGGAGGCTTTGCCGCTGCTGTCCACAACGCTGACGAGCTTTATATTCGAACCCAGACACACGTCATAACCCGCTTCGAAGGCTTTGCGCATATCGGGGTGATTGTAGACCTGAACACCCGAAACTATTTTGAGTTTGAAGGACGCGGTCGTATAAGACGGCAAATTGGGGTATTTGGGATACTTCGCTTTGACCGTAACGGTGATGACCACGGGGCCGTCAACCTTGCTCAACGCTTCGTTATTGAACATCAGCAAGTTGTTGTTTATGCCGTTTCCTTCTTCCGTATCGAAATACGCGTATTCGGGGAGATTGGTCGTGAAAGTGAAAGAATCGTAGAACGCTTCTTCGCTTTCGCCTTCCGCACGCAAGGGGAACGCGAGAGTCACAGGGAAGGTGTTGCCGACAAGAGAACCGTTCTCGTCGTATTTCATCGACGCAACGACGGTTTCTCTTGCAAGACCCACTTGCAGCGACTCGTCGGTTATTCCGGAAATGAGCACCGCAACCTTTCTTCTGACTTGCAGGTCTACGGTCGCATTCTTGTATCCTTCGGGGGTTTCCGCAACCGCAGTTACGGTAGCGTTTCCACTGTTTACGATGTTTACAATGCCGTTTTGGTCGATTGAAACGACGTTTTCGTCATTTGAACCCCACTGTACGTTGAACGTTTCTTTCTGTTTGAACACCGAAACGTAACGTGCCGTAAGGTACACGGGAAGACCGCCGGTTTCGAGAACGTTGTCCCCGCCGAGGATATCCGCACCAACTATTTCGATGTCGTATTCTCCGCAAACGTAGAACTCCACTCTGCCGCCGTCGGTTGTGTTGACAACGGCGTGGTCGGAGCCTTCGTCTATTGTGAGTATGCCGTCGGACACCTTGCAGCCTTCCGTGCTTTCGATAACGGAAACAGACATTCCGAGCTCGTCGAGAGTCATTGCCTTCAAGTGCGTGCGTACGGTGTTGCCGAACACGGTGTATGCGGGAGAAACGGTGATGTGCAGTTGCTGTGCCGCTTCGATCCAGACGCCGGTCAGGCTCTTGACTTCCAGTTTGACGTCGGCTTCGCCCGCTCCTACCGCGGTGATTATACCGTTTCTGTCAACGGTTGCCACGGTGTCGTCGGAACTTGTCCAGCGTATATCCGCAAGCGAGCTGTCCAAAGGAGTGAGAACGGCGTCGGCTTTGACGGACTCCCCTACCTTAAGGTCGGTGTCGTCGCATACCGCGGTGACGTTTTCAACGTCGCTGCCCACGGTAACAAAACAGGACGCGCTGTAAGTTTCGGCGGTGACGACCAACTCGAAACTGCAATGTATTCTCACGTCGAGATAACCGCCAGTAACTTCGCTGGCGGGCTGTTTGTCGGCGTCGAGAATGGACGCATACCAAAAACCGTCCTTTCCGTTTTCGGAGTCGGGATATTCGGGGTCTCTGCTGTGAACGTTACGCAACGACCACGTATAAGTCTTGTCGGTGGCTTTCTCGGGGTAAACGGTAACCGTAAGCGGCAGGTCTTCCAGTCTGTAAAGACCCTCTTGCAGCTCCAGTCCGAGAGTCTGCTTGTCGAATTCTATACCCTCGACGCCGATGTAAGCGCGCACGGAAACAAAGGTGGTGACAAGACCGACCATCAGTACGACCAGCAAAGGCACGACGATTAGTATTCCTACCAATATTTTTTTCATTTGACGCCTCTGTTACGGAGCGATGTTCTGATATCTCTTTTCGAGATTTACGAACAGTGTAGTAACGCTTGCCGCAAGTATAACGACGGAAATCATCGAAAGAATGAGATAAATGTCATTCATACCGTCGATGATGACCTTGTCGCCGATTTGCAAGGGCAGGAAGCTGAATATCATGGAGAACACGCCGTAAGCAACTGCGACGAGAATACCTACGAGCAGCGAAACGGCAACGTTCTTGTTTGCGCTGACGAGCTCGCCGTCACCGACAACGTTGAAGGTCGGCGACTTGACGTCCGCCCATATTGCAAGGCAAGTAAGGGACAGAACGAGCATTTCGGAGATGATGAAAATGCAGCCGATGTCCATAGATGTGAGCAGATTGCCCGCTTTGTCCGTACCGAAAGCGGCGGCGACGACTATGCAGGAAAGCACGACGGAGCCCGTTCCGACAACGGCGTAGAGGAAGAGTTTTGCGAGTATCTGCTGCGTGTAGCTTACGGGTATTATCTTCGTGTGATAGAACGCGTTGCCCTCTCTGGAAATCGAGGTGGACGCAAAGGACACGATAATTGTTACGAAGATAATGATAACCAGAAGCGTAAGACCGGGAACGATAGCCGCGCCGACGGTATCCTTACCCATTGTAGCCGCAAGGTCGTTGCAGTAGTACACCATAACGGGCGCCGCAATAGCCATTGCAAGGTACTGGAAGGAGTAGTTGAAGGAACGCAGAATGAGGAAGAATTCGCGATGCAGAAGCGTTCCGAACACGGAGCGTTGGACGTTGGGGGTTTTCTTGTGGAAGGAAACCTTTTCGGTCTCGATGCCGTTGAGTATTGTTTTGTAGTACGCGCGTGTGGTAGTGAAATATGCACCTACGCCGAGCGCGCCCGTCATAAGTACGATGTACAGGAAGGAAAGTCCGATGTCCGCTCCCGTAAACATACCCGACGCTTTGCCGTTGAGCAGGATTGCGTACCATTTGAAAGGATAAGCCGCGGCGGCGAAATCCCTGTAACGGGCAATCATTTCCGCCGAGAACATATTCTGCCCTTCTTCCTTCATGTAGGTAAGAATGCCAGACAGCGCGGTCATATAGAGAATGAAACCCGCGCAGATGATGCCGATGAGGAAGATAAGAACGAGCAGGAACTGGTTCTTCACGAGGTTTACGAGCATCATAACGGGAATTGCGAGCAGGTTTGCTATTGCATAAGGCAACAACATTGCAACGAGCATGACGCCGAAGCTGGCGAAGTAGTAACCGGGACCCGCCGAAGTCACAACGCCGAAGATGATGTAGAAAGGCAGAATGACCATTGCATTGATTATCACGTTGTGGATAAAGCAATAAATGGACTTTGCGAGCAGAATTTCCTTACCGCTTACGGGGAAACGCAAAAGCAACTCGTTGTCGCCGCTCATATACAGGTTTTTGACGACGTTGCCGATTGCGACGGCGGTGGTGATTACCATCGTGAAAACGGTTGCGAGCACGAGGAATTCGAAGCGCAGGTTGGAACGCTTGACGAACATATCGGTGAGGAAGTAAATACCCGCAACGAGAATTGCATAAACCGCAATCGTGAAAATCACGTTGACGGCTTTCATAACTTTGTCTTTTACGCTCATTTCGACCTTTGAGCCGAAACGGGAGCGCAATTCCAGACGCAGCAGCGATTTAACGCTTGCCCAGGATACGCTGTCTTTCATTTGCTTACTCCTCCGACGCGTTCGCGCTGTCTTCCTTTGCCTCTTCTTCTACGGGCATATCGGGACGCATATCCGCCTGTTCCTGCGCGACGTAGTCTTCGAAAAGTCTCTTTTCGTAAGTACCGGTGATTTTGAAGAAACGTTCTTCGAGGTTTGCTTTGTTTTCTTCGTGACCCGCAAGGTCGAAGCAGTCGATGAGGTGTCCTTCGTTGATGATTGCGACACGGTGGCAAAGACGCTTGACGAGGTCGAGGTTATGGCTGGAGAAGAACACGGTGTTGCCTTTGGCGCAGTGCTCTTTCATATACGCGATTATTTCCGCGGTGGACTGAGGGTCGAGACCCATCATAGGTTCGTCGAGAACCCAGAGTTTGGGCTCGTGAATGAGCGCGGCGATGATACAGATTTTCTGTTTCATACCGTGGGAGTACGACTTGATTTGTCTGTCGATTGCGAAACGGAGTTTGAAAAGGTCGAGATATCTTTCCAGTCTTTCCGTTCTGTCCTCTTTGGACACGCGGTAAAGGTCGGCTACGTAGTTGACGTATTCTCTGCCCGTGAGTTTCTCGTAAACAGAATGGTTGTCGGGGACGTAACCCATATTCATTTTGGCTTTGATGGGTTCTTTCTGAATGTCGTAACCGCAGACTTCGATTGTGCCGCCGTCAAAAGGCAGAATGCCCGTCAGGCATTTGATTGTCGTGGATTTGCCCGCTCCGTTTTGTCCCAGAAAACCGAAGATTTCGCCGGGACGGAGTTCGAAAGATATATCGTCAACCGCAACGCGGTCGCTTTTGGGATAGACTTTTTTGAGATTTCTAACAGTTAACATATTTTTTCTCCTTTTGATTTCGTGTGTATATGCGCGCCTACGCGCGCCTGTGTGCGCGGAAAACGCAAAAGAATGCGCCCTCGCGCAGCCGTGTGTTCCCGAAGGAAAAATCGATTATTGCAACATTACGGAAGAAACCTTCAAAACGAATGAAGGCGAAGAATTCTTTTTACTGTTATCGGAAAGTCGGTCGGGAACGTCCGCGTGCAGGAGTTGCACGGTAGGAACGCCCGCCGAAGCAAAAAGCATTTTGACCCAGTTGCCTAGGACGACGGAACCGAGAATAAGGTAGAACCCGCAAATGCCGAATACGACAGAGGCGCTGATTACGGATTTGAACAGCAGAACGTCCATATACTCCGCCGCGCAGTGTTTCAACAAGGTCATTGCAACCACCGAAGCCGCAGTCGCGGAAACGACGGCTCTGAAGCCGGCAGGAAGTTTTTTTATCAGGGCGACGAGAAGAAGAGTTCCTCCCACGACGAGCAGCGAACCCGCAATTCCGAGCAACGCGCCCACCACGCCGATGATGACCGTAATCATATCCAACATATCACAATCTCGACCGTGCGCCGAAACGCAACGTTCAACATAGATTTTTATTGTAGACATTTTAGCATTTTGCCGAAAGAGTGTCAAACAAATTCACACCTATGCAAATTTGGCTTAATTTCGCAAAATGAACGCCTTTATCGTATAAATATGACAGATAAACTCCTTATTGTGTCGATTGATTTTAAGGTTGCAAAGCCGATCCGTCCTTTGCCCCGTTCGGACGCCGCAACTCATCGCCCTCTCGCGCTCGTTCAACCTTTGTCGCCCGACGCCAAAAAAATACGCGCTTTTCAGTCCTGCGTCCTGAAAACAAACCGCTTGACTAATCGGATTTTTTGATTTATAACATACAAGGTTATTAAAAAAAGGAGGTAGCTTAATGATAAACGCAATGAACTTCGACGAACTACTCTTACCTCTTGCTCTTATTCTTCTCGTTTCCAAACTGCTTTCGTTGCTCGGCAAGAAACTCGGACTTCCTCAGGTCATAGGAATGATAGTCGCAGGTATTCTGCTCGGTCTTGTCAAACTCATACCGGGACAGGAAGTATTCACCCCGACCGCGCTCGAAGGTCTTTCCTTCCTTGCGAAAATCGGCGTCATACTGATAATGTTCTCGGCAGGCCTCGGCACGGACATCAAGCAGTTCAAACAATCGGGCATCCCTTCCGTAATCATCACGGTTATGGGCGTTGCGTTCCCCCTTGTATTCGGCTTTATCGTCGCGGCGTGTTTCTTCTACGGCGGACTCACGGGGCTCAGCCATCATGACCTCATTTCCAGCCTGTTCTACGGCACCATACTTGCGGCAACTTCCGTCAGCATAACCGTCGCCGCACTCAAAGAACTCGGCAAACTCAACACCAAGGTCGGCATGTCCATAATCACGGCGGCAATCCTCGACGACATCATCGGCGTGGTTCTGCTCTCCCTGTTCATCGGACTGGACACCAGCGGTACGGCTTCCGACATCGGCAAGACAATCGGCATGATGATTGCTTTCTTCGCGGCAGCTGTCGCAGTCGGCATCGTCCTGCGCTGGGCAATCAAGTTCATCTCCAAACGCCACCCCCACACAAGACGCATACCGATTATCAGTTTCGCAATGTGCTTCTTCTTCGCATACGCCGCCGAAACGTGGTTCGGAGTTGCGGACATAACGGGCGCATACGTCGCAGGTCTGTTGCTTGCGGGCATCAGCGAAGCCGAATACGTGGACAAGAAAGTGGAAGTCAGCAACTATATGATTTTCGCACCCGTATTTTTCGCGAATATCGGCATTTCTACCTCGTTTGACACAATCAACGCCACAATGGTCGGGTTCGGTTTCTGCTTTATCCTTGCAGGTATCCTCGGCAAACTGCTCGGCTGCGGTTGCGGCGCATTGATTTGCAAATACGGCATAAAAGACAGTTTCCGCGTCGGCGCCGGTATGATGGTTCGTGCGGAAGTGGTGCTTGTATGCGCACAGAAAGGCGTCGACTCCGGACTTGTCGACCCCGGCATTATGCCCTTCGTACTCATACTGATAATCGCCACTACTCTGCTCACTCCTCTTATCCTCAAAATCTCCTACCGCCACGACAAGAGCGAACTTCCCCCTGTGGACGGCGGATTTACTCCCCCCGAAGAGGTCAGCGTAATGGACAGCTTTGCTGGAACTTCCGTCGACTCACAGCCCGACGGAACGCAGACTTCCGACCCTGCAACGGAAAACACGGCGGAACAGAACGCCTGAATGTTTCATTGACAGAGCGACACGTTGCATTGACAGCGTGACGAAGAAAGCGCGCAACTGTGTAATGACGCGTAATGCAACGGCGCGCAATCCGAAGCGGTCAGCTCCAAGCTCAAATCGCTCACAAATAAATCTAGGATAAATTCAAATCGCTCATCAATTGAAATCATTCAACTTCAAACGGCATTCAATCAATGCAAGCAAAATCAAAAACCCCGCACCGATGTGCGGGGTTTCTTTTCGTTGCCTTTTGCAGAATTCTTGCCGTTTTGCCTTATTTCAGAAGGCTTTTGCCCGTCATTTCCGCGGGTACGGTAAGTCCCATGAGTTCGAGCAGCGTAGGCGCGATATCGCACAGTTTGCCGCCGTCTGCAAGCGTTTTGTCGGTGTCGCCGATAAGCACCAGCGGGACGGGGTTGGTTGTGTGCGCCGTGAACGGAGTTCCGTCCGCATCGAACATATGGTCTGCGTTGCCGTGGTCTGCCGTAAGCAGAACTTTTCCGCCGCCTTCGAGCACTGCGGCAACAACTTCGCCCACGCATTCGTCAACGGCTTTGACTGCCGCTTCCGCCGCCGCGAATACGCCCGTATGACCGACCATATCGCAGTTTGCGAAGTTGAGTATCATGACGTCGTATTTACCGCTCTTTACGAGTTCGATTGCTTTATCCTTGACTTCGTAGGCACTCATTTCGGGTTTGAGGTCGTAAGTCGCGACTTTGGGAGAAGGAATAAGAACTCTGTCCTCGCCTTCGTTGGGGGCTTCAACGCCGCCGTTGAAGAAGAACGTAACGTGCGCATACTTTTCGGTTTCCGCAATGCGGAGTTGCTTCTTGCCGCATTTTGCGAGATATTCACCGAGGGTATTGACAAGCGTACGGGGTTTGAACGCGATTTCGATGTTTTTGAACGTTGCGTCGTAACGGGTAAAGCAAACGTATTTGGGCGCAAGGAAGCCCGTTTTACGGTCAAAACCGTCGAATTCTTCCTGCGAAAGCGCACGCGTCATTTCGCGGGCACGGTCGGGACGGAAGTTGTAGAAAATCACGCTGTCGCCCTTTTCGACTTTTGCGACGGGCGCGCCGTTTTCGATAATGACGGTGGGCAGCACGAATTCATCCGTAACGCCCTGACGATAGCTTTCTTCGATTGCTTCCACTGCGCTGACGGCAAGGTTACCCTCTCCGAGGGTAAGCATATCGTAAGCCTTTTCCACGCGGTCCCAGCGGTTGTCGCGGTCCATTGCGTAATATCTGCCGCAAACGGTCGCAATTTTGCCAGTTCCGAGTTTTGCGATGTATTCTTCGAGTTCGCGTGCATAACCCGCCGCGCTTTCGGGAGGCAGGTCACGTCCGTCGAGGAAGCAGTGTACGAAAACTTTTTCCACTTTTTCGCGTTTTGCCATTTCGAGCAACGCGAACAGATGTTCGATGTGACTGTGAACTCCGCCGGGTCCGAGCAAACCCATAAAATGCAGTTGTTTGCCGTTGTCGCGCGCCGCGTGCATAGCGTCGAGCAAAACGCCGTTTTCGAAGAAATCGCCGTCGGCTATTTCCTTGGAAATGTGCGTGAGGTCCTGATAAACCACTCTGCCTGCACCCATATTGAGGTGACCGACTTCGCTGTTGCCCATCTGACCCGCAGGAAGACCAACGTCAAGACCGCTTGCGCCGAGCGTTGTATGAGGATATTTTGCAAACAGTTTGTCGAGGTTGGGAGTACCCTGCATGGTAATCGCGTTGTCCTTACCCGCAGGTGCGATTCCGAACCCGTCCATTATAATCAGTGCGTACATAACACTCCTTTTCCGTCATAAGACGGAACGGACGCTGACGTCCGTTTCTGTGCACATTTTACAACGCACAATCCGCCGAGCGGAATTATCCTCTCGGCTGACCGTGTCGTGATGAATTATCAGTAGTTGACGACTTTGGAGAAGTCTTCCGCTTTCAGGGACGCGCCGCCGATAAGACCGCCGTCGATTTCGGGCATTGCCATGAGTTCCGCAACGTTCTTGGGGTTCATGCTGCCGCCGTACTGAATGCGTACTTTTTCTTCCGCGCACTTGGGGCAATAAAGTTTTGCCATGGTGTCACGGATAACTTTGATGGTATCGTTCGCGTCCTGTGCGGTTGCGGTTTTGCCCGTACCGATTGCCCAGACGGGTTCGTACGCGATGACGATGTTTTCGAGTTCGCTCTTGTCGATGTCCTTGAATGCGCCGACGGTCTGACGGGTGACGACTTCTTCGGTCTTGCCCGCTTCGCGTTCTTCAAGCAGTTCACCGACGCAGATGATGGGTTTCAGACCCGCTGCGAGTGCTGCTTTGACGCGAGCGTTGACGGTTTCGTCGGTTTCACCGAAATACTGTCTTCTTTCGCTGTGACCGATGATGACGTACTCGACGCCGAGTTCGACAAGCATTTTCGCGCTGATTTCGCCCGTAAACGCACCTTTTTCCGCCCAGTGCACGTTTTCCGCACCCACTTTGATGTTGGTGCCTTTGGTCGCTTCGATTGCGGCGGCAAGATCGGTGTAAGGGGTGCAGATGACAACGTCACATTTCGCGTCTTTCACGAGAGGAATGAGGTCGGCGACGAGTGCCTTGGTTTCGGCTATGGTGTTGTTCATTTTCCAGTTACCGGCGATAATGGGTTTGCGCATAATAAATCTCCTTTGAATGCTACGCATTCCGATATTGTATTCTTAGTGTTTCCGACGTCGCGCGTCGGTCAACCGAACGTCAGAAAGGTTCGGTCAGTCCTTGTCGTTGAGGCATGCGATACCGGGCAGAACTTTTCCTTCGAGGAATTCGAGGGACGCGCCGCCACCGGTGGAAATGTGGGTCATCTTGTCGGCATAACCGAGCTGTGCAACTGCCGCCGCGCTGTCGCCGCCGCCGATGATTGTGATGGCGTCGGTTTCCGCAAGTGCCGCCGCAACCGCTTTGGTACCCTTTGCGAAGTTTTCCATTTCGAAAACGCCCATAGGTCCGTTCCAGACGACCGTCTTTGCATTCTTGACTGCCGCGGCATACTGTTCGATGGTCTTGGGACCGATGTCGAGACCCATCCAACCGTCGGGAATGTCACCTTCGACAACTTTGATGTTTGCGTCGTTGGAGAACGCGTCGGCTATAACGTTGTCAACGGGCAACATAAGTTTGACGCCCTTCTTTTCCGCGTCTGCCATAAGGTTCTTTGCAAGTTCGATTTTGTCTTCTTCGAGAAGGCTGCTGCCGACGTTGTAGCCGAGAGCCTTGCGGAAGGTGTACGCCATACCGCCGCCGATGATAAGTGCATCGCACTTATTGATAAGGCTTTCGATGACGCCGATTTTATCGGAAACTTTCGCGCCGCCGAGAATTGCGACGAAAGGACGTGCGGGATTTTCAACTGCGCCGCCGAGGAACTTGAGTTCCTTTTCGATGAGGAAACCGCTGACGGCAACGGGAGCAAAACCGTACTGAACGATACCTGCGGTCGTCGCGTGTGCGCGGTGAGCGGTACCGAATGCGTCGTTGACGTAAACGTCACAGAATGCGGACAGTTTCTTGCACAGTTCTTCGCTGTTCTTTTCTTCGCCAGCGTCGAAACGGGTGTTTTCAAGCAAAACGCATTCGCCGTCTTTGAGCGCCGCGACTTTTGCCTGAGCGTCCTCACCGACGAGGTCGGTTGCGAAACTGACTTTGCCGGGGAAGATTTCCGCCAGTCTGTCGGCAACGGGTTTCAAAGAGAATTTCTTGGGGTCGTTTTTGAGAGCCTTAGCGATATACTCTTCTTTTGCCGCAGCCTGTTCTTCGGCGGGAAGAGCTTCGACCGCTTTCTTTTCTTTCTTGGTGAGACCGAAACCGGGAGTAAAGATGTTGTGGGGTTTGCCGAGGTGCGAACAAAGAATGACTTTTGCGCCGTGGTCCATCAGATATTTGATGGTAGGCAGAGCGCCGTTGATTCTGTTTTCGTCGGTGATGACACCGTCAGCCATAGGAACGTTGAAATCGACACGGGTAAGGCACTTTTTGCCTTTGACGTCGATGTCTCTGATAGTCATTTTACTCATAGGAAATTCTCCTTGCAAAAATTTTCTAGGCGCAGGGCGCCCGCACTTTTAACGGCAAATATTATAGCACACGCACACGCGCAAAGCAAGCAAAAAAGCCTTGTCGCAAGCGAAATCGGAAAAGCCAAACGAAAAAACGAACCTAAACAAATGCGGTCAAATCCAAATAAAAAATGCACGTTTCAAAAAAAGACAGCATTTTCAAACAAAACCGACATCTTTTTTGATAAAAAAGCAACACACAGCGCCGTGAAAACCGCGAAAAAAGAACAATGGGCAACAAATCAAAGCCTGTCGACACTTCAACACGCCTTTATTCCCTGTCCACACACTTAAAATGCGCCGAAAATTCTTTTACCCGCAATTTATAACACGTATCGTGTTCACAACCGACAACCAGAAACGCATACGGCGCCATCATACTGCAATTAAAACACGATACGTATATTATTGCGTAAGCCCCAGCAAATAATCGGCACTTGGCTATAACGCACCATATCAACGATCTTGACAATAATACAGGCACCTGTCATTCGGATACACTCGATAACTTTGATTTCGATATATTATGCGGAATGTAATTGTCAAACTTTTTGGTGATCAACAGAATAGTAATAAAAAATCCGAAGCAACGTGCTTTGGATTTCAATTTAATATTGGATACGATAAGTGTACTCTGACGAATGTTTAATCAGTACTGCGTAAGTTTGCCCGTATCTTTAAGTCCTGCGTACGAATGATGTCGCAACGCTTCGTAAACGACAACGGCAACGGAGTTCGAAAGATTGAGAGAACGCGCCTCTGCTATCATTGGAATACGTATCGTGTTTTCATAATTGGCGTGCAGAAGTTCTTCGGGAAGTCCTTTGGTTTCTTTGCCGAAAACGAGATAGTCGCCCGCCTGATAATCCGCCGCATCGTAACGGTGACACGCTTTTGTAGAGGCATACCAGTAATTTTTGCCTTCGGGCAATGTTTTGGAGAAAAAGTCGTCGAGATTTTCATAAACGGTGAAATCCGTAAGATGCCAGTAATCAAGCCCCGCTCGTTTCAACGCTTTGTCCGATATATCGAAACCGAGCGGTTTCACCAAATGAACTTTGCAACCCGTAGCAGCGGCAGTTCTGACTATATTTCCCGTGTTCTGCGGAATTTCGGGTTCGACAAGAACTATGTTAAACATCTTTTCTCCTTTCCGTCGTCAAATACTTCGGCACGACGGTTTTAGAACAAGTAACGCGCGACTATATCGTTTATGTCGTCGGGTGACGCCGCCGTCGATATGGCAAGCCGAACCGCTTTCGAGTTCGGCGTGTTCTTTGCGTAGTGGCAAAGATGGAGTTTCATACTGTTCGCCACGCTTCTGGTCGGCATAAGCAAACCGAGCACGCGCATGTGTTCTTCGACTGCGGCTTTTACGTCAAAGTTGTTTCTCGCTTCCTGCATAGCCGCACGAGCCGTCAAGCGCATTTCCGGCAAAATCTCGCCGTCGTCACCGAAAATTTCTTCATCGCTATATTCCGCCATTCGGTTGAGCACGTCGAAAAGCCAAGGTTGACCGAGCGCGCCTCGTCCTATCATAAATCCGTCCGCGCCCGTAATACGGCGCACTTTCCAAAAGCTCTCCGCGTCGGTTATGTCTCCGTTTGCGATAACGGGAATGTCAAGCGCGCGTTTGACTTCTGCGGTCACTGTGTGGTCGGCTTTTCCGCTGTACATCTGTTCGCGGAAACGCGGGTGCACAGCAACTGCGGCGGCACCGCCTTTTTGTGCGGAAAGCGCGCATTCCACGGCAAGCACTTCGCCCTCTTTTATTCCCGCACGCATTTTTACGGTAACGGGTTTGCCCGCGCCTTCACGTACGGCAGACACGATTTCTTCAATGAGTGACGGATTGCTCATAAGTGCGCTTCCGTCGCCGTTTGAAAAAACCTTGCGGACGGGACAGCCCATATTTATGTCGATTATGTCAAACTTGCCGATACTCGGGTGCTTTGCCGCACGATACATAAACTCGGGGTCGCTCCCGAACAACTGAACGGCGACGGGATTTTCTTCTTCGGACGTATACAGCAGACTTTCGGAGCCTTTATTGTTATAGCAAAGACCTTTGGCACTCACCATTTCGGTGTATGTAAGACCGGCACCGCCTTTTGTGCAAAGCAAGCGGAAACCTGCGTCGCTGAATCCCGCAAGCGGCGCAAAAAGAATATCCGACCGAGTGTTCACTCCGCCGATGTTCATTCGGTTTTCCTCTCGTCGCGTTTGACTTCGTCCCAAATTTTGTCGAGTTGTTCGAGCGTAAAGTCGGTCATTTCTTTGCCTTGGGCTTTCACTCTTTCTTCGACAGCCGCAAATCTTCTCAAAAACTTCGCATTGGCTTCGCGAAGCGCGGTTTCGGGTTCAACCTTGAAAAATCTGAGCACGTTGACAACGGCAAACAGCAAATCGCCGGCTTCTTCCACGCGGTGCGCGGCGTCGCTCTGCAAAAACTCCGCAAGTTCCTCGCCGACTTTGTCCGCCGCGGGTTTGTAATCCGACCAGTCAAAACCGCATTTCTTTGCTATTTTCTGGATTTTTTCGGCGTACAGCAAGGACGGCAGGTTTTTCGGCACCCGTTGCATTGCGTCGGTGTTGGACGTATATTTCTTTTCTTTCTTTTTGGCTTCGTTCCAGAAATTCAACGCTTCGTCTGCGTTGTTTGCGTGGTTTTCGCCGAATATGTGCGTATGTCTGTCAAGCAGCTTGCGGCACAACGCAGTCAGCATATCCGAATAATCGAACTCGCCGCTCTCGGAGGCAATCTGCGTGTGGAAAACCGCCTGCATCAACACGTCGCCGCTTTCTTCGAGCATCATATCCCTGTCGGCACAGTCAATGGCTTCGACGAGTTCGTAGGCTTCTTCGATAAGATTGATTCTTATGCTTTCGTGCGTCTGGGCTCTGTCCCACTCGCAACCGCCTTCGCCGCGCAAACGCGCCATGATTTCCTGCAAATCCGAAAAATCGAATTTTGCGTGTTCGGTGAGTTTTTCGCCGTCAAGCACAAGCTTGTCGAAATCTTCGCAAGGAAGTGCCGAAACTTCAAAAAACAGAACTTCGTCACCGCGCAACGCCGTTACGTTTTTCGCTTCGCCGTAAACCGCCGCAAGTTTTGTTTTCAATGCAGGAATATCGGACGCAGTTACGTTTTTGACAATCAAAGGAATGCGTTTGTTGACGGAAACCGCAGGCAAAATCAAATCCTGCGGTATGTAAACCTGTTTTGACTCGTCGGACAGTCTGCCGCAACCGCAGCGACCGCCACCGTGATGTTCGCAAGAATGCATAGTCACTCCCAAAATCTGACGATTTTTCTGAATTTCAAAAAGAATTTTCCGAAAGGCATAAGCGCGAATTCCGACTCGTCGAATACTCCGAAAAGCGTAACGAGCCAAAGGTACACGAGTCCGCACATAACGCCGCCCGCAACCAGAACGCCTATATCGGTAGGCACGTACTCGCGCACAACCAAACCTATCAGCGCCATTATAACACCGCTGAGCATAGTTTGGGCAATATTTTTTTCCACTCTGACTTCCGTAAGTCTGTAAAAGGCGATGTTACACCCCGCAAGAGAAACCGCCGACATCGCAACTGACGCCACGGCGGCACCCGCTATTCCTATGAATCTAACGGCGACTAGTGACACTACAACTTTTACAACAATTGCCGTAAAAAGGCTTTTAACTGCCGAATATGTGCGGTCAAGTCCCTGCAAGAGCGAAACGTATATCTGTGTCGCGCTTGTCATAACCACACTGAATGCCGCGATTTTCAGCAGTCCGGCACTCAACGTAACGTCGTTTTCCGACAATGCGGGATAAAGCATAGAAAGTATGTTTTTGCCGAAAACCATAAAGAACAAAGTCGCGGGGACGCCGATAAGATATACGAGTTTTACGCTCAACCGACTTTTGGAAACAATGGCGGAAACGTCGTGCTCGACGCGCGACAAAGACACCGAAGGCACAACGGCAATGGCAAGCGACATTATGATTACGACGGGCATATTGACAAGCGAGTTCACGGGGCCGCTGTAAAGCCCGTACTGCGCCGTGGCAAGCGCTGTTGACGCGCCGCCCCATTTGAGCGCGTTGACGATAATCATACTGTCGAAAAAAGAACCGAGCGGCATCATAAGTCCGAGAAGCGCAATCGGAAACGCCACTTTGAACATTTCGCCCGCCTCTTTTCTGTCGGGAATAAGTCTTTCTTTTGCCTTGCCGCGTGAACGTACGAAATAGGTTATCACGAGATACAACGCCGCAACCAATTCGGACACCGTTATGCCCGCAAGCGCGCCGCAAACCGAAGCGGTTACGCCCCTCGGCGCAAGAGCGACGGCAAACCCAACGCCGACGGCAAGTTTGACGACCTGTTCCACAACGTTGGAAACAGCCGTCGGAACCATATACATTTCGCCCTGAAACCAGCCGCGCAGCCCTGCAATAATACCCACGAAAAAGACAGACGGAGCAATGACCGTATAACCTATTGCCGTGGCTTCGTTGCCTTGCCAGCGGGCAAGAACGGACGACAAAGCAATGACAAGCACGCCCGCAAGCGCCGACATCGTAGTCAGCGTAATCAACGCGGACACAAGATAGCGTTTTGCGCCTTCGCCGCGCGCTTTGTGTTCTGCGACTATACGCGAAAGCGCGGTCGGAATGCCCGCCGTCGACATAGTCATAAACAGCGCGTACACGGGAAAAACCAACTGGTACATTCCCATACCTTCCGCGCCGAGTATGTTGGTGAGCGGAACACGGTAAAACGCTCCTATGAGTTTTGCGACAATTCCGCCGAGTGCAAGCACGGCGGCTCCGCCCATAAGTCGCCCCGTTCTCAGTTTCTTGTTCTCACCGTCTTTTTTCATTGTTCCAGCACCGCTCCGAGCATCTGTGCGGCAAAGTTCAGATAATCCTTGAACTCCGCAACGTTTTCACCCGCACAAAACAACGCTCCGCTCACGTCGCCTTGAGCAAAAACGGGCACGGAAATCACACTACCGCTGCCGAAACTCACGCCTTCGCACACATCGAAAATACTTTTTTCCGAAATCTCGGAAACGTTTTCCGCTCTCAACAAAGACAGTTCCGCGGCACGTTCGGACGCGCGCTGTCCTTCCGCGATTTTGACGTTTACTCCCGCCGCCGCGACGACTTCTTCGGCAGCTATTATAAAAACGTCACAATGCGTCATACGGTTCAGTTCTTTGACCGCCGTTCTGGCAAAACGCCTGAATCCGTTGAACCCCGAATGGCGACGGACAAACAGCTGTTCGCCGTCCGAAAAGATTTCCATTTCGTCGCCTTCCGAAAGCCGCAACGTTTTTCTGAATTCCTTGGGAATGACAATTCTTCCGAGTTCGTCCATTCTGCGGACGATGCCGAAACCGCTCATAAAAAAACCTCCCGTTCAGCGGATAGTTTTCGCAACGGAAGGTTTATTATTCGGCTTGCAAATCAAATCTTGCCCGTCTTTTTGCTTTTACGGCAACCGTCAAATCACACAATCTGACGGGAAATACAGACAGACATGTTATACGCTACTTTTGCAATTTCTTTGCTTTGTCGTCGCTTACGAGTTCAAGTACATAAGAGGTAAATCCCACGTCCTCGATAAAGTCGGAAGGCAGAAACTTGACGCGTTTGAAGTTTTCGAAATGTCGGTAATGGGCAGGCAAAAGCACGGGCGTGGATACGTCAAGCAGATATGAGACGTTCTGCACCGCGTCGCGAAACCCCGAGGACGTGAACTTGTGGTCACCCTCGTACACGACGTCGCGGAGTATTCTGTCCGCGTTCATCACCTTCGCCCAGATTTTCATCAGTACTCCGCGACTATTTCGCCGAAATAGAAATTGTGTTTGTCACCCGTGGGATACCATTTTTCCACGGCGGAAATATCCATATCGCCCATGGGAAGAACGCCCAGAACCTTGCACTCGAAATAGCGTGCACACCCTGCCACAACGCAGGTGCCGACCTGTTTTGCGGGTTGTTTGACGAGTCCCGTTTCCTTCCATTTGTCGTAGTCGCGGCCGCTCTTGCTTCCGCAGAAAGCGATTTCCTGTTTCATAGTACCCGCGGCGGGCACACTTACGGTGAACTCACCCGTTTTGTCAAGCATCTCTTTGGTGTAACGGCTGTCGCGAATGGGCGCAACAAAAACCTTTTTGCCCCACATAACTCCGACAAAACCCCAACTTGCGACCATTACGTTGTCGCCTGCGGTCACGAACGCGCCCGTATTGAACGCAGAGTTCATAAAATCCATATCCTTGAATTCGACCATAAAAGCTCCTTGTAGACAACTTTGAGTATTCAGTTTCAAACCGTTGCTTTCGCATTTATAGTATGATAACATAATCGCGATGGTCACGGCAACACCCATCAATAAAAAAAACCGAGGTAATATTTTGAAAAAGAGCGTATTTTTCGTTGCGCGTTCCGCGCTTATCGCGGCAATTTACTTTGCACTTGCCACCGCCCTGCAACCCATCTCTTTCGGCGCCGTCCAGTTCCGACTTTCGGAAGCGCTTGTATTGCTGCCGCTTTTCATGCCCGAATCGATTATCGGCATAACGGTAGGTTGTTTCCTTTCCAACTTTTTCTACTCTACGGTATACGACGTGATATTCGGAACGGCGGCAACCCTGATTGCAGGCGTTCTTACTTACGTTCTGCGCAGACACAAACTCGTCGCCGCAATACCGCCCGTCATACTCAACGCCATTCTGGTTCCGCTGATTTGGATTGTCGACGGCTCGGACGCCGCATATTTTCTCAACTTCGGGCTGATATTCGCATCGGAAGCCATAGTCGTCTGGGTGATAGGTTTTCCGCTCACAATACTTTTGGAAAAAGCCTTGCGCCGCGCGGGACTTATGTTCTACACGGGAAGACGCGATATTCCGTATGTCCGCGAACGACGCGAAACTGACGAAGAAACGGACGACTGACAGTAAAATTTTGACTTGCATCGGTACTGCTTTGCAACCATTGTGTTGCCTTGCAATGTCAGGCTAAAACGCCGCAAAACTTACCAATCTGCGCCCGCTATGTGGCAATATGCCGTCCGCATTAAACGGAAAGCGCTGACCCGCTGTATCGACGTTCCTTTTCTGCGTCCCGACCGCCTTAAAAATCTTTCCGCCACTATATGTAGAAAAAATATTTTAGTGGAAATTATCTCTTTATTTCGGGCGGAAATTGTGATATGTTATTTATCACCGACGCAAAACCCAAAATTTCGGGAAAATTAGGGGAGCAAAAATGAGTTTCGCAAGATTTTCCAGCGACTTTTTAATGGAGAGTTTCACCCTCGTTGACAATCTGTTCATCAACGAGCATCTGCCCTATTGCGACGAAAAGCAAATCAAAGTCTATCTGTACGGGCTTTATATGTGCACTCTTCCGCAAAACAGCAATTCTTTGGAATCGCTGTGCGACGTACTGGGCGTGACCGAGTCCGAACTCGTCCGCATTTACCGCGAATTTGAAGACGCGGGACTGTGCAGAGTGACGGGAACGTCTCCCCTCGAAGTCACCTATCTTTCGCTGAAAGGCGCAAGCCAGCCGCCCAAGAAATACAAGTCGGAAAAGTGGCACGATTTCAACGAACATCTGCAATCGCTTTTCCCCGAACGAATGCTGACTCCCAACGAGTACAACGAGTACTACTCTTTCCTCGACGGGTGCAAACTCGACCGCGAAGCAATGCTGATGATAGTTCAGTACTGCATCGACCTCAAAGGTCAATCCGTACGCTATCCCTACATACTCACCGTTGCGCGCAACTGGGTACAGGACGGAGTGAGAACGGTTGCCGACGTCGAGAACAAGCTCAACGAATACGAAGCGCAGACCGACGATATGCGTGCCGTGCTCAACGCGCTCGGCAGAAAAACGGGAGCCGAACTCGAAGAAAAACAAATGCTGTTGAAATGGACGCGCAGTTGGGGTTTCGAACTGCCCGCCATAATCGCCGCCGCGAAAGCGTTGAAAGGCGGCAAGAGTTTCAAGAAACTCGACCAGAAACTCGACGAATTTTACAGAATGTCCGTGTTCACGGCAGAGGATATGGCGGACTACAACCGCTACCGCGAACACATACAGGAGCTGACCGTAAAAATCAACAAAAACATCGGCGTATTCTACGAATCGCTTGACCATATCATCGAAGTCTACACCATACCGTGGACAAACAAAGGCTTCTCCGACGAAGCGTTGGTTACCGTTGCGCACTACTGCTTTTTGAGCGGAATCCGCACTTTAGAGGGCATGAACGGCGTGATAAACAAGTTTTTCGCGCAAGGACTGCTAACCGTCGAAGCCATTGACGATTTCATCGCGATACAGGTCGAACAGGACGAAAGGATAAAAGCGGTGATAGAAGCCTGCGGACGCACACGCAGCGTCACGCCTTCCGACCGCGACTACTACCGCACGTGGACGGCGACGTGGGGATTTGACGACGAAGTCATTTTGTACGCCGCGGAACTCTGCGCCGGCAAACCTTATCCCACATCTGCAATCAACAGACTGCTCTCCGAATGGAAGTCCAAAAACGTGCGCACGCTTGACGCGGCGCGCAAACACGGAGCAACCGTATCCTCTTCCGTAAACACTTCCAAGAACTTCGAGGAGCGCACCTACACGCACGAGCAACTTCAATCGGTAATCACCAACATAGACAACATTACGGACGCAGACCTATGAGAGAAAGAATTTTGCAACAGGTACTGAACGAAATGCGCGTTGCCCGCGGGAGAGAAGAACGCGAAGCCGAATTCCGCAAGAATGCGGCGTTCCGCATCGCGGACATTTCTTCAGCTCAAAAAGCCTACACCGACGCGCTTTACAATTCCTTCCTGCACCGCAAAAAGTACGCACCCGAGGTCGAACGTCTGCACGAAGAATACAAATCCGCTCTTGCCGCACACGGATACTCCGAACAGGATTTCCAAGCCGCACCCGTATGCCCCGAATGCGGCGGCAAAGGCATAGTGAACGGCGAACCCTGCAAATGCATTCGCGACGACTTCGTGAAAGCCTTGGGCAGGGAATGCGGCATCGACCCCGAAGGATTTTCTCTCGAAGATTTCGACGCGTCCGCAATCAAAGACGCCGCGCAGTCGGAAAGCCTTTCCAAAATCTATTCACTGATGTCGCGTTACGTCAACCTCTATCCAAACGTAAAACTGCGCACGCTCGTGTTCATGGGCAAGACGGGAACGGGCAAAACCATGCTTGCCGAAGCTATGGTACGCTCCGCCGTAAAACGCGGTTACAGCGCGCTGTTCCTTACGGCAATGAACTTCAACAACTTGCTGCTTGCCTGCCATACATCGCCCTACACGGAACGTGAAAGCATAATCCACGACGTCATGAACGCCGATTTGCTTGTACTCGACGACCTCGGCACTGAACCACGTCTGAAAAACGTCACCTGCGAATATCTGTTGCTGACTTTGGAAGAACGCGCAGCAAAGAAACATACAACCGTAATCACTTCCAACTTCACGAGCGACGACTTCATTTCACACTACAACGAAAGGATATACTCCCGCATCTTCGACAAACGCACATCTCTCTCGCACACCTTTACGGGCGACGACCTGCGCACGGTCTGATTTCCGAAAAGCACAACAATAACGCACGGTCATATCGACCGTCCGCGCACTCCCCTGCAAACAAAGCAACCGCAATACAGCGGGCAAAATATCGTAAAAAACGAAAAAAGCGAACTTCGGTTCGCTTTTATTTTTGTTTGACTTCATTTAATCGGATTTGTTGGTTTACTTCCCGTCGGCATTCTCGACAAACTGCGCCAATGCCTTGAAGCACTTTGCAAGCAGTTCGGGATTCATATTGTCCGCCGTATCCGCCTGGGTATGATAATATTCGGGAAGGGACGAGTCAAGCGCGGTTACGCTTGTGGCTCTGAAACCGCTTTCGGCAAACGCCGCGGCGTCCGTTGCTCCGAAGCTCACGCCGCCTTTCAGACAGTCTGCGCCGCTTTCGGTTGCGGCGGCGATAAACTCGTCGGCAAGTCCCGCATCAAGTCCCACAAGCCCGTTAAGGTCGCGTACGCCCGCCTTGAAATGTTTTTCGTCACGAATTGTGTCAAGCACCAGAACGTATGTCGGGACGTCCTTGAAATCTTCACGGTGAGCGTCGCACCACGCTTTCGCGCCGCGCAAACCGCATTCTTCCGCACTTGTCAGAACAACGAGGATTTCCGTATTCTCGCATTGTACGCCGTTGTCTTTCATGGCTTTTAAAAGCGCCACGGCTTCGAGGCAACCGCTGAGATTGTCGTTTGCACCGTCAACAACTTTCTTTTTGTCGACGAAGAAGAAACACGCAAACCAGAACGGCACAAAGACCAAACCGACAAGTCCCACGATAAGATAGTCGCCCGCCGCAAGACCTGCGCCCATACTTCCGAGATACGCCCAGCGTGCAATGTCTGCCGCAAGCAGATAAAACGCGCCAACAACGGAAATTATCATTGCGGCGGCAAACGCCTTACCGCCGAATTTTGCGTGAAAAGCAAACTCATTCGACGCATCGGTGTGCGCAACGAAAATGATACGTCTTTTCATGACGCCCGCGCATTTTTTCACCGCCGTAAGGTTCTCAGACGATGCGGGCTTGTACATGCCGTCGAAAGCGCGTGAACAGAAAATACCTTGTACAAAGAAAGGAACGAGCGCGAGAATTATGAGCACCACGGAAACGAACGACACGAAAAAGTATGCGACAAAAGCCAGTATCGCGCAAACCACCGTGATGTAAATCCAACCCATTGCGGCGTCGGGAGCAAAGGAAAACTCCTCTTTGCCGACTTCGTCCGTGCATTCGGCAAGCTGTGCCGCCAGATATTCGCGAGCGGCGTTTTCACTCTCCGAACCCGCAAGACGGGCGGGCATTTCCGCAGTGATCTTTTTTGCTTCGTTTACAATAAATTCCGCACTCTCGGGCGCGGAATTCTTAACATCTTTCCAACTCATCAAAAGCCTCCGATATTCAGATTGCGCATCATCATTTCGAGCAACAGTTTGAGCACCTGCTTTTCGTTGGTCTCGAAATTGGCAAACGCCGTCGCAAAATAACGTCTGTTTGCCTCGTCGATGAGTTCGGCAACTTTTCTGCCCTCGTCCGTAAGCGCAAGTTCCTGTTCGCGCTTGTCTTCTTCGGACACGGTGGCAGTGATATAATTCTTGTCTTTGAGCAATTTGACGCTGCGCGAAACCAACGCCTTGCTGACGTCTGCAAGCATGGCAATTTCGCTTGCTGTGGGCGTGGTCTCTATACTGCTGAGAACCACGATTTCGTTGGGAGACAGGTCATAACCTTCCAGCGCATTGAGTTGGAAGTCGGTGTACGAGCGCAGCAGTTTGCGATACGCCGAAAAGAAATAAGCGGCATTTTTAACGTCCATAAAAATAGTATAACATTGAAACAATATTATTTCAACATTTATTGACGAAAAAAAGTTAACTTTCTTACCTAAAATGGAATTATGTCGCGAAAAGTCGCATTTTGCAGGCAACAAAACGTCATGTCGAACGAGCAATTTCCAAGTCGGCATGGCTCGTTCAATTCGCTTTTATTATACTGCATAGCAACACAGCAACGCGCTCAAACACGCATATTTTTGCAAAAATCAACGTTTTATACTTGCAAAAGTGCTGTTAAAATCCTATTTCTGCGATAATGCTCGCGCTACCACGGTGGCGCTTGTCCACGCCCATTGCAGATTGTATCCGCCGCAAAGACCGTCGACGTCGAGGATCTCTCCTGCGGCATACGCGCCCTTGCAAAGTCTGGATTGCAAGTCGCCGTCGAACTCGTCCGTATCCAATCCGCCCGACATTACCTGCGCGAAAGACTCGTCAACAAGCCCTTTGAGCACTGTTTTGTAATTCTTTACAATTCGGGCAAGCCTTTCAACGTCGGGTTTTTCTCCTGCTTTGCAACCTGCCCTTTCGGCTATTCTCTGCGAAACCATCGAATGGAAAAAACCTTTCAGAAGTTTCTCGGTGTTTTCGGCATTCATTTTGCGGAATATTTCGGCGACTTCGTGCTCGGAGTATTCGGGCATAAAGTTAATTGCGATTTCGTCACCGACTTTCGCATATCCTCTTGCGACAAAAGCGGACAAATTGAAAGTCGCAATTCCGCTCAAACCGAAATCCTTGAACAGCACTTCCCCTTTCTCCGTTCTGCCCGCCAGAGTAAGAGCGCATTTGACACGTATGCCGGAAAGGCCTTTGACGCTTTCTCTGTCCGTTTTCAAAGGACAAAGCGAAGGCACAAACGGTTTTGCTTTGTGTCCCAGCGCCTTGAAAAGAGAGGTCGAATCCGTTCCGAAAGTCGCCCGCGAACCGCCCGCAAGCACAACGTTTCGGGCACGGTATTCTTCAGTCTGCTTACCATCCTCGGTTTTCACTTCGACGCGCAACGTAAAGCCGTCTTTTTCCCGTGCAAGCCCCACGACTTCTCTGTCGCAAAGGAATTCCGCTCCGTTTGCAACAGCCGCCGCACGCAGAGCGTCCAGAACGGACGAGGCGCACTCTGAATAAGGATATATTCTTCCTTCCGTCTGTTTGGTAAAAAGTCCGAAACGGGCAAAATCGCAAACGGCGTCCTCTGCTCCGTATCTGCCGAGAAAGCCACGCACGAATTCGGGGTTATTGTACTTTTCGGGTGCGACGTCGACGGCGGACAGATTGCATTTGCCGTTGCCCGTGGCAAGCAGTTTTTTGCCTACCCGTCCGTTTTTTTCGAACAATACCGCACGCCTGCCGCACAACTTTGCGGCAATCATAAGTGCGGCGGCTCCACCGCCTATTATTGCTACGTCACACGTGTTTCTTTTCATACAGTCATTTTAGCATCAGGGCGCGTACAGGGCAAGACAAAAAAGCCCTTTTCGGGTAAAGACAATCTGCCGAGTCGCCCCGACATATCGAATGCAATCAATCAAACGGGTACAAATTAAAGCCCATTAGGGCTTTAACGGTTGCCGATCAAAGTTTGGTCAGATATTCGGAGAATTCCTTGACGACGTCGTCGTTGATGCTGTAACGCATCCAAAGACCTTGTTTATCGGCGTTGACCAGTCCGCTGTCGCACAGCAGCTTCATATGATAGCTGAGTGTGGGCTGGCTGCACTTCAAATGCTCGAGAATTTCACATGCGCACATGGTGTTTTTTCTGAGCATTTTGAAGATTTGCATGCGATTGTTGTCGCTTAATGCTTTGCAAATGTTGATGTAGGATTTTTCTTGCATACAATTACTCCCGTCACTTTTTCTAGCAATATAATTAATATAACCGACAAAAAATCCTTTGTCAACACGCTATGAATAATCAAATTCATTTTATGCAATTTATTTATGCAAAGCTTTTCATACGGGAATACCGTAACCGCCGCTTACGGGGTCGAGGAAAAGGATTTTTTGAGGTGCGTAAAGCGTAAGTGTGAGATATGCGGCAATAATGGCAATGAGCCCCGCTATCGCAACGGAAAAGAGGAAATCCGACTCTTTCAGGCACATAACCCAGAACGCCACGGCATACCCTGCCAGCACGGCAACGACGAATGTCGCGATATCAACCGCAAGTATGGATTCGCCCGTGAATGACGTATAAGCGTAAAACACGCACGGAATGACAATCATGCCGATTGCCGTCGACACGAATGCGGCAAACGCATAATTATTCGTTTTCCTCATGAAAGGCAGCCCGACTGCAAACCAGACCAGAGTCGGGAAAATTATGAGTTTAAGGTGTTCCCACACGCTCTCGTTCGCCGCAAAGAATATGCCTACAACGGTTTCGTTGCCCGACCATTCGAAAAAGAAGTGCGACAAAGAACCGAGCACAAGCGTGAACAGTGCGCCGATTATGCAGAACACGAGATTTTTCTTTTTGTTTGCGCTTTCGTCGATAAATTTCTTCACACCATAATTATACTTGTTTCGATCAAATATATACCTGACCGACAACGTAGCACTACGACGTTTAATTAAAAACCAAAGCTGAATTTTTCTTAAACGCACATTATTATCGCACCGACACATTCTGATGAAAAAGAATTTGCGGTATACAGAGAAAATATCTTCAAACGCTTGCCACTGGCGCAAAATTAGTGTAATATATCTCTTGCATTCGGAGGCTTAGCCCAGTTGGTTAGAGCGCTTGCTTGACATGCAAGAGGTCACAAGTTCAAGTCTTGTAGTCTCCACCACAACAGCCGCAAGGCAAACCCCGCAACACTCTGCATTTCTTGCAGAGTGTTTGCTTTTATCCCTGCGTCTGTTGTTCGCGTCGCAAAAATCATTCCGTTCACTCGCTCCTCGTTTTCTTGACAAAACTATCGCTCGCTCTCTCATTTTTGCTCCGCGTTCTGTTGCCCACCACCAAACCGCCGAAATACAATCACAACTTAACCCATAGCCTTCACAAATCGACTGCTCAAAGTCCTTTTCCGCCTCATGCCTTTGTTGCTTCGCAACGCCACAATGTGGCTGAACTTGTGACGGTCACAACTGACGCTCCGCCTTTTCGCAAGCAAGCTCGCGCTACGCTATTAAGCTCACTTCGTTCCCTACAAGTCTTGTAGCCAAAACAAAAAAAGCCGTCACATCAATGACGTTTTTTTTGCTGTTTTCATTTTCGTTTAAAACTTATGCTAAGCTGTTTTCATCACAAAAGGGATTGTTTGATTTCTGTTATGGTTTGTTTTGCCGCTTCGGGATTGTCTACTTTTTTGAACACATACAATCTTCCGTCCACTTCGAACGTAAGTTTTCCGTACGAATATGCCCTGCCGTATTTGTCTTTTGAAATTTTTACTTCGATATTGTCCACGGAACGAATTCTCAAGTCGGAGTTGTCAAGATTGCTGTGGAAAAATTCTGTATTTGCGCGTTCGAGAAAAACTTCGGGAAGTCTGGTAAAGCGAACGTGCGAAACGATAATCGCGACAAAAAACAGGAAGAAAAATACGCCTATTCCCGCAAAAATGTATCTTACATAAGATGCCGATTCTTCAACGGGAAGCGCAGCGGCAAGTATAACTGGTATAACAAACAACATCCCAAGGAATATTTCTCCCCCGATATATTCCCATATGCACTTTTTGCTTTTTCTGCAAATAACCGTTCTTTCCAAACAGTCGCCGCCTTGTGATATCAAATTGATACTATGATTATATTCGTCCCAACGTCGGCTGTCAATACTTCAAATAATTTCGAATGCTTTGACCGTTAAAATCAGAACCGTGCGGGTATATTTTGCAAAAAGAAAAGCCCGCATCTGCGGGCTTTTAGATTGTTTGCGATTATTCGTTGTCGCTGCTGTCGACGTTTGCGATGTCGACGACTTCCGCTGCGGCGTCGCCTTCTGCGACTGCTACAGTTGCGTTTGCTTCTTTACGACGTTTGATTTCCGCTGCCGCTTCCTGCTGTTCTTTTTCGTTGAACTTGTAGAAGAACATAGGAATTGCCGCCGCTATGAAGCTGATTGCCGCAACCAACATAAGCATAATCCACATGGTGTCTTTGCCTGCGGGGTCAAGTGCACCGGGGTTGTTTGCGGTAACGCCTGCCATGTAGTAACCGAGAACGCCGATGAATGCGCCGACTGCCATACCGATTTTGTTGATGAAGGTTTGCATAGCAAAGCAGATACCTTCCGCACGTTCACCGGTTTTGAGTTCGAGGTATTCGACCGTGTCGCCTATCATTGCGTAGGAAACGATGTTGCTGAGACCGGAAGGAACACCCGCGATTACCAGCGCGATAAATGCGATTGCAAGCGTTGCGGGGGACGTGTAGTTGCCCTTATCGATTGCCATACCGATGATGAACGCGATGAGCAGTGCCACGCCGCCGACTATGTGCGACCAGATATAAGAGTTTTTCTTACCGACTTTCTTGGTAAGATAAGGAACGAGAACGGAAGCCACCAGACCACCGGGAACAACCGCCAGCGTAATCAGAGTGTAAAGACCTTCGCCCTGCATACCGAGGAAACTGACGTCGGCAAGGACGTATTTTGCGAAGTACAGACCGCCGGTGTAGGTAAAGACCATACGTGCCGCGCCGAGGATACCCGAAATAACAATGAGCATCAAAGGCTTGTTCTTAAACAAAAGTTTGAGGTTGTGGGCAAGCGTAGGAGGAGTTTCCAGCGTCTGGTTTCTTTCTTTGGTGTTCTTGAAACCGAGATAGAAAAGCGGGATTGCCGCCACGACGCAGACGATTGCGATGACAAAGTAAATCCAGCTGAGTTCGTTCTGCATGTCACCTCTTGCGGAGTTGATTGCAGTCTGCAAATCCGCACCGGTAAGAATGGTGCCGGTATAAAGAGGATTCTTGAGAGCGAGGACGCCGACCAAAGCCGCGCTGACGCTGACTGCGCCTGCCGCGTTACCGTTAGCAAACAGCGAATTGATGTACGCCTGAATGCTGCCGAGAGATTCGAGTGCGTTCTGATCGAGGTTGAAACCGGACTGGTGAATTGCGGTAATCAAGGTCTGATAGGTTTTGACCTGCTCTGCAACGTCCGCAGTCATCTGAGAAGTAATCTGAGGAACGATGATGGTGACAAGACCTGCACCCGCCGTGCAAAGCAGACGTGCGATTGTAAGCAGGTTGCCGCGACGGTAAGTGTCGTTGGACATTGCGGTGGAAAGTCCCCAGTAAGGAACGTCTGCAACCGTGTAAACCATACCCCAGATAATGTAAACGATGGAAATCGCCGCGAATCCGCCTGTGTTGTTCTTATAAACCGGCAGGAAACACAAAATCGTCATTATTGCGATAGGGATAGCCATCCAATTGAGGTAAGGACGGCATTTGCCCCACTTGGTACGCGTTCTGTCGACGATTGAACCCATAATCGGGTCGTTCAAAGCGTCGTAAATACGTGCAAACAGCATGAGCAACGCGACCGAAAGTGCAGGAAAACCTATTGCGTCCGTCATAAAAACGGTCAGATAGGAGCCGATAACGGTACAAATGAGGTTCTGCCCAAAACCGCAAAGGGAGTAACTGAGACCTTCCTTGGGCTGCAATTCGCCGTCTCCGGGAACCGAACCGAACAATTTGTGCAAAATCGTTCTTTTCGCGGGAGCAGCGGCGGCAACGTCGGTTGCCTGTACGGATTCAACGTTCAAATCTTCCATAATACCCGCCTTAAAATCTGATTAATGAAATCAAAAAATATATAATTTCATTATATATTAAGTAAACACCATTATGAACAATTTGTCAAGTTATAAAGGAATTATAGTTAACGTGTCTAAGATTTTAATAAAAACCGGTGAAAAAAGAAGTGAAACGCAAAAACTTCTTTAATTTGCTTGTGCAAAACGAAATTTTGAGTTAATATAACAAAGCAAAGTTATGGGGCTTTAGCTCAGTTGGCTAGAGTACTTGACTGGCAGTCAAGGGGTCAGGGGTTCGAATCCCCTAAGCTCCACCATCACAGCCGCAAGGCTATTTGCGCAACGCTCTGCACTTCTTGCAGAGCGTTTGCTTTTTTTACCTGCGTCTGTTCTTCGCGTCGCAAAAATTTTTCCGTTCACTTCGCGCCGCTTTTTGCAAGCAAAACTGTCGCTTGTTCTCTCATTTTCGCTCCGCGTGTTATTTTGCGTGCGTGCTCACGCATTACATTCCTTTCAACGCTCAGAATGCAACATCGTTAGGTTTTTTATTTGCCTTCGGGAATTTGCGGGCGACTGCCCGCTCGCGCTATGCGCGGCAAACCCCTTCCCCGTCAGGGCTGACGCGGATTTGTGCCCTGCGTGAACTCCGCACGCAGAACAGTTGCCACAAAATCCGCTATTCCGTCGCTTTGCTCCTTACGAATCCCCTAAGCTCCACCATCACAGCCGCAAGGCTATTTGCGCAACGCTCTGCACTTCTTGCAGAGCGTTTGCTTTTTTTACCTGCGTCTGTTCTTCGCGTCGCAAAAATTTTTCCGTTCACTTCGCGCCGCTTTTTGCAAGCAAAACTGTCGCTTGTTCTCTCATTTTCGCTCCGCGTGTTATTTTGCGTGCGTGCTCACGCATTACATTCCTTTCAACGCTCAATATGCAACATTGTTAGTTTTTGTTTGCCTTCGGGAATTTGCGAAAGCGAGAATTGGTGCTAATTGAAAAAAAGACACGCAATTTGCGTGCCTTTTTAATTGTTTCAATTACTTTTCCGCTATCGCTCTTCTCTGAAATAGGTAAGACCGAGTGATGCAGGCGGTTGAGTTTCCCTGCGGCTTATGATGCTGGTAATAACAAGAACGATAATCGTAACAACATACGGTATCATCTTGATTATTTCTTTCTGCGCGAACGATACGGAAATGTAGTTAGGCGCAATATAAAGCATACTGAATACAATGGAACCGAGAATTGCCCAGTTTGGACGCCACACGGTGAAAATAACGAGCGCGACTGCCATCCATCCGAATTTGTCTATGGAATACTCTACGCTTCCGCCCAGATAGTCCATAATATAGAACAATCCGCCGAGACCTGCAATCATGCTGCCGATAAGAGTGGCTGCATACTTATAATTTGTTACAGAAATACCTGCGGCATCTGCTGTTGCAGGATTTTCACCGACAGCACGGAGATTGAGACCGACACGCGTTTTTTTGATAACAATAGCAGCAATTATAGCTATAAAAAATGCTATATACACAAGCGAGCCGTATGAAAAGAACAACTGACTGAACCAACCCAGATCCTTTGCAAACGAGAAAGTCTGCTTGAAATAAAGGCTTGCCGCACTGAAACCGGTTGTCGTTGCGCGTCCGCCAAAGAAGCTCAATATACCAATACCGAACGTAGTAAGCGCAAGACCCGTAACGTTTTGATTGCATCGGAGCGAAGTCGTAAGGAAGCAATAAATTAGACCGCCCAAGGCCGCAAACAACATAGCCATAAGCATTGCCGACAAAACTGCACCGCCGCCGGTCATCTCACTAAGGTCAGAGAGCGTCTTGACATATGCAGCCTCACCAATAATGCCACCGGCAGCTCCCATACACATGATACCGGGAATACCGAGGTTGAGGTTGCCTGATTTTTCCGTAATAGTTTCACCGACCGAACCGAACAGGAAAATCGTGCTGAAACGTATAGAACTTTGCAGGAAGGTCAAAAACATTATGCGGTTACCTCCTCGCTGTCATTTTGCTCCGTTTCGACGATATTCTCGTCTTCAACGGCGGTAATATCCGTGTTTTTCTTTTTGAAAGAACGGAATTTGATTTTGTAGTTTATAAAGAATTCACAACCTATAACAAAGAAGAAGAATATTCCCGTAATTATACCCGAGAAAGACTCACCCATGGCAAAATTGCTTGCCAGACGTGCCGCTCCTTGGTCTATAAAAACATAAAGCATGGAAGTAAATCCCATAAAGAAAGGATTGAACTTACCGAGCCATGCAACGAGAATTGCCGTAAAACCTCTGCCGCCAACTGTATTTACTGACAACGAATGGTCTGTGCCGGCAACAAGCAACCACCCTGCTATACCGCAAAGAACACCCGAAAGTATCATAGTGCGGATTATGACTTTCTTTACGTTGATGCCGACATATTTCGCGGTATTCTCACTTTCGCCTACAACCGACAGTTCATAACCGTGTTTGCTGAAACGGAAGTATACGAACATCAACACCATGATAATCGCCACAATGATGATATTGAAGATATAATTCTCTCCTCCCAATTTGGGAAGTTGTCCGTAAGGCAAAATACCGAGCGTGCCAGAACCGCTGGTAACCCACAAAAAAATACAAATGGCAACGAGTTGCGTAGCAACGTAGTTCATCATCAGCGTGAACAATGTTTCGTTTGTCTTCCATTTCGCCTTAAATATGGCAGGAATGACCGCCCATACCACGCTGAATGCAATGCTCAATGCAAGCATAATTATCAAAAGTGCCCAATTGTTGAGGTATTGTCCGAACGATTTTATGCAAACGACACATGCCAATCCACCAATCAGAACTTGCCCTTCCGCTCCGATGTTCCAAAACTTCATTTTGAACGCAGGGGCAAGTGCAAGCGCAATGATTAACATTATTGCCGTATTCTGGAAGAATTTTAGAATAGAGTTTTTAGTGCTGAAAACGCCCTCGAAAAGCCCTTTAAAGAACTGCCCGACACTGGCTCCGTCAGTAAGAATAGCACTGACTGCCGCGCTTATACCAAGCGCAACAAACACAGCGACAATACGAATAATCCACGCCTGCCATTTTGGCAAATTGTCGCGTTTCACTATACGGAAGAGAGGTTCTCTTTCTGTTTTGTTACTCAGCATCGTGCACCTCCTGCGTATGAGCTGCGGAATCCGTCATAAGCAAACCGATTTCTTCTTTTCTCGCCTTGCGGCCGTCGAGAATACCCGTAACTTTGCCTGCGCAAATAACCATAATGCGGTCGCAAAGTTCGACGAGAACGTCAAGGTCTTCACCGACATAAATTACTGCAACACCGTGTTCTTTCTGCGCATTGAGAAGATTGTAAATGGTGTATGAACTGTTTATATCCAAACCTCTGACGGGATAAGCCGCCATAAGCACGGTAGGAGCCGATGCGATTTCGCGACCGACGAGCACTTTCTGGATATTGCCGCCAGAAAGACGTCTTACGGGAGTGTGCGAACTGGGGGTAACAACTTCTAGATCGCGTATGATATCTTCCGCAAGTTGTTTAGGTCTCTTTCTGTCAAGGAAGAACCCGTCGAAATGCGCACTGGATTTAGGTTTGAGCGCAGGCTTTTGCTGTTCGGACTGAACTGCTACCTTTTTCTGTTTCTTGCCCTCGACAAACAGAACTTTACCGCGCTTGTAACTACGGAGCATCATATTGTCGATAATATCCATATTTCCGACAAGTCCCATGCCCAATCTGTCTTCGGGAACAAAGGAAAGACGTACTCCGAGCTCTCTGATTTGTGCGGGAGACTTTCGTATGAGATTTTCCTGCCTACCCGTTTTGGGGTCGTTGTACTCGATGCCGCCGGAATTGGGTCGCAAAAGTCCCGCTATGGTTTCTAGAAGTTCACGCTGTCCGCTGCCTGCAATGCCCGCAATACCGAGAATTTCACCGGAACGAGCCGTAAACGAAACATTGTCCAGAACTTTGACGCCTTCGCGGTTTACAAGCGACAATCCTTCCACAACCAGTCTGTCCTCGGGATTGACGGGCTCCGCTCTGTCGATGTTGAGTTCGGTCTTGTGACCGACCATCATTTCCGTAAGTTGTGCGGGATTGGTTTCCGATGTTTTGACAGTGGCGATATGTTCGCCTTTACGCAGAACGGCTACTCTGTCGCTTATCGCCATAACTTCGTTGAGTTTGTGAGTGATGATTATTATTGATTTGCCGTCCTCGCGCATGTTGCGAAGCACCTGGAAAAGTTTTTCGGTTTCCTGCGGAGTGAGAACCGCGGTCGGTTCGTCGAGAATAAGAATGTTCGCTCCGCGATAAAGAACCTTTATAATCTCGACAGTCTGCTTTTCACTTACAGACATATCGTATATTTTCTTTTTCAAATCAATGTCAAAGCCGTATTTTGCGGCAACTTCAAACACCTCTTTCCCGCGTCTACGGGGCAACCAGTTGAATTTTGCTTTTTTTGCAAACTTGATTGCAGGCAGAAATGCGGTCTTTGCGGCCAGCTTGAATCTGCCCAAAGCAGTGTCTGTTTGACGGACGGTTTTGACGGGAGCCTCGGAGTCATCGTTATCGATGACGTAGTGAGGAGCGTTCGCCTCAGCCTTATATTTTGCAGCATTTTCGCGCATGCTGAAATGAGGCATATCCTCTCCGAGAATTATGTTGTCGATTGCGGTAAAAACGTCAACCAGTTTAAAATGCTGATGCACCATTCCTATTTTGCAATGGTACGCATCTCTGGGTGAACGGATAATAACGGGTTCTCCGTTGATAAAAATCTGCCCTTCGTCGGGGAAATAAATACCCGAGAGCATATTCATGAGAGTGGTCTTGCCACTCCCGTTCTCACCGAGAACGGAAAGAATCTCACCGCGAAAAACAGTGAGGTCCACATTCTTGTTGGCAACCACTTCGCCGAAGCATTTGGAAATGCCTTTCATACTTACTGCCACGGGTTTGCCCGTATTGGCGTAGGTATTATTCATATTCCCTCCGAAAAAGTATACGAGACGGGGCGTAGACGCCCCGTCTCAATTTAAACTATCAGAATTTCTGATTGAGAAGAGTGATGCCGTCTATCTGCAGATCAAAGTAAGGTGCAGAACGGTAAGCGGATTCAAGGAACACACCGTTCAGGACAACCTGGGTGTCTTTTTCGTATTTTGCATCGGTGTCAACGTCAGCAAGATATTCGCTGAGAGTTTTGCCTGCAACTTTGAAGTTTGCGGTATCGAAAACGTTAAGTTCGCCACTGCTGAGTTTTGCTGCAATTTCTTCGAGCTTTTCTTTGGTATCTGCAGCTGCTGCATTGCCGATTTCGAGGACTTCGACAGAGCCACCTGCAAAAATATCAGCTCCAAGGTGACCGACATAGTCAAAACCGACAGCGGTAACACCGTTTATGGCGCAGTTGATGAGGTATTCAAAGTAGGGCTCCCAGTTGACTCTGGAACCGGTAAGGTAAGTGTGGGGGCAGTCTTCTTTGGTGCTGATGTTGTAAGTAACGTTAGGAATGAGCACTCCGTTTTTGGTGTAATACTCTTCGCAAGCAGTAGGCGCGCCCATGCTGTCCGCATGTTGGCTGATAAGTTCCGCACCGCCGTTGATCAAAGCATTTGCTGCTTCTTTTTCTGCTGCTTCGTCATACCAGCTGCCCGTGAACGTAACATCCATAGTTACATTTTTGCCTGCTGCTTCGATAACGGATTTTGCTCCGAGATAGAAAGAGGTGTAACCGGAAACAACTTCAGCATAAGTGTACGCACCAACATAACCCATCTTGTAAGAAGATGCGCTGGGCTTCATTTCGAGAAGTTTCATGCCTGCGGCAACGCCTGCAAGATAACGGCCTTCATAGATGGAGGCAAAAGCATTGTAGAAGTTGGGAAGAAGTTCGGTGTGAGCCATGGTGCCGGTTGCATGTGCAAAACGGACATTGGGATTTTCTTTTGCCGCTTGAAGTACATACTGTTCGTGACCGAAGCTGTCTGCAAAGATGACATTGCAGCCTTGATCGACGAGTTCGATTGCGGCTTCATAGCATTCACTGTTTTCGTCAATGCCGGTTTTGATGATAAGCTGATTATCATTGAGGCCACATGCCTTTATAGCATTTCTTGCCGCATTGATGAAGTTGGCGTCGTAAGTGCTGTTCTCATCGTGCAGAGCGATAAGACCAAATTTGATGTTCTCTTTGGCAATGGGCTTGAAAGAAACTACAGTGTTGTTGTTTCCTTCGTCGGGGTTGCAAGCAACGAGAGCAACTGCCAGAGATGCCACAAGTGCGATTACGAGCACAAGTGCCAAGATTTTTTTCTTCATAGAAACCTCCGTATTTTGTGCCTTTCGGCTTTTTGTCGATCAATTCACTTTCTGAAAGTGACCGAATGCTCGTCCATGCTCTCAACGATTGCGAGAGAACAGACCTTGACGCCCTGCGCGCGCAACGCGTCGCCGCCGCCCTGAAAACCTTTCTCGATGGCGATTGCGCAACCGACAAGGTGAGCGCCCGCCTGATTGACGAGGGAAATAAGACCTTTGAGCGCTTCGCCGTGCGCAAGGAAGTCGTCGATGATGAGAACTCTGTCCTCGGGACGGAGATACTCTTTTTCGACAAAAACGGTGTTGGTGTTGCCGTGGGTGTAGCTCACAACCTGCGCAGTATAGCAATCGTCGGCGATGTTTGCGGTTTTGGATTTTTTAGCAAAAAGCACCGGGGCGTGGAAATGTCTTGCGGCGTAGCAAGCAATCGCGATACCCGATGCTTCGATGGTCATGATTTTGGTGACGTGGTCGTCCTTGAAAAGAGCGTGGATTTCCGTTCCGATTTGCTCAAGCAAAGTGTCATCGATAAGATGATTGAGAAAACCGCCTACTTTGAGCACCTCGCCGGGAAAGACTTTGCCGTCCCTGAGAATGCGTTCTTCCAAAAGTTTCATCCTCACTCCTGCCCGCGGTACGGAGCGGCAAACGAAAAAGCCTACCGCCGATACCCTCTTAAAAAGATAGCCTTATTATAATGAAAAGAACAGGCGCAAAGCACGCATAGCCCCTTGGGAGTACGACATAAAGCGACAAATTTTTCGCTGGGAAAAACAGGGGGAGAAAAAAGGCGGAAAAACAAGTGAAAAACCGAGCTTAACACTCGGTTTTCCATTCCCCTGGATATGCTGAACCGCCTTTTTGGCGGGCTCTCCGTCAGTTGAGAAGATAATCTTTGCAGGCGTCTTCCAAAGCTCTGCAGATTCTGAACGCGTCTTCGAGGTCTTTGCCGCGAGCGACGACGCCGTGGCTTGCCATGAAGCAGCAAGGCGCGTTACCGATTGCCGCCGCCGTGTTCTTGACGAGCATGCCCGTGCCGGAAGGCCCGAATTTGCTGACGGGAACGACGTCGCCGAGAATGTCGCGGTATTTTTCGGGAACGACGAGAGGCTGTCTCATTGCGGCGAGAATGCTGCCGTAGAAAGGATGGGTGTGAACGGTCGCGTTGCTGTCGGGATGAGCAAGCAAAAGTTTTGCGTGCACGCCTTTTTCGCTGGTGGGTTTGTTGGAACCCTTCCACTCCATGCTTTCCATATCGACGATAGCCATCTGTTCGGGTTTGAGCATGACGTAGTCGAGTGCGGAAGGCGTCGCCATCATTTCTTTGTCGCTGATTCTGACAGCTATGTTACCCCAAGTACCCTGAACGAGGTTTTCTTCGAGGAGTTTAACGCCCGCGTCCTTAATGTCCTGTGCAACCTTTTTCAGTTCGTCGGTGACGATTGCAGACGGCTTTTCGGCGAGTTCGACTTCTTTGCCCTCTTCCGCCGCCTTCTGGCTTGCCTGATTTTTCTTGGAATATTTGAGTGTGTAGACAATGTGCTCCACACTTGCTTCGAAAGCGTTGAGGTGTTTGATACCGCCCTTGTTTTCCGCGAGAAGATAACCGTTGGCGGATTTATCTAGTACGAGCGTGCAGGTGTAAATTTCCGCAAGAGTACGACCTACGACCACCGCGCCTGCGTCGGGAAGGAAACATGCGTTTCTGAGTCCGGACATTGCGGCAACGGTTTCGGCTGCCGTGTTTTTCTTGGCGGAACGTACGCTGATACCGCAAATCTGGGACATATCTTCGAGCACGGGGGGCAAGGTGATTTTCTTTTTGGAGAAATCGAGAATGCTCTTGCTGTCGACGATAGCCGCCGCGCCTGCGTCTTTCTTGGCTTTCAGCGCGCAGATAAGCAGAACCGCCGCCGCGCGGAAATTGCCTTCGAGCTGTTCCACGGTCTTATCCGTAACAAACGCAACCTGCTCTTCTTTGAGGTCGGCAAAATCGGCGTCGGGAGTGGTAATGTACAGTCCGTCGTCGGCTTTTGCGGCGATGTAACCGCATTCGATATAACCTTCCGCAAACAGCATTGCGGAATATTTTTTCAGATTTTCGTAGACTTGTTCGTTTTTCATTATTCCATACCCTCGAATCTTCTAGAATTTGCCGCTATATACGGTTTTTTGAGTGCCAGATACAAAGTCTTGTAATCGGCGAAGAGTTTGTCGTAAATGGCTTTGTTCGCGGGATTGGGCTTATAGCTTGCCTCAATCTGCACGAAATTGCGGGCGTCGGAGAAACTCTTGAGTTCGCCGAGACCGATGAGCGCGATGATTGCGCAACCGAGCGCACCCGCGTTTCTGGGGTTCTTGACGACGGAGAAGTTGCAACCCGTAACGTCCGCGATAATCTGCATCCAGCCTTTATCCAAGGCGCCGCCGCCGATGATGCGGAAGTTGTTGCCTTCGAAACCGTAGTCTTTGCGGTAGTTTTCGAGTATCCAGCGCAGGTTGTACGCAACGCCTTCGTAAACCGCGCGCATGAGATGTTCGCGGGTGTGAATGGGGTTGATGTTGAACAGCGTCGAACGCGTGGTCGTGCTGGAAACGGGGCATCTTTCACCCTGCATCCAAGGAGTGCAGATAAGGTGGTCGGAACCCGCGGGCACGTTGTGAATGACGTTGTCCATATATTCGTAGATACCTTCGCCGAGCTGTTCTTTTTCATGTTTGAAGAACTGGTCGCAAATCCACTGGATATTGCTGCCTGCGGCTTCGGTGATACCTGCGATGAGGTTCATTTCGGGGTCGGCAGACTGAATTGCCGCCGCGCCGTGCATAAACTTGTTCGCCGTTCTGGAAGGAGCGGCAACCCAAGCGGAAGTGCCGAGGTAAATGTGAATTTCGCCGTCGCCCGTCATACCGCTTCCGACAACCGCCGACTGAACGTCGTCGCAACCGCCGAACACAGGAGTACCTTTGATAAGACCGGTTTCCGCCGCGGCTTTTGCGGTAAGACCGTTGCCGATTTTATCCGTGCTCTTGCAAAGCGGGGGCAACTTCTTCATATCCACGCCGACGAGAGGGAACGCGCTCATCCACGTTTTCTTTTTGAGGTCGAGACCGTAAGAGGACGCGCCCGAAAGTTCTGCGTACATTTCACCCGTGCACTTGAATTTGAGCCAGCCGTTGACGTCGAGGAAGTATTTTGTCTTTGCAAACACTTCGGGTTTCTCGTCGCGCACCCAAGCCATTTTCGCGATGCAGTCCTTGCCCATAATGGGAGTGCCGACAATCATCGTGAACAGTTTGGTTCCGCCGAGGCGGTTCATAATCGCCTGCGCCTGTTTCTCTGCTCTGCCGTCAACCCAGGTGATGTTGTTCATCAGGTTGTTGCCGTTCTCGTCAACGGGAATGACGCCCTGTGCCTGCGTGGAGAAAACAATACCCTTTACGTCTTCGGGAGCAATGCCTGCCTTTTTGATTATGGCTTTTGTGGTAATGCAGACGGCTTTCCAGTAGTCGTTGGGGTCCTGTTCGACGTGTGCGGGAGCCGGATAGTATGTAGGATAAGGTTCCGCAACGGTAGTAACGATGGTGCCGTTGAAATCTACGAGCACGGCTTTATCGGAGCTGGTGCCAATGTCGTGAGAAATGATGTAATTCATATTTTACCCCTGTAATAACGAAATACGCGGACGTCGCCGACGTCTGCGCTTCATTATAACACACGGGCGAACAAAACGCTCGCCCGTGTGAAAAAATTTTTTAACCTTTTTTGTTGAGCTCGCGGGTGACGGGAACGACGTTCTTGAAGACGTTTTCGAAACGGTTGAGAGCTTCGTCGATGACTTCGTCGGTGTCAGCCATAGAGGTGTAAAGTCTGCTGCCTGCGAGGGTGACGATACCGTTTGCCATGTAAGCCGCGCCCATCTGTTCCATAGCAACCTTTCTGTTGAGCATTTCTTCCTTTGCTTTGAGGAGCGGAATGACGGAACCGAGAAGGCTCATGGAGCTGAAATCGTAGCTCATTGCGCCCGTGCATTCGAGGTGAACGATGGAACCCTGATTGTACGCGACGAAAGGCAGATTGTATTTTGCGATGAGTTGTTTGAGTCCTGCGGTGATACGGTCGCCCGCTTTACCCGCTTTGGCGCAAGCGTCGGTGCGCTCGATTTCCTTGATGCAGCAGTAGCCTGCGTATGCGGAGAGGGGGTTTGCAGCGAGAGTGCCGCCGACGTATGCGCGTTTGCCCATACCTGCAACGCCTGCCGCCATGTGGTCGATGTATTCTCTCTTGCCGCCGACGCCGCCTGCGGAAGGATAACCGCCGGCGATGACTTTACCGAAGATGGTGAGGTCGGGTTTAATGCCGAAGTAACCCTGTGCGCCGCCGAGACCTACGCGGAAACCGGTAACGACTTCGTCGAAGATGAAGAGTGCGTCGTATTTGTGAGCAAGTTCGAGCGCTTTCTTGTTGTAGTCGAAGTCGACGGGACGGGTGCCGCTTTCGGGACCGACGGGTTCGACGATGACTGCCGCGGTGCCGCCGCGCATCTTGTTTTTACGAAGCATTGCTTCGAGCATGTTGAGGTCGTTGGGACGTACTTCGTCGGTTTTTGCGAAGCAGCCGCCGGGAATGCCGTGAGATTCAAGGAAGTTGCGGCTTCCGGGAATTTTCAGACCGTAGACCATCTGGTCGGACCAGCCGTGATACGCGCCGCCGATTTTGATGATGCGTTTGTTGCGGGTTACGCATCTTGCGACGCGGATTGCCGCCATAACGGATTCGGTACCGGAACCGAGCATACGGAATTTTTCACAGGCAGGCATATGCTTGTTGACTTCTTTTGCGAGAAGGAGTTCGGCTTCGTGGAACAGACCGGTTACGGGGCCGCATTCGTTCAGGAGTTCGAAGACCTTTTCTCTGACTGCGGGATAGTTGCTGCCGAGAACGGTGGGGCCGCCCGCTTGCAGGAAGTCGATGTACTCGTTGCCGTCGATGTCATAAAGGTAAGCACCATCCGCCTTTGTCATGCAAATGGGGAAAGGATAGTTGAACGCAAGGTTGTGCTGGACGCCGCCGGGGATAAACTTTTTGGCTTCCGTGATAATCTCTTTGGATTTGGCGCACTTGGTATCGAAGTGTTCCAGAACTTTTTTGAGTTCCTCGTCGGAGATGCAGTAAATGGGCTTGGACGTAAGTTCAGCCAGTTCTTTGTAGATGGTTTTGGCGTCTTGCCAATTGGAAATAGCATAACCGTTGGACATAAAATGCCTCCCTGTTCTTTTAATTACCCCAATTATAACAACGCAAACGACAGTTGTAAATAGCAAAACAAGGCGCGGAATACATACAAATTCGCGGATATGTCACCAAAAAAACAATTCAAAGCAAATTGTCAAGGCGCAAAACAGCTTCAACGCAGACATTCTCTTTCGCCGCCTGCGGAAAACGGAATACGGATACTGTTGCGCAAGGGACTGCACGCCGTCACCGCATCCGCACCGCTCCCGAAGGAACGCAACCCACCAAAAATACAACCCGCCGAAAAATAAATAATCCCACAAAATCACAATGCAATAAATCACAACCCGCGTAAAAGTAAAAAAGCTCCCGAGAACGGGAGCTTCTTCGTTAAGGTTCAAATCAGTTGAACATGTCCTTGAAGGATTTACCGAATTTGAGGACGGGAGCTTTGCTCGCGGGAATGACGATGGTTTCCTTCTTGATGGGGTTGAAACCGCTTCTTTCTGCTTTTTCTTTGATTTCGAAAGTACCGAAACCTGCGATTGCGACTTTGTCACCTGCTTTGAGTGCGTCTGCGACTACGTCTGCGAAAGCTTCTACTGCTGCGGTTGCGTCCTTGATGGAAAGGTCTGCCTTTGCGGCGACTGCCTTGATGAAATCAGTTTTGTTCATAATTACCTCCTGGGTGATGTGTCGTCCTCCGCAAACTGACTGCACGGCGAACGATTTACAATGCAAGTATAACCAATACGACGGAAAAAATCAACCCTAAATTTGGCAAAAACGCACTGAACAGTCGCAAATCGGCGGGGCGTAACGGGAAAGTTATATATAATTTATAATAATCGCCGCCCCGAAAAAAAAGTCGACTTTCGGCGTAATTTGACGAAAAACGGCAGGGATACGGACGGCGCGGAAAGCATTTCGGAAGAATTTGCCTTACTTTTGCGGACAAACGGAAAGTCCTTTCGTCATAAACCCGACGGACGCGGCATAGCATTGTGGTATGAAAAAGAAAACCGTTCTGATTTTGTCGGCAATATTGATTCTGGTACTCGCGGTAACCGCACTCGCCGCCTGCAACAAGAAAGGCGACGACACCCTTCCCGACGACGTATCCCGTTCCGTAACCGCGCTCTATACGGGTGAAAACGAAAACTTCGCCGTAACCGTGGAGGTGGGACGACGCGAAAATCCCTTTATCGCCGACGGCAAAGCAACCGACGTAAAAGACTTCGCGGAAATAACCGTCGTACCTCTTTCGAGCAACGATTATACGGAAATATCTTACACGCTCACCGCGGACGGCGCAAACCTTGCGGGAACGCTTACGGGCAACAACTTCGGAGAATTCCGTCAGGAAATTCCTCTCGAATTCTGCCCCGCGGCAATCACGGTGACGACGGGCGAAACCTCGGTTGAAATCGAACTTGCCGACGTACTCGAAGGCAAGATGACCTCCGCCGACATAATAACATAGCGCGCAAGGAATTTGCCGACCGAATAGCCGCTGAAAGCGCGGACGGAAAACCCTCCCGCGAAATCTACGTCAAGCTGATAAGCGGCGACCGCGCAACCTACTACTATTACGTTTCGTTCATCGGCGAAGGCATAGACTACTGGGCACTGCTTCTCGATCCCGCAACAGGCAACGTCGTATCCAAAAAGTAAAACACTTTCCGCAACCTGCCGGACAAACAGCATTACGACAGGAAAGAATATCTCCTTTGACGTCCCGTTTCAGCCGCACAGATACCTGAAACGGGACGTTTTCGGCTGAAAAAAGGCTTTTATCCCGACGTTTCCGCACCTTAAACTATCAATTTATAAAATTACGGCATATTTTGCGCTGAAAAACCGCGTCTTTACCCACCCTGAAATCCCCTAAAACTCACAATTTTAATTCACAACCAAGCATACTTTCGCATATTTATGTGACGAAAAGTTGCATTACGCGCACGCGTATGCGTATACGCGCACTGCGCGTTCATAAATATAATGCGCCCGTCAATGCACACGCGCCTGGCAACACACGCACGCCGATACAGCCCTCGCCCAAATGCGCCAAACGCACGGACGTAAAAAATGCCCCGCCGACACGCGTACGCACCCGCCGACGCACACGCAATCAGCGAACGTACGCGAACACGTTCCGTAAACGTCGGATATCTTGGGAAGATAACTTATTTACCCTTGCGCCGACAGTCTGTTTATGGTATATTGAATTCATTAAGAAATAGTGGTGAAAAATGTCAGAACACATAACGCCTCCCGATACAGGCCTAACCGCAGAAGAAGTCGCCGAACGAATTAAAGACGGCAAAGTAAACGGTGAACAAACCGTAAGAACAAAGAGCGTTGCGGAGATACTCCGTTCCAACATTCTCACATTTTTCAACTTCGTATTTGTCGCGCTTGCGATAATCCTTGCCTTTTTCGTTCCCGATGGCATAGGCGGACTCGGGAATTTCGGATTTCTGATACTCATCGTTTTCAACACTGCCGTCGGCATTTTCCAGGAACTGCGCGCAAAACGCACCATGGACAAACTCGCGTTGCTTTCCGCACCCAAAGCGCATGTAATTCGCGACGGCAAAGAAGAAGAAATCGCAATCGAACAAATTGTCCTCGACGACATCACCGAACTTTCGGCGGGCAATCAGGTTTGCGCCGACGGCGTTATAGTCGACGGCAGTTGCGAAGTCAACGAGTCCCTCATCACGGGCGAACCCGACGCCATACTCAAAACGCAGGGCGACCGCGTTATGTCGGGAAGTTTCGTCGTTTCGGGCAAAGCCCGCTGTCAGGTGGAACACATCGGCGCCGAAAACTTCGTCATGAAGATATCGGCGGGCGCAAAATATTTCAAAAAGCCGACGTCGGAAATCTGGCGTTCGCTCATGCTGATTGTCAAAATAATGTCCATAGTGATAGTACCCGTGGGCATTGCTCTGTTCTGCATACGCTATTTCGGCGGCAACCACGACACCAACGACACCGTAATAACAACGATAGGCTCCGTAATCGGCATGATACCTTCGGGGCTTGTCGCGCTTGCGTCGACGGTATTCTGCGTTAGCATAATCAGGCTTTCCAAACACAAAACCGTGGCGCAGGATTTGTATTGCGTGGAAACGCTGGCGCGCGTGGACGTACTCTGCCTTGACAAAACGGGAACCATCACGGAAGGCTCCATGGAAGTCAACGGAATACGTCCCCGTGACGGAATGACGGAAGACGAGTTCCGCGGAATACTCAAAAACGTGGTGTGCTCGATAGGCGACGAAAACGCAACGGCACAGGCGCTGACCGCTTATCTTGCGGAAACGGAACAGACTGCGGAAGCTGACCTCACAATCCCCTTCTCGTCCGCACGCAAATGGAGCGGCGCACGCATAAACGGCGTAAGTTACGCTGTCGGCGCGGTCGAATTCACCCTCGGTCACGACGCCGAAGACATTATGGCGGAAGCGTCCGAAATGGCAGAAAAAGGTTTCCGCGTTCTTGCGCTCGTTTCTTCAGAAGGCAACTTCAATGACTCGAAACTGCCCGATAAAGTTCGTTTTGAGGGATTTATCTTTATAACGGACAAAATCCGCGCAGAAGCTCCCGACACTTTGCGCTTCTTCCGCGAACAAGGTGTCGACGTCAAAATCATTTCGGGCGACAACCCTGCAACCGTACGTGCGGTCGCACTCCGTGCGGGACTTGAAAACTGCGACAACGTAATAGACATGTCTACGCTTTCGACGGACGAAGAAGTCATTGAAGCCGCAACCAAATACACCATATTCGGACGCGTTCTCCCCGACCAAAAACTTCTGCTTGTCAAAGCGCTCAAAGCCGCGGGACACACCGTAGCCATGACGGGCGACGGCGTAAACGACGTGCTCGCCCTCAAAGAGTCCGACTGCTCCGTCGCAATGGCGTCAGGTTCGGACGCTGCAAAGAACGTGAGTTCGCTCGTCCTTATGGACTCCAACTTCGCTTCCATGCCCAAAATCGTGGCGGAAGGCCGCAGAAGCATAAACAACCTCGAACGCAGCGCGTCGCTGTATCTCATGAAAACGGTCTACAACGTGTTGCTTGCAATTCTGTTTATGATTGTCAATCAACCCCTGCCCTTCGAACCGAAGAACCTGACCTTTATCGGCGGCATAACAATCGGACTTCCCTCGATAGTCATTGCTCTCGAACCCAACGACGAACTCGTGACGGGCAGGTTCCTGACAAAGGTTCTGTGCATGGCGGTACCAGGCGGACTTGTGGTTCTTCTCGGCGCGTGTTCCGTGCTTATCGGACAAAAATATTTCCTTGACATAACGGTCGAACAGGTGCGAACGATGTACGTCATAATCACGACTTTCGTCGGGCTTATGTACCTCTTCCGCGTGTGCATTCCTTTCAACTGGCTGCATCTTGTGACATTTGTCGTAATGGTCGGCATATTCGTCGCGTGCTATCTTGTCAAAGCCCCGATAATTCTCGAATTCTTCGGCATTGAGCACAACGTAACCCCGGAAATGGCAAAGGCTATGGCGGCTATGGCGTCCGTATTGCTTTTTATATACGGCGTTCTCAGTCTTACGACACGCAACGTCCACCGAAAAATCGACGCGTCGCTCAACCTGCGACTCAAAAAGAAAGCCGCGGTCTGACCTTCGAATTTACTTAAAAAAATATTAAAAATCCGCCCGATAATATTGATTTTGAACTGTTCTTATTTTAATATAAGAATATGTTGGATTACGTATACGGGCAAAATGAGGGTTACGTCCGCAAAAACGCCGCTCCTTTTTCAGATAAGGACGCCGCAAAAGCACCCCCCAAGACAATCGAAATTTCCAAAAAAGCGCTTTTCATTTCAATAGTGATAGTGCTTGTTCTCGTACTTGCTGCAATCACGCTCACGCAAGTTCTTCCGCGCGGCGCATACGAAAGAGCCGTTGACGCCGACGGTAACACCTACATCGTCGACAATTCCTATCGCGAAGACGACTCCCTGCCTTCCCTCAAATGGTGGCAGGCGATTTTCGCGCCCTTCCTCGTGCTTGACCCCAATATGGACGGCTCGCTCATGGTGTGGGCGCTCATCGCGCTTTTGTTGGTTATCGGCGCGGTATTCACGGCTCTCGACAATACGGGCGTGCTCATCTACATGGTCGAGTCGCTCCGCAACAAGTTCTCTTCGCGCAAATACATACTGCTGTTCATACTTCCGCTTGCGTTTATGTTCCTCGGCTCGTCGGCAGGCATGTTCGAGGAACTCATTCCTCTCGTTCCCGTCGTCGTTCTGCTTTGTTACGCCTTCGGCTGGGACGCGCTCGTCGGTCTCGGAATATCCGTGCTTGCCGCGTGTTTCGGTTTTGCCGCAGGCGTCGTCAACCCCTTTACGGTGGGCATTTCGCAGAACCTAATGGGCATACCGATGTTTTCGGGCATATCGATGCGACTGCTCACGTTTGCCGTGGCGTACATAATCCTGATGGCGTTCATTTTCCCATATGCCAGAAAAATCGAAAAACGCCCGCAAAAATCCCTCGTATACCTTGAAGACACCCACAAAAAACACGGCTTCGATTTTGCAAACACGACTTTCGTATATGACGCGGGCAAATCCAAGGCGCTCAAATGGTTCGCCTGCTGGATGCTCGTCGTCGTGTTCTTCGCCGTGCTTTCAATATTCATTCAGCCGCACTACATTCCCGCGCTCGGCGATTTCTCTCTTGCCGACTACGTGCTCTACATAACCGTCGCAATTTACGTAGTCGCGGGCATAGGCGCCTGCCTTATGTGCGGACTGAAAGGCAAAAACCTTTTCAAACAACTCGGCAAAGGTCTGCTCACCCTGCTCCCCGCCGTCGCAATGATACTGATTGCAAGCGGCGTGCGTTACATTATGGAAGCGGGCAACGTTATGGACACAATCCTCTACAACGTAATCGAAGCCTGCAAAGGTCAGTCCCCCGCCGTAATTATCCTGCTCATTTATCTTGTCATATTCATATTCGAGATGTTCATTCCCTCGGGTTCGGCAAAAGCTTTCCTGCTCATGCCGATGATAGGCGCGATGTGCTCGCAACTCGGCGTCGACGGACAAGTCGCGGTTCTCGCGTTCTCCTTCGGCGACGGATTTGCAAACGTACTTTTGCCCACCAACGCGGGACTGTTGCTCATCCTCGGAATGACGACCGTAAACTATCCCAAATGGTTCCGTTGGAGCGGCAAAATCCAGCTTACCCTGCTTGCGGCGACAATCGGAATACTCATGCTTGCGCAATACGTGATTTACGCATAACGACAGCGCATTAAAATACCACACCCGCGTCGAACTGCGGTGCGAAGATATACTATTTGTAAGGCGCAACACAACGCCTCATGCCGTAACGGAAAACTCCGCAAACGGAATAAATCGGAAATTAACGGAACATTATGGAAAAAGCTGAAAAAAGTGTCAAGAAAAGATTTTATCTCGCTCTCTTCCTCACGATATATTTCATCGTCGGAATACCCCTGCTGGTCGTAGGCGCAACGCGACTGTCCCAAGGCGGCGGTTACGTCTTTATGCTGGTGCTCGGCATAATAGGTGCCGTCGTGGGCTTTTACGGAATGCCCGTAGCGTGGGTTATGTACGGCAACGCGCGCACGGAACTTGCTCTTGTTTCCGCGGTCAGAAACGAACACCTCTACACAGTGCAGGAACTGTCCGCGCGTCTTGCAAGCAACGAAAAACAGACTTCCGCAAATCTCGACAACTGCATAAGAAAAGGCTACCTCACGGGTTATCTCCGCAAAGGCGACAGGCTGTACCTCAACGAAAATACGGAACTCAAACCCACGGAATACTCCGTGGAATGTACCCGTTGCGGGGCTTACGTCACCTACACGGGAACAGGCGCAAAGTGTCCGTACTGCGGTTCCGCTCTCCCCGCTCCCGCCAAATCCGACGCAGAGAAATAAGGTCAATCATTTTGCATTAATTTTCCTGATGATAAAAACGAAAACGCCGCAAATCGCGGCGTTTTTATGTCTTTGCATATTCGATATGTCTTTACATATTATTCGCTGTTTATTTCATGCGCTCGTGCGGTTGGTCGGTTAAGCACACCGAACAGAGCGGTTATTTGTCGCCTCTTTCTTCCTTTTCCTTGGACAACATTTTCATTCGCATGCTGCCCGACAGCACCACTTTGCGGATACGAATGTTTTTGGGCGTGACTTCCAGCATTTCGTCGTCGTTAAGGAATTCGAGGCTTTCTTCAAGACTGAACTTGCGTGGCGTCACAAGGCGCAACGCTTCGTCCGAACCCGCCGCGCGCATATTGGTGACGTGTTTGCGCTTGCAGACGTTGACGCGGATATCTTCGGCTTTCGGGGACATACCGACGACCATTCCTTCGTAAACGGGCGTTTGCGGGTCGATGAAAAGAATTCCTCTTTCCTGCGCGTTGTAAAGTCCGTACGTTGCGGCTTCGCCGGTTTCGAACGCGACAAGCGACCCCGTAAATCTGCGGGTTATGGGTCCTTTGTAGGGCGCATATCCGTCAAACAGCTGGTTCATTACGCCTTCGCCTTTCGTATCCGTCAAAAACTCGTTCTTGAACCCGAACAATCCGCGCGCGGGAATAGTGAACTCCATTCTTATTCTGCTGCCGTGGGGGTTCATTGTGACGAGCTCGCCTTTACGCACGCCCATTCTTTCCATAACGGAACCGACACATTCGGAGGGAACGTCGATAAACAGTCTTTCCATAGGCTCGCATTTTACGCCGTCTATCGTCTTGAAAATGACCTGCGGAGTGCCGACGCCGAATTCGTATCCCTCGCGGCGCATGGTTTCGATGAGAATACTCAGGTGCATTTCGCCTCTGCCGCAAACCTTGAACGTGTCGGGGCTTTCGGTCTGGTACACTCTCAAAGAAACGTCTTTCAGCAATTCGCGGAAAAGTCTGTCACGCAGTTGGCGTGATGTGACGAATTTGCCTTCTTTGCCCGCAAACGGACTGTCGTTGACGGAGAAGTTCATTTCGATTGTGGGTTCGCCGATTTTTACGAAAGGCACGGGCTCGATTTTGGTCGTGGCGCAAAGCGTGTTGCCTATCGTTATGTTCTCTATGCCGCTGAAACACACTATGTCGCCGACCATTGCTTTTTCGACGGGAACGCGTTTCAGTCCTTCAATCTGGAACAGCGTGACTACCTTGCTCTTGTAGGGGGACAGACCTTCGTAGTCGCATACCATGACTTCCTGTCCCACATTCACGCAACCGCGTTCGATTTTGCCGATGCCGATACGACCGACGTACTCGTTGTAGTCTATTGCGGACACGAGAAGTTGCAGCTCGCCGTCGGGGTCACCTTCGGGCGGTTCGATATAACTCAGTATTGTTTCGAACAAAGGTTGCAGGTCTTTGCCGGGAACGTTGTAGTCGAGAGTTGCCGTCGCGTTTTTGCCCGAGCAGTAAATTATCGGGCTCATAAGCTGTTCGTCGGTTGCGTTGAGGTCAAGCAAAAGTTCGAGCACTTCGTCACCGACTTCGGAAGTGCGCGCGTCGGGACGGTCGATTTTGTTGACGACGATTATGATTTTCAGTCCGAGTTCCAACGCTTTTTCGACGACGAAACGCGTCTGCGGCATAGGACCTTCCGCGGCGTCGACAAGCAACAGAACGCCGCTCACCATTTTGAGTACGCGTTCGACTTCGCCCGAGAAATCGGCGTGTCCGGGAGTGTCTATGATGTTTATTTTGGTGCCTTTCCAATGAATGGACGTGTTTTTTGCAAGAATGGTGATACCGCGTTCACGTTCGAGGTCGCCCGAGTCCATAACGCAGGTCTGCACTTGCTGATTGTCGCGGAAAGTTCCCGCCTGACGGAGCATACCGTCCACGAGTGTGGTCTTGCCGTGGTCAACGTGTGCGATGATTGCAACGTTTCTCAAATCTTCACGAATCATAAAATCCTCTTTTGCATCTGCGGTATCCCGCGTGCCCGATAAAATATGTAAACGCCCGCGCCGACGCCGTAAACTACGGGTCAGACTCTGTCACGGTCGACGTCGATGACGAAATAGTAAACCGTGTCGTCGCCGTCAAACTGGTTCTGCATCGCGGCAGTGACGTCCGCAAGCGTATATTTGCTGTCAAAAGGTATCGTAACGTCGAACAGAATGTTGGTGTGCGTTTTGCCGCGTACGATACGGAAATCGTGGAGCGAAAGTCCCTGCCCCATTTCGGCAAGCACTTTTTCCGCGCGTTGTTTCAGACTTTCGAGTTCCTCGTCCTCGGTGTCGATGGGGTCCATATGAATGGTGATATTGACACCCGTTTCGCGGTAGACGTCGTGTTCGATGTTGTCGATTAAGTCGTGCGTAATCATTATGTCCGCAGACGCGGGAACTTCAACGTGTACGACGGCAAAATATTTGCTTTCGCCGTAGCTGTGCACCATAAGGTCGTGCATACCGATAACGCCTTCGTAGGACAGTATCTTTGTACGTATGCTCTCGACAAGTTCTTTGGGAGGCGCGGTACCGATGAGCGGATTTGCGGCTTCGGCAATGAACTTGACGCTTGAAATGATGATGAACGCCGACACGGCAACGCCCATATAACCGTCGATGTTTACGTTGGCCGCGTGCATGATAATCGTTGCGACCAAAACGGCACAGGTTGCGATTACGTCGTTACGGCTGTCCATAGCCGAGGCTTTGAGCGCGCCGGACGAAATGCTTTTTGCAAAGTCGAGGTACACAAGCATCTGCACTATTTTGAGCGCGATTGCAACGCCGAGAACTATGTACGTATAAACATTTACGCTGACTTCGTCGGGAGTGATGATTTTTTCGACGGACGACTTTGCAAGCAGAACGCCGATTATCAGAATGAGCACGGCGACGACAAGCGCGGTTATGTATTCGTAGCGCGCGTGACCGTAGGGGTGTTCCTTGTCGGCGGGACGGGACGCGAGTTTGAACCCCGCGAGCGTAACCACGCTGCTGCCCGCGTCGGACAGGTTATTGACTGCGTCGGCAACAATGGTAATACTGCCACCGATAAGTCCGACCGCGAGTTTAAGTCCGAACAGAACGGCGTTGGTGATAATACCGAATATGCCCGCTGCCGCTCCGTAACGGAACCTGACTTCGGGTTTTTCGGTGCTGCGGTAATCTTTGATAAACAGCTTTTTGAACCAACCCATACTACTCACCAGTCCTCACGGTGTGAGATTTTCACATCGTCGTAATAATCGAAGTACTGCTTTTTGAAGCGCGCGGTTTCCTGCCGTCTGCGTTTGAGTTCCTCTCGCGCGGCTTTTTTAGCTTCGGTCGACGGTTCTTCCTTCGGCTCGTTTTCGGGTGTGAGTTTTGTCTTGTCGTCCCTCATTTCGTTCGTCTTACAAATTTCTCCGATGCTGTCCGATAAACGGTTCGGAGTTCAGTTCAGTTCGATATGCGCGACGTCGTCGCGGGAACTTCTTTTGTAAATCACGATTTTGTTGCCGACTGCGGAAATCTCTTCCGCTCCCGTCGCTTCGGCGATACGCCCGAGCAACTCTTTGGGCGTACCTTCCGCGGTTTTGAGAACGGTTATTTTGACAAGTTCGTGCGCTTCGAGCGCGGCGGCTATGTCGGCAACCATATTGTCGCCTATACCGCCCTTGCCGATCTGAAAATAAGGATTGAGCCCGTTAGCCTTTGCTCTGAGCGTTGCTCTCTGTTTTCCCGTAAGCATATATCTCTCCGATTATTCGAAATCCACGTTTTGTTCTACTATCTCCGCCGCAATCCCGACCAGCTCTTTGCAACCGGGTTTGAGGGAATTGTGTACGTCGCCGTGAGGACGGCTTTTGATAAGTTCTCGACACACGATGTCGCCCACCCTTGCACGGAACTCTTCGGCGAGTTTGCGTTCAAGTGCGTAAAGGTCGTTTTTGCTGGTTCGGTCGAGAGTGTCCCACTTGCGGGAAAGTCCCGCAACCATAACCATACCGCTGACCGCGCCGCACACTTCGCGCAGACGTCCCATTCCGCCGCCGAAAGGAGCGGAAAAGGCTTTGATTGTTTCGGTGTCGACATTGACTTTGTCGGCAAAAGCAAGCACAACAGACTGCGCGCAGTTATAGCCTTCCGTGAAATACTGTTTTGCCAATTCTGAACGTGTCATATCACACCTCACACGCCGCGACGCACATACGTAACACGCGCGCCCGTTAAAAAACTTTAACAATAATATCACATACCCATTGAAATTGCAACTTAATGAACCCTAAAAACAAACGCACCGCAAAGCCGTTTTTCGCCGTCGAACAGTCGGCGCGCGCGTACCGCGCGGCAACGTTATCACAGAATATCCCGCACAGTCCGCACGGTTCCTCAATCCGTTCGACAGCTTGCAGTCGGCATCGACTTGCCGCCCTTTCCAAAAATTTACACGCCGCGTTGCACATATCGCGCCGCAAGGTGCTCATACTACTGACAAATCCACAAGGAGGTAAAATTATGAAACACGTTTGCAAAACCGGTGAAAAGCCCGGCAGAGGCACTTACAGTTGCACCAGATGCCACACTCAGGTGAGCGTCGGCGAATACGACAAACTTCCTCCCTGCCCTTCCTGCTCCAACAACGAATTCACGGAAGCGTAATCAAGGAAGCGCAAAGGATTATCCGATGTCATTCGGCTGATTATTAAAATTCTCACGCACTTGACCTCTCGGAACGTAAAAACCGCCCAACGGACGGTTTTTTCGTTTATTGTGCATTTTTGGTTTTGGCGTGTATTGCTCGTGTTTTGCTGAAAAAATGCTACAAGTCAACCGCGCAATCAATCGTCGGCGTCGCCCTTGCCTGCCACGGTCTCCCATGTATGACGTCTTTTGGGATCGGACGGCGCACCGTCGTCCGTTGCAACATCGGAAATCGTCGCGGGTTCGTCGGTGTCGGGCATTGCGTCAATTTTGTCGACGGGGAATTCCTTTGTCAAAGCAACGGGTTTTCCTTTGCCTTTTTCCTTGCGCACGACGGGTTTTTCTTCGGCGGGTTTGCCGCTGATGTGAACGTCAATCTGCGCGTTCGGCGACAGCAATCCTTCTGCCTTCAACGCTTCGTAAGTCTTTTCGACAAGGTTGTATTTTGCGTCCCAGTAATTGGCGGTTTCCGCATATGCCTTCAACTTGATTTTGACAGAATTCAAGGTTTGTTCTTCCATTCTGACGGAATAATCCACCGCTTTTGTCAACAAAGGCTCGTTTTCCGCAATGTTCGCGAGTATGGTTTTCACGCCTTCGATGTCCGTTCCTTTGGCAAGGTCGACGTCGACGACTATACGACGATACTTGCAACCTTCGTAGTTGACTATCGGGTTGTTGACCGCTTGCGAATTGGGCACGACTATGACTGTATTGTCGTAGGTCACCAGCGTGGTATTGAACAGGTTTATCTGCGTAATCTGCCCTTCCTGTCCTGCGATTTCCACATAGTCGTCTTTCTTGAACGGCTTGTTGAAAATAATCATAATTCCGCTTGCAAGGTTGCCGAGGCTGTCTTTCAGGGCAAGGCCGATTGCCACGCCGCAGGTACCGACAACTGCGATAATCGACGCGGTATTGATACCCATTGTCGCAAGCGCGGTGATGAGGACGATTATTTTCAGAATGATGTCGACAAGCGACACCACGAAACTCGACATAGCCTCGTCGCGTTTGCTTCTGCGCAAAATCTTACGGAGAATAACCTTTATGAGTTTGCAAAGGACAAGTCCTACAACCAAAATGATTATGCCGAACAGGATATTGAGCCCCGCATTTTTAAAAAAATTGACGAAATCGTTCCAGAATTGTTCCATAATTCCTCTCTTGTCGTTAGGTTTACAGTTATTATATCACGAAAGGACGGAAAATCAACATTTACAAGCTACGCTCTGCGGCGCGTCGCACTTGTGCACGGGTTACGCGCGACTAATTCTTGCTAAAACGCCTTTTCGGTGGTATACTTTTTTTTATGAGCGAAGATACAAACAACGTTAAAATCAACAATGCCGAAACAGGCGGATTTAGTCCCGCCGAAACGGAGAAATCCGCCCGCGAAACCGTCAAAACCGAAACTTATTCCGAAGTCGGAAAACTGTCCCCCGCAAGAAACGGGTTCGGTATGTTCTGGGTTTTGCTCTGCGTGTTCTATGCACTCGTCATGCTCTCGACGGGATTTAACTTTTTCCCGCTGGTTGCAATTGCGCTTGCCGCGGCGTCCGCGTTGTTCGTATTCGTCGACACCCTGCGAAACCGTCCCGTGCGAACTTTCTATTGGGCGGCGTTCGGCGTTCTTTTCTGTTCGACTTTCCTTTATTTCCTTATATGGAGCGCCGAACCTTTCGGGAAACGCCTTTGGTGGAACCTCGTTCTCGTCATGGCTCCCATGGCGCTTTCCGTTGCGCTTCTTTTCCTGAAAAAAGCCTTCTCGGGCAAAACCCTCAAACTCATGACCCTCGTCACCGTTCTTCTGATGATAGGGACGTCCGTAATATACATACTCTTCATGAACCTGCGCGTCCGTCCCGTCGTCGAAAGCCTGCAGGAAGGACACGACGCATACCTCGGTTCCGTCAAATCCGACAAAACAGACTCCCCTAACGTTCTCGTCATACTTATGGACGACATGGGCTATGCGGACATATCCTCTTACAGTTATTTGAACGGCAAAACGCCGACAATCAACACCCCGAACATCGACTCCATCGCCGCGGACGGGATTATGATGGACAACTTTTATTCGTCGTCGCCCGTATGCTCTCCTTCTCGTTTCAGCATTCTCACGGGCAGATATTCGTCGAGAGGATACCTCGACAACGTGGTTTTCCCTTCCACCGTCGAAAGCACTCCGTGGTCGCCCACACACTTCTACAATCCCTACCAGTTCCTCGGCAACGTGGACGGAATACTCGGCGACGAAATCACGTTTGCGGAAGTACTGCAACAAATCGGCTACGACACGGCGTGCATAGGCAAATGGAACCTCGGCGACTACGGCGAATACCTGCCTACAAACCAGGGTTTCGACTATTTTTACGGAAGTTATTACGTCAACGATATGACGCCATACAACTGGGTGCGCGACACGGGCGCGGGACACCCCGAAGGCGAAACGCACCGCGAAGTGCGCACTCACAAAGAAAACCTCGACCAGTCCGAAAGCACGAAACTGCTCACCGCCGAAATGCTGAATTTCATATCGTCTTCGGTCGAAAACGACAGCAAATTCCTCGCATACTACACAACCCCGTGGCCGCACTACCCGATTTTCTCGGACAACAACGGCAACGGAAAAGGCGATACGAGCGACGACACGTACGTGGACTGCATCGAAGAGTTCGACAAAGGCGTGGGCGAAATCCTCGACTATCTCAAATCGGCGGGCGTTTACGACGACACGCTGATAATCTTCACATCCGACAACGGACCGGGGCGCGAAGGCGCGACGGGAGCACTGCGCGGCAGAAAAAACACCACTTTCGAAGGCGGAATGAAAGTACCGCTCATTGCGTCATACCCCAACGGCGGCGTGGGCAGCGGCGACCGAATCGCAGACTCCGAATTCCTTTACTATCCCGACGGCACGGACTCCGCACCCGTTGCCGCCACCACCAAACGCATAGAAACTTCGTCGATGAACTTCGACCTCTATACCACCATACTTTCAATGTGCGGAGTTTCTTCCCTGCCTTCCGACAGAATAATCGACGGCAAGGATCTGAGCCAACTGTGGCAAGCGGAAGTCCCCGCGGATACACGCGTTCACGACGTGCTTTACTACCAGAAGAAAGGCAAAACGCAAGCCGTTCAGATGCCCGTCGAACTTGACGGCAAAGTGTACGACTTCAAGTTCTTCGACCGTGTGCATTCCGAGAACTCGGCGTTCATAGACCAGTTTTACGTCAACTATCTTTTCAATCTCGACCTCGACCCGATAGAAGGATACAACGTTCAGCCGAGATATCCGCAGATAGCCGAAAAACTCGACGCCGCGCTCAACGCATTCCGTCGAGAAATGAAAACCAACCGCAGAGGAATTGTAAGCTGATGCCTCCCGTATCCGTAATGCTCAAACCCTCGTCATCGCTTTGCAATATGCGGTGCGAATACTGTTTCTATCACTCTCTGTCTGAGCACAGGGCAATGCCCTCTTACGGATTTATGAGCGAAGATACGCTTGCGGCAACGCTCTCGGGCGTATTTGCTCATGCGGACGGCGCGCCCGTATCGATATCCTTTCAGGGCGGCGAACCTCTGCTCTCGGGCAAAGAGTTCTTTGCCACCGCCGAGCGGCTTATACGCGAACTCAACTCGAAAGGCAGCAAGGTCACGGTGTGCGTGCAGACAAACGGAACTCTTATCGACGAAGAATGGTGCAAATTCTTCGCCCGCAACAAATGGCTTGTCGGGTTGTCGTTGGACGGCGACCGCACGGCAAACGCCCTGCGCGTGACCGCGGACGGCGAACCCACTTTCGACACCGTTTACGCCGCTGCCAAACTGTTGCAGAAATACCGTGTGGATTTCAACGTTCTCTGCGTGCTGACAAAACCCGTTGCCGGAAACATAGAACGCGTGTACGCGTTTTACCGTCGCAACAAATTCGGACATCTGCAATTCATACCGGTCCTCAAACCACTCAGATACGGCGTGAACACATGGACGGCAGACGGAAAAGAAGTCCCCGCGAACGGCGTTGCGTCGGCTTCCGACCAAACGCCCGAAAAGGACTTTTGCCTCGATGCGGAAAGTTATGCTTCTTTCCTCAAAAAAGCCTTTTCGCTGTATCTCAAAGACATACTTGACGGAAGATACACGTCGATAAGACAGTTCGACAACTTCGTCATTCTCGCGAAAGGCGGCCGCGCGGAACAGTGCGGAATGAACGGGCATTGCACGCACCAGTACGTAATAGAAAGCGACGGGTCGGTTTATCCTTGCGACTTCTATTGTCTGGACGAATACAGACTGGGCAACGTGCACACCGACACTTTTTCGGAGATGGAAAAAAGCGACAAGGTAAAGCGGTTCATCGAAGAAAGCCTTGTTCCCGAAGACAAATGCAAGGAATGCGCATACTACCGACTGTGCAAGAACGGTTGCAAACGCGAACGCACGGACGTGGACAAATGCGCGGCGTACAAGAGTTTCTTTGCTTATGCTCTGCCGCACCTCAAACGGCTGAGCTAGCACTGCTCAAACGAAAAGCAAATCCCGAAACGGAGAAAAAATATGAACGTGACAATACCAAAAGGTTTCAAAATCGGACAAGCGCAGGACGACTACACGGGCGTGACCGTCATACTTTCCGAAAAAGGCGCGGTCGGCGGCGTTGACTGCCGCGGCGGCGCACCGGGCACCCGCGAAACCGACCTTCTGCACCCCGAAAAAATGATGGACAAGGTCAACGCCGTAGTGCTTACTGGCGGCTCGGCATACGGGCTTGCTTCCTGTACGGGCGTTATGGAATACCTGCGCGAAAAAGGCATCGGCTACCACACCGCAGGCAAAGTCGTACCCATTGTTTCGGGTGCGGTAATATTCGACCTCAACCAAAAGGAATATCACTATCCGACAGCAGAAACGGGATATAAAGCGTGCGAAAACGCAGACAGAACCCCCACTTTCGGTCAAAACGGCGTTGGAAAAGGCGCAACCGTGGGCAAGATGCGCGGCATGAAATACGCCTGCAAATCGGGCGTCGGCGCATACACCGTAAAGGTTGCGGGCGTCAACGTAACCGCAATAGTCGCGGTCAACGCGCTTGGTGACGTTGTCGACCCGTCGACGGGCATAATTGTCGCAGGAACAAAAGCCAACGACGGTTCGTTCATCGACGTTGAGAAACGCATAGTGTCGGGCGAAGTGCTCAAAATGATGATGGGCACAAACACGACAATCGGCTGTATCGTCACCGACGCGAAAATCGACAAAGTCACGGCAAACAAGATAGCCGCCGCTGCGCACAACGGGCTTGCGCGCACAATACGACCCGTGCACACCGACTACGACGGCGACACGATGTTCTGTCTGGCTAGCGGACACCGCCCCGTCCTCAACACGGTGCTTTTGCAGACCGCCGCGGTTGAAGCGACGGAAAAAGCAATCCTCAACGCCGTAAACGACGGAGTGCGCTATACGGTGCTCTACGACGACACGTACGAAAAAACGGACACTTGGCAGTGCGACTGAAAAGGCAACCTATGAAAACGGCAATTTTTCTCAACTCGGGAAGAAAAACGGAAAGAACGGTAAGCGCGGACAAAATCATATGCGCAGACGGCGGTTTTGACATATGCCCCGCAAAGCCCGACTACATCGTCGGCGACTGCGACTCCGTGCACAATATCCCCGAAGAAGTCAAAGTTTACCGTCACGACCCGCGAAAGAACTTTACGGACGGCGAAGCCGCGGTGTACCTCGCAAAGGAAATCGGCAGCAACGAAGCAATCTTTTACGGCGTAACTGGCGGAAGGTGCGACCACGTCCTCGGTAACATCGACATAATGGCACTTGCCGATTATCTCGGTATGGTCGCCCGCGCCGAAGAAAACGACTGTGACATACACTTCGTTCACGCTGACGAGGGTACGCCCTTTACCCTGGCCGTCGGCAAAGGAAGAACGGTATCCATAATTCCGCATGGCGGCGACGCGCTCGTCACCGACTCCCGCGGGCTGGAATACCCTCTGCAAAATCTTACTCTCACCTCTCACGACTCGCGCGGGGTATCCAATGTGACTTCCGACGACGAATTTTCAATACGCGTCGTAAAAGGCGCCGTTCTCGTTTTCGTAAACAGGTGACGGATACGCTTGACGAGAGCCGCTTACAGGCGATTGCTTTTCCGCATCGGATGTCGCCTCTTGCTCGCATAAACCGCATGAACGCAAATTTAGTTGTTGTTTGTGGCGGAATATGATATAATATATTTCAACGGAATGCGCACGGGTATGCGCGCAAGTCTTCCGCATAAGTGTTATGACAGAAACAGAAGCACAAATTCACCAACAAACGGACACCGTAAAACGCAAACGTAAGTTCCAGCGCAAGCTGTCCGCCATTCAGGTTCTCGTTCTCGGCTACCTCGGCATTATATTGCTGGGCAGTTTTGTTTTGAGTTTACCCATATCCAACAAACAAGGCGTATGGACGCCCTATATCGACGCTCTGCTCACATCAACGTCCGCTACCTGCGTGACGGGACTCGTTGTCTACGACACTTTCACGTACTGGAACTGGTTCGGACAGATTTTCATACTGTTGCTCATACAGGTCGGCGGCATAGGATTTATGACGTTCATCACGCTGTTTTCGTTTGCATTGGGCAGAAGAATAGGACTTTTCGAACGCACAATAATGGCGCAGTCGGCAGGTTCGTTCACCAAAGCGGGAATTGTGGTGCTCATAAAACGCATTCTGATTTTCACGTTCTCCGTCGAACTTGCGGGCGCGATGTTGCTTGCGACAAGGTTCTGTCAGGACTTCGGTGCAGGCATGGGAATATGGTTTGCCTTCTTCCACAGCATTTCGGCGTTCTGCAACGCGGGCTTTGACCTTATGGGCATAAGCGGCAATACCTTCTCCTCGCTCACGGCGTACAGCGGCGACGCAATCGTCAACCTCACCATATGCGCGCTCATTATTATGGGCGGTACGGGTTACGTCGTATGGGGGGACATCTGGGACAAAAAGTTCCGTTACAAAAACTTCCGACTTCACACCCGCATAGTGCTTTGGGCAACATTGTTGCTTGTGTTTGTTCCCGCCCTTCTCTTCTTCGCATTTGAACATAACGGCGTGCTCGCGGGCAGAAACCCCGGCGAACAGTTCCTTATTTGCCTGTTCCAGGCGGTAACTCCAAGAACCGCGGGCTACAACACCGTAGACATAGCAGCGCTCAGCGACAGCAGTCTTTTGCTTACGCAAATGCTTATGTTCATAGGCGGCAACAGCGGCTCGACCGCCGGCGGTATCAAAGTCACCACCATGGTGGTCATTCTGTTCGGACTGTACTCGTCTATGCGCAACCAGCGCAACATCGTCATCGGAAAACGCTCTCTCGACCTTTCGCTTGCAAAACAAGCGTTGTCGCTTTTCACAATCTACCTGATGCACATTCTGATTGCAACGCTCATAATCTGCGCAATCGAACCTTTCTCGCTGACTTCGATAGCCTTCGAATGCATATCGGCAATAGGCACGGTAGGACTCACCACAGGCATAACCCCCGTACTCAACGCGGGGTCGAAATTCATAATAACTTTCTTGATGTTTGCAGGCAGACTGGGAGTTCTGACTCTGGCGTCCGCAATGATGGAAACCAAAGTCAAACAGCTCACCAAACGTCCTGCCGAGAAAATCCTTATAGGATAAAGGAGACAATATGAAATCCGTACTCGTCATAGGAATGGGTAGATTCGGCACCTACCTTGCAAAACGACTTGCAGAACTGGGCAATCAGGTTATGATAGCCGACAAGGACGAAGAAACCATCAACAGACTTTCGCACTATTTCGTGGACGCCATAATCGGCGATTGCAGCTGCGAAGAAGTGTTGTCCGAAATCGGCGTCAACAACTTCGACATCTGCTTTGTTACGATGGGCGACAGTTTCCAGCCCTCGCTCGAAGTCACCGCCCTTTTGAAAGATATGGGCGCAAAACACGTCGTGTCCATGTCGGCAAGCGAAATCCAGAGCAAATTCCTGCTCCGCAACGGCGCGGACGAAGTCATCTATCCGCAAATGGATATGGCGTATAAAGCGGCAATCAAATACAACGCCAACAACATTTTCGACTTCATCAAACTCGGCAACGACTACGGCATATTCGAAATCAAAGTACCACGCGAATGGGTAGGCAAAGACGTTGTCAGAGCGAACATACGCAAAGAGTACGCCCTCAACGTGCTTGCCGTGAAAAAAGGCAACGCCGACGCAGTCTACGCCGCCGCCGACTACGTATTCCAGGAAGACGACCACGTCATCGTCGCTGGCGCGTTCAAATCCGTCGACAGGCTGAAAGACCGATAAAGTACAAGCCTATCAATAAACAATCAACAACTTGCAAAACAAAACGACGGCAAACATTGTGCCGTCGTTTTTCTTAACCTTTTTTACCTTGTTTCGGTGTCAACCGTTTCTTTCACCCGATTTTACCCGCTGACGATTTAATGCAATCGCTTTTCAAATTTCAATACAACGCAATTACTTTGTTCACGTCACGTCTTTTCAGGATTTTGGCCTTCCGACTCTTTTTGATTGTTCCGTTTCATTCGTTTGTATGGTACTGTTTTTTTTATTGCAAAACCCATAACAGTGAAAAGCGCGACACCGATAATAGGCATTCCGATAGCCAAAAACAGTTTGTTCCCGAATCCCAACGACACGCCGTAAGAAATCGCAAATATACACAAATCGGTAAATACTATCCACAACAATATCTGTTTGTTGTACACCTTTTCGCAAGGCGTAGCAACGTTGCCGACATTATTCGCTACAACAGAATAAAGTAGTTGACGACATCCTTTTACTTGTACAATGACTTCTGGAATAAAAATAATCAGTCCTATCGACATTATAACAAGCTGATTTTTGACAGTCGGTCTTCCGATGAAACTGGCGCGAAGCATACCATACAATGAGATAGCTGACGTTACAAATCCAAGGCCGATAGCCAATATACCGCTTCTCAGCCAAGCTGCACTGTCAAAACCTTTATAATTCATAGTTTGTCTCCTTGTTTGCTTTTCCGGGCTTAGCCACAGCAATGCAAGCAACACAAACGAAACAGCCCTAATATATATCAAGTTATGAAAGTTCAAAACAATTTGCGGTCACCTTGCGGTCACCGATTACAGAAATCTTCTCTCCTGCGTGTCGTAAAGTCCCGTGTCGAGCAATCTGACGAAAGGAATAACGGGCAATGCCACAAAGGACAGCGTGGTGAACGCGTCGACATTCGGATTGACGCCCATTTCGTGCGCGCGCGTTTCCATTCTGTCAATGATTTTTTCCGTATCTTCCGCGCTCAGAATGCTTGTAAGTCCGTATGCGGGGAACGGAAGTTCGTCCACGATTTTGCCGCCAGAAGCGATAACGTATCCGCCGCCTATTTCTTTCAGTCTGTTGCACGCCGCAGCCATATCCGCCGCATTGTCGCCTGCGCATACTGCGTTGTGCGAGTCGTGCGAAATGCTCGTCGCAACCGCTCCGTCCTTAATGCCGTAATTTTTAAGCGCGCAAACGGAAAGGTTGCCGTTCTTGCCGTGACGTTCGATTGTCGCAAGAATATTACAGTTTTTCCACTCTCCGTCCGCAAGTTCGGATTTCAAGGTAAGCAACTGTTTGTCAACGAGTTCGAGAGCCACTCCGCGCAGTCTTTCGGGAATGACAAAATCCTTTTCGGTAAGCTCACGGAACTTGACCGTATTTTCAAAATCGGAACTTAAAACCGCTTTTTTGTTGTATTCAAGCAAGGATTTTGCGTTTTCCGCGACCTTTTCGCCGTTCTTGAACACGCACACGACTTTCGTACAATCGGGATTTACGACGGCTATATCGGCGATGTATCCTTTTCTGACGTTGCCGCGTTTTTCCAGTCCGTAATAGCGGCAGGCGTTGTATGACGCCATAGCCGCGACTTCGCCCCAGCCAAAGCCCTTGCGAAGTGCCATATTTACGATTTTGGAGATGTGCCCTTCTTTTTCTATGGTAGTGAGGTGTATGTCGTCCGTGCAGAACGCGAACTTCGCAACATCAAGGTTGAACTCTTTAACGGCGGACAGCAGTTCGTCTGCGTTGTGCGCCGCGCTCCCCTCTCGCACATAAATGTTCATACCCTTTTCGTAACGGGCAAGCATAGCCGCTTTGTCCGAACATTCGTGGTCGTCGGATATTCCCGCCGCCACGTATTTGTCAAGCAGTTCCTCGGGCATTCCCGCCGTATGACCGTCGATTGTCTTGCCTTTGAACAGCGCAATTTTGTCCAGAATTTCGGGGCTGCCGTCCACGACGTCGTAATAACTCATGACTTCGCCGAGTCCCACAACTTCTTTTCTGTCGACAAACTCTTTCATATCTTCGGCGAGGAATTTACCCGCGCCGTTGGTGTCAAGCGGCGTTGCAGGCACGCACGAAGGCACAACCACGAAAAGGTCCGCAGGCGACATATGAATGCGGTCGAGATATTCGCGAATTCCTTTTGCACCAGCTACGTTGACTATCTCGTGAGGGTCGGTTATCATTGCCGTCGTTCCGTGAGGAAGCACGGCGCGTCCGAACTCCTCGGGAAGTACCATCGACGACTCGGTGTGCACGTGAGCGTCCACAAAACCCGCCGTCACGTAAAGCCCCGTGCAATCCACGGTTTCCGCTCCGTCCGCATTGAGATTTTCGCCGATTTCCGCGACAATTCCGTCCGCGACCAGCACGTCTGCGATTTTTACTTCGCGGGTTTCGCCGTCAACGACAAAACCGCCTTTCAACAAATACTTTTTCATAGTCACCTCTCGGGTTTCTTTCAACTGAAATTATACATTCTGCCCGCCTGCAAGTCAAGGACAGCAAGCCTGTACCGCGTTTTCGTGCGGCGCGTTAGCCTCGGCAAATTTTCAGGCACGCAATTTGCCCATTTGCATTGACATCGCACGCGCATGTGTGATAGCGTTGTGCGTATGGAATGGTTCGTCACAATACTGTTGCTGGGCATTGGTCTGGTGCTCATAATCAAAGGCGGCGACTGGTTCGTCGACGCCGCAAGCTGGATTGCCAAAGTATCGGGCATTCCCGCATTCATCATCGGCGCAACGATTGTTTCGCTTGCAACGACGCTTCCCGAAGTTCTGGTCTCCACGATGGCGGCAGGCGAAGGCTCCGTCGACATGGCAATCGGCAACGCCATAGGTTCTGTCAATGCAAACATCGGACTCATAATGGCAATTTCCATTATATTTATGCCCGTCCGCTTCAAGCGCAAGGACTACATCGCAAAAGCCTCTCTGTTGCTTCTCGCAATCGCACTTCTTTGGGGACTTTCGTCGGGCGGACAACTTGACGTCGGACTGTCTTTCATAGTTCTTGCTGTGTGTGTTGTGTTCATCATCGAAAACGTAATAAGCGCCAAAAAGCACAACGACGTCAAGCCCACGCTTGCAGACACGATTATCGTCGACGAATACCATCAGGTGCACGACAACCCCGCTTACACAGTCAACCCCGACGGCTCGATTACGGGCAAAAAAGTCAGAGTAAAACCCGCGGGCAAAGAAATAGCAAAGTACATAATCCTGTTTGCAATCGGAACGGCAGGTATTGTCGGAGGCGCGCAACTGCTCGTCACGTACGGGCAGAAACTCGCGTCCATGCTCGGAGTACCCGACGGAATTATCGGCGTAACAATTATCGCTGTCGGCACTTCCCTTCCCGAACTCGTCACGACAATCACGGCAATCACGAAAAAGAAATCCGAACTTTCCGTCGGCAACATAATCGGCGCAAACATCATAGACATCGCGCTCATTCTGCCGCTGTGCTCGATGATTTCGGGCGGTTCTCTTCCCGTATCCGCACAAACGCTCACCCTCGATATGCCTTTCTGTTTCGCAGTTGCGGCGTTCGCGCTGATACCGTCGCTGATAACGGGGAAATTCCATCGTCTGCAAGGCATTCTTATGCTTGCGGGCTACGCCGTCTACATAGCCTTGCTTGTGGTGAGAATGTAACTTTCACCCGCAGAACCGCTTTCGTTCGGTCTGCACTTGTTCTTTATCGCATATTAGTGTTGCCATTACAGCACACGTCGAAAAAAATAACAATACCATTCAAATCAGATAAAAAGAAAAACGGCGATAACGCCGTTTTTCTTTTCCCCTTTAAGCCGAAGCCTTGTTTTCGGTTTGAAGTTGTTGCCTGATTATTTGAGGTTTTCGTCGACAAGCGCGTTGAGATGGTCGACAAGTTGCGGGTCCGCAAGCTGTGCGGGATTGTCGATAAGCCACAAAAGCAACGACACCATTGCGCCCGCGTAACTAATTGCCGTCATTTGCGTGGGAACGGAAGTCGGGTGCGTATTCCTGAATTTGCCGAACTGGTATTTCAAAGACTGCGCAAGCGAGTCGGTAAGCGTCTGCACAACCTTTTCGTTGCGGTTGTATTTGACGACTTTCGCGATGTGATTATGCTTGTCCGACACGAAATCCGCCGCCATAATGACAAGTTGTCTTACCATTTCCTTGGGAGAAGTCGCGACGACTTCGCGGGTAAAGCTCGCGTATATCGTATCTTTGAGTTCTTCGAGCGCAAAAGAAAGCAGATGATATTTGTCCTCGAAATGAGCGTAAAATGTCGCGCGGTTTACCATTGCTCTGTTGCAAAGGTCGATAACGCTTATCTTCTCAATCGAACACTCCTCCATCATCTCGAGCAACGTACTGCTGAGCAGTTTTCTGGTGCGGACGATTCGCAAATCTTCCTTGTATTCCATAAAAGTCTCCTTGGTTGTGTCAGCATTATTATTAAAACACAAAACCGCGCTTTTGTCAATAAACTATACACAAGTGCATTTAATTAATAATTTAACTATTCCGCATATTTAAATACAGTTATTGTCGCCAAAAACGACTGGCGTAACGATTGGTACACTCACTAAAACACCGATAATGCAGAAGTTGGAAGAGCCAAGGGATTTGCGGAGAAATATATTGTTGAAAAAAAAGGGTTATTGTGATATATTATATTATATTATATTTCAAAACGGGTCGCATTAGTGCGATAGGGATGAGGTGCAGATGCGCGTATCGAAAGAAATTCGCGAAAAAGCCGTGGACTACGGCTTTGAGTCAATCAAGTATATCTGCGAGGAGATAGGTCCCCGCGAATCGGGAATGCCTAACGAGCGCAAAGCGCAGGAGTGGCTGAAAGACCAACTGCTCACAAACGGTTGGGCTGACGAAGCGGTCATCGAAGACTTCACGGTTTCGAGACACGGACTTGTCGGATTCACCAAAATCGTATCCGTTCTGCTCGTGCTTGCGGCTGCAATTCAGTTCGTCGGATACTTCGTAACCGCAGCGGCAATGTGGTGCCACATCGTCACGATAGTTCTCGCCGCTCTCTCGTTCACAATCACGGTGCTGGAATTTCTGATGTACAAGCCGTTCATCGACCCGTTCCTGCCCAAAACAACTTCGGGCAACGTGTACGCGAGATACAAAAGCGCAGGCGAAACCAAACGCAGAATAATATTCTCTGGTCACTGCGATTCGGCTTACGAATGGACGCTCATGAAGATTAAGCCCGCCTTTATGATAACCGTTATCGTAATGTGCGTGGTAGGTGTGCTTGCTTCCGTCGCGCTGTGCATATACGGTGCGGTAAAAGGCGCAACCCCCGTATGGAGCCTTGTCGTAACAACGGTTTTCGTTCCGTTCTACGTCCTGCTCTACTTCTTCTGCACGTTCAAAGTCGTGGTTCCGGGCGCAAACGACAACCTGACGGGCGTTCTCGCTTCCGTCGGCGTGCTCAAATGTCTGAAAGAAAGCGGAATACGCTTTGAAAACACCGAAGTCGACGTAGTTCTCACCGGGTCGGAAGAAGCGGGACTCAGAGGCGCGTTCGCATGGGCGAAAAAACACCGTGACGAAATCCTTTCAAGCGACGTCGAAACCGTGTTTATCGGGCTTGAAACGCTCCGCGACTGGGATTATCTCAACATCTACAACCGCGACCTCACGGGCACAATCGCCCACGACGCAGGCGCGGTTAAATTGCTCGACAAAGCCTCGGCTGCTTGCGGCAGACCGCTCAAACACTTCTCCGTGTTCTTCGGAGCGTCCGACGCCGCCGCAATCACCAAGAGCGGGCTTCGCGCAACCTGCCTTGCGGGTATGGACCCCACTCCCGCAGACTATTATCACAACGTAAAAGACACCGCGGACAACATGGACAGAAAGACCTATGCTCTCGGACTGGACATCGCAATCGAAGCGGCGGAAATATTCGACAAGGAAGGCGCGCCCCAATAAAGCGCATTCCGAAGGAGAACCATGAAAAAGATATTGTCAATACTGCTGGTAGCGGCACTCGTCGTATGTTTTGCATTCACGCTTGTCGCCTGCAACAAAAACAAAGATACCACCGAAAGTTTTACTCTCACCGAAGACGAACTCAAAACAACGCTGAGCACGTTGCAGAATGATTTGAGCTCCAACGTCTCGACTTTCCGCACGGTCATCACCACCAAATCCACGACCGACGAAGGAACCGCCACCCAAAACAAGGACGTTTACTCCGTCAAAGATACTGGCATCTGGTGGGACAACACCGCGACCAATCCCGACGGAAGTTCCAAACGCACCCTGAACGTCAATACCGGCAGCGAACACTATTACGCAGAATTTCTCAACGGCAGCGAAACTTCTTCCAATACCGTATATTATAATTCTTCCAATGAGAAATATAAAAGCATTTCCGCGCTGAGAAAAGAAAGCGGCTGTCTTGAAGCAGTGGAATTTTTGAGCAACATTTCCAACTATTCTTTAAAGGACATCAAAGGAACCAACTACAAACACGAAGGCAACATCGTCAAAACCGTGTACTCCTGCTCTTATAACGACGGCGACCTCGAAAGCCTGTCTTCCTCCGACAACGGAACCTTGAGCGTGACCGTTGAAAACAACAAAATCACGGAAATTTACTACAAAACGGCAAACTACGAAAACACCACGAAATACGTCTACGAATTTGAAAACCCCGACTTCCCCAATGATGTAATGGAATGGTTCGATCGCTACCCTATGGCATAATCAGATCTTACGTACAAACGTTAATCAATAACAACTATTTAACGAAAAACGAAAAAGCACCGCATTTGCGGTGCTTTTTTATTTGCGCGCTTACGCGATGAATTCGAATTGTCATTTGCGTCTGTCGGTTATTGTTCCCTCGCGTGGAATGTACTCGACCACGCGCAAATGACGCACCTACGGAACGTTGTGTTGCTCTCATTGCAACTCGTTCCTACGGATAACGCTTATACTATACACCCATATTTCGAAATATACAACAGAAAATCAACGACAAAATGATATCTTTGTAAAATATGACACAACAGCGTGCAAAAGTATCGCAATTTGTCGGTTATTCGCCTCTGTAACGGTATTTTTCGAGGTCAACGGTGAAGTTTTCGTCCACTTCGACGCCCTCTTTGCGAAGAAGGTTTGCCTGCACGTCAATTCCGCCGAACGCAAACGCGGGAGCAAGCCCGCCGAAACGGTTGACGATGCGGTGACAGGGAATAATTCCGGGTTTCGGGTTGAAATGCAAAGCATAACCCACTGCTCTCGACGCTTTGGGCGAACCGCACATAACCGCAATCTGTCCGTACGTCGCAACCTTACCCGCGGGGATTTTGACAACTTGTTCGTAAACTTTATCGTAAAAACTCATATCGGATTTATTCCCTTTTTGCCCTGTCCGAATACATTTCGGTACAATTATTTCGGTGCAATTTGTTCAAAGTCCCAACAGTTTTTCCGCGTTGCGGTGGAAAATGAGTTCCTGTTCTTCCTGCGTAAACCCGTAAGTGCGCAGTCTTTCGACTTCGACTCCCGCTTCGCTCCACGGAGAGTCGGAAGCAAACAAAACTCTGTCGGCACCGTGTTTGCGAACTATGTCGACAAACAAATCCTTCGGGCAGAATTTGGACGCCATCGAGGTGTCGAGCCAAACGTTCTTTTTGCCCGCAAGATACTTTTCGACGTCCTCCCATTGTTCCTGACCTCCGAGGTGCGCCGCAACCAGCACTCCGCCCTGCATTCTGTCCGCAACGTACGCGAACATTTTGGGATTGCTTCTGTAAGGCGGCGTGCCTATGGGGTCGTACCCCGCGTGCCATACGACAATCAGACCTTTGTTCAATGCGTACTCGTAAATCGGCAACATCTTTTTGTCGTCAACGTCAAATCCCTGATATTCGGGGTGAAGTTTGATGCCTTTGAGTCCCAGCGAACACACAAGGTCGATGTCGCGCTTGTAATCGTCCGTGTGGGGAAAAATACTTCCGAAAGAAATTATTCTGTCATCACAAATGGATTTCGCCCATTCGTTTATGGTAACCGTCTGGTGCTGTTTTGTGACGATAGGCAACACGACGGATTTGTCGATGCCGTGCGCGTCCATGTACGCAACCAACCCCGACTTTGTCATATCCGTGCAATGCGTGTAAGCATCGCCTGCGTTTTTGATGAGCACTTCGCGCGCTTTCGGCGCAAGGGCGTCCGTAAAAATGTGAGCGTGAAAATCTATAATCATATTTACCTCTTATGTTCAGAAAAGTTGTACAGCAAAACAATCCTTTTTGTCAAGTAATGAGAAATAACTTAACGCCGCACCTGCCCGCAGGCACTCCGCAAAAGAAAAACGCGCCATTTCCGCGGCGCGTCGGGTGCGACTGACGGCGGCGCATACGCCGCAAAGTCAAAGCAGTTCCTTTACGGACTTGTAGTTGTAGTTCTTTTTGAGCACGCGGTAGAAAGTCGGCAGGCTTGAAAACCCGCATTCCAGCGCGGCTTGCGACACCGTGCACCCCGTTCGACGCAACATATCGAGCGCGTGTATGAGTCTGACTGCGGACACGTAATCGGTAATCGACGTGCCCAGCGCACCGTTGAACATGCGCGAGAAATAGTACTTACTATACCCGAAATGCTCCGCCATGGTTTCGAGGTCGATTTCCTCGGCATAATTTTCGTTTATGTACGCAAGCAATGAGTCTACAAACGACTGCCTGTCCTTTGTCCCCTCTCTGACGCCCAACTTTCCTATGATTTTGCCGAGCAGCATATCGCAATGCGCCTGCATAACGAGCGCGTTTTCGCCGCTTTCGGCAAAAGCGCGGAAGTGCGGCAACAGACTGCGGCAGAATTCTTCGTCCTCTATTACGTTGCCGAGCGGCAGTTTGTCTCCAAACTCCGCATAATAATCGCGCAACATTCTGTTGGGGAACACGATGACAATCTGTTTACTGTCGGGGCACGCTTCGTAACCGTGCATTTCGTAGCTGTTGGCAAAAAAGATATTGTCCTTCTTGAGAACGACGTCCTTGCCTGCGGCAACGATTTTCTTTTCACCTTCGAGAACGTACATAACCTCTATTTTGCGGTGAAAGTGCACCGGACAGACGCCGTCGTCCTCGCACATCACGAAAATATTTTCGTCGCGTTCACGGTTGAGTTCGTATTCCGCAAGCATAATTGCCTCCCTGAAAAATGCATATTTTGATTTATTATGGCAATAATTGAGAAACCGAAAGCCAAAAATTTAATGCATTCTTTATGTATTGATAATACAATATGGGCGAAAATAAATCAACAGTATTTTTTCAGGAGGTGCTTTATGAACAACAACAAATCCGTAAGAAAAGCAAACAAAACGGATAAAGCGGCAAGTCGCATAAGCCAAGCCCTCTTCTGGGCTATGCGCAAGTGACTTGCAGTCGCAACCTTGCGACACAAGTGCCGTAAAGGCACACAACCGAAATCAAAAGCCGCGTAAACACGCGGCTTTTCGTTTGCATTTCTGCGTTTAAGTTCGGGTAAATTACGTTTATTTGCTGTTAGGACTGCGTTTTGCTACCGCGGACACTTTTCGGTGGGTTTTATTTGTAAGTCAAACAACCCGCGATTTTTGTTTGCGGCAGTCGCACTGCAAAAGTCAGCTTTTTGCCTTCTCGGCAAACTGTTTTTCGAGCTTTGCGGCATACTCGGCAAGATAGGCTTTTATCAGGCTCATAACCTTGTCGTACTCTTCCTGCGACTTGTAAAGGAAAGGGTCAGGCAAAGGCTTGTACTCTCCTTCCGCCGCTTCCGAAAGCGTGAGAAATTTTTTCCTGTAAGCAAGAGGTGTCAGCCATTTGTGCATTTTTGACATTCCGATGATGACGTCGGCGTCCTTAAACCGCTTCATATCGCACCACTTGAAAGAGGGTTTGTGCGACAGGATATAATCCTTGTCAAATCCTTCTCTTTGCAAGCTCACGACGGCTTTCGGGAAAATCTCTTTGCTTTTGTTGAACACGGCAGACGAGGAAACCTCAATCCCCGCCGCGGACAACACGGGACTTTGCTCGACCATACGACGGAACACGTATTCCGCGTACGGACTTCTGCAAACGTTGCTCGAACACACAAACAAAATCTTCATAATATCAGCCCTGCGGCACTTCGATGGTTATGTCGCTGTCGGGATAGATGCAGCAAGGATGAACCCAACCGAACTTGAAATCGGCAATCCTGCGTTTGTCGCGGTTGGGCGCGGCGGTGTATTCACCGCTCACCAGCTTACTGCGGCAGAAACCGCAACCGCCCGCGCGGCATTTGGACGGAGCGTGTATTCCCGCTCTTTCCATTGCCACAAGCAAGGTTTCGTCGTTGCGGCAAGGAACGGTGTACTTGTTTTCGCGCATAACCACCGTGAGGTTGTACGTCGCTTTCTTTTCGACCTTTCTGTCCTGGATGCCGTTGGGAGAAGTGTGAACGTCTTTGATACGGAGATTGAAGGGTGCAAGTTCTTTTTTGACGAATTCGTACATGCCGTCCGAGCCGCACATAAAGAGAGTGAACGGTTTGTCGACATACTTTTTCACGAGGTCGGCAGACATAAGTCCTTTTTCGCAACCTTCCGCGTCGCCTTTTTCGACAACGTAAACGACCTTGATTTTGTCGCCGTTCATTGCGTCGAGTTCGTCCGTGAACAGAAGTTCGTGTTTGCTTGCGACACAGTAGAAGAAAGTCATCGTGCAGTCTTCCGTGCCTTCGTAGACGGATTTCGCCATGGAAAGCAAAGACGTAATTCCAACGCCGCCCGCAACGGCAACGATATGCTTTCTGTCGCGGAGAGGTTCATAGCAGAAATCGCCCGACGGTTCGCTGATTTCCAGCACGTCGCCGACCTTTGCCTGCGCGCACATATAATCCGAAAGGATACCTACACCTTTGATTGTGACTGTATAAAACCCTTTTTCGAGCGCGTCGAGAGGAGAAGACGCAAGCGTGTACGCTCTCGTTACCCTGCTGTCGCCGACGTTTGCGGTTATCGTGATATACTGCCCCGACCTGAACGTCGCGAGTTTCTTCGTCTTCACGCCGTCCGCAACGAATTTGAAAGTTTTGAGATCGTCAGCGTGAGCGTCGATTGCCGCGATTTTGACAAACTGTTTGCCGGGGTGCAACGCTTTTGCGGTGATGTTGACCTTGTAAGTCGTAGGCAAGGGAGTTGCGGGCGCGTTCGCGAATATTTCACGACGGCGCGGCACCATTCCCGCAAAACGCAACATATCCATAAATCCGAAAATCTGTTTCTTGAATTTGTAAGCCATATTATTTGTCCTCCCTTACAAGGTCGCCCGCAGTCTGGCGTCCGACGATGTCGCCGGAGTTGTATGCACTGGAATAGCCCGAAAGACGCATGGACCAACCGCCCGCAAAACGCAGACCTTTGACGTACACTTCTTCGCGCATCATCTGCAATCTGGGCATAAGTCCGTCCCAGTACTGGGACTCATAGCCGTAAATCGTGCCTTCGGGGTGTCCGCAGTATCTGGCATACGTCATGGGCGTTGCTATTGCGACTTCTTCGATGCTGTCGCGGATTTTTATGCCCGTCGCTTTTTCAAAGACGTCAATCATTCTGCTGCCGACTTCGTTCTTGACGCGAGTATAATCTTTCTCGCTGACGTTTGCCCAATCGTCGCTCGTGAACAGCGTGGTGAAATACATCATCGTCGTGCCCTCGGGTGAACATTCGGGGTTTGCAAGGTTGAGGCAGCACGTCGCCTGACAGTTGTTTGTGCTTATCTTCTTCATGGTCTCGTACTCTTTTGCGGTGTCCATGGAGTTGTAGATGAAGTAACTGTGGTCGGTTATGCCGAGTTCCTGCGGAGACTTGTTGAGTCCGAGGAACATGCAGAACCCTCTGCCCGCGAATTTACGCGTGTTGCAGTTCTTGATTGCCTCTTCGGGAACCGCCGCGGGGTCCATAAGCTGACCGTACACAACGTGAGGCGAACAGTTTGCGACGATATAACGTGTTTCGACACGAGTGCCGTCTGCGAGTTCGACGCCGCAGATGTTTTTGTCCTTGTCGGTGAGAATGCGCGTTACGCAGCTGTTGTACCAGATGTCGCCGCCGAGTTCTCTTATTCTTTGGTCGAAAGCAAGCGACAGTTCGTGCGAACGGGCTTTCGGCATGTACGCGTAACGGATAACGTAACGATACACCATCGAGCAATAGTGAATAAAGCTCAGGTCGTCGCAATGCGCGCCGAGATAGCACCAATACGCGTTCATGATATCAATGAGTTTCTGCGGGAAGCCCATAGCGCGGAACGCTTCGTTCACGCTGTAAGAACCGACGCGGATAAAGTTGGGAAAATGCTTTTTCATATACTCTTTATCCGTGACGCCGTTGACGCTTGCGGTATACGCCTGCGCAAGTCTGATTTCTTCGGCAATCGCAAAGAAATCGTCGATGTATTTGCCGCAACCCGGGCAATACTTTTCAAGGGACTGTTTGTACCCTTCCTTGCCGAGCTTTATGCGGGCGTCGTATTTGCCGTCGAGAGTAATAACGCGATAGGCTTCGCGGCTCTCTATCCAATCGATTTTATCATGCACGCCGAGCTCTTCGAAGAGCTTGCGGACGTCGCCGGGATTGTCGGCGGGGCCGTAGTCGTTGAGTTCGTGCAAAGACGCCTCGAACTCGAACCTGCCGCGCTTGAAACTTGTGGCAAATCCGCCGGGCGTATTCCATCTTTCCAGCACGAGCACGCTTTTGCCTTTCTGCAAAATACGTATGGCGGCTACAAGACCGCCGTTACCCGCACCGATAACTACTGCGTCGTATTTTTTCATAATCACTCCTTGATCGGAATACCGATATATTTATTATAAACAAAACTACGATATATTTCAAGCATAACAAAACAGCGCGCAAACACCTTTTGCAGGTCGTCTCTTGCACATTCTACGCACAATCCAAAACTCAAACTTCTCCGAATACGTTTATTACCCTGCAAACAATCCTGATTTCAAAAACAAAACCGCCAAGCAAGGCGGTTCGGACGGAGTGTCAGTCCATAGCGAAGACCATTCGGTTGTAGAGAATTTCAGAAATAAAGTCGACGGGGAATATGAACATAAACATCGGCAAAGCCAGAATTCCGATTACGAATGTGCTGAGCCGTTTTGACTCGAAATAACGCATAACGCGCAGAACACCGGGCATTATCCACCCAAAAAAGGCAAATAAAAGCAGTTTTGCGAACTTCGGCATTCTTTCGAAACGTTGCGTGGGAGTCTGCGTGTCGGCAACTTCCGGCAGGCTTACGATAAACCTCGACCCTTTGCCCTTCTTGCTTTTTACCTTAATCGTGCCGCCGTGTTTTTCGACGATGTATTTTGTGACGTAAAGTCCGAGCCCCGAACTTTTCGAGTCCGTACGCGACGACTCTTCCATGTAAAATTTGTCGAAAACGAAAGGTATGCTTTTTCTGTCGATTCCTCTGCCCGTGTCCTGCACGTTGAGTACAAACGACTCGCCTTCGCGTTTGCAGAACACTTCGATACTGCCGCCTTCGTCGGTGTACTTGACGGCGTTGGAAATGAGGTTTTGCACCACTCTTTCCATTTCCTGTTTGTCGACGTAGATGTGCGCGGAAGGAATTTTGCGCACCTTGAATTTTATGTTTTTCTGTTTTGCAACCGGCTCGAATTTTTCAAGCAGACTGCCGAAAAACATTTTTGTGTCGACAAGGTCGCGGAGTTTCGGAATTTCGCTGATTTCGTGCTGGGACGTTTCGACGAGTTTCAGAACAAGTCCGTTCAGTTGTTCCGTCTTTTCGGATATGAGCGACAAATAATCTTTGTCGTCCATTCCGTCCTGCAAACACTCGGCATATCCCGATATGAGCGCAAGCGGCGTTTTGATATCATGCGCCACGCTTGCGATTGCAAGTTTATTCTGTTCAACAATCCTCGCTTCGGTAAACTCTCTTTCGAGCACGGAAGAACGCAGTTTTTCAAGTTGCCTCAAAAGACGCTTCTCGGCGACACTGCCGCGTATCTGAATGGGCGTGGCAACGTCACCCGCATTGAGCGCGGTGAGTGCTTCCTGAACATAATTGCGTTTTCTTCTCAGTCCTGCCATTTATAACCGAAACCCCACACGGTGACGACGTTTTCAATGCCGTACTTTGCGAGTTTTTCTCTCAGTCTTGCGACGGTCACGGCAACCGTGTTCTCGTCGATGTATTCGTCATACCCCCACACAACGTCGATAAGTTTCTGTTTGCTGAAAATCTGGTTCGCGTTTTTGGTGAGATAGTCAAGCAAATTGAACTCTTTGAGCGTGAGGTTGACGGTTTCTCCGTCCACTTTCACTTCGTGGCGAGTGGAAGAAATCTTCATTTTGCCGTATACGCGCTCGGATTTCTCCTGCGTGTTGAATTCGTAATATCTGCGCAACTGCGCGTTGACTCTGCCGACCATTTCCTTGAACGAAAAAGGTTTGGTCATATAGTCGTCGGCGCCGAGTTCGAACATTTTGAGTTTTTCGTCTTCACCGACGATTGCCGACACCACTATGACAGGTATGCTCATCTCGCGGCGGAGCGAACGACAAACTTCGTACCCGTCGATGACGGGCATCATTATGTCCAGCAGCACGAGGTCGGGCTGCATGCTCTTGGCATATTCCAGAGCCTGCGCCCCGTTGAACGCCTGATAAACGGTGTGACCCGCTTTGATGAGGTAGTTTCTCATCATGTCGCTGAGCTCGGTATTATCCTCGGCAATAAGTATTTTTCTCATACTACCCTCGAATTATTTTTTATCTTTCCCCAGAATTATTCCGTGTCTTTCGAAGTATCTGATATACGACTTATGGCAATATCTGCAAACGTCCTTTTCCGTGAGCCCATCGGTAGACGCACCGAAGTTGTAAGCTCCGTTGACTTTCCAGCCGTTGAGCATTCCGATGTTTATCGCATTGGTCGGACAGTTGAAAGAACAAGCCGTGCACCCGAGACAATGCCCGGCGAAACGGAACTTGCCGTCTTTGAGCGTTATGTTCTGAACGGGGCAAGCCTTGACGCACTTGCCGCAGTTGATGCACTTGCTTTTGTCGACGCGGAACCCTTTACCGATGAGCGCGATACCCCTGCGTTCCACCGAAAAAGCAAACCTCGTCGCGACGGCGCCCAAACCTTCCCTGAAATCGACGTCTTTGCCCGCCGCCATTGCCGCGGCGTCGGCGGGAGCCGTATTCTGCGCCGCCTGCCACATAAGCGCCGCCATGCCGTCGGAATGGCGGAAAATCATGTTGTACGGCATAACGTAATGGAACTCGCCCTTGAAAACGTATCCCCTGCGTGCAAGTATTCTTTTCAGTTTTCTGGACGACGCGTCGTTGAGTTTCAGCGGTTCACCGCTGGTCTTTATAATATAATAACCTTTTTTATCGGCTAGTGGCAAGTTTTTTGCGAAATTAAGCACAATCTGCGGCGCATTGAACCCGTGAACGGGATACGCAATGCACATGACGTCATATGCCGAAACGTCCTTGACTTCGGTTTCCTTTCTTATCGCAACGTATTCGCTTTCAAACCCGTGATTTTCGAGGTTGGCTCCGAAAAGTTTGCAAATTCTTTTGGTGTTTCCGCTTGCCGAAAATACGAAAAATCCCGCGCGTTTCATCAGTACCTCCTGAACATAGCGGTTTCGCCTTTCTCACCGCCGAAGAAATATTCCGTGTTCTCTTCCACCGCGTGAGTGTCGTACCACACCTGCGCGTAGAAGGGCATGAATTTTGCAAGTCTGTCAAAGTCCCAGGGTTCGGGCTGACAGCAGACGGGACACCAATGACCCGCTTTCAGCACCGTGTAAGGCGACGCCTCGAAACGGTGACCGTCATGACACTCCCAAACGAGTTTCGTGTACAGGTCGCCTTTGGTCATGGCCTCGCTTATGCACTTGCCGCCGCGGTACGCCGCCGCGTCGCGCATATCCTGAATGTCGAGTTCGCTGTCGGGTTTGCTTTCGTCGTAACCGTGATTGAGCAAAAATCCGTACTTAGCAAGGTTCTCCGTCTTTCTGATTGCGTCGTAGTCGATGTTGCCGTCCGCGACCTCACCCTTCGCAAGCACGGGGAAATCCTTCCAGCTTTTTGCCATGCATTTGAGGTTTTCGGGGCTTCCGAAAAAGGCGCGAACTCTTCCCTTATCGCGGATTTTGACCCATTCGAGAGGAGAATTGATGTGTTTGAGCAGTCGTTTGAAACCGATTTGCGAAATGAGTTTGGAAGGCACAAGCGCCGCTGCGCGGTATATGGGGTGTTTTTTGACGATAGCGTCGCAGAAATCGTCGTATGTATCGTGCTGAAAATCGAACATATCGTTCAACACGTCCCCGTCTGCAAACCAAAGTCCGTGGAAGTTGCGGATTGAATGCCAGCCCGGCTTCATGACCTTTTCCGCGCGGGAACCTATCGTTCCGAGCAGTTTGTCATAGGAGTCGTAACCCGTTACGCGGTTCTTCTCGCCGCCGCCGATGTTGTAGCACTTTTTCCAGAACGAGTCCACTTCACCGCGCAAATCCTTTTCCACTATGCGCTTGACGAGCAATCCGCTGTCCTTTGAAGTGGACCATTCGAGAGGAACGTTGACGCAGGTATGGAACATCAGTCCGTCGCTCATGTTGTCTTTCATCATGTTGTAGTGCAACATCGCGGTCTGACGAAGCACAGCCCAGCATTTGAGAGGACTGTCGAGAACGTACCTTTCGCCTTTGAGTTTTGTTGCGGCATACACGTCGTATACGCTGGGAAGAAGAGGGTCGCCGACTCTGCCCCAAGGGTGCAGATAATTGCGGTGTCCGTAAAGCGCGACCGTCGACACGTGCACGAACTTAGGCTGATTGTCGCCGAGAGCGCAAACGGCGTCCACCATATTGCAGGTTCCTTGCAGGTTTGCGGCACGCGTTCCCGCAAAATCGTGGTCGGAATGAGGGGGAATGACCGCACCGATATGGAATACGTACTGCGTGTCTTTCACGAGTTCGTCGCAACTTGCTCTGTCTGCAAGGTCGCCGTATATCGGCTGTACACGTTTTCCGTACTGTCTTTTCGCACCCGCGACAAAAGCTCTGTCTTTACGGTTTTTTCTGACGAGAATTTTGACTTTTTCCACTTCGGGGATTTCGAGCACCTGACGTAGACATTCTCTGCCCATATTTCCGCTCGCACCCGTCATTGCAACAACTATTTTCATATTTCGCCTCCTGACAATACCAATTTACTCCCCGTTTCTTACCCTGTCTTGACGAAATTCTTACAGTTTTCTTACAAAATAAAATTTACTTGATACAGAAAAAGCCTCCCTTGAAGGGGAGGCTTTCAGGACGTCTGTCCGAACCCTTTTCGGAATTCGGACGGCATCGGACGGGGCTATTTCATATACGGAAAACCATTTGGAATTTGCGGACCAAGCATACCCAGGCATCCTGCTACGATAAGCATAATAATAACTATTGCAAACAATACGCCCAATGCAACCAACTGCCATTTTCTGGGAAGGTCGTGCACGACGTACGCCGCAAAATAAAACGGACAGTAACCGATAAGGAAAAGGACTATCGGCATAGAAGGCTGCCACCAGGATTTTTCCCAAGTAAGAACTCCGCATGCGTTGAGTAAAATCTCTATGATTACTGCAGAAACAGCACCAAACACCGCAAGAAGTACTCTGCCGAGCACGGCCTTTCTTTTTAAGACTCTTTCCGAAGGTAAAAGGTTTTTATAATTCACATTCGCCTTATAATACATATTATTCGGGTCATTGAGCCAGTTTTTGTTACCGTCCCAAAAACTTTCTCCCGCGACCGCAGGCGTAGTTTTCAGCAGTTTACATGCCACTATTCCCAAAATCATGAACATGAACGAAATCTCTATATTGTAACCTACGAGAATTTGCAATGCACTACCGCCCGCAGCCGTAGTCCCCCATACAGGCTGACCTGTTGTCGCGTAAACCATAGCGTTCCATGTTTCGTTGAAAACATCCATAAGCCAGAACGCCGCCGCGCCAAAAAGTATATTATAATTCCGGTTGCGGATTTCGTTGGAAACGATGTAAAGCAAAACGAGAAACATCGGTACAATGTACCATTTAAGTTGGGTCACGTCCTGCAATACTTCTTCCAGCATTTCGGGCGTAGTTGTACCCGGCACTTTTGCTGCAATAATAGAAAGCATAGATTTCCTCCTTATTCTTGACGCTTTTGCGTCTTTGTTTCATCGAACCCCCGACCGATTGAAACGTCCTATGCTTTCTTAAAACTTAATTTTTTGAAAGACTGAACAGCAAGCGCTGGAAACTGAACTCCAACAATTTCTTTTTTTCAACACTGTTCAGCATAAAATAATCATTTTTTTGACTAGCCGTGCGAATCGTCCCGAGAATACATCCCCACAGATAAAATATCGTCAACTCGCTGTTAAGTTCGGGAGCGACAATGCCTTCCTCAACACCTATTTGCAACAGTTTTCCCAAAGATTCATTTATACTGTTCCCTGTTTCAAAAATCTGTCTGTAAACCGCAGGCGTATCCGCTGCTGTAAAATTCATATTTATGTGTCCCGTCATAGCTTCGAAATACAACGGTTTTTCATGCTGATAATCAACAAGACAGTTGCAAACAGCGTAATGCTTTGAAACGTAATCTCCGTCGGCGGCAGTAATTTCGTCTATTTTATGTTTTATAGACTCCATACCTTTAAGCACAAGCGTGAAAAATATCTCGTCCTTCCCGCTGAAATACGAATAAACGGTAGCCGTACTGTACGATGCAAGTTTTGCCACCATATTCATGGTGGTATTCTCCACACCAAACTGGCAAAACAGTTCATTTGCGGCAGAAAGAATTGCATTTTTATGAAATTCGCTCAGCTTCTCTTTGTCCACACTATCACCTGTAAAATCATAATTCGGAAACTAAAATTCAATTTTATTTTATCAATGCTTCGCAACATTGTCAATACCGATTCCGATTTATTCTCGATTTTCCCGAAATTTTCAACAAAGAATGAAAAAAGAAGCCATGCGACTTCTTTTTGGTTAAATTGTTTCTAATCGGATTTTCAAAGAGCAAAAATATATTGTGTCACTTGCAAAGAACTTCCGAGAGGAACTTTTCGGCAAGAGCAAAACACTCCCTGCCCGACTTGCCGTGTACGCTGTCAAGAGATGCGGCGTGCAATCCGTTGATGCCTTTGCAAAGATAATACCTGCTGTTCACGCCTGCCGCCTGCAACTTTTCGTAGAGAGACACCGACTCGGGCATGAGTCTGTCTTTGTCCGACCCGATAATGAACGACGGCGGGAAAAAGCTGTCCGCGTATCTTTCGGGTGCCGCCGTATCCGCGACATTAGCGGGCAACCCCTCGCGAAACTCTTTTCTGCCCGCGCCGAAGTACGCCCGTGTGTAAACTCCGATGAGCGGGAACTTCGTTCCGAGCGCGCGCACGGGGTCGTAAATGCCGCTGAGCAACAGACACGCCGCAGGTTTGAACGTATCTCTGAAACGGAAGTCTATCCCGAGTTCGTCGTAAAGTTCGGGGTGCGTTGTCACGGCTCCGACAAGCGCGGCGAAATGCCCTCCCGCAGACTCTCCCGCAATCACGACGCGGGACGTATCCACGTTGAGTTCGTCCGCCTTCGAAAGCACGAATTCCAACGCTTTGAAAATCTGTCTGATATGGTCGGGATGTTTTTCCGCCAACGAATAATCGTAGTCGATATTCGCACAAACATACCCTTTATCTACCCAATGATAACAATAAAACTGCCGAATGTTCTTAATGCCCGACACCCAGCCCCCGCCGTGAATATAAAACACGAGCGGTTTTTTCGTATTGTTTGCTTCGGTGTTTTCTCTGTAAAACAAATCGAGCACGGCGCGTTTGCCTTTCTCGGCATAACGCAGATTTCTTTGTTTCACGATGTTCTTGTACCGCTTGGCAAACAGCGGATAATAAGTTCTTTCGATACAATTGGCACAAAATCCGACTATGCGGATTTCAGCCTTTTCCATTTTGTTCAGGCTCATATTTCCCCCTTAAATACACACCCTGTTTTGCTCTTAAACCGACCGTGTCAGAAACGCAGATAGTAAACGAAATTGCCGTGCTTGCGTATGAGCGCGACAATATCGTCGGCGGCAAGCCACACCGTCGCGGTGTTATCGTTCGGGTGCACGCCAATCGTCTGCCCCTTGAATTCCGCATCCAGCACGAATTTGACTTTTTTTGCCGCGTCGTTCATATAACCGAGCGGCGTGACTGACCCTTTTGCGAGCCCGAGAAGATTGTTCAAATCCTCTTCGTCAGCAAAGGACAGTTTGCGCGAGCCCATTTTTTCCTGCGCGTCGCGCAAGGACACGTGCTTATCCTGTCGAACGGTCAGCACGTAATAATTCAACTTTTTGTCGTCGCGCACGAAAAGATTTTTCGCCACTTTGTCGGTGTCGGGCAACCCGAGCGCCAAAACGTCGTCGATTGTGTCGGCTTTTGCGTGTTCCGCAAACTTATACTGCACTCCTGCCGCGTCAAGCGTGGCAAGACATTTCTCTATTTTTTCGTTCATGGTTTCAATTTGACAAACGCGTTTTCCGATTTCTTACGAAAACCGCTTAATACTTTTGAGTTTTGAATATTGGGTTTTTAATGCCGCCCTCTCCGATTTACGCCAGCGCAGAATCACGTCGACATCGGGGCTTGGCTTTGTTTTGTTCGCCCGATTTTCGGTTCGGGTGCAAGTGGATTTAATCCTTGCCGTTTTTACTTAAAGAGGTGCGCCGCATGGCGCACCTCTTTGAATACGTTGTCGTAAAATTACAGTTTTTCCGCAACCTGCCATGCGCGCCATACAACCGTTCTGAGGTTGCCCACGCCGTTTGCGTCGCCGACAAGGTGTACGTGCGAAGCCTTGGGTGCTATCGGTGCGGGAACGTATCCTACGGACACTATAACGCTGTCTGCCTTGATTTCGGTCTGTTTGCCGTCTTTGTCGCAGATAACGACGCTGTCGGGATTGATTTTGCTGACCTTGCTTTCGAGGTATACGGGGACTTTCTTGTAGTTGAAGAAGTCTCTGAGATAAGACGAGTTCGCAAGGCACAATCCGCGGATTGCCATAAGGTCGTTTTTCATCTCGACGATGACGGGTTTTTTGCCTTTCAGGAAGAGGTCATACGCGATTTCGCAACCACTCAGACCGCCGCCGATGATAACGACGTTTTCGCCGACGGGTTTGCCTTCGAGATATTCGACTGCTTCCATGCTGTTTTCAACGCCGGGTATACGGACCTTGCGCGCCTTTGCACCCGTTGCAATGACGATTTCGTCTGCGTCGAGTTTGGTGATGTCCTTGACTTCGGTGTTGAATTTGACTTCGATGTTGAGTTTTGCAATCTGGCGTCTGTACCATTCGATGAGCGCACGGTCTTTCTCTTTGAAGGAAGGTGCCGCCGCCGCGATAAAGATACCGCCAAGACGGTCTGTCTTTTCGTAAATGGTGACCTTATGGCCTCTGAGCGTTGCAATTCTCGCGACTTCCATGCCACCGACACCGCCGCCGATAACCGCGATCTTCTTGGACTTCTTTGCGGGGATAATGTCGTACTTGTGTCCCTGCATGGTCTGCGGGTTCAGAGCGCATCTCGCCATGTGCGCCGCATCGTCCATCGTCTCGTCGTTGGCAACGCCCTTGTAGTGTGCCATTGCAAAGCAAGCGTTGTGGCAGCAGATACAAGGCTGAATGTCTTCGAGGCGGTCTTCCATGAGTTTGGTGACCCACGCGCCGTCGGTCAGGAACTGACGCGCAATGCCGACGCCGTCAATCTTACCTTCTTTGACTGCCTGTGCGCCGACGTCGGGTTCCATACGTCCTGCGCAAACCACGGGGATGTCGACAAATTTCTTGATGTGTGCGACGTCGTCGAGGTTGCAGTTCTGAGGCATATAGGCCGGCGGATGTGCCCAGTACCATGCATCGTAGGTGCCGTTGTCCGCGTTGAGCATGTCGTAGCCCGCATCCTGCAAATATTTTGCGGCGCGTTCGCTCTCTTCCATATCGCGGCCGATTTCGACAAAGTCTTCACCGGGCATTGCGCCGACGCAGAAGTCTTTGGTCTTGCTGACGACGGAATAACGGAGAGATACGGGATAATTTTCGCCGCATTCGGCTTTGATTGCTTTGACGATTTCGACGGGGAAACGGTATCTGTTTTCAAAACTTCCGCCGTATTCGTCCGTTCTGTGGTTGGTGTATTTGTGTGTGAACTGGTCAAGCAGATAACCTTCGTGCACGGCGTGAACTTCCACACCGTCTACGCCCGCTTCCTTGCAGAGCTTTGCAGTCTGTGCGAAAGCGTAAACCATCTTCTTGATTTCCTTCTTGGTGAGGGCGCGGCATTTTACGTTCTCCGCCCAACGGGAAGGCAGTTCGCTCGGCGACGCGCAGATTGCGGATATATCCACGATGGGTTTCGCAAGCGCGGCAAGCACTTTGTTGTTGTGAAGCATAGCAAGGTCGTCGGTGATTGCAAACGCACGACCAAAGCCCGCGGTAAGCTGTACGAAAAGCTTTGCACCGTACTTATGGATTTCATCCATAAAGACTTTCAGCTTCTTGAACATGCCCTTGTTCTGATAAAGCCATCTTCCGCCGATGGTATCTCTGATGGGCGCGATACCGGGGATAATGAGACCGACGTTATTCTTCGCTTTGTCGATGAAGAACTCTGCGGCCACTTTGTCGAAGTGGTTGGGTTCCATCCAACCGAAAAGCGACGTTCCGCCCATAGGACACATGACGATACGGTTTTTGATTTCGACGTCACGTATTTTCCACGGGGTAAACAGCGGTTCGAATTTTTTGTCCATGATTCTCTCCTTAATTTATGCTGTTATAATTATAAAACATTTTATAGTGAATGTAAATACTGATTTTCGCGGCAAACAGACGGAAAAACGACTTAAAAGCCGTATTTAATGCCGTTAATCCTCATTGCAGCTGAGTTAGAGAAGGGACGAGGTAATGACGTAATCCGCGGTCGCCTTGTTTGTTGCAATTGGAATGTCGTAAACGACGGCAATGCGCAGCAACGCTTTTACGTCGGGGTCATGCGGCTGAGCCTGCAACGGGTCCCAGAAAAACACTACGATGTCAATCTGTCTTTCCGCTATTTTCGCACCGATTTGCTGGTCGCCTCCGAGCGGACCCGAAAGGTATCTGAAAATATCGAGTTCGGTGGCCTCGGCAACAAGTTTTGCAGTCGTTCCCGTTCCGCAAAGGTTAAAACGCGACAGGACTTCCCTGTTCTTCATTGCCCAACTTACCATTTCGGCTTTTTTGTTGTCGTGCGCAATCAGCGCAATGGTTTTTTTCTGCATAATTTCTCCTGAGTAGTACTGCCCCGTCTTTCGGGACAATGCAATTTTATCACAATTACGCCGTCCGTTCAATCGCAGAATGTAAAACGACGCGCCATATCTTGTAAAAAGCAAGCAAACAAAAAAGCTCCGCAAAGCGCGGAGCTTTATGTACATTGTCTTTTACTTGCCGAACTTCTCGTCGAACTTTTCAAGGCATCTCACGCTGATTGCATAGCAATCCGCAAGGCAGTCCTTGTCAAGGTTGTCCGCCGTGTCTTTAAGCGTGTGATAGTAATCTTCGAGAACGTGGTTGAGTGCCGTGATACCCGTGACTTTGTAACCCGCCTGTGCAAACGCCGCAGAGTCGGTTGCGCCGCCGAAAGGAGGAACCAGAGTTTTGTTGCACTTGATGCCGAGTTCTTTTGCACTTTCCATGAAGCAGTCGCTGACTTCCTTGTCGGCTTTGACCGTGCCGTTGAGGTCGCGGTAGTTGACGCCGAGGAACTTGCCGTCATGAATGGTGTCGTAAGAATAAATCCAGGTAGGAACGTCGTCGAATTCGCCCGCGTGCTTTTCGCACCATGCTTTTGCGCCTCTGAGACCCGCTTCTTCCGAACCGGAAAGGATGACGCCGACTTCGGTGTGTTTGAGTTCGATACCCTCGTCTTTCAGAGCTTTGAGGATTGCAATACCCATATAGCAACCGGTAAGGTTGTCGTTTGCGCCGTCAACAATGGTCTTGGGATCCCACATGAAGTACATGAGGAAGAGGAAAGGTGCAAAAACGAGCACTGCGATACCGCACCAGAAGAGAGCTTCGCCGTATGCCGCGGTATAGTCGGTGAGCGCGAAGGAAGTGAGATAGCCGCCTTCGAGTCTGACCGCCGCTGCGATGTTGAGTGCAAGAGCAATCAATGCGCCGAGAACGCTGACAACGATGTGTCCTTCGTAAACCGCGCCGCCGAATTTGTTGTTGACGGGCCAGTTCCACGCTGCGTCGGGGTGCCCGTTGAAGAAAATTCTCGCCTTGACTTCGCCGGTGCATTTCTTGATAGCAGTAACGTTGTGTCCGGTTTTTTCGGGGAAGAAACCGTCAATGAGTTTCTTGTACATACCGAACTGCACTACCATGATGAAAAAGCCGAGTGCAATGAGAGCTGCGCCGAGTGCAGGCATGAAGAAGAACAAAATCATACCCGCGAGTGCGAAAGTAATGGTAAAGTAAATCCAACCGAGGAAGGAATGGGGATTTTCCTTGAAGGATTCGACGTCGGCGCGTTCGCAACCGCAATCGTTTTTAAGGACGTCCGCCATGTACTCGCAAGCGATTTTCTCGCCTTCGTCGCCGGGGCCGCGCTTGGGGATGTTCTTGCAGATATGAGCAATCTCGTCCGCCATATACTGCGCGCTCTTAGCTTTGTTATCGATGAGTTTTTTCAAATCAGCCATAAGCTTTCTCCTTTATCAACATTGGTTAAATTGTAACACAATTTTTTATACATAGCAATACCAAAATGCACACTTGTCGCACACCTTCGAGAAATCGGACATATGACTGAATTTGTCGTTTATTTTCCTTGTTCAACTCATTGAACCGCCCTTTTCGTGCGCGAAATCGGCGATTGTGGGTTTTCTAAGTAAAATTGCTTATTGACACGACTGCCGCGCGGTTCTAAAATATTTATTGTTAAAAAGGGGGAGTTGTATGGAAAACACAGTAAAAAAACCGTCTTTGTGGCAGGAAAAAATCAAGCCTTTTTTCGAGGCGCACGAGAATATCCGTCAGATTATCGTTTATACTCTCGTTTCTCTTATTTGTTTTGCAATCGAATATATATCTTTTACGCTCATTGAACTCTGCATAAAAGATTACGACGAGCCGTTCAAATGGTTCCTGTTCAGCTACGACCATACGAGAACTTTCATCGCGTTCCTTGTGTCCAACATACTCGCGCAAACCGCAACTTTCGTTCTCAACCGCAAAAAAACTTTCAAAGCAACCAACAACGTTGTCGTGTCGGGAGTTATGTTTGCGATAATTATGATTTGCATAATTCTGCTCAACACCTACCTCGGCGGCATAATCACGAGAGCGTCTGCAAACTCCATGATTGCAAACGGAACCGATGCGGCGGTTGCGGAAACGGTGGGCGGATATGCAGGCAAACTTGTGGGTTCCTTCACCGCATTCGTACTCAGTTTTCTCGGCAACAAATTCCTTGTCATGCGCAACTGGGGCAAAAGTGCCAATCTGCAAGCAAGCGAAGACGTATTTGTACGCGAACCCGCATTTGCGGACGGTATTGCCGCCGACATGGAAGAACCCGAAGACCTCGTCCGCGAATAAATTTCTTAGAGTTCGTTAAACGCTTAACATAGCCGTAATCCGAGTAGCTACAACAAACATAAAAAATAAATCTGCAAAGAATTTTCAACGCAGTTTCATTCCAAACAATAAAACGGGTGCACCTGAAATTCACCCGTTTTAAATTTGATGTTTTACACTCTGCACTTTTTACTTTGTCCAACTCTTTTCCAGCACAACCAAAGTTTCGACGTGCATGGTCTGCGGAAACATATCGTAAGGTTGAATAGATGTCAAAGTATAGCCGTTTGCAAGCAGGAATTTCAAGTCGCGAGCAAGCGTTGCTGGGTTGCAGGAAACGTAAACTATTTTGCCAAAATCGGCTTTGACAATACCTTCGAGCACGGGGGCGTCACAACCTTTGCGAGGCGGGTCGACTACTACGGCACGGCAGTTTTCGCTTTTTTCGAGCGAAGACATATACTCCACCGCATCGGCGCAAATTTCCGTCACTCTGCCGTCGAGCCCGAGTTTTTTCATAAGACTGCTTGCGTCGTCAACCGCCGACGGCACGATTTCGACCGCCGTTATTTCTGCGTCGGGAAGCCGCGAAGCAATTTCCGCAGTGAGCAATCCGACACCCGAATAAAGCTCCACTATATCGCCCTCGAACCCGTCAAGCGCTTTGCACACATCCGAATAGAGCCTGTCGCGGATTTCGTCGTTGACCTGCAAGAAACTGAGCGGAGATACAACCGCCGAAAACGCGCCGAGTTCCTGAGGGGTTTCCTTGCCGTGTATCAGTTTTACGGAGTCGCCCATAATCACGTTGGTTCGCGTTTTGTTGGGACAGACGTACAACGCATAACCGTCGAATACCGCGTCCAGTTTTTTAACGAGGTTGTCTGCGTGCGGCAGATTGTCGCTGTTGACGACAACGGTCACGGAAAGAGTTGTGACATAACGCGCCACAAGGTGACGGAGTTGTCCTTTGCCGGTCTTTTCGTCGTAGGCTTTTATGCCGTTTTCGTTTGCCCATGCAGTAACCGCGGCAATAAGTTTGTCCGCCCAGTCGCCGTGCAGCGGACAGGATTTCATGGGAACGACCCAATGCGACTTTTTCTCGTAGAAACCGAGTACGGTTTTGCCGTGTTTGCCGAGCGACCCGAAAGGCAGAGACAGTTTGTTGCGGTATGCCCAACGCGCGCCCGAAACAACTTCGGGAACGACAATGTCGAGCCCCGCGTTTTTCATGAGCGTGCGCACGAGGTTGAGCCGCTTGACTTCCTCTTGCCTGGGTGCGTCGAGATGCTGCAAATCACAGCCGCCGCATCTCCCGAAATAACGGCATCGGGGTTTTATGCGGTCTTTTGACGGAGATAAAACCTCGATAAGCTCACCGAAAGCATAATCTTTCTTTGCATAGGTTATCTTTATTTTCACCTGTTCGCCGACAATGGCAAAAGGAACGAACACGGGGTATGCGCCGAGTTTGACTATACCCTCGCCGCTCATTCCGAAGTCGGATACGGTACCTTCGATTTCGTCGCCTATGCGGAGTCTTTCTTTGGTCATATTATCTCCGTGACGCGGGCTGGAGCCCGCATTGTTTCAAAAAATGACAGAGGCGCAGACGACACGTAACCGTGTCGCCGACGCCTTCCGTTGAGTTGTCGATAAAATTACTTTTGCGCGTAAATCTTTTTGAGTTTCGCAAATCTGGGCAGACCGTCTTCGAGAGGTGCTTTCGCGTCGCCCTGAATGAGAGGAAGCGCGTATTTCACAAACTCTTCGCTGATACCCTTGCCGCCCTCGGTAATCCATTCGGTAGGAACCGTTCTTTCGGTGTTTGCCGCAAGTTCGAGAGGCATAAGAACGGGTTTGCAGGAATACTCTTTCGCGTTGTAATCTCTTTCGAAAACGACCATTTTGTCGGTTTCGCCCGCGACTGCGGATTTGACTGCGAACGCGCCCGCGTTGAATGCTTCCTCAACGTCGACTTTGGACGCAAGGTGTGCGCCGCAACGTTGCATAAGGCTGAGTTCGATGGGACGGACTTTGACGTTCAGGCGTTCTTTGATTATGCCGCCGAGAATGCCGGCAAGACCGCCGAGAGTTGCATGTCCGAACAAGTCGTTTGCGCCCGCTTTGAAGTCGCCGACGTATTTGCCGTCCGCGGTTTTGAGGCCTTCGGAAACAACTGCGATACACTTGTTGTCGTTTCTTTCGCAGACAGCCGCGACGTCAGCCACGAATTTATCCACGTCGAAAGGCATTTCGGGCAGATAAATGAGGTCTGCGCCGAGACCCTTGTAGTTTGCAAGTTCAGCGGAAGCCGCGAGCCAACCCGCGTTTCTTCCCATAACTTCGATGATGCAGACAAGACCGAAGTTGTACACTTTGGCGTCGAGGTTGCATTCCATAATGGTGGTTGCAATGTATTTCGCCGCACTTGCGTATCCGGGGCAATGGTCGGTGCCGTAAAGGTCGTTGTCGATGGTCTTGGGCACGCCGATGACGTTGCAGTCGTAACCTACGGATTGCAAATATTTGCTGACCTTGTTGCAGGTGTCCATGCTGTCGTTGCCGCCGTTGTAGAAGAAATAGCGGATGTTGTATTTCTTGAACACTTCGAGAATACGTTTGTAATCGGTGTCGTCCTCTGCCGCGTCTTTGAGTTTATAGCGGGCGGAACCGAGAGCGGAAGAAGGAGTATATTTCAAGAGTTCCAGCTCTTTGGGGTCCTCTTTGGACATATCGTAAAATTTCTCGCCGAGGATACCGACGATACCGTGTTCCGCGCCGTAAACGGCGGTGATGTTGTCCTGTTTGAGCGCTTCGATGAAAACGCCTGCCGCACTGCTGTTGATAACGGAAGTGGGACCGCCGCTCTGACCGAAAATGCACGCACCTTTCAAATTTTTCATAACGACTCCTTAAAACGAATTTGGCAGAAATCTGCGTCGACAATATAATAACTTTTTTGCGCGGAATTCGCAAGCAAAAAGACGGACATCTTTGGCGCGCGCGCAAATTACGTGCGCAATGTGCGCAAATGCGCCGCAATTGACGGCCGAACACCCAAAAATCGGCTGACGAAAGAAAAAAGCATTCACAAAAGAGTCTTTTCCGAAAACCGTGTTCCGCCGCAAAAATGACAATCCGCGACTTGCGCTCATACATTACACTTGCAAGAATCCGCGCGGAATGGTAAAATTCCGTAAACGACAGTCAAGGAGTTTCAATCGGCAAAATGAAAACGATAGAAAGTTTCACCATCAACCACCTGACGCTTATGCCCGGGCTTTACGTATCGCGCAAAGACTCCCGCGACGGTGTGACGGTCACAACGTTCGACCTCCGCTTTACCATGCCCAACCGCGAACCCGTAATGGATATGCCCGCCGTGCACACAATCGAACATCTTGGCGCGACGTATCTTCGCAACTCCGCACGTGCAAACGACATCGTATATTTCGGACCTATGGGTTGCAGAACGGGATTTTATCTTCTTATGTTCGGCGACCTCAAATCCGAAGACGTTGCGGACAACGTAATCGCGATGTGCGACTTCATACTTTCGTACGACGGCGAAGTGCCGGGCGCACGTCCCAAAGAATGCGGCAACTTCTCCGAACAGAACCTGAACATGGCAAAATACTACGTACAGAAATACCGCGACGACCTTGCGAAAAACCGTCGTTTCGTCTACCCCGACTGAATATAATACCTGCTTAAACAAAACAAAGCACGAATAGAAAAAAAAGACGATACTAAAAAGACAATACAAAAACTCCCCTGCGATTGCAAGGGAGTCTGTTTTTGTAGTGCGCGGTTTTCGGTTTGAAAACGCAATATTCCGAAAACTTACTTACTGATTTTCTGTGCGATGTTGTAAAGCTGGGTGTCGAATTCCTTTTTGTAGTTGAGCGCTTCGATGACGTTCATATCGATGAGGTCGCCGCCGCGTACGCCGACCGCTCTGCCGCTCTGCCCGCATTCGATGAGTTCGACTGCACGCACCGCCATACGGCTTGCAAGAACTCTGTCGAACATCGAAGGCGTGCCGCCGCGCTGAATGTAGCTCAATGCGATGTGGTTGACCGTTCTGCCCGTGGACGCTTTGACCTTTTCCATGAGTTCGTCTTTTACATCGACTCTGCCTTCTGCAAGCACGATAATGGTCGAGGTCTTGCCTTTGTCGAAACCTTTCTTGACGCTTGCCGCGATTGCGTCGACGTCAACGGGAGCTTCGGGAAGAATGACGTATTCCGCGCCGCCCGCAACGGAGGTATAAAGCGCGATGTCGCCGCAGGCTCTGCCCATGACTTCGAGAACCATTATTCTGTCGTGAGAAGTGATGGTGTCGCGCAGTTTGAGCATGGCGTCGAGAACGGTGTTGCACGCAGTGTCGAAACCGATTGTGTAGTCGGTGTAACCCATATCGTTGTCAATGGTACCGGGAATGCCGATAACGTTGATGTCGGCGTTCTGGTGAATGTCCTCTACTCCGCGGAAAGAACCGTCGCCGCCGATGACGATGAGGTTGTGAATGCCGCGTTTGGTGAGGTTGTGGACAGCGGCTTGCAGAACTTCGGGTTTCTTGAATTCGCTTGTTCTGCCCGTGCGGAGAATGGTACCGCCCGTATGCACGCAGTTGGAAACGCTGCTGTATTTCATTTCGAATATATCGTCATTGATAAGTCCAACGTAGCCGTGACGCACGCCGTAAACTTCGTATCCTTTGCTCATAGCATAACGGACTGCCGCTCTGATACATGCGTTCATGCCGGACGCGTCGCCGCCGCTGGTGAGAATTGCAAGTTTCTTTTCCTTGTTGGGGGTGTTTTTCGCCATAAACTTACCTCTTTTTGTAGGACTTACGCCAAAAAGCGCGTATACGCATTCATTATATAATCGAATAGTTAAAAAGTAAAGCAAAAAAATAATCTTACCCGCAATGCGGATAAGGTTAAACGCACATAAACGTGCGTTTGTCAAAAATCGTTGTCCGCAACATACCACGGGCAAACCGTAGGCGAATTGCGGAAAATCTTAACGTTGCTTTACATGCGCGGCGGACGAAAAGATACGTCCGCCGCGGCTTTATATCCGACTGTATTTATCCGAAAATGTTTATCCGACCAAGTTTATTTCTTGACGGAAGGCTTGTCGTAACGCACTCTCGCGTCGCCGACTATGTTTGCTATTCTGCGAATGAGTTCGTCGCAGGGTTCGACGGTCTGCTTGAAGGATTTAAGGCACATTTTGCCGTTTTCGCACACCTGCGCCCTGACGGGAACTTCGCCGGGGAACATTGCAAGCACGCCCGCGACAAGTTTGCGCACGGTGTCGTCTTCTATGAAAACGTACACCACTTCTTTGCCGCTTGCTGAATTGCTCTCCTTCTTCTGCGAATTCTGCCACGGTTCGAGTTTTTCCACGCTGATTTTGGGTTCGCTCTCGTCGCGCAGGTCGATTTTGCCGTACACTTTGACGGGCGCGTCGCCGTCGAGCAAAGCTCCGTACTGTTCGTATGCTCTGGGATACATGGAAAACGCGATTGCGCCTTCTCTGTCTTCAAGACGTCCCACCGCAAACCGTTGTTGTTTGCCCGTCATCTTGCGTTCGTACGACTCAATGATACAGCCCATTCTCACCGTGCGTCCGCCGAGTTCGGAGTTTACTTTGGACACTTCTTCGCCGTTTTCGTCGTAGTCCTTGACAAATAGCATCGACGTGTCGAAATCGAATTCGTGCCGCGTGTCGGAATAGTCGTCGAGAGGGTGACCGCTGACGTACATGCCGAGGACCTCTTTTTCCCCCGCCAAAATATGCATTTTGTCGTATTCGGGAAGCTCGGTGTACTTGACCGTTACGTCTTCGATGAGGTCGTCGAACAAGGACATCTGCCCGTCCATCTTATTCTTTTTGTCGCTGTTCACGGCGTCCATTATGCGCTCGTAAGACGCCATGAGCGTGGAACGCGTTTTGCCGAAAGAATCGAACGCACCGCCTTTTATAAGGCTTTCTATCATGCGCTTGTTGACCTGCCCGGAACAACGCTCGATGAAATTGCGTATGTCGGTGAAAGGTCCGTTCTCGCGTTCGCGGAGAACGAATTCCATAGCCTGCTCGCCGACGTTCTTAATGCCCATAAGCCCGTAACGGACGTTGTCGTTTTCGATGGAAAATACCTTTTTGGAACGGTTGATGTCAGGAGCAAGTATCTTGACGCCCATACGGCGCAGATAGTTGATGTAGTGTTTGGTTTCGTCGGCGTTGGTTATGCGGTTGTTGATAACGGCGGTTATGAAGTGCGTGGGATAGTAGCATTTCAAAAAGCCCGTCTGATACGCAAGTACGGCATACGCCGCAGCGTGAGATTTGTTGAACGCGTATTCGGCGAATTTCAGTATCTGTTCGAACAGTTCCGCCGCAATCTCTTCGCTGACGCCGTTTGCAACCGCTCCGGGAATATGACGTTGCGTGGTGTCGCCGGGCAGAACGCCGCCGTGCAGGAATATTTCTTTCTGTTCCATAAGGACGTCGAGCTTTTTCTTTGCTATCGCACGTCTCATTATGTCCGCGCCGCCGAAAGAATAGCCCGCTATAATCTGCGCAATCTGCATGACCTGTTCCTGATAGACGATGCAGCCGTAAGTGGTTTCCAGAACTTTTTTGAGCAACGGGTGCGCGTACTTGACGCCCTGCGGGTTGCGTTTGCCCTGAATGAAGATGTCAAGGAACTGCATGGGGCCCGGGCGGTACATTGAAATGCCCGCCATGACGTCTTCGAGGCTGTTCGGCTGCAACTGCATCATGAACTTCTTTATGCCGCCGCCTTCGAGCTGGAACACGGCTTCGCAGTCGCCGCTGGCAATGAGGTTGTAAACGTTGGGGTCTTCGTAACCGAGTTCGTTGAAGTCGATAACCCTGCCCTTGTCCTCTTTGACAAGTTTGAGAGCTTCGCTTATGTCGGTAAGGGTTTTGAGACCGAGGAAGTCCATTTTGAGCAACCCTTGCGCCTCGACCATGGTTTTATCGAACTGCGTGGTTATATCGTTGCCGTTTCTCGAAAGCGGAACGTGCTCGACAATCGGGTCGCCGCAAATGACGACGCCCGCCGCGTGCATCGACGTCTGTCGCGGCATGCCTTCCAGCTGAATTGCGGTGTCGATGACGTTTTTCGCCGTGGGATTGGAATTGTAAAGTTTGGCAAAATCTTCCGAGTACAGTTTGCTCGACGGCGAAAGGCACTGGCGGAGCAGAACCTTACCGACGGGAATGTCTTTTACCCAGTTGTTGGCGTCGGTGTACGGAACATCGAAGACGCGCGCGACGTCCTTGACCGCCGCCTTCGCACTCATCGTGGAATACGCGATAATCTGCGCAACGTTGGGCGCGCCGTATTTGCCCACGACGTACTCGATGATTTCGGGACGGCGTACGAAACAGAAGTCTATATCAAAGTCGGGCATGGATACGCGTTCGACGGAAAGGAAACGCTCGAACAGCAGATTATAGCGCAACGGGTCAACGTCGGTTATGCCTATCGAATACGCAACAAGACTTCCGACGCCGCTGCCTCGTCCGGGGCCTACGGGAATGCCGCGCTGTTTTGCCGCGTGCACGAAGTCCCAGACTATCAGGAAGTAGTCGTTGAAACCGCACTGGTTGATTACGCCGAGTTCGTAGTCCAGTCGTTGCTGAATTTCGGGCGTGATTTCCGAGTATCTGCGGTGAATGTTCTTCCACGCAAGGTCGTAAAGGTACTGCCGCGAATCCCTGCCGTTCATATCTTCCGTTTCAAAGTGCGGAATGAACGTCTTTTTGTACTTGACGACGAAATAGTCACCGTCCACCTTGTCGGCGATTTCTCTCGTACTCTCGATTGCCTCGGGTATCCACGAGAAAAGCTCTTCCATTTCCTCGCCGCTTTTGAGATAGAAATTGTCGTTGTCGAAACGCACGCTTACCGAGTCCGTCTTTTTGCATTGCAGGTTGATGCACATCATCGTGTCCTGAATGTCGGCGTCCTCGCGGCGCAGATAGTGTACGTCGTTGGTTGCGACGACCTTGACGCCTATATCGCGGGCAAGTTTGACAAGCGTATTGAGAATACGTTTTTCTTCTTCGAGTCCGTGGTCCTGCAATTCGATGTAGAAGTCCCCTTCCTCGAACATATTTTTCAGGCGCAACGCGTACGCTTTCGCGCCTTCGTAGTCGTTTTTGAGAAGCAGCGACGGAATGCCGCCCGCAAGACACGCCGAACAGCAAATCAGACCTTCGGAATACTTTTCGAGAGTGTCGAGGTCGATTCTCGGTTTCATATAAAAACCGTCCACAAAGGAAATCGTGGAAAGTTTCATGAGGTTTTTGTAACCCGTGAGGTTCTTTGCAAGCAGGATAAGGTGGTCGCGCTTGTGCAGATTTTCGGGCGTTTTCACGTAAAGGTTGTCCGCAACGTAAAATTCGCTGCCGATAATGGGTTTGATGCCGTGGTCGCGCATAGCGCTGACGAAGGTATGTACACCGTAAAGGTTGCCGTGGTCGGTGATTGCGACCGCATTCATACCCATTTCTTTGAGCGCGTCGCAAAGAGGCGAAACGTGCAGGATTTTGTCCGACTCCTTATCGGACAAAACGTTCTGCATAAGCCTTATCGCACCGTCGAGAAGGCTGTATTCGCTGTGTAAATGCAAGTGTACGAAATCACTCATTTGTATCTCCGTTATCCGTCGTTATTGTGCGTCCGTATCCGCTCCCGCGATTTCCGAGATTTTGCGGAGTCTGTGGTTCAGACAACTTTTGGTTATGCCGAGAATTTCCGCAAGTTCGCTCATACTCGCCTGCTGATACTCCATTCTGGCGCAAGCCGTTTCACGCAAAGCGGGACTCAACGAGTCCAACCCGTCGCGCTCTTCGATTATGCCGATTTCCATAAGCTGTTTGGACGCCGCCGCATACGTTTTGTCGAGGTTTGCGGCTTCGCATATAGTGACGCGGTTTATGCTGTTTGCCGTTTCGCGTTCGTCGATTATGGATTTGAGCCTCAGAACGCTGTCGCCGAGGTCGAGAAGCGCAAGCATAGTGAGAATTTCGTCCTTGTCTTTGAGATAGACAAGGAAATTCGCCCCGCGCTCGCTGATTTTCGCGTTGACGCCCAGCCTGTGCAGAAGTTCGCTTATCTCCTGTGCCGACTGCTCGTCTTCGACCATAAACTCGAAATGGTATCCTTCGCGTTTTTCGTCGTCCTCTCCGTGCGACGGAACGTAAACGCTGCCGCACACCATGAACAGACCTTTGAGGTAACTGAGCGCAAGCGCTCGGTTTTCCGTCACGAAATCGGGGATTACGCTTTCGTCTTCCTTTCCGTCGTCGGACACGAGGTGCAAATCGGAAAGAGCCTGTTTCGTGAACCCGGTAGGCACGGCGACGCTGTACGAAGTGTTACCCTTGCGCGACCCCGATTTTACGTGTTCCATGCTGATTTCAAACTCGGTGGGATAAAGCGTTTTCAGCATATCCACCACCGCCAGACACTCGGCATAGGACGACAGCGCAAACACGAGATTTTTGCGTTTTGCGCAGATGTTTATCGAACCCGCCTGTTTCGCCGCCGCACAGAGAAAAGCCAGAATGCCTTTTTCGTCGGCAGGCAGAACGGTAAGAAGTTCGTTGCTTGCGTTTTCTTTGAATGTCATATGTCCTCCCGTTTCGGAGCAAAACCTTTTTGGGAGTGAAAAACGGGCGATATTCCCACTCCGCATATTCTGTTTTCGGGCACGCCGTGTCTTGCGATAAAATCCTTTACCCTGACAAACGACCCCACCTTGTCGGTGCGGTGCGCGTCCGAACCCATAATGAACCTGACGTCGGACTGCAACAAGATGTCGATGCAACCCTCCAACGTTTCGATGTGTTTTTCGTTGAGTTCGATGTATATGCCCTTTTCTTCGGCGACTTTGATTATGCGCTTGACGTCGACTTTTGCCCTGTGATTGAGATGGCATATTATATCGACGGGATAGCGTTCGAGCGCGTTGAGATAAGCGCGGGTGTTGAACTCGACCAGTTCTTCTTCGTCACGCGCCGAGGACGTACCCCAGCCGTTGACAAGGAAATAAGTCGGGTTGCGGCGTATGACGTGCGGTTTCATAAGCCTGTGAAACCCCATATGCAGCACGTCGCATCTCTCTATGATGTCGTCGGGAGCGTCGAGGTCGCCGTTCTCGTTGAGAGGCGTGCACTCTATGCTCTGATACACCTTTACGGACTTCATCGCGTTGGCTTTCAGCACGTCGGCGGTCTGCGCGTCAAACTTCTTTCTCGTCTGCCCCAACAGAATTGCGCCGAACCCGTGGTCGGCAACCGCAATTTCGGTAAACCCACGTGCGCTTGCGCAGGCAAACTTGTCCGCGACGTGTCCCTGCCCGTCGCTGGCACACGTATGAATGTGATAATCTCCCCAGATTTCCATAACGGATTTATCCTCCGTAACTCCGCATCCGACGCGGTTATTCCAACAATTCGAACTCTCTTTGGAGTTCCACTCCGAAAAGCGTTTTCACGCGCTCGCGGGCAAAATCCGCAAGCCAAAGATAATCTGCGGCGGACGCACCGCCTTCGTTGACGATAAAGTTCGCGTGCTTCTGAGAAATGACGGCACCGCCCTTTCTCACGCCTTTGAGCCCCGCGCGGTCGATATAATATCCCGCGGGCAACTCCGCACCTTTGAACACGCTCCCGCAGGACGGAAAAGCAGGCTGCCTGCGCTTTCTCATCGCTAAGAACTCGGCGGCTCTCGCGGCACTTTCTTCTCGGCTCATCTCGGCAAGCGCAAACGTCGCCGAAACCACCGTATACTCCGCGCCTTTTCGGTATCCGAACCCGACTTCGTCACGCGGAATTTCCAGCGTTTTGCCAAAATCGGCACTTAAACACGTTATTGTGTCAATATAATCACTCGTTTCTGCCCCGAACGCTCCCGCATTCATCCTTACGGCTCCGCCGACGCTTGCGGGCACGCCTTGCAAGAACTCCATTCCGCCCAACCCGTGTTTTCTGCCGAACGCAATGAGCGCGGAAATTTTAACGCCGCATTCCGCAACGACTTTTCCCGACCGCAAAGTTATGCCGCAAAGGTCTTTCGTCCACACAACGGGACGGCGCACTTCCCCGTCCTTTATGAGAGTGTCCGAGCCGCCGCCGAGAACGTAAGGCGGCACGCCGATTGTCTCCGTCGTCCTGCGCATAAACTCCGCGAATACTCCGACGGTTTGGGGAACATACACTCTTTTCACGGTTCCGCCGCCGCGGAACGTCGTAAGTTCGGTTGCCGAAACGTCGGCAAGCACGCGCACTCCGAGTTCGGTTGCAAGTTCGTCCACGAGTTCCGTTGCGTTCGCATATTCCGCGTCCGCCTGCAATGCCGTTTCCGAACGCGATTTTTCGTCCGCGCCAAGTTCGGTTTTCTTTTTGTCGTCAAGGTTCATACCGAATTGTATGCCGACGTCGCGTTTTTAATCCTGCCCGCCGCACACCTTTCGGCAATGCCCGCTTATTCAGTTGTCGATTTCTCGGGGTCTGTTCTTTTCCATAAGTCGCAGAGACAGTTCGTCGAGCGCGTCCCTGCCCATGCTTTTCAGTCGGAAGTTTCGGCTTGCGGCTTCTATAACGACGGCAAGGTTTCGTCCCGCCGACACGGGCACCACTATGCGCTGGAACTTTACGCCGAGTATGTCGTACGTCAACGCTTCGTCACCCAGTCTGTCGTAACTCTTGTTGTCGTCCCACTTCTCCATTTCGATGACGAGGTGGATACGTTTTTGGTTGAGCACGCCGCCGACGCCGTACATTGCCTCGACGTCGATGAGACCCACTCCGCGAACTTCCAGAAGGTTTGCCGTCATCTTGGAGGGATAACCGTAAATTTTGTTCTTTATGCGTTTGACTTCGACAAGGTCGTCCGCAACAAGCATATGACCGCGGTGCACGAGTTCGAGCGCGGTTTCCGATTTGCCTATTCCGCTTTCGCCGAGGAGCAACACGCCTATACCGCTTATGTCAAGCAGTTCGCCGTGAATGGTATCGCTTTCCGCGAGCGCGGTCGTGAGATAGTGCACGCAGTCGCTTTCGACTGCCGACGTCGTCTGTTTGCTGACAAAAAGCGCCACGCCGTAGCGTTTCGCGATTTCCGTCATACTCTCGCCCACCGTGTAGTTCTGCGACACGATAACGCAGGGCACGCGTTTCGAGAACAGCCTGTCGAGCTGCATTTCACGGAACTTCTCCCCGAGAGAATTGAGGTACGCCATTTCCGCGTTGCCGAGTGCCTGAATGCGGTGCGCGGGGAAAAATTCGTCGAATCCCGCAAACAGCATACCGGGACGGTTGGTTGCGGTCGAACGGAAACACAAATCCCCTTCGGGCGCATAAACCAACGTCAAGTCGAGGTCTTTTGCGAACTTTTCGGGAGACACGTAAAAAGTTTTTCTTTCCTTATCTTTTTCGGACGTAGCCATATATCCTCCGTGGAATATCAATTATACATCAACGCGCGATAATTCTCAACTTGTAATATTTTAAAATCACTCCGCGCCACCGTCGGCGTCACTCCCGCCGCCGTTCCCGACAGAACTACCCTGAACGCCGTCAACGCTGTCAACTCCGCTCGCAAAACTTGCGTCACTTTTACCGCCGCCGTTATCTGCGCTGTTGTCCGTCGCGATACCCGCGCCGTTCAGTTTTTTGAGGATTTCCCTTGCAAGGGCGGACGAAAAACCGTCGATTGCCGCGATTTCTTCCGCCGACGCGTGCTTTACGTTTTCCGCAGACCCGAACGCCGCAATCAGCGCGTTGGCGCGCTTTTTGCCTATGCCCTCAATCTGCCGCAACACGGTTTCGGACATATGTTTAGAACGCAAAGTCCTGTGATAGGTGATTGCAAATCTGTGCGCTTCGTCACGTACTCTCTGCAACATCTGCAATGCCACGCTGTCGCGGGGAAGTATGATTGCGCGTTTGGGGTCGCTCCCCAGAAAAACTTCTTCTTCGCGTTTTGCAAGCGACAAAATTTCGAGGTCTTCCCTGCCGCACTCCCGCAACGCTTCCAAAGCGTAAGCAAGCTGTCCTTTGCCGCCGTCTATAAGAATGAGGTCGGGCGGAGTTCCGAAACTCTCGTCGTCGCCTTCTTCCAATCTTTTGAGCCTGCGCGTAAGTGTTTCTTTCATACAGGCAAAGTCGTTGTTGCCTTCCACGGTTTTGATGCGGAACTTGCGGTAATGCGACTTTTTGGGTTCGCCGCCCTCGAAAACCGCCATACTCGCGACTTTGTCCGTGCCCGATATATGCGATATGTCGTACGCCTCTATTCTGTTGGGCAACACGGGCAGATTGAGCAGTTCTCCAAGTTGCACAACCGCCCCTTCGGTGCGCACTCTCTTCCGTTCTTCCGTCGTTCCGTGTTTCTCCATGGCGTGCGAAGCGTTGGAATGCGACAAATCAAGCAACTGCCGTCTGACTCCCTGTTTGGGTTCGACGACGCGGACGGTTCTGTGCGCAAGCTCGGACACCGCCTTTTCCAGAGCGTCGGCGTTTTCCACTCCGTCGGTTACGACTTCGTCGCATACGGGTGCATTGTGCGCGTAGTACTGGAAAATGTATGACGCTATATCCTCGTCCGCCGACTCGAAAACCCTGTTCTCGCCGCCGACCAGTTTGCCGCCGCGGACTACCAGCATATTGACCGCACCGAGCACCCCGTTGGTTTCGTATGCGAATATATCCAGGTTGAAGTCTTTGGGCAACGCGCTAACCTGTTTGCGCACGATGTTGTCGAGGACTTTGAGTTTGTTCTTGTAATTCAGCGCGACTTCGAAGTTCTCTTCTTCGGCGAACCTCATCATTTTCTCGTTGAGAACGCGCTCCACTTCCCTGTCGTTTCCGCGCAAGAACGCAATGACTTTTCCAATCTCCGCGTGATACTCTTCCTTGCTCACCTTTCCCGAACACGGCGCGACACACCTGCCCAAATGGTAGTTCAGGCAAGGACGGGAAGGCTTGGACAAATCGCGGCGACAGTCCCTGACGGGAAAAGCCGTGTGTATAAGGTCGAAAATATCCTTGACGTTGACGGACTGCATATACGGTCCGAAATATCTTGCTCCGTCGTTTCGCAGTTTGCGCACAAGCGTTATCGCGGGATAATCCTCGCGCATATCTATACGCAGGAAAGGATACGCCTTGTCGTCTTTGAGCAGAATGTTGTATCTGGGCGTATGTTTCTTAATTAAGTTATTCTCGGTGACGAGCGCGTCGACTTCGCTCGGACAGATGATGTACCTGAAATCCGCGACGTGTTCGAGCATCGCCATAACCTTTGCGGTTTTGTTGCCCGAACGGTAAAAATACTGACGAAGGCGTGCGCGGAGATTTTTGGCTTTGCCAACGTAGATAATCTCCCCGTCGCTGTCGAGCATCATATAAACGCCGGGATTTTCCGGCACGTCTTTGAGTTTCGCTTTGAAGTCCACGGGGTTATTATACCCTTTAAGCCGAAAATAGTAAATAGATTTCGGGCGCGAGTTGCGCACGTGCGCGGAGCAATGCGCACGTGCGAGTTCCCAAATTACCGTGAATTTATTTGTATCGAATCAAATCAAACAGCGAAAAAAATTATCTGGGCTCATTTGTTGCAGAAACAGTTGCGGTCGTCGGCGTCGGAGTCCGTATCCGACGAAACCAGTGTGGGACCCGCTACGGTCAAAGCGAACAGAATTGCAATCATAACGGCTGTTTCCGTGCTCGAAACCGTCCCGTCGGAGGCGAACACCGCCATAACGATGAGCAGAAACAGAAACCAGTTTTCGTTGAAAGTCATACGCGACACCTCCGACTTTTTATCACAATATGCGTAGAACCTCGACAAAGTTACACAAAATTTTCGCGCGCGTGGGAATTATAATTCGGGTATGGAAACATTGCTTGACGACAAAACCGTTCAGCTCATACGCGATTACGTGCCGCGCAACGCAACCCTGCACACGCTGTCGGAGTTCTTTTCGGCGTGCGGTGACGCCACGCGTGCAAAGATAATATGCGCTCTGTCTATTTCGGAAATGTGCGTAGGCGACCTTGCTCACGTTCTCGGGCTGAACCAGACCACCTGTTCGCACCAGTTGCGACTTCTGCGTGTGGCGGACATAGTACGTCAGCGCCGCGACGGCAAAATCATTTATTACTCCCTGAAAAACCGCTCGATAGAAGACGTTATGTACGCGGGAGTGAAGTTCCTGAACCTCTGACTTCCCTATTCTGTTTGCAACGATATTGCCAAGTCAATCAGATACCGGACGCAAAAAACAATCTTCAATCAAAACGCAAAACCAACTTTACAATGAAAAAACAGGCATATAAACTGCCTGTTTTGTGTTTTTCTTTAATTTTGACACTTTGACGCTCCTTGATTGTTTACATCGCTTGCGTCACGTTGACAAACAACGTGTTCGGGTTCATTCCCGTTCGTGTACATCGCACTGCGGTATCGCCGTTACTTTCTGAAATCGTCGCCGAACGGGTTGTCCTCGTCCTCTTTTTCGTCTTCCTGCCTTATCTCTTCCGCCGTGACTTCCGCGGTGTTTTTGTCACGGATAACGCGTGCCGTTATCTTGCGCATAGTGGCATATACGTACTGCATAAGCAGGTCAATGAGCAACAAGCCGACGGTTCCGAGAATTGCAATCGCCCAATAATCGAACCTTGCCGCAACGTCGGGGGCTATGACTTCGATTGCCTGCAAACCGTAGTAAAGCGCGGCAAGCGCGGCATTTATGAATACGATTTTAACGGGATAGGAAATGAACCATTTGACGTTCTTCTCCCACATTATCGCGGATATGACCGCCATTGGTCCGAAATAAATGACGTATCCCGTAACGGCCGTGATGTCGCCCACCAAAAATGACAGCCCCGCGGATACTGCGTAAGCGAATATGCCCGACGCGTAATATTTTTTGGATATGGGCACCATTACCGCGCACCCCGCCGCAGCAAACATGGCAATTGTGACGTATCTCACCACAACGCCCAGCCAGACAAACAAAAGCGCAAGCGCGGCGGATATTCCCGCAAGCGCAAGCGCGTAAGTTGCCGTCCTTGGTGACAGTCTGCCCTTTCTTTTCATTCGTCGTGTTGTGTCAGCAGCAACGTATCAGGTCGCCGCCCATGCATTCGCAGCAGCAGTCCGCACAGATTGCGCACTGGCAAGCCTGACAGCATCCGTCCGCCGCCGTAGGCTGAGCTTGTTGCTGATAACTGCGCTGTGTTGCGTAGGTCTGCTGGGACTGGTACTGTTGTCCGTTCTGTTGCTGACCGTCAGCGCCCTGCTGCGCTCCGTTGAAAGCGTTGCTGCCGTCGATTTTCTTTTTCATGTTTTCCAGAGCTTTTTTGTACTTTTCGTTCTCCGGATCCATGTCGACAGCAAGCTCGAGTTGCTTTTTGCTTTCGTTGAGCCAGTTCTTTTCGTAGAAGATTATCGCCTGATAATAGTGCCATTCGCCGCCGCGGTAATACATATCGTCAAGCAACGACTGAGCCTTTGCGAAATCTCTCGCGCTGACTGCGGCCTTGACAGCGTCAAACTGTCCGCTGTTTCCTTCTCCGCCGTCAACGGTTGCGTTTTCGTGAGAATAACTCATTGCGTCCTGATATGCCGCGTCGAGTTTTTCCAACATACGGGCGGCGTCTGCCCCCGCTTCGCCCTCGTCGAATACGTGAGCGGAATAGTACTCGCGTTTCTTCTTGTAGGCTTCCAGAATTTCGCTCTGCGACGCGCCTTTTTCGACACCCAGAATCACAAACGGGTCATTTGGCATTTTTCTTCTCCTTTGAGCAATCGCTCCATCTGCATATTCACGCCGAGATAAACGGTGTTCGACAGCATTCCTTCGCTGACGACTATGTTCATGGCGTTGTACGCTCCGACCATTCTATTATAGGTTGAACGCAGAAGAAAATCCAGTTCCTTCGCGTTTTTTTCCAGAAACTCCGCCTTGCTGCCGCACTTTCCGTACGCCGCAAGCAAAGGATTGTACCGCCCTTTCTGTTCGTCCTTTTCAACGTCGTCGACGGCGTCGAACAGATAAACCAGCCTGCCCATATTGTAAGTGAACGTATCGACGTTTTCGTCCGTAGGCACCAGTTCGCGGGTTATGTCGCGCATGAGCGACGCGAAACAGTCCGCAACCATATCGATGTTGTCCGAGTTCCGCTTTTCAAGCACGGCAAGCCTTGCAAAGCTGTCGCGCATGAGTTTGTCGATGACGGGCAACCTGCGCGCGGCGGCGCGTTTTCTTGCATACAACCTGCCCTTGACGAAAGCGCGGGACTTCTTGCCGTCCTTTACGTCGTCGTCCGCGTTGTAGTAAACAAGCAACACGGATATGTCCGCAACTTTTGCAGTCAGTTCGTCACACTTCACAACCGCCTTTTTCTTGCCGTTGAAAAGGCAGAGTTTTCGCTCGAATCTGACCTCTTTGCCCGCTATCGAATGCAACAGCGCATTGTAGAACGTCGTATCGTAGTTGGTGCAAAGTCTGGTTGCGGGTCCGCCGGTTTTGGCAAGCGCCTTGCACAGCCCGCAATAATATGCCTGAAAGACGTTGAAGTCTTTGATGTACATATTATTCTTGTCGGGTATGACGTAACCGAACACAATTCACCTCTGCAACTTTACGATTATAACCTTAATATAAAATTAATAATACGGACAATACTGTTTTGCGGCGTTGCGGTTCAAGGCGCATATTGCGGTTTTACACGCACCACGCTTTTTAACACGCGCCACGCAATAAACGCGCACCCGTAGGTTTAACGCACACACCGCACCTACCGAAAAAATCCCGCACTATTTGTCGAAAGACACGAGTCCGACTTTGCGTTTGACCTTGGCAAGCGTTCTGCGTCCCATCCACGCTGCCTTTTCCGCGCCCGCTTTTGCGACTTCCGCCATATACGCCTTGTCGCCGAGATAACGAAGATACGCTTCGCGCACGGGTTTGAACTTCGCGGCGACGGCTTCGCCGACCGCAATTTTGAAGGTGCCGTAACCCTGCCCCGCAAACTCGCGTTCGGCCTGTTCCACGGTCTTGCCTTCGATTGCGGCGTAAATGTTGAGCAGATTTGTAATGCCGGGCTTGTCTTCACGCGCGACGATTTCGTTGCCGCTGTCGGTAACCGCGCGTTTGAACTTGCGGACAATGCTCGCCTCGTCCTCGATGACGGACACGGTTGCGTTTGCGTCGGGGTCGGACTTTGACATCTTCGCCGTGGGGTCCTGCAAGGAACAAATCTTTGCGCCCGTGGCGGGAATGTAAGGTTCGGGCACGGTGAACGTGTCGCCGTAACGGTTGTTGAAACGGATTGCTATGTCACGGGTGAGTTCGAGGTGCTGTTTCTGGTCGATGCCGACGGGAACAAGCGAGGTCTGGAACAACAGAATGTCGGCAGCCATAAGCACGGGATAATCCATAAGTCCCATATTTATGTTGTCGGCGTGCTTTGCGCTCTTATCCTTGAACTGCGTCATTCTGGACGCTTCTCCGACATAGGTGTTGCAGTTGAGAATCCATTGCAGTTCGGCGTGTTCGTGAACGTGCGACTGGAAATAAAGCACGGCTTTTTCGGGGTCGATACCGCAGGCAAGCAGCTGCGCGAAGAAACTCGTGCATGCTTGTCTGAACTCCGCAGGTTCGCGTTTTACGGTGAGGGCGTGAAGGTCTGCGATGAAGAACACCGACTCGAACTCTTCCTGCATTTTGCCCCAGTTGGCAACGGCACCGAGATAGTTGCCGAGCGTAATCGTACCCGTAGGCTGAATGCCGCTCAGCACGATTTTCTTTTTCTCAACTTGCGTTTTATCGTTATTTTCGGGCATATAAACTCCTGATTGTGTTAAAACGTCAATTTTCGTTGTCCAACACGAAATCGTAGACAGCCTGTTTTGCGCCGTCTTTTTCGATTACGGTTTTGTGTCTTACGGGCAGGGATTTGAGTTGCAGAATACCTTCGGGACATTCCGCTCCCGTGAACATCTGCAATTTCATAACGGCTTTTTCGACGTCCGTTTCGCGAGCGTCGGCGACGGCGTTGTACACGTCGCAGGCAAACTTATAAGGACTTGCCGTAGACACTACGACGGTGGGCGTTTCGTCTTCCGTTTCGTCCGCGTAGTCGCTGTACACGCTGACGGCAACCGCCGTATGCGGGTCGAGCACGTAGTCGTCGAGGTCGAAGAAATTCGCCATAGCCTCACGGGTGTCCTCTTCGTCCGCCCAGCCCGCCTCGAACACATCGAGGTCGAGTTCGGACATATCGAGTTCGAATTTGCCGAACTTTTTGAGGTCGGAATATATGCCCGCTATCTTCTTCGCGTCTCTGCCCGACACTTCGAACAACAAGCGTTCGAGGTTGCTGGAAACGAGAATGTCCATGGAAGGCGACATCGTCTTGAAGAAGTTGCGGTTGACGTCGTATTTGCCCGTATTGAAGAAGTCGCTGAGAATGTTGTTGGCGTTGGACGCGACAATGAGCTTGCCGACGGGAATGCCCATACGGTAGGCATAGTAACCCGCAAGTATGTTGCCGAAGTTGCCCGTGGGCACGACGAAGTTGATTTTGTCGCCTTTGTTTATTTCGCCGCTTGTCAGCAGGTCACAGTACGCCGAAACGTAGTATGCAATCTGCGGTGCCAGTCTGCCCCAGTTGATGGAGTTCGCCGACGACATTTCGATGCCGTGGGATTTCAGTTTGTCTATTACTTCCTTATCCGTGAAAATGGCTTTGACTGCGGTTTGCGCGTCGTCGAAGTTGCCGTTGATGCCCGCCACGTGCACGTTGCCGCCCTGCTGGGTGGTCATTTGCAGTTTCTGCATCGCGCTGACGCCTTTTGCGGGATAGAATACGATTATTTCCGTGCCCTCGACGTCTCTGAAACCTTCGAGCGCCGCTTTGCCCGTATCGCCGCTGGTTGCGACGAGAATGAGGGTTTTGCCGTTGTCGCCCAGTTTCTTCTTGGACGCAACGAGGAGATGCGGCAAAAGCGTGAGCGCCATATCCTTGAACGCGAACGTGGGTCCGTGCCAGAGTTCCAGCATATAAAGACCGTCTTCCACTTTTACGAGCGGACAGGGATCGTCACCGTCGAAACGGGAATACGCTTTGCGCGCGTAGTCGAGAAGTTCGTCGTAAGAGAACTCTTCGAGATACATTCCGAGTACGGTTGCCGCTCTTTCGGGATAGTCCATATCGCAGAGTTTGTCGAGCAGTTTTCCGTCGATAATCGGGAAAGACGACGGAACAATCAGTCCGCCGTCATCGGATATACCTTTAACGATTGCTTCCGCAGCCGTATAGACTTTGGAAGAATCTCTGGTGCTGAGATATTTCATACTTCTCCTTGATACTTTTTGAGAAATTCGGGGAAATTCTCCTCGTTTTCGCTGACTGTGAGAATAAATCTCGTTTCGGTGTTCTTGGCAACGGCGTAAATGTCGGTGAAGAAGTCTTCCATTTCGGTCACTTTTCTGCCGAGCATACGGTGCGCGCCGTCGATGTAGAAACTTTCTATATCGTGATTGCCCGCGAGAATGCCTTTGATAAAGCCGATGAGTTCTCGTTCGTTCAACACTTTTTCGCCTGCGCGTTTCAGAATGTCGGTGTTGATGACGCGTACCTGATAGCGGAGCGAATACATATATCTGTCCGTGTCGGTGAGAAAGACAATGTCGCCTTTTGCGGTTTCGACGTTGTCGTTTGCCATATCGATGATGATTTTGGTTTTGCCGGTGCCTTTTGCTCCGGTGATGAGTTTTATCATAGTCACCTCCGCTTATATTCTATAAAAAATATTATAGAAATACAAGCCCTATTTTGGTGCGCACGTCGATGCGCACGCGCGCCGCGAGCGGATTGAACCGCCGCCGCAGTCGTTGTCTGTTATTCGAATTTGCTGAACTGCGCGTAACGTTCGGGGTCGAGTTCGCGGAACATTTCCGCAAGTTCCTCGTCGCTGATAACCGTGGTTCTGCCGAGAGCGTACTGCGCGTCGACGTGCTCTTTGATTGCCGCAATGAGCGGGTCGCGCTTGTCGATTTTCATATCGGCGGGCACGGAATAATAAGAGTTAATCCAGAACGCAATACCCGCAATTCCGCTGAAACTGTCGACGACCACTCTCGCGGGTCTGCCGAGGATTTTTTCGGTGTCGAAAATGTTGTAGATTTCCTGGTCTTTCAACATTCCGTCCGCGTGAATACCCGCTTTGGTCACGTTGAAGTTCTTGCCGACGAAAGGCGTGCGTTCGGGAATTTCAAATCCCATTTCGTGTTCGAAGTAGTCGGCGATTTCCGTAATTACGGACAAATCCATTCCGCCCGTCGTACCGCGCAACGACGCGTATTCGATTGCCATGGCTTCAAGCGGCGTATTGCCCGTTCTTTCGCCGATGCCGAGCAATGTCGCGTTGACGGAAGAACAGCCGTACAACCACGCGGTTGCGGAGTTGGTGACCGCTTTATAGAAATCGTTGTGTCCGTGCCATTCGAGTTGTTCGGACGGGATTTCCGCATAGTAACGGAAACCGTAGATTATGCCCTGTACACTTCTCGGAAGCGCGGTGCCGGGATAGGTCACGCCGTAGCCCATAGTGTCGCAGGCACGGATTTTGATGGGTATGCCGCTCTCTTGCGAAAGTTTCATGAGCTCGATTGCGAACGGCACGACAAATCCGAAATAGTCCGCTCTCGTGATGTCTTCGAAATGGCATCTCGGAACGATACCGCGTTCGAGGGCTTTTTTGACTATGGTGAGATATTTCTCCATAGCCTGCGCGCGGGTAAGATTCATCTTCTTGAAGATGTGGTAGTCCGAACAGCTCACCAGAATGCCCGTTTCTTTGATGCCGAACTGTTTGACCAGTTCGAAATCCTTTTCGTTTGCGCGTATCCACGAGGTAATCTGCGGGAAGTCGTATCCGAGTTCGAGACACTTGGTTATGGCTTCCTTGTCCTTGTCGCTGTAAAGGAAAAACTCACTCTGTCTTACAAGTCCGTTGGGACCGCCCAGACGGTGGAGCATTTTGTACAGATTGACGATGTCCTTGACTGCAAAAGGTTTGCACGCCTGCTGTCCGTCGCGGAAAGTCGTGTCGGTGATGAATATGTCTTTCGGGCATTCCATGGGAACGTGACGCATATTGAACGCCGTTTTCGGAATTTCGCCGTATGTAAAAATCTTGCGGTGAAGATTGGGGTGCGCTACGTCCTGCAGACTGGGCTTGTAGGCGTGTTCTTCGATGACGTGATGGTTCTTGTTGTACTTGACAATCATAATCCGTCTCCTTTAATCGATGTTCTCCAACATTTTGTTTTGCAGTGCAATGGACAAAGCGGAAATCATTTCGTCCATTTCTCCGAGCATGAATTTGTCAAGGCTGTAAAGCGTAAGCCCGATACGGTGGTCGGTAACTCTGCCCTGCGGGAAATTGTAGGTGCGGATACGTTCGCTTCTGTCGCCCGTACCGACCTGCGCGCGGCGGGTTTCACTGTACTCCTTGTCCGCCTGCGACTGGTAATAGTCGTAAAGACGTGATTTGAGCACCTTCATAGCCTTTTCTCTGTTTTTTATCTGACTGCGCTCGTCCTGACACTCGACGACTATACCCGTGGGTATATGCGTCATACGGATTGCGGACTCCGTCTTGTTGACGTGCTGCCCGCCCGCGCCGCCGCTGCGGTAAGTGTCGATTTTGAGGTCGTTTTCGTTGATTGTGACTTCGATGTCCTCGGCTTCGGGCAGAACGGCAACCGTAACCGTAGACGTATGAATTCTGCCCTGCGACTCCGTTTCGGGCACGCGCTGAACGCGGTGAACGCCGCTTTCGAATTTGAGTTTACCGTACGCGCCCTTGCCCGCAATCATGAACACGAGCTCCTTCGCGCCGCCGAGTTCGGTGTAGTTCATGTTGATTTCTTCCACCTTCCAACGGTTGCGGTCGGCGTAATGGCGGTACATTTTCATAAGTTCCGTGCCGAACAGTGCGGCTTCGTCGCCGCCCGCTCCCGCGCGGATTTCTATGATGACGTTGTTGTCCTCGTTGGGGTCTTTGGGCAACATGGAAATTTTGAGGTCGTTCACGTCGCGGTCGAGAGCTTCGCGCAACTCGTCGAGCTCCTCTTTCAGCATTTCGCGCATTTCGGCGTCCTGTTCCACGGACAGCATTTCGGTGCACTCGTCAAAGTGGTTCTTGTGAGTGGTGTAAACTTCGAAACACTCGACTATCGGCTGCAAATCGGAATGTTCTTTGGACAAAGCTTTGAACGCCGACTGGTCGGAAATAATTTCGGGACGCGCCAGCATATCACCTACTTCGTGATAACGGGCTTTGATTTTTTGGAGTTTTGCGAGCATTCCTTCGCTGATTTTCATATATCTTTCCTTTTTGCGGCGTGCAACATTCTGTCTGCGCCTTCCATATCCTTGAAAATTTCGGTGTCGAACCCGTCGAACAACGCAGCAACGTCGTTTGCCTGTCCCATTCCGAATTCGCACCACAACTCCCCGCCTTCCGCGAGATAGTCTGCCGCGTCTTTGGCAATCCTGCGATAGAAGTCAAGCCCGTCGGCACCGCCGTCCAAAGCGGAAATCGGCTCGAAATCCTTGACTTTGCCGTCCAGCGTGGCAATGTCCGCCGAGGGAATATAAGGCGGATTTGTGACGATGATGTCGAACTTTTCGCCCTTGACAGCGTCGAAAAGGTCGCCCGTTCTCACGTCGACGGAAACGCCCGCGCTCAACGCGTTGGCTTTTGCGACTTCCGCCGCCGCGGCGGATATGTCAGTCGCAACAACCTTGCAACCGGTATTGAGCGCAACTGCTATCGCAATCGCCCCGCTGCCCGTACACAAATCGAGCACTCGCACGTTTGCGGCGTCACCTTTGGACTTTACAAAATTCACGACTTTTTCGGCAAGTTCTTCGGTTTCGGGACGCGGGATAAGCACAGACGGATTGACGGACAGTTTTATGCCGTAGAACTCCGTCGTTCCGAGCGCGTATTGCAACGGCTTTCCGTCCGCGAGTTTCTGCGCGACGGATTTCGCCGCTTCGAACTGCTCTTTGGTAAGCGACCCCGTAAGAGCGAGTTCACTGCGTTTTTTGCCCGTGACCTCGACAATAATCCAGTCTATGTCGCTCTCGTCCGCACCTTTTGCGATTTCCGCAATCTTTGTACGCACGAACTTCATTGGAACTTTAACGTCGAATTTGCTTTCGGGCAAATCGGGGTTCTCGTCCATTGCGAGCACGGTTTTGAACGCCGTAAGACTGACTTCCAGCATATCGTCGGTAGGCTGTCTGGTCGTGAGTTTCTGCAACAGCATACCGGGCGCACGCAGAATTCTGAATATTATGTTGTCCGACTTTGCAAGAAGTTTGAGCAATTCGTAGGAAATTCCCGCAACGACGGGCAGGAACAGCAGTTTGACGCCGAGTTTGATAAACGCGTTCACGACGCTGCTGTCCGAAGTCCAGCCTATTTCGTCAAGCATCCAGTTCACGAGCGCGAAAACGATTATGCTGACCGCCACGACAAAGAACATGAACGTCGTTCCGCAACGGCTGTGTTCGGTGCGCATTTTGCGCGCATTTTCTACGGTGAGGTCGAGCCCGTGTTCGTAACAGCTTATGACCTTATGCTCCGCCCCGTGGTACATAAACACGCGGCGAATGTCCTTCATAAGCGTGATAGACAAAATGTAACCGACGAAAATGGCAAGCATAATCGCTGCTTCGCAAAGGCTGTAATATGCGGGATGCTGCACTACTCCGGGTATCTCGAAAATGAGCCCCGTAAGGAAGTTGGGCAGGAAAACGAAAAGCCCCACCGCAAGCAACAGACCGAGCACCAGAGAAAACACGGTGAGAATGTGCATCGGGTTGACCTTGAACTTTTCGGCGACCCATTTGTCGAACTTCGTGGGTTCGGCAAAATCGCCGTAAACTTCCGCCGAGCGCATCAGAATGCCGATGCCCATATAAAGTTGCGAACAGAGATTGACAACCCCGCGTACAAAAGGCAGACGGAAAAACACGCTCTTCTTCTTGGGGTCTTTGAGGCGTTTGGACTCGACGGTGATTTCACCCGTTTCCGTACGCACCGCGGTTGCAACCGAAGTCGCGCTCTTCATCATAACGCCTTCGAGCACCGCCTGACCGCCGATAGAAGTGCGACGGACAACCTTGCCGACTTCGGCTTTACGCGTTTTTTTCGATTTCTTTTCGGAAATTCCGTCCTCTTTTACGTCGGGCATAAAAATAAATGCTGTAACTTGGTTTTTTGCCGAATCGCGCTCCGCGCCCTCGCGTGTTTACGCGGTGCGCCCTCGCGCGCGCATACGAAAATGCAGACTGCGGTGCAGTCTGCATCTTTCATCGTTGTCAGTCGAGATTGTATCTCTTCTTGAACTTGTCGACACGACCGCCGGTGTCAACGAGTTTCTGCTTGCCGGTGAAATACGGATGGCACTTGGAGCAGATTTCGACTTTGAGGACGTCGGTCTTCTTGGTCGTGCCCGTAAGGAACGTATTTCCGCACGCGCATTGCACGGTGACGGTGTGGTAATCCGGATGGATGCCTTCTTTCATAGTTTACTCCTGTTTTTTACTGATTTTTACGCCCACACGCGCCAAAGGAGCTACGCGCATATGACATAAAGTTTCTTTATTATATCCATACGCAAGCGGACTGTCAAGCAAATGCGCCCACTAAACACAGAAAGTACGCAAAAGGCAGAGCCCGAATGCGCAACTCAAAACACACGCCGAACCCCGCCAATCACACACAAAACAAAAACCGCGGCAATCAGTTTTCCGCGCCGCCGTCCGAACCGTAAGCGCCGAGAACGCCGAAAAGACGCGCGCGCGCCGACACAAGTTCGGGCATATCGGCTTTTCTTTGTTTTCTGCCGACGGCAATCTCCCCCGAAAGCACAACGTCCGCGGGAGACCCGCCGAGAACAAAATATCTGTCCGCGGCAAAAAGGCACTCCTCTACGTCGTGTGTGACGAACACCACGGTTTTGGGCGACTCCGCAAGCAACTTGTCAAAGGCGGAAAACAACCTGCTTTTTAATCCGATATCCAACGCCTTGAACGGTTCGTCCATAAGCAGAATATCGGACGGATAAAGAAATGCCCGCGCCATGGAAACGCGTTGCGCCTGTCCGCCGCTGAGGGCGGTCGGAAGTTTGTCGCGCTCCGACAGAATTTCCAGTTCGGCAAGCATGTTTTCTATCTTTTCTTTGCGCTCGTTCTTGTCCTTGATTTTGTTGCGCAACACCAAATCAAGGTTTTTATACACGCTTATTGCAGGGATTAACCTGTCTTTCTGAAAAATATAAGAAATGTTGTCGTCCGCACCCGACACGCTCCCGCTATACGGCACAAGCCCCGCAATCACGTTGAGCAGTGTCGTTTTACCGACGCCCGAACCGCCCAGAATTACGTTTACGGTGTTCTGTTCGAAGGATATGCCGAACCCGTCGAAAACGCGGTTTTCACCGTAGGCAACTTTGAGATTGTCAATCCGAAGTCCGCTCATCTCAGCACCTCCCTGAGCTTCTGAACGCCGACTATAATGCCTTCCAACAGGAAACTCAATACTATCGCGAACACCGTCCACGCAAGCAGATCGGCAATCTCGAACATAACGCTGTCCTGTTGCATAAGCAGTCCGATACTCACGCGAGTCTGTGCAAGAACCTCCGCCGCAATGACGACTTTGACCGTAAGCGAAACCGCACTTTTCGCGCCTTCCGTCACAACGGGGAAAACGGCGGGAAGGTATATGCCCGTCAGCTTGTCAACCGGTCGCATATGATAGACGTCTGCCATTTCCAACAGTTCGCCGTCCACGCTTTCGAGCGCGGTGTGGCACGTGTTGTACAGCAGAGGAAAACAGATTAAAAATCCGACAAGCAACGGCACTTCGGAGTTGTCGAGCCACACAACAGCAAGCAGAATTACCGCCATTGTAGGCGCGGCTTGCAAAACGGTCACAAGCGGGCGCACGAACTTGTGAACGGGTTTTACAAAAGCGCCCGCCGTGGCAAGTACCGCGGCAAAAAGCAACGACAACAGAAAACTGCCCGTTATTCTGCCAAGCGTCATACCCGCCGCCCGCCAGCTTTCGCCGTCGGACAGAATGTCGCCGAGCGCGCGGAATATCTCTCCCACGGACGGGAACAGTATTGGCAGATTTTTGACAGCCGCAACAATCGCCCACACCGCGATTACGAACGCAAAAGCGCACACGGGATAAAAGACGTTGCCGAGCAATCTGCCTATTGCCGCTTTGCGCGGAGTTTTTACACTTGCCGTTTTCAGCATACCGATTTATTGTCGTTTGTTGTTTTACCGTTATTTTGTTAGTTTAGGTTATTATGCGAGTTTCAGTCCTGCCGCAGTCAGCACCTTTTCGACGGCGTACTGCGGAACGGCGCCCGAACCTATGCAACCGACTTTCTTGCCCGCAAGGTCGGCAGGCACAATCGTGCCGTTCGCATTTTCGGTTTTCGCAAGCATATAGAGTATTCCCTGCGTGTTGGAGCAAAGGAATTTGTAGGCCGCACCTTTGTTTGCGATGAGGTTTACGCCTGCGTTGGCGGGCAGAATCGCTATATCCGCTTTGCCGCTTGCCATTGCAGTGCTTATTTCGTTTGCCGCGGCAACAATTACTTCAACGGAATAACCGTTTACAGTCGCCACGTTCTTTGTCGCAAGATTTGCCACGGCAAGCAAAGGCGCTCCGTCGGGGACGTATATCTTAATAGTTCCGCTGCCCTCACCCTGTGCGGTTGCGGCAGTTTCGTCATAATACACGCTGTCGGGGACAGACTGCGTACCGTGCAGGGTTTTCATCATATCTGCAACCGCGGTCTTTACGTCATCGCCCGAGTATACTCCGACGTTGCACTTGGGAATGCTGGGTGCAGGATATGCCGAATTGCTGCCCGCGGCTTTGAGCAAGGCCGTCATGTTTGCGGCGTTCTCCTGAATATATGCAAGATTGTCGTTGAGCGCGGCAAGATATGCGTCGACAAAATCCTTGTTCGCCGCAAGACTGTTTTTGACGAAAGTCGAAGACATGGGGAAACCGCTTGTACCGCCCGTCGCTTTGTTGAACTCCGCCTGAATGTCCATAACGACGGTAAAGCCTTTATTTGCGCCCGCGGTTGCCGCGGGTTCGCCGACCACGCCGTAATCTATAACGCCTGCGGCAAGTGCCGCCTGCACTGCCGCACCGTCGGCGTAATATACAACTTCTACGCTTTTGGTTTCGCCGTTTCCTTTATTGTCGTTGCATGCCGCAAGACCTACGGAAAGCACTACAACCAGCAAGGCAACAAGCGCGAGTGCCGCGATTTTTTTGATGTTTGTTTTCATATTCACCTCTTTATGTGTCGTTTCAGGCACTTAAACATATTTATTTGCGTATTATTCAATTTCAAAAGACGTCATTGCGGATTTGACGGAAAGCTCCGGAAATTTGCCGAGTCTGCCCGTAAGTGCCGAAACTCTTTCCTGCGAACCCTCGACGATAAGCGCGATTGCGTTTGCTTCTTCTCGCGGCACTCCCATTCGTCCCACGATTATGTCTGCAAAATCCGACAACACTTTCTGCATTTCCACGGCAACCGCTCTGTCGCCTTTGAGAACTATTCCGACTACACCTATCCTTTTCATAACTGCCTCTTTTTCCGTCGTTTATTTAATTCTTTCCCGCTGTCGCGGTCTGCATGCCCACGACAAACAAAAACGCCACCGTAAAGACGATGGCGAAAAATCCCTTTCGGGTAAACTTCTTTCTATTGCCGCCGTCTTACACTCCGAACTACGTCATCGTTTGGGATTGCCGTTGTGTGATTATGATATACCGCTCCGCCGCATTTGTCAACTGTGACGAAAAGATGTCGTCACTTTTGGCCTCTTACAATAGCCCAGAAATTATCAAGTTTCTGGAAAAAGTCTTGCGACTTATTCTTAATTTCGCTGATTGTTTCCTCTGATGTTTGATCACCTATAATTTCAAAAGATGCAATTTCTTTGAGATTATTTAACTCTTCGTATGCTTTTTCCAATCTATGCTTCAAACTATCTACAACTGCATGCTTTCGTGCTTCCGCTTCTGCTGTTAAATAATTATAAACCGTGCTAACAATATTCTCATATTTCGCATCATCCACGAATGTTATCTGTGTTACCTCTCCTATCTTTTGAAGAATTAAGTTCGCCGCAGAGATAACTTTTTCCATGCTTATGCCAGTTGCCTTATAAGTCCTATATATGGCTTTGAATGATTGCAAATTAAGGTACAACGAATAAAATTCTATATTTTTATTCGATTCAACTTGTTCATCATCTGATTGCACCTGTTCTGTAAATTGCAATGCACCCTCTACACCGAACATAACCGCAAGTTTGCCGAGGTCGGTTTCCGCTTCGTATCTGCCGACGGCGTTCTGCAAATCGGCACACGGGGTGCTCTCCATTGCTTTCACGAGCATTTCCGTAAAAAGAATATACCCGTTCACACTCGTGTACTTGTCTTCTTTGTCAGCGACTGCCTGTTTCACTCTGTTGACAAACCGATAAGTATACTGCCCGTCGGAGTCTTTCTCGTAAATCAAGTCGCAGGCAGCGAGAAGGAAATCCGTTCCGTCCTGCAACCAGTCGACCGCAAACTGCATATTTGAAATCTGTTTGAGGAGATTGTCCATTCTGGTGGTTCCCGAACTTGCCGTCACGTTTTCGAAAAGTTCGGTGGGCAGCACCGCCGTGGACAACATATTTTCGACTGCCTGCAACGCGCTCGACAATGCGGAAATCTCTTGGTCGGTAAGCGCGGCGCGCAGGTCGCGAATATCGCCCACCACACCGTCAAGATACACGAAAAGCTCTCTGTCGGAAATGTTGGCCAACGCACCCGACTGGAATGCGCCGAGCAATCCGCCCAGATTGTCGCCGTTTTCACCGCCGCCGAAAATCCACGCCGTACGGTAACTGAAATCGGCAAGCGCCTTTATGCCCGTTTCCGCCTCTTTCAGTGCGGCAACGGTATCCGACACGAAATCGGGATTTTCACGGTAAACCGCAAGTACGTTTTCCGTGTTCTGCAAGGCTTTTTCTATGTTTGTTCTTGCCGCTCCCGTAGCGCGTGCAAGCAAATAATCGAGTTTGTCTTTTGCGGTTTCGTAAATGTTCTGCGCTTGACTCACAACGAAAATCGCCCCGTCAAACACGGTTTCCTGAACGTCGCCCGAAGTAAATCCGACCGTGTTCATCATAGTTATTATACCGTCGAGATTGTCCGCGGTTTCGCGCACCACGTTTTTCCCTTCGTCGGTTGCGAGAAAATCGGCAAGCGACTGAATCTTTGCGGTCTGAATATCGGAAGAATACAAAAAGCTACCCGCTCTTTCCGCCCAGATACAAGCGACGACGTAAGTGCCGGGATTGTCCATTTTCAGGATATCCTCGTCTTTCATTGCGTAAGACCAGTTCTCGTTTATCGCGGCGACGAGGTTGGACGTCACACCGTCCGTGGCTCTGCGGCGGTAGTCGGTCGTATCTCTGTTGTCGTTGCAGGCAGTAAGCACCGCCGCACACAGGACCACCAGAGCGACAAACAACGCAACCACGCAAAACCGTACGGAACGCCCCGTGCGATTTCCACGGTTTTCTTTATATCCCGAGCGGTCAAATCCGTAACCTGCCATTACGACCTCCTCATACCGTATTTACGCTTGAACCCGTACATAAGCGGAATTGCGACGTAAAGCAATGACATAACCAGTCCCGCAACGACTACCACCCACGCCTGATAGGTGAATGCGTAATACAGCCCGAAAAGTTTGATTGCGCCGATAAGCGCGAGAGTTGCGAGCGCGGACGCGGGAAGCGCAACGGCAAATACGCAAAGAGCGACAATCGCGTGTTCCCATATTTCGCTGCCGAGCAGCATATTTTGCGACATACCCGCACAAAGCAGAGTTCCGCGCGTGCGTTCGGAATGCGACCGTCCGACGACGACACCCGACAACGCTACAATGTAAACAAGCAACGCGAGCACGAAAGCAAGCGTGCCGATAAGGTCGAAAATGTTGTCAAGCGATTGCGTATCCCACTTGTATGCTTCAATCGCTGGCACGGCGTAATAGTTATTGTCCGCAAATACCGAGCGCACGTTTTCGGCGACTTCGCTCACGTTGCCCGATACGGAGAGAACGACCGTGTCGGCGGCGACTCCGAAATCCTGTTCCAATGTATCGCGCGAGATAATGACGTACCTTCCGCCGAAGAACGCGTGCTGCACTATTCCGCCTACGATGTACGTTTTCTGTTCGCCGTCCACGATAAGGCTCACTTCGTCGCCTTCTTTCACCCCGTAGAGGTCGGACACCGAGTAATCGAGAATGACATAACCGCCCTCGGCAAGCCGTTTTTCAACCGTGTCGCGCGGCGTAATGTACTCAAAATCTATAAGGTCGAGAGCGTCCGCCGACCCAAGCATATTGACGGTATGCAAATCCATGCCCTCACCTTGAATTTCCGCCTGCCGCCAAACCATAAGCGTTGCGGACTCCACTCCGTCCACCTTTTTGAAATCTTCGGTTTCGACGGACGACGGAACGTTGGTCACAAGTATCATATTTTCGAATTCGGCGGTAAAATCGGAGAAAATGGAAGTCGTGAGCGACCACGCCATAAATAGCAACATTACGACGAGCACGCCGACGACAAGAGTCTGCGACGTACGCGTGGCGCGTTTTTCGCGGCACACGGCGTAACCTGCGACTTTGACTTGCGGGGACGAGGATTTTGTCATAAGCTTTGCAGCCCCGCGCACAACATACGGTATCCACGCCGCAACCGTCGCAACAAGCGCAATCAAGGCAACGACGGACAGTGCACCCGACGCGGCAGGTGCAAATTCCGCTGCAACAAAACACGCAACCGTAAGTGCGGTTGCAATCGCCGCAACGACAAGTCCCGCACTGCTCTTCTTCGAAACCGCAAGCAGATTTTCTCGAGCGGTGGAAGAAAATACTTTGTAGAGAGGATAAAGCGCGGCGACAAACGCCACGGCAAATCCGAGCACGGTTGCTCCGAACAGCAAAAGTCCGTTGACAGAGAAGGAAATGACCGACGACAAAACGACTTGCAAAAGCAACACGAAAACGCCGCTTGCAAGGATTGCGCCGAGAACGGCGCCCGCAAAAGCCAACACCGCGCTTTCGACAAGGAAAATTCCTAACAGCTGCCTGCGCGTCGCACCGATTACGGCAAGTTTTGCGGCATACGCGCGTTTATCAGCAATCCCGAGCACGAATATGAGAACAACGCTCACTACGCACAGCAACGCCACCGCGATGCCCGAAATGGTAATCGGTGCGGCAATGCCGTCGGCTTGCGTCTGAACGTATCCCGTATCGGAGCTGTAATCGACTTTGAGGTCTTTGTAGTCGTCGATTGCGGCAATATCTTTTTTGACCTGTTCGATATCCGCGCCGTCTGCGACTTTGACGTAAATTTCGTTGTAAAGAGCATTTCCGCCCGGCACAAGCAGACGCGCAATACCGTCGTCGACGGTACCGATTATTGTGAACGGTGAGTCGGAAAGGAAATATCCGTCGTTTTCCGCGATTGCGGCGATATGGAAAGAAACGGTGCGCGAAGCGGAATAAAGGCTGACGATTGATACGGCGTCGCCGACTTTTAGTCCGAAATGTTCCGCGGCTTTTTCGGAAATGACAACGTTGCTGGAATTTGCGGCAAGGTCGCTTGCATTGCCCTCTTTGACGTTGAACTTTTGCAACGCTTCCGTGCGGTCGGCGTCAAAGCCGCGCAAACGCACATACTCGTCCGCCGCTCCCTCTCTCTTGACGAGTGCATACAGCGACAACGTCGGTACTATCGTTTCAATGCCTTCGACGTCGTAAAGCGGGTCGACGAAAGCAAGTCTGTCGCCGTTGCTCTTCCCCACTATTTTAAGGTCGCTGTTTCCCGCGTCCGCGGTTTCGACGGCGTAAATATAATCGTACACGGCGTCCCCGAACGCAAACATACAGAAAAACATCGCAACCGAAAGCGCGATGACGGCAATCGTCGCCACCATACGGAGCGGTTTTGCTTTTATGTTTTTCAGCGCAAGGGAGAATACCATACCCGTGTTTCGGAAATCAGTCTTTTATGCGCCCGTCTTCGATTTCGACGGTTCGCGAAGCGTAAGCGGCGTGCGCCGCAGAGTGCGTGACCATAAGGAGCGCAACACCCTTTTCGGTGTTGATTTTTTTGAGCAGTTCCATAACCTGCGTACCTCTTTCCCTGTCCAGACTGCCAGTAGGTTCGTCGAGAAAAATGAGTTTCGGCGAAGTCACGAGAGCGCGGGCAAGCGCGACACGCTGTTGTTCACCGCCCGACAGTTGGGACGGAAGATTGCGCAATCTTTCGGCAATCCCCAAAAATTCGCAGACTTCGCGGACTTCCGCCGCAAAATCCTTTTCTTTTTTCTTGTCGAGAAGAAGGGGCAAAACTATGTTTTCGTAAGCCGTGAGATGAGGAACGAGATTGTCGAACTGATAGACAAATGATACGTCACGGCGACGCAACCCCGCCATTTCGTCGTCGGAAATTTCGGAGAGGTTTTTGCCGAGAAGTTCGACTTTTCCGTCCGTCGGCTTGTCAATGCCAGCAAGAATGTAAAGCAAAGTGGATTTGCCCGAGCCGGATTCACCGACAACGGCGACGAACTCCCCTTCGCCCACGCTGACGTCGACGCCTTTCAGCACTTCCGTCTGCACCGTATCGGAAACGTAAATTTTGCGGATACCTTCCGCTTTAAGAATGGAATTGCCCATAACTCACCTCACAGCGATTATATCATACAATGCGCGCGCGCTCAACCCGTCGCGGCAAATACTCTAAAATGAAAAAGCGTCAATCCGTTGTGAAAAGCACGCATAAGTGCTAGAATCGGAATATGAGAACCGTCGACGAGGCAAAAGAAATCCAAAGCGCAGCCAAACGCCTTTTGTTGCACGTATGCTGCGGACCGTGCGCCGCTGGCGTACTTCCTGCAATCGCGGACTTCTTCGATGTCACGCTCTACTACTACAACCCAAATATTTTGCCGAAATCGGAGTTTATCAAACGTCTTGACACATTAAAACAGCTTTTGGCGCATTTCCCGCAAATAAAACTCATCGTCCCCGAACAGAACGAAACCGAATACACGGACCTTGTACACGGTATGGAAAACCTGCCCGAAGGCGGCGCAAGGTGTACGGAATGTTTCCGACTGCGACTCGGCAAAACGGCGAAATATCTTGCCGCACACAAGGACGAGTACGATTATTTTGCAACCACTCTGACTGTAAGCCCCAGAAAAAACGCAAAGCTGATAAACGCAATAGGCGAAGAATGCGGAGAGAAATTCGGCGTCGAATATCTATGTTCCGATTTCAAGAAAAAAGACGGATATCTCACTTCTGTTAAACTTTGCAAAGAATACGGACTTTACCGTCAACACTACTGCGGTTGCGGTTTCCCCGACTTCCCGACAGAATGATTATTTACGATTAAATAATAACCGTCCGCAAGTTTGCGGGCGGTTGTTCTGATTTGAAATTGCTTTTTCGACAATCGGTTCGTTGCGGTTTGCACTCTCTCGTTGTCACTGTAATGCAACGAAAAGAAACGACAGCAGAACAGATTATCTGTTCTCTATCATCGACTTGACTTTCATAAGTCGTATCGTGGCGCTTCTCTCGTTTTCGTCGAGTTTCATCGTTATATACTTTATCGTCTCTTTGAGTTGCGGAATCATTACGTACTCCAACGCGTTGACGCGGCGTCTGTTCTTCTCGATTTCGTCCGCAAGCATATTGCACGTCTTTTCCACTTCGGCAAGTTTCAAAAGTTTGCCGAGCAGCGTGGACAGCGTGGCGATTGAATTGTCAAGTTCGGAAGTTACGCCCGCAAAGGAATACGGATAAAGGTCTGCGTTTTCGTGTTCGACGATTTCGAATTCGGGAACACCTACGCTCATCACGTTTTTCTCCGACGTTTTGAGTTCGGCTTTGACGCCGGGCATTGCGACCGCTTCTTCTATGACAGCGTCGCTCGACACCGCACGCGCCAGCATAAACTCTTTCAACGCTTGCGAAAGCTCGCCTTCCACTTCTTCACGCAGGCGTTTGTTTTCGCGTATATAGAGCATAAACTGCCTTATCATTTCGTCGGACTTGTCTTTCAGAAGTTTGTGTCCGCGGGTGGCAGTTTTAAGACGGGTTTTGAGCCGTCTCAGCTCCATTCTCGTTGGATTGACGTTGAGTTTTGCCATAGTTTACCGTTTTATTTTGGTAAAGTCGGTCATTGCTCCGACTTTTTGAGATACTTGTCGAGATATGCGTCGCGGATACGTTTCAGTTCGCTTCTCGGGAGCAGGGACAGCAGGTTCCAGCCGAGGTCAAGGGTTTCTTCAATCGTGCGGTTGGTGTGGAAACCCTGCGAAACGTATTGCTTTTCGAATTCTTCTGCAAACCGAGCAAACTTCTTGTCCACTTCGGTAAGGGCGGCTTCGCCGAGAATTGAACTAAGTTCCTTTGCCTCCTTGCCCTGTGCGTACGCGCTGAACAACTGGTTCATGGTGTCCGCGTGGTCTTCACGGGTCTTGCCTGCGCCGATACCTTTGTCTTTCAGTCGGCTGAGCGAAGGCAGAACGTCGATAGGCGGCGTCAGACCTTTCTTGTATAGTTCTCGCGACAACATAATCTGCCCTTCCGTGATGTAACCCGTAAGGTCGGGTATCGGGTGGGTTTTGTCGTCTTCGGGCATTGTAAGAATAGGTATCTGCGTAATCGACCCTTTCTTGCCGACGATACGTCCCGCTCTTTCGTACATTGTAGCAAGGTCGGTGTACAGGTATCCGGGGTATCCGCGGCGTCCGGGAACTTCTTTACGGGCGGCGGAAACTTCGCGCAGCGCTTCGGCGTAGTTGGTTATGTCCGTGGTTATGACGAGAACGTGCATATCCTTTTCGTACGCGAGATATTCTGCCGCGGTGAGCGCCATACGCGGGGTTGCGATACGTTCGACTGCGGGGTCGTTTGCAAGGTTGACAAACATAACCGCGCGTTCTATCGCGCCCGTTTTGCGGAAGTCGGAAATGAAGAAGTCCGCTTCTTCGAACGTTATACCGACTGCTGCGAACACGACCGCGAATTTGCTGTCGGAGCCTATGACTTTTGCCTGTCTTGCAATCTGCGCCGCAAGTTCGGCGTGCGGAAGACCCGACATCGAAAACACGGGAAGTTTCTGTCCGCGGACAAGCGTATTCAATCCATCAATCGCGCTTATGCCCGTCTGAATGAACTCGTTGGGATAGTCGCGCGCAACGGGGTTGATAGGCTGACCGTTGATGTCCATTTTCTTTTCGGGAATAATGGGTGCGCCGCCGTCGCGGGGACGACCCATACCGTCGAAAACTCTGCCCAGCATTTCTTCGGACACGGCGAGTTCTATGCTTCTGCCGAGAAAACGCGCTTTGGACGTGGACATCTTTATGCCCTGCGACGGTTCGAACAACTGGACAAGCGCCTTGTCACGGTTGATTTCCAGCACCTTGCCGCTTCGGATTTCGCCGTTTTCCTGTCTGATTTCGACGAGTTCGTCGTACTTTACGCCCTCGACGCCTTCAACCAGCATCAGAGGTCCGACGATTTCTCGTATTGTACGGTATTCTTTCAACATTGTCACATTCCTCCTTCGTCGGAGAGTGCAAGCATTTCTTTTTTGAGTTCGACTTCGAGCGCGTCGAACTTGTCAAGCTCGTCCTCGGAAATATACTTCGCTCTGCCTATCTGCTCTTTTACGGGCAGTTCGAGAATGTCCTCTATGTCGACGTTCTTTTCGAGAGCCTCTCTTGCGAGTTTGTCTTCCTCGATGATGAGCCCGAGCATACGTCTTTGCTTTTCGAGTGACGCATAAGTGTCAACTTCGTGGAAAGCGTTCTGGTGCAGATAGTCTTCGCGAATGGACTTTGCCGTTTCCATGGTAAGTCTGTCATACGGCGACAGCGCGTCCATACCGACAAGTCGGACGATTTCGTCGAGCGAGGCTTCTTCCTGCAAAATTCTCATCGCTGCGGAACGGAGCGGAACCCAGTCGTCGCCGACGTTTTCGGCGTACCAGTCGCCCAGTCTGTCGGCGTACAGCGAATAACTCGTCAGCCAGTCGACCGCAGGGAAATGACGTTTGTACGCAAGCGACGCGGACAATCCCCAGAAGACTTTGACGATACGCAACGTACTTTGCGCAACGGGTTCGGACAAGTCGCCGCCGGGAGGCGAAACCGCGCCTATTGCCGTAATTGCACCTTCGCGACCGTTGCCGCCCAGAACCTTGACAAGTCCTGCTCTTTCGTAGAACTCGGCAAGACGGGAAGAAAGATATGCGGGATAGCCTTCTTCACCGGGCATTTCTTCAAGTCGGCCGCTCATTTCGCGGAGCGCTTCCGCCCAACGCGAAGTGGAGTCCGCCATGATTGCTACGGAATAACCCATGTCGCGGAAATATTCGGCGATTGTGATACCCGTATAAATGGATGCTTCGCGCGCCGCAACGGGCATGTCCGAAGTGTTTGCGATAAGGACGGTACGTTTCATAAGCGGCTGTCCGCTGTGAGGGTCGACAAGTTCGGGGAACTCGTTGAGAACGTCCGTCATTTCGTTGCCGCGTTCGCCGCAGCCGACGTACACGATGATATCCGCGTCCGCCCATTTTGCAAGCTGGTGCTGAACGACGGTTTTGCCGCTTCCGAAAGGTCCGGGAACCGCCGCCACGCCGCCTTTTGCAATGGGGAACAGCGTGTCGATAACTCTTTGTCCCGTAACAAGCGGAGCACGGGGAGCGAGTTTTTCGGCGTAAGGTCTGCCCTTACGGACGGGCCATTTCTGCAACATACAAACTTCCTTGTCGCCGCTTTCGGTGGCGATGACCGCGATGGTCTGTTCTATGTTGAAACTGCCCTTCTTTATTTCTTTGACGGTGCCAGAAATTCCGAACGGCACCATAATCTTATGCAACACGAGCACGTTTTCCTGCACCGTACCGAGCACGTTGCCCGCCTCGACCTTGTCGCCTTTTTTGACGACGGGAACGAAATCCCATTTTTTCTCGTGGTCGATAGCGTTGACGGTGACGCCGCGTGCGATTCTGTCGCCCGACACCTCGCGCAACTTGGCAAGGGGACGCTGAATCCCGTCGAAAATACTCTCGATAAGACCGGGAGCGAGTTCGACGGACAGGGGCGAACCCGTGGAATATACGTTTTCACCGGGACCTAGTCCGCTGGTTTCTTCATAGACCTGAATGGAAGCGAGGTCGCCTCTGAGTTCGATGATTTCGCCGATGAGCTGTTTTTCGCTGACGCGCACGACGTCGTACATTTTGCTCTCCGCCATATTCTCGGCGATAATCAACGGTCCCGAAACCTTGACAATTTTTCCGACTTGCATTAGTTATCCTCTCTATCAAACAGAATATCCGCGCCGATAGCCTTTTCGACGTCCGCTTTTATTCCCTGCATACCGAAACCGGAGTTGCCTTCGGCGGAAGGAATGGGAACGACGACGGGATAAGGGCGCGCCTTGTATCTCAACAAAAGCGAGCTGATTTGCTTTGCAATCTGGTCGGTGACGAAAATAACGGAATAGGAACGGGCGAGTTGTTTGACCTTCTCGCGCGCTTCCATTTCGCCCTCGACGGGAAAGACGTCCAGACCTATCGCCTTGAAAGCGAGGACGGAGTCCTTGTCACCGACGACCGCAATACCGTCACGCACCATAAATATCACGCATCCTTTCTTTGATTAAACGGGGTTCGACGTTGTTTTTAACGCCTGCGAACACCAGTTTTACGGCTTTGATTTCGGCGAGTTTGCCGAAGTAGTAGCCGACAACGGGCGCGCACGAGAACATATCGTCCTTGCGTTTGCGCCACATATCCAGCAACAAATTGTCCACCTGAACCTCGAACGCAACGAGATTGCCGCCGTCGACCGCCTCTGCAACGAGAGACTGATAGGGCGTGAACTTGAATTTGTCGCGGAACACGTCGAGCGAAGCGTCGTAGACGGAAAGGAAGAAATCCTCTCCGAGAGTTCCGCCCGGCATAAAGTTTTCTTCGAACAGCTTTTCGGGAAGTCCCAGTCTGCGGCAACGGAGAAAAGAAGAAATGTTGACGCAATCGGTCTTGAACACGTAGTATGCCTTGACCGCTTCTCCGCCCTTTTTCGCCGTTTCGGAAATATCGCGGAACATAGCCTTGTCCACCGTGCAGTCAATGCCGTGAGGAGTAAGACGTCCCTCCGCAAGGCTCTTTTCCACCGCGCGCACTGCGTCCGCCATCAACGGGCGCAAAGCGTGGTAGTCGCCTTCCGTTCCGTCGCGCAGAACTTCCGTATTGTAAAGCCCTTCCGCACCGAGCACGGGATTTTTCTCGCCCGTGACAGAGGCTTTGAGCAATGCTTTGAGATTGTGATAGTCCGCTTCCAGAACAAGTGCGTCCAGCGCGCCGTCGACGTTGAACTCTTTGAGCACGGCAAGGGCGTTTTTCTCTTCGGCTTCAATCATTCTGTCAACGCCTGCGTTTTCGCCTGCCGCCGCAATTCCGAACCCCATTTCGCCGAGCGCCTTCTGCATTTCGCGCACGGAAGAAGCCTCCGCAAGCCGTTGCAGCTGCTGCTGACCGAGCAAGCGGTTTTCCATGGATTTTATCCGTGCGTTCTGGAAAATGAATTTGTCAGACATAATCAACCGAAGAGTTCCTTGGCTATTTTGGCTTCCGTCGCGTCGCGGAGCAAAGCGAACTCGACTTCAAAGGTGAAGTTCTTGTCGATACCGTTGCCCGTAAGCAACACGCCGCCGTCGAAATCGCCGTATTCGGAGTCGAGCGCAAGTTTCGCGCCCTTTGCTTTTGCCGCATCGTCGACCATCTTTTTGGTCACAATGCCCTTTTCACGCGCCGAAACGGTAACTTTATCCCCGTCTTCTGCGAATTTGAGCATTCCTTCGACGACTTTCTTATAGTCGGCTTTGTCGAGTTCGCGCGCCTTTTTCAAAGCAAGCGCGTAAACCTCGTCAAGCACTTCGGACTTGGCTTTCAGCAACAGTTTGCGTGCGTCGAGTTCCGCTACGGTTTCGGCGCGTTCGGCAACCTCTTTGACCGCGCGGTCAATATCGCTCTTGTTGCGGGCAAGATAACTTTTGCACTGCTCCGCCGCAAGCGAAATTATTTCGTCCGCTTTTTTTTCGGCTTCTTCGATTGTCGCCCGTGCCTGCGCGTCCGCGTCGGACAGGATTTTTTCGATTATCGCTTGTTTGGACATATTACGCGTACTGTGGAATCATAACGCCGAGGAAGGATACCAGCAGTGCGAGAACGGCGTAGGTTTCGACCATAACCGTCAGAATGATTGCTTTACCGCTTTCTTCGGGACGCTTTGCAACCAGCGCAATGCCGCTGACTGCGACTTTTGCCTGATAAATCGCGCTCAAAAGACCGACGAACGCAATGGGCATACACGCCGCAAACAGAGTAAGACCCGCCTGCGTGGAAAGTGCCGCGATGTCGCCGAACAGTCCGATCTGAATGAAGACGAGGAACGCGATAAGCAGACCGTAGATGCCTTGGGTGCCGGGAAGAAGTTGCAGAACAAGAACTTTGGAGAACTTGTCGGGGTCTTCCGCGGTTACGCCCGCCGCCGCTTTACCTGCCATACCGACGCCGATTGCCGAGCCTATGCCCGCAAGCAAAGCCGCAAGAGCCGCGCCGAGCATACCAAGGAAAGTACCTAATGTCATTTTGTTACCTCCTGCATATCTACATAAGTGTATTTTGATTTAGAGCCGAACGGGATAAACATATGTCCCGCACCGGTATAAAATTTGCCGAAGAATTCAATGTACTGCAAACGGCAGTTGTGAACGTATGCGCCGAGAGTGGAAATGCCGATGTTGAAAAGGTGCCCTATCATGAATATCGGAATGGACACTATAACGCCGACAACGGGAATTCCGTTGACCGCGGGCAGCATATCCATAAGGGTAAGGCAAATCTGGTTGACCACGAGTGCGACGACCGCGCCCGAAAGACTCAGACCGAAAAGACGGGAGTAACTCAGAACGTCGGACAGAATGTTCACGCCGTCGTAAAGTTTGCCTATACCGGTAACCGCGCCGAGAACCTTGCCTTTTACGCCTTTCTTCTTTCTGCCGTTGCCTATGACCAAAACGCCGAGTCCGAGTGCGATAAACGCTATACCCGCATATTTCAGCGCATCGTTTTTCACCACGAGCAGCGAGAGCGCAAGCATACCGATACCCGCAATCGCAACAACCCAGCTTACATCCTCGCAGATTGCGTCGCCCATTCTGTGCAGGCGGATTTTGTTGATTGCGGATATAATCATACCGCATACAATCTGCAAAAGACCGAGTCCCAGACACAGTCCGAGCATAAGTATGGGTTCGTCAAGCGGATTGAACCATTTTATCGTATCGAGGAAACCGCCCGTCGGCAACGTAAGTCCGAACCAACCGCCGAACAGTATGCCCCATATGACGGTCGAAATGCCGCCCATGCCTACGATAAGCAGCAGTCTGCCCTTTCCGGGAACGGGCTTTTTGAGTTTGTAAAGCACAAATCCCGCAACGGCAAGCAGTATTCCGTAACCTGCGTCGGCTATCATAATGCCGAAGAAAAGGAAATAGAAAAACGCCATAATCGGGTTGGGGTCTATGTCCTCGCGATAGTTGGGAATGCTGTACATATTGGTGACGTCCTCGTAAGGCGCAAAAAGCTTTTTGGAACGCACCAGCGTGGGCACGACTTCGTTCTCTTCGGGGGAACGGAATTCGTACACTATTGCGGAAGAAACTTCGTCAAGCATTGCCACGATTTTTTCTTCCTGTTCTGCGGGGAACCACGCTTCCATCACGAAACTGCGTTCGGTCGCCGCAAATCCGTCGAGTGCCTCGTATTTCTGCACTTCGTAGAGGTAATAGTCGTAAAGGACTTTGAGTTCTTCGATAAAACTCTCTTTTTCGAGAGCCTTGGAAAGCAACTCTTTCTTGGATTTTTCGAGAGCGGATATTTCTTTCTTTGCCTGCTCTATTGCCTGCGCGGGAGTGAGTTCGTCCGCAAACGAATTCTTGGTGTAGTCGAGCTCCTGCAAAGCCTGATAGACTTCGTACGCTCTTTCCTTGGAAACTACTGCGACGAAAGGCAGGAATTTCGTGGGTTCGTAAAATTCGAAATATGCGCAGTCGTCGAACTTTTCGGCAATTGCCTCGACCTGCGCGCGTTGAACGGTGGGAACGTATCCGAGAGCAACCGACGCAAGCGCGGTGTCCACATAAGAGGAGAACGGCGCGTCTATCGTTTCGTAAAGCGCAAAACGCTCGATTTCCGCCTGCAACTTGATTTTGCGGGAATTGAGTTCGTTCTGCTCGGCGATGACGTTTTCGATTTCCTCGACCTCATACAGCAAGTCGGCTTCGCGGTCTGCAATGCCCATGAACCCGTCGTAATCGATACGCATCACGGACGGCGCGATAAGCGGTTTTTTGGGCGGCTCGTACTCGAAATGTTCATCGCTCTTTCGGGTGTTCTTTTCAAGTCTGACTGCCGTACGTTTGGACTCTTTCAGAAATGCGAAAACGGCGTCCAGACGGGCGATTTTCTCGTTCAGAGTTTCCGTTTTCGCCGCGTTGTTCAGCCGTTCGGTATAAGGAAAATCGCCGCTCGAAACAATCTCCACAATTCTGCTCTTGTGGAGTGCCTTGAAAAGTTTGTGTCTGTCGGAGCGGTGCCCTACAAGCACCAGCTTCTTCATCTCAACAATCATACTAACGGTATTTTCCGACAAATTCGGCGAGCAGTTCGTCCGCCGCTTTCTCTATCTGCTTTTTCTTGGACGCGACCAGCTTCTTCGCCGCCGCCTCGCCCTCTTCGATGATAACCGTACGACGCGCCGCCGCCTTGGCTTCCGCTTCGGCAAGCGCGGCTTTCATGTCGGCTTTGCATTGTTCCGCGGTCATTTTCTTCTGCTTTTCGGCTTCCGTTTCCGCCTGCAAAACAATTTCTTTTCCGCGCTGAAAAGCCTCACGGCGTTTGGTTTCCGCCTGTTCTTCGGCTTCAGTTATCTCTTTCAGAACCTCTTCAATCATAAACCCCTCGGTTATTTGAAGTATTTGCTTTCGATGTCGGCAATCATATCAAGGCGTTTCTGGTGTCTGCCGCCTTCGTATTCAGCCGTGTACCAAGCGACAACAATATCGTGTGCTTCTTCGGGCGTAATTACTCTGCCGCCGAGAGAAATAATGTTTGCATTGTTGTGACGTTTGGTCATTTCTGCCATAAACGTGTTGGTGGTAACCGCCGCCCGTATGCCTTTGACTTTGTTTGCGGATATGGAAATGCCGATACCCGTACCGCACATAAGCACGCCTGCGTCGCACTCTCCCGAAGCAACGGCTTCCGCGACTTTGAGCCCGTACACGGGATAATCTACGGAAGAAGTGTCGTATGTTCCGAAATCGACGACCTCTGCGCCGAGTTCTTTGAGAGTGGCAACAACGCTGTCTTTCAGCACTATGCCGCCGTGGTCACAGCCTATGGCGATTTTACTCATAAGGATATTACCCCCTGATAATATATTATAATTATTATACAACATTAAAATATCGGGTGCAATACCGAAATTACGATAATTAACATCGTCGCAACATTGTCCGTTTTGAAAAAAATGCACCGCGCTTTGAGCGCGGTGCATATTCTGTTTGGTTAAGTTTGCCTTACTTTCTGATACCGATGATAGGCGGTTTCTTGTTCTTGTTCACGACTTCGGGTCTGTCGGGGTCATAGTACTCGATGATTTCGACGTCCGCCGCCGCTTCGGAAGCGTCTGCCGCCGCGGGAGCTTCAACGTACATGGGCATCTTTTTGCGTTTCTGGCTGATCACTATCGCAAGGATAATCGCGATGATAATGAGCAGTGCGAGAATGCCGACAAGTATCCAGATCCACATAGGTAGCGCGATTGCCGCGAACTTGACGAACACGAGGTCGCCGATGTAATCCGTCGTGTAAGTGAAGTAGCCGTTTGCAACTTCGTAGTCCGAAATTTCCACCAGCTGACCGTCGGAGTTGACATAGTATGCCTTGTAGCCGTCCATGGAAGCAACGTTTGCGGGCATGCTCACGCTTACCGTCATTTGCTGGTCAAGACGACGAATTTCCGTCGAACCGTTGGACAGCGACACCGCGACAACGCCTTCGGTAGTGGCTTCGTTCTTCTTGTCACCGAGGTTTGCAACGACATAATCGTTGACGAAGTTCCAGTAAGTCTGGCTGTTGAGGCTGCCGTCTTCGGTGATTTCGGTGTAGTTCAGTTTATAAGGAACGGTGACCGCGTCGGTAAACTTGATGCTTGCGTAAACCGTATCGTCCTTGACGAACGCGATTTCGTTCATCGCAACCGTCAGAGTGCCGATGCCGCCGACGATATTGTAGTTTGCGTCAACGTAAGTGATGGTGTAGCTGTACACACCGGGTTCGTTGACGGAAGACACCGTGCCCGTAGAAGATGCTGTGTACTTGACGGTGAAGTCGGCTTTGTCAAATCCTTCGGGAACCGTGAAATCGATATGTGCGGGGTTAATTGTAGTGCCGCCCGTTACATACTGATACTTGGATTCGGGATTGACTGCAACCGTGATGTTTGCTTTCTTGACGGTTACGTTGCCGATACCGTTGATGAGGTTGTAGTTGCCTGCCATGGTGGCGTCGGTTATTTCCGCAATCACACCGTAAGTCTTTGCGTCGCGCATCACGTCGGTTACGACGTCGCCGTATTTGTAGGAAACCTTGATTGCCGACGCAACATCTTCACCATTAACGGCTCCAAACACTACGAACTGGCTTTCGTCGAGTTTCTTGTCCGTCTTGTCGTAAGTGAAGTCATACTTCTCGTTTGTAGTAAGAGTTGCGTTGCGTTTCAGAACTGCATATTCGCCGCTTATCGTTGCGCTTATGGTGTACTCTTTCGCATCGGTTGCATCTTTGCCGAGGCTGCGGGTTACGGTGATAGTCCAGTTGTAATCTCCCGCATTCTTCGCGACCGTGCCGCCAGCCCATGCAAGCGAGAACGTATCACCGGACTGCGTTCCCTTGATGTACTTCGCAGCAAACGCATTCGCGTCGTCAACCGCTATGCCGTCGTAAGTCTTTTCGAACACACCGGAGGCAGTCGAGAGTCCCGTGAGTTCGGGAAGAACGATGTCGAGCGTATAAGTCTTGTCAAGTTTGACGTCGTAGTTTTGAAGCGCACCTTCTACGTCGAGTGCGTAATACGCACCGCCTTCGAGGTCTGCACTTATCATAGACCTGTCAACGACCGCACCGCCCTTGACGCCTTCCGCCGTAAAGATAAAGTACTTGGCGCCTTTCTTCAACTCTGCGAGAATTTGAGCTTCCGTATCGGGGGCTTTGATTTCACCCGTAGAAATTACGAATGCAAGGTCGGGATAGACGGAAGAGGCAAATTCCTTTTGAAGTTTCTCGTTGCTTACACCGACAGTGAGCGCCGCTTTGTCAACTACCACCGTACCCGCCACAAACGCGTAGGTGAAGTTGTCTGCTTTGCCGCTTACATTGTTGACTTCATATTCGCCTGCGTTGACGATGGATGCTTCGTTTGCAGGAGCAATATCGCCGAACGTACCGGCTATGCGGATGTATGCGCCTTCTTCGTTGAGTTCAAATGCACCCGTTTCTTCGTTGATGTTGTAGCGTCTGCCCGTGTAATCGGTTGCCGCAAAACCTGCCGCCGTGTAATCGGCTACCGCAACATACCCGTAAGTCTTACCGTCGGCGTCTTTTGCAAGTTTGATTTCCTTACCACCGGTGGTATAGGTGTAAGTATATTCGTGAGTGTCGCCGTATGTGAAGTGGACTTTGCCGTCTTCCTTGACATTTCCGAACGCCACGTCAACGGATTTTGCCGTAATTGTACCGACCGCTTTCTTGTAGCCTTCACCACCGAGCAACGTGAAGTTGTTGGATTCGCCGATTTCGATAGAACCTCCACCGATTATCTCAAACGAATCTATTCTGAACACCACGTTCACGCCGTTGCCGACTGCAGAAGATTCATAGTATACGGAGAAATCTTTGATTTCGAAGCCGTATTCGCCGCCGAGCACGAATTCGAAGTCGTTGCCTTCCGCACCGCGACCGCCGTAATACCAGCCGTTGCCGCCTTCCGCATCTGCTTTGATTGTCGCATTGCTGTCGTCAAAGACCTTCTTGAAGGGGTCTCTTTCCGCCGTTGCGGGATTGACGTTTACGGTGTAAGAGATGAGTGCGGGTTCGATTATGCCGTCCGCGCCGCTTTCGTTCAGGGACTTGGTGGACGTCATTCCGCCTGTGGGCGTACCGTCGAGCACATAATATTTAACGTCACCTTCAACATATGCCGCAACGATGTTGACTGCTTTGCCTTCCTCAGTCTTTTTCTCTTCGTCAGTGAACGCGTTCCAATCTGCTTCTTTTATGACTATACGATCGGTTGCTGCGTTGAACTCATAGTAGTAAAGCGGTCTACTCTGATCGTCGGTCGCAGGCAGACTGCCCGTTTCCGCAACTTTGATATAGCCTTGGAGATTATCGGTTGTAGACGCAAAGACCAGTCTGTAGTTGTTTACGCCGTTGTTTCTGACGAGTTCGAAACCGAACACCTTGCCGCTTACGGTGGTCAAATCTCCGTTGATGTCCTTCGCGACATTGGGGTCATCGAAGGCACCCGTGACGAAGTTGACGGAATATCCGCTCTGGTCGGCAGTCTGTGCATATCCGCTGAGCGTATACTTCACGGACACGTTTTCGAACACGTTTCCGTCGTAAGTCTTGGAGAGGTCGAAGTCGACTGCAAGAGGAGCCGCAACGATGTTGCCTGCCGCTTTGAGCGTACAGGTAAGGCTTGCGATGTCGATATAGTAGCTTGCGAGCAATCCCGCGTTCTCACTTACGAGTTTAACGGAACTGATTTTGACGTCCACACCTTTCTGAACGTTGGGATTGTTGGTGTTGAACTGTGCCTTATAACCGAGGGACAGATAATCTTTGTCCTGGTTGAAGGTCACGCCGTAATTTCCGAGGTCGACATCGTTGAGTTCCGCATCGATAGTACCGTCATAAACCTTGTCTTTTACGGAGAGATCGTTGAGCGTGATGCTGACCTTGACGGGATTGAGCGGGAATATCTCACCGAATACGTACTCGTTGCTGTCGTTTATCGTAAGGTTATAGTTGACGGGATTACCAGTGATTTCGATGTCAAGTCCCGTAACTTTGAGGTCGTGGAGTCTGACGTTGCCGTCCGCACCGAGTTGTACGTAGAAATCTTCTTTGTCCGTACTCTGGTTCCACAGGGTGTAAGTCGCGCTGTCCTGACCGTTTACGGTAACGTTATCGGTATCGCCCCAACCTACGATAGGTTCGGAGTTGACCTTAATGCCATTGACGGTGATATCCGCGCCGTAAACAAGTCCCGCACTTCCGAAATAGGTTTTGCCTGCCGCGATGATGTCAAGCGAGATGTCTGCGGGGATAATGGTAAGAGTTACGTCCGCATACGCCGCATTGATGTCGTCAGCGGTGAAACCGAACGCGTAGTTGCCCGTCGCCAAAGTAGGTTCACCGAACGTAATATCCTGTGCTTTGGGGTTTTCTTTGTCGCCCTGAACGTCCTTGGAAGGAACGGTAGCGGGGAACTTCGCTCCGAGAGTTTCGATGCTGTCGCCCGTCTGCAAGACGTTGCCCGAAAGCATATAACCTATCGCGACTTCGTTAGTGCCGTTGTAGTTGCGTTCGGACGGAATTTGCAGAATGACTTCGTCGAGGTCAATCGTACGGGGTTGAATTGCCGCAAATACGTTGTTGATTGTAATTGTGCTGTCTTTGCCGTCGTCGGTGATTGAGATGTCGGTATCCTGCGTCTTGATGCCGACAACGCCTTTTACGATGAGCGTAATAGAACCGACCGAGATGTCAACGCCTGCGTCCTTGGTGCCGAAGCTACCCTTGGAGAAGACCACGTTGAGACCGCAAAGAGGAGAACTGAGCGCGATGTCGATATCGTCGATAGTCATGGAAGACGTACCGTCGTAAACCTTGTTCACGCTGAAATCGTTCTTGGTGATTGTAATTTCGGCAACCGTGGTGCCGTTGATCTTGAACGCGCCCGTAAGAACAACGTTTGCGTCTCCCGTAAGAATATAGTTGCGCGCGTCGTCGCCTTTGAGGACGAAATCGTGGAAGTTGATGTTCCAGCTACCCTGACCCGCCTGTTCAGCGCCGTTTCCGTCAACGTAGTTTGCAACGAAATCGACCCAGACGTCGTCGGTAATTCTTGCGATAAGCCTGCCGATGTTGATTGCGGTACGTTTTTCGTTCTCGCCTTTATAGACAACATAGCTCGTTCCGTCGTTGTTCTTGTCCTTACCCGTAAACACTGCATCGTTCACATTGATAGGTCTGGGCGAAACGGTGAAACGCAACGCGTCAAACGCTTCTTTGTCAAGTTCGAGCACGATGTTGGGGTCGGAAGAATACAGGGTTTCGAGCACGTACGCGCCGTAGTAGTGACCCTGTGCGGTAATGTTGCCGTCCAGATCGTTTGCGCGGTCAAACTGTCCGCCAATCTGCACGAACGTTCCGTCTGCACGATACAGGGCACGCACGATTTTGCCGCCGACCTGGTTGGATTCGGGCATATAACCCGCATCGACGAGCGCACCGGAGAACGTGAACGCAAAGTTCCAGTTGTCGATGTCGCCGTAAATCTTCTTGTTGTTTTCAAGTACGGGCGTGACGGTTACGGTTGCGGGATTGACAAACAAATATTCGCAATCCTTGAACACGAAATTATATTTGTCTTTGACGTCTGCGCCTGTCTTGTCCTTGTAGCTCTCGACGTACACTCTGATTGCATACGCGCCTGCACCGTTCGTAAACTTGTCCGCGCCGAAATCGTATCCGACCACTTCCGCACCGAGTTTGAGCGTAAAGTCAACGCCGACACCTTTGGGATCGTAGTTGTTAAGATTAGTAAGCACGCTGATATCGAACACGTCGCCGAAGAGGATTTGCAACAGTTCTTTATCCTTGAAGGTAAGATTGATGACGTTGCCGCCGTCGTCGAGAACAACCGTTACCGTATAACCTGTGGCAACGCTGACTACAAAGTTATCAAGCACAGAAAGGTCGCCGAGAGCAATCTGATAAGTGTTGCCTTCCGAACCTACTTTATCGCCTACCGCAAGGAACAATCCCGCAAGTTGAGGCGCAAATGCCGCGTCCTGTTCGGCGAGTTTGTATGCCACTTTCGCGTCGAGCGAATAAAGAACCTGGTCAACAACGGGAGTTACGGTAATCGGACGTTTTGTAATTTCGAACACGCCGTGTCCCGAAAGAGCCATAGACATCGTGAAGTTCTTGTTGAGACCGATGGCGGAAGTAGAAATACCCTTATATGCGTATTTGCCCGCGTTTTCGTAACCGAACTCGTTGAAGTCTCTTTCGCGCGTTACAGCGGAAGCGGGAACGGTGACAATCAGTCTGTCTCCGTCCTCTTTGTATGTAACCCCCTCGCCGGAGAATATTCCGGCAAACGAGCCCTGATAATCTCCTTTTGCAAAACTGAACGAAATCTTCGGGTCAACATTACCGTACGCTTTTGTCGCGCCGAGGAAGGTAATTTCGAGATTTCTGGGAGTTACGGTATATACACCGAGAATATAAGTGATTTTATAGTTTTTCGCGTCATCCGGATTGACAAACTCGTAATCCTCGACTTTTTTGAGATTGTAGTTGCCGACAAACGGGAATGCCTCGACGCTGTCGACGCCGAACATGCCCGAAGTCAGTTCCACGCCCTCGGGTTTGTCTATATCCACGGTTATATTTATTTTCGACCCGTACACGGACGTTCCGTGCGCGGTAATAATAATGTTACCAGGTATAATATTATAAGCTATTATATCTGTTCTATCGCCCACGTAGAACTTGGACAGCTCGTGCGTTGTATCGAGTTCGAGATACAAACCGTACGTGCCGACCGTCACAGGCACACTTTCGTTTTCCCAAACGATTTTCACCAAATCGCGTGCCTTTTCGTTAGATACAGTGAACGGAACCACAGTTTCTTTGCCCGTATACTCAACGTTGGTGCTTGTGGGCTCGTACGTGACTACTTCGCGGAAGGAAATCCAGAGTTTTGCATAACCCTCACCGAAAGGCAACGCCGCAATAGAGTCGCTGCGGTCAATCGCCATTTCGATAATGTTCGCATTTTGTCCGTTTACTCTGACATAATTAAGCAAGCCTTCGCGAATTGCTTCGGTAAAGAACTCTTTCGTCGTGGTTTCGTTACTGTACATCAACGATTGCGGTTCGTTGAAATTGTCCTTGTAAATCTGATAAGGAACGTACTTGGCGTCAAGTCCCGTAATTTCGAGACGAGACCATTCGCCGCGTCTGAATTCGGTCTGTGTGTTGCCGCTGGTGTTGGTGTATCTGAAGTTTACGTTACCGATACCGTCGATTAAATCGAAATATTCCTCGGCAACTTCGGCATTGAGCGTGTAGACATTTGCGTCAACCAGAATGACAAACGCCTGCACCGCACTCTTGTTGCCTGCGGCGTCCGTAAGCTGTACGAACACGACGCGCAGACCCGCGGTTTCACCTGCCGTTTCTTTGAAATCGATATAAACGTTGTTGTCGAGAATATCTTCAACACCATACGTCTTGGAATAATCCCATGATTTACCTTCTGCGTTGAGCATTTCCGTTTCAAACAAAACTCTCAAATTAACTTTTTCGAGTTCCGCAATGTCGGTATAATTTTTTACCCAAAGTTGCAGAGTTGCAAATTCGTTCGCTGTTACGTCAACATCGCCCGCAAGTCGCAGAAACGCGTAAACGTCCCAAGCGGAGTTGAACCAGTTTCTGTTTTCAGGCACATAAAGATTTCCGTTGGAATCAATATTCACGAACTTGTTATCCGTCATTTCGTCGGAATTGTCCGTGGTGAGAACGGGATTCGCGGGAGCAACCTTGTCAATGCGGATTGCGATGTTGCCAACACCGCCGAAAGTCCAACTCGAATCGAATCTGGAAAGACCGGTTTCGCCGTCGTCGTTGTCGCCGTCGTTAAGAACCGTAAACAAAACGGTTGTATCGAGCAAGTATGCTTTTTCTGCGGCGTCATAGCCCGTGAACGTTATGGCAAACGTACCTTTTCCGCCGCTTTCGGAGAAATTGAAGGTGAACAGTTCGGTTTCACCGTCTTTAACGGTGTAAGAGTTACCGCTGTCCCAATCCGACACGTCGGAATTGTTTTTGGTTATTTTTGCGACTTTATAAGTATCACCGTCTGCGCGGAAATACACGACGTAAGTGTCGCCGTTGTATTCAAACGAAATCTTATTGCCGGAAATGTTCATATTCCAGGCAACCGTCGCAGTAATGTTCTGGTTTACCCAACTTCCGTTGGCAAGCTGACCCTCTGCAGGAGAAGAAGGAACAATTTGAATGTCACCCGCATTTACGGTAACGGTGTTTTCAGGCGCAACGTTATCAACCTTCACATAGTAAGAAGCATTCCCCTGATAAACGTTTCCGGAGAAATCCATCATATAAAAAGTGAATATGTAGTAACCTGCACCCTTGGGAGCATTGCCGCTTATAGGCTGAACTCCGGTTCTGTAAATTCCGCCGTTAGCAAAGTCATAACTGAAATCGCCGATAGAATATACAGCAGCTGGCACCTTGCTTGCAAAATAAGCCGACGTGTATTCAAAACCGTCGGGAGGTGTCAGTGTAAAGAAATCAGAAGTCAAATTTTGGGAGTATTTGACATCGTAATACCAAAGGTAAGGAGTTGCGCCGGACGCATCGATAACTTCGTCTTCACTGGTTTTAATACCCTCCATGACTTCTGCCAATCTGCTGTTTGTAAACCAGTTTGTAAGTGAGAAATTATTTCCTTCCGCCGCCAGCTTTCCGACGAAATTATCCGCCGAAAGCAAAAAGTCGATAGCAGAACTGTCTGGAGCTGCAGTATCTATGCCAGAAACAGTGTACTTCAACGTCATCGAAGATCCGCCGTAGTCCACAAGTCTGACATTGAATGTTGCATTTTTGTAGAAATACATCTGCAACTGAACCTTTGAACGAGAAGTTTTTACTATCTTCGCATAACCTACGACTTCTTCATCTACAACAATCTGTTTTTCTAATGTACTTTCATAAAGGTTAATTACGGTTTCGCCGATATCTATCTGCTTAATACCTGCAGCAAGATTTGGATTGACATCGGAAGACACTTCACCCAAATTGAAATAATTCATATAATCGTTGAAATTCAACGTGGTTTTTTTGTAAATGTCACCGGGAATACCCGATACCGTCAATTTTTGACTGGTATAGGATTTAAGATTAACAGTACCGCCTGTGGCAAGCACATCAACATCGAGTTCTGTATCGACAGCACCTTCGAGTTGCTTTCTGATTGCCGAGTCAATTTCACTGTTTCCCGTATTAGGCTTAACCGTCCAATCGCTTGCGTCCGCGGATGTACGGTAAGGCACTGTCTCTCCGAAAGACTCAATTCGAGGAGCAGCACCGTCAGAAATTGTCGTATTTGCATTTTCAGAAATACCAACAACGCGGACAGTATAAGTAACCGAAATATTTCTAATACCAGTTTCTGCACGATACGAGAACCACATAGAACTTGTGCCACGCATTGCAAAAACAATAAGCAGATTTTTATAATCTCCTTTCAAAGTTGTTGTTGCCGTTCTTGCCGTCCATTTTTCGTCTCCGCCACCACCAACACAAGTTTCATAACCAATAACTACATTGTTGCTTGCGGTTTTTCCCCACATGGTTTCTGCGTCATAAACTTCATTTGTTGCATATGCACCAAGTCCAGACCAGTTGCCAACATATCCCTTATAAACTTCCGCATTTACAGTAACATCGACCTCAATGTTTGAATTTTGCAACATGGTGCCGACAAACCCTGACAAATCAACATTGATTGCGCCTGCATTAACATAGGGTGCAACAGTAATATAGTCAGAACTTCCCAACTCGACACTTCCCGTTCCATAACTTCGAACTGTTGAGGTTACACCGGTTTCGCCATGAACATGTCCACTGACATTGCTTGCGTCAAATTTAGTTTGGTTGAAATTAACGGTTCCCGTCCATGAACTTTTTGTATGATCGGTCATGCCAAAATAATTGGCATCAGCATTAGCAGGTGAAGGCACCGCCAATGTTTTTCCGCCGTTATCGACAGCTAAAGCTATGCCGTCGGAAGACGAACCCAAATCAAAAATACCGCCGCTCAGAACCAGCGCAAACACAAGGGCGAAACACATCGCCAGCATGCCGAAGCGCACAAAGTTGACAAAGAAGTTTCTCGAGCTGTTTCGGTTGTTTCTCATAATCCCACCTCTTGATAGCCTTTCTTCCCATTTGCCCGCGCTCTCGCGCACGCCCCTTTACGCTTACACGCGCGTACGCTATGCGAGCAAAACTATATGCATATTTATATTATCATTGCTTTTTTTCTATTCGTAAAGTGTTAATTACAGTTAAGTTCTCTTTAATCTTCCCATTTTCCTGCATTAGGGACGGAGCAAATTTGCATTATTTCTGCACTTTTGCTCCGTCCCCATTGCATAAAATCATTTCAACGCGTACTGCACTCTTCCCCTTCCGACGTTCAGCGCCGCAGCAATTTCCGTCTGCGACATTCCACACTCTTTCAGCTCCCTCACCAATTTCGCAAAACGCTCCGTATCCTTCTTGAAAAACGCCGCATTGTATCCGTTCCGTCTAAGGACTTTTTCAATCATTTCTTGTCTGTCCGTTTCTTCCTTGATGTCCGCCCACTCGGGACAATCTATATCGCAAGCCGCAGACTTTTCTTCCATAATCGCCCTTACGTTTTCTGCATCTACATCAAAAAACTTAGCCGCGGCATCGAAATCAACAAGCCCGTGTCTTTCGGTGTAACAGCGCATACTTGAATACGCATAATCTTCACAATCTGACACAATCGCAGCTTTAACAGGATTATTGTGCACATAAACCAAGCAATTTGTCATATATTCGTCGTTGGTAATTGCCTGACTTCTGAAACGGTCTCTGAAGACATACCCTGTTCTGTTATTGGTATAATTATAAAACTGGGCAAATCTTCCGTTCACCCTTCTCATGAAATTTCCGAGTTCTTCAATATTTTCGCAAAACAGAACAAGATGGCAATGATTGTTCATCACGCAGTACCCCAGAACCTTCACACCGTGCTCGTCTTTGAACTTTTCGATATCGGCAAGGTACTCTCTTTTCATCCTGCCGCTACTGAAAATATTTTCCTTGTCCAAACCTTGAACAATGATGTGAAAACAACTGCTCTGACAATCTTTTCTTGCAATTCTCGACATAATCCACCTCTTTACTACATTATATTTTCTTTTCCTCTCCAAGTCAACATTTTTATGCATTGGGGACGGAGCTATTTTGCATAATTTTTGCACTTTTGCTCCGTCCCCAATGCAGAAAAAAATAAAGCGGCAATTTCTTGCCGCTTATTTTCATTTGCTTCTGAGTTCCGTTCTTCTTATCTTTCCGGATATCGTTTTCGGCAATTCCGACACAAAATCGATTACCCTGGGATATTTATACGGTGCAGTAAGCCGTTTGACAAACTGCTGAATTTCCGTTTTGAGTTCGTCGCTCGCTGTATAACCTTTGGTCAGAACAATCGTTGCTTTTACAACCTGCCCTCTCGTCGGGTCGGGCACGCCCGTGACCGCGCATTCCAGAACGGCGGGATGTTCCATAAGCACGCTTTCGATTTCAAACGGTCCGATGCGGTATCCGCTCGACTTGATGATGTCGTCAGTACGACCGACAAAAAACAAATAGCCGTCCTCGTCCTGATATGCCATATCGCCCGTATGATACAATCCGTCGTGCATGACTTTCGCCGTATTTTCGGGGTCGCGATAATATTCACGGAACAGTCCGTAAGGTCTGCCCTCGCTTATATCGATGCAGATTTCGCCCGCTTCTCCCATAGGCGTGTCGTTTCCGTTTGCATCCACGAGTTTCAGTTTGTAAATAGGCGTGGGCTTACCCATACTGCCCGGCTTCGGAATCATACCTTTGAGGTTGGCAATGGTCAGTGTCGTTTCGGTCTGACCGAATCCTTCCATCAATGTATGTCCTGTTGCCGCTTTAAGTTGATTGAACACCTCGGGGTTGACGGCTTCGCCCGCCGTGGTTATATACTCAAGCGAACTGAGGTCGTGTTTGCTGAGGTCGGCTTTGATCATAAAACGGTAAATCGTAGGCGGTGCACAGAAAGTCGTAATGCGGTACTTCTCAATCATACCGAGCAGTTTTTCCTGGTCGAACTTCTCAAAGTCGTACGTAAACACGCACGCCCCGCACAGCCACTGACCGTACAGTTTACCCCATACTGCTTTGCCCCAACCGGTTTCCGCAACCGTGAAATGGATACCGTCTTTGCGAACGTTATGCCACCATTTTGCGGTGAGGAAATGCGCAAGCGCGTAAGTATGTTCGTGCGCCGCGATTTTCGGATATGCGGTAGTACCTGACGTAAAGTACATCAGCATCAGTTCGTCGCGCATGGGACAACTGTCGTCCGTAGGACGGGGATAAACGTCGGAGTAACCTTCGACTTCGCTGTTGTAACAACGCCACCCTTCCTTCGTACCGTTTGCAATGATTTTGATTTCAACTTGCGGGCAACGTTTTATCGCTGCTTCCGCCTCATCGGAAACCTTCCCCGACGCCGTGCAGATAATGGCTTTTACGCCCGCGGCGTCGAAGCGGTACACAAAGTCTTTCTCTTTCAGCTGGTCGGTTGCGGGTATGCATATCGCACCGATTTTGTGAAGAGCGACGATAATCGGCCAGAATTCCCAGTGACGGCGGAGGACGAGCAGGACTCTGTCCCCCTTAATAATGCCGAGGGCTCTGAGATAGTTAGCCGTCTGTGCGGATTTGCGCATCATATCCCCGAAGGTGAAAACTTTTTCTTCTCCCTCGTTGGACACCCAAATCATGGCTCTTCTATCCGGCTCCTCGGTGCCGTAGTAGTCGACCACGTCGAAGCCGAAATTGAAGTTGTCGGGAGCATGAAAGTCAACGCTTTGGAGCATCCCGTTTTTGTCAACGTTTTCGGTCAAAAATCTTTGGTACAGTTCCATAAAAGTTCCTTTTAATTTATTTCTCGCGTTAATATCGCAGTCCTTGCCGTAACGCGGCAAGGACTGTGAATTTTCGCTTGATTACGTTACAATCAAATGATTATTTGAGGTTCTCCTTCAAAGTATCGAGCTCTTTGCGCAGCTGTGCGGGAAGTTTGTCGCCGAACTTCGCATAGAAGGTTTCAATACCCTCGGCATCCTCTTTCCAAAGTTCCTTGTCAACGGAAAGGAGATTTGCCACGTCTTCGGTGGTGAGGTCGGTGCCGTTGAGGTTAATGTCTTCGGGACGAGGAACGTATCCGATAGGAGTTTCGACTGCGTCGACGGTACCTTCGGTACGACGGATAATCCAGTCGAGTACGCGCATATTGTCGCCGAAACCGGGCCACAGGAAGTTGCCGTTTTCGTCGGTACGGAACCAGTTGACGTTGAAGAACTTAGGCTTCTTTGCAACTTTTTCGCCCATATCGAGCCAATGCTGGAAGTAATCACCCATGTGATATCCGCAGAAAGGCAACATTGCCATAGGATCACGACGGACAACACCGACTGCTCCGCTTGCCGCGGCAGTGGTTTCGGATGCCATGATGGAACCTACAAACACGCCGTTTGCCCAATCTCTCGCTTCATAAACGAGGGGCGCGGTCTTGGCACGACGGCCACCGAAGATGATTGCATCGAGCGGGACGCCCTGGGGATTTTCGAACTCGTCGGAAATGCAGGGGCAGTTCTTTGCGGGAGCGGTGAAACGGGAGTTGGGGTGTGCGCCCTTCACGCCGTTTGCTCTGTCTTCTTCCGTCCAGGGATTGCCCTTCCAGTCGATTGCGTTCTTGGGAGGATTCTTATCGAGACCTTCCCACCACACGGTGTTGTTTTCGAGATTGTGAACAACATTGGTGAAAATGGTGCCCTTTCTGGTGGTTGCGAGCGCGTTGGGGTTGGACTTTGCATTGGTGCCGGGAGCAACGCCGAAGAAACCGTTTTCGGGGTTGATGGCGTAAAGTCTGCCGTCCTTGCCTACTCTGATCCATGCGATGTCGTCGCCGACGGTATGGATTTTGTAACCCTTATCCGCAAATTCCTTGGGAGGAATGAGCATTGCGAGGTTGGTCTTGCCGCAAGCGGAAGGGAATGCCGCCGCGATATATTTGGTTTCGCCGTTGGGCTTTTCGAGACCGAGAATGAGCATATGTTCCGCAAGCCAGCCTTCGTTGCGTCCCTGATAGGAAGCGATACGGAGCGCGAAGCACTTTTTGCCGAGAAGAACGTTTCCGCCGTAACCGGAATTGACGGACATAATGGTGTTGTCTTCGGGGAACTGGCAGATATATCTCTTTTCTTCGTCGAGGTCGGCTTTTGCATGGAGACCGCGGACGAAATCGTCGCTGTCACCGAGGGTTTCGAGAACCTTGCTGCCGACGCGGGTCATGATTGCCATGTTGAGAACAACGTAGATACTGTCGGTGAGTTCGATACCGATTTTGGAGAAAGGAGAACCGATAGCGCCCATGGAGAAAGGAATGATGTACATTGTTCTTCCTTTCATGGCACCCTTATAGATACCTTTGAGCAATTCGTAGGCTTTGTCTTTCTGCATCCAGTTGTTGGTGGGACCTGCGTTTTCTTCTTTTTCGGTGCAGATGAAAGTACGGCCTTCCACACGTGCGACGTCGTTGACTGCGGTACGATGGAGATAGCAACCGGGGAGCAATTCCTGATTGAGCTGAATCATTTCGCCGGTGGCCATAGCCTCTTTTCTGAGAGACTCGAGCTGTTCTTCGGAACCGTCGATAAGAACGACCTTATCGGGGGTGCAAAGCGCGACGCTGTCGTCCACGAACTTCTGGACTCCTTTGTTGTCAAATTTCATTATTACCTCCGAAGCGGTATCCGCATTGAGCGGCATCCGCAAATTGTAATTACTGTTGAACCGAACGGCAAGGCACATACAGTTTCCGCAAAATCCGTACGACTATGTCAAACGAACATTGAAGATGCAGGCACTACCACACACGACGCAGGCGCAGATACGCATACGCGTCACACACAACGCACGCAATATGCACGCTTACTATTCTTTCGATTATACATATTACAACCAAAACAATATAAGTGTCAACACAAAAAAACGCTCGACGGCAAATTGAAATTCTCCATTAATCGCTACTAAATCACACCAAATCCGCTCCAAGAAATACCCAAACCCGAAACAAATTAAACAGTTAAGTCTGACGACAAAAAGACAAAGCCGCCGAAAAACCTCTTTCTCGACCGAAAAGCAATCAATTTGAGATGCTACAAGTAAATCATATTTTATAAATAATGCATAAAAACATTGTTTTTCTGAGGTTAATTGTCATTTTTGCAATCGTTGTTTATCCACATTTTCACCATATTCACCCCACAAATAGTCCATTTTCCGTCTTTTTCCTAAAAAATATATCCCAATGGCACAAAAAAGAACTGTTTTATGGCATTTTGCGACTTATAACAGTATTTTCAAGAAAAAAGCATAGTTTCATTTGTTGCTACGGCTTTTATCATCAATTTCGGCTTCCCCCAGTCATTTTTGTGGCATTTTGCTAAATTTGCACACTATCAAAGCAACAACAGCACTTTCCGAGCTTTTCAGTCTTCTCTTACTGTAAAATACGGCGTTTTTGATAATACTTTTCTAAAAACAGCATTTTTAGAGACTACAACCTTGTCTTGTTTTATAAAAATTCGCCGTTTCAATAATACTTTGCCGCTTTTTCACTATCTTTCAAGCTACATTCGGGCTTTTTCCACTTATGAGCCTTATCGCACAAGTTTTCGGACTTTTTCTTTATACTTGCTCTTTTTAGAGCGACATGACGCATATTGCTTCTTTTTCTTCTTCGAATACGCTTTTTCTAAGACATTTCAAATATTGCTTCTAAATCTTTGTTTCGATTTTCTTACAGGACATTTGTTTCTTTTCGTGCCATTTCCCTTTACCTGTACGAATTACAGTGATTTTCGAGCGATACAAGCACGTTCTTTTACCTAATGAGCGCTTTCTTAAACTTGCTTATTATTCTCGTGCATTTGGCTATTTGTTGTGCTTTTATCCTCTCAAAACCAATTTCTTATTGAAATGGTCATTTCTATTGTTTATAATTAAGAAAACATTAATTTAAGGAAACAAACACTTCTTTTTTGATGTTTTCTTTCCTTTTCGGAGGTTTTTATGCCACAGGTCAACATCGGAGCCGTTATAGGCGGAACTATTGCCGCAGTTATAGTTCTTTTCTTTCTTGCACTGATTATAAGAACAGCACTCAACCGTCCAAAAATCCCTACGGGAAAAGCAGGCAAATTGCCTGAAATAGACAAAAATGCAGCAGTTCAACATCTTCGCGAAGCCATACGTATTCCCACAGTTTCTATGGTAGAAGATTACGTAGACAACATTCAGCCTTTCATCGATTACCGCAATTGGCTTGAAAAAACCTATCCTCTTCTGCACGCAAATGCCGAACGCACGATAATAGAAGGTTACAGCCTCATATACCGCATAAAAGGCACAAATCCCGCTCTCAAAGGCGGCTGTTATCTCAGTCATATCGACGTTGTTCCTGCCCCTAAAGACGGTTGGGAATACGACCCGTTCGAAGCTGTGCTGACTGACGACGGATACATTTACGGCAGGGGTGCACAAGACATGAAAAGCCATATGATTGCTCTTTTGGAAGCAGTCGAATATCACCTTGCGCAAGGCAAGAAATTCGCGCGTGATTTGTACCTTTGCTTCGGTCACGACGAAGAACCCGGCAACTCCACAAGCGGCGCTGCAAACATAGTAAAATATCTCAAAGCAAAAGGCGTTGAGATGGAATTCGTAATCGATGAAGGCGGTACCGTTCTCGACGGAAAACTGCTCGGAATTCCGCATACCGTAGCACTCATCGGCGCATGCGAAAAAGGCAACGGCGACCTCGAACTCGTAGTAAAAAAATCGGGCGGACACGCGTCCAACCCCAAACCGCCGACAGCAGTCGGAGTGCTTTCCGAAGCCGTCGCAAAAGTCGAATCACACCCCATGAAAACCACGTGGACGAATATGACCAAAGAAACCTTCAAAGCGCTGTCTCCGTACTGCAAAGGCGCATTCAAATTCGTCCTCACCAACCGCGACGTGTTTGCTCCCCTCGTCAAATTCATATTCACAAAAGCCGCACCCATGACCAACGCTTTGGTGCGAACAACCTTTGCCCCCACCATGCTTTGGGGCAGCGACGCCAGAAACGTAATCCCCAAAGAAGCGCGTGCAAACATCAACTACCGAATGATAACGGGCGAGACTGCCGACGACGTGAAAGCTTATCTCGAAAAACTGCTAGGCAAAGACGTCGAAGTCAATCTGCTCTCCTACTCCAATCCTTCTCCCGAAGCCGACGTACACTGCGCCGCATACGAAAGATTGCGCGACACCATATGCAACACCTTCGACGACATAGTGGTCGCGCCTTACATGTTCATTGCAGCCTCCGACGCTCGCTTCTACAATCCGCTGACCGACAACGTTTTCCGTTTCGGACCTTTCATCAATTCGCTTGACGACCAGTCCCGAATTCACGGTATCAACGAACGCCTGCACGTTGACCAACTGGAAAAGGCAACGCAATTCTTTGTGCAATGCCTCGACACAATGCTTGCCGAGTAATCGTCAGCAATAAAATCCAACAAGCAAATCCGACACTACTGCAAAGACGCGTCAAGTACGCGTCTTTTTTATTCTTTATCATGCCGCAAAAGGCGCACACAACAGTATTGATTGTCAAATGGATATCTCGGTCATCAAACGTGGTTTTACGGCAAAGACGCCGCACGCACCACGGAATTACGTTATTCTCAAACACATTAATATCAATTATTCTGACGCGGCAGACAGTCAGCTTTTACCACTTTCGATAATATTATCCATAGTTAATAGTAAATTAAAATTTGTGTTTGAAAAAACCTTGTGCGCAAGTACTTGTGTCTTGCAAAATTTTTCCGTTAAAGTCTTGAAATAGCGCAAAAATAGTGCTAAACTCTTCTTCCATTCTATTTGGGGAGGCGTACGTTGGATTACGAACAGGACGGCGTAACAGCAAGGCTGGACAGCAAGGTTCAGAAACTCATAATCTTGTTTGTTTTCGACAGGATGGCTATACCGCTTTCGGAAGCCACCGTGCTTGACGTATGCACTTCGGACAACGACTGGTTGAGTTATATGGACTGCAAGCAGTACCTGAACGAACTTGTCGAAACAAATTTGCTTTACCGCGTTCCCAAAAGCGACTGCATCAACATAACGCAGGACGGAATAGGTTGTCTTGCGCTGTTCTTTACGCGCATACCTTCGTCCATACGCGACGATATCAACGCATATGCACGCGAAAACAGAATGCGTTTCAAAAAGCGCCAGTCGTATTTCTGCGACTACTCGAAGAATGCTGATGGAACCTACACCGTCATAATGAAGATTAACAGCGACATCGCAACACTTATGGAACTGAAACTGGTCGTTGCGAACCGCCAACTTGCAAAATATCTCTACAAAAGCTGGGTCGATAAAGCCTCGCAGACTTACGCGCTCATTCACGACACCTTGCTTGATTGATTTTTGCAATCATCTTGCAATCAACCAGTTTGCAAGGTAGCCAATTTACTCCCGTCAACAAATCCGCCACATTATTTTCCCTCACTTCTTCAACGACGTATCTCCAACACGTAATTGTTATATCTTTTTAAAACACTTATCGTGTATTAATGAGAAATGCAAATACCTTTAATCGGTTATATCAGTCATTTAAGCGCTTTTACGACGGCATTTCAAACCGACAACACTTTAATTTATGACTTTTGAACCCACAAAATCGCTCTGCAATCCTGAAAGCGCCCTTATTGCGCACGTATCGTGTTTTGATAAAACGATATACACAGCGTTTATGCCTGTTTAATCAATACATACGCACCTATAATATACGTATCGTGTTTTATTGCAAAGTTGCCACAACATAGAAAGTAAAAATCGGTTTTTACACGCCAAAGTATAATTACAACACACAAGCAAGAGTTGCTGACAAACCACGCGTGGACTGACGTTAGTTTATCGTTTGAAACTCACATGCTGAAAAAATCAAAATAAAAAAGTGCGCTGCCGCGCACTTGTAACTTGCGACTTCGCGACTTCACAACTCCGCAACTTCGTTGTCTGAATTTGTTTCTATAAAAAACAAAAATACCTTTATCGTCTGTCGGAACAGCGTCAGTCCATGGACACGACGATTTTGTTGTACTGGTAAGGATATTCGGCGGATTGCGCAACGGTTTCGGGCACTTCGTCGAAGTTGATGCGTGAACTTATCAGTCCGTCCGTCTTTATAATTCTGTTCGCAAGCAGATTTATTGCCGAAGGCATTTCGCCGTATCCGTCAGCAACGCCCGTCATTGTAAGTTGCTTGGACAGTATGACGCTGACGTCGACTTCGTGACCCGCGCGTACGGAATAGCCCGCAATGACTACTTCGCCTTTGTCTTTTACGACTCGCAATGCGCAGTTGAAAGGAACACCGTCACCGACATAAACGGACGCTTCCGCCATTCTGCCGCCGGTGATTTCTTCGACTCTGCGTTCGAGATTGTCGTAGGTCGGATTGAGAACGTAGTAAACACCCCAACTTGACGCAAGCGCAAGTTTCTCGGCGTCCAGGTCCACAAGCACAGGTATCATCTGATAGTAAAGCGCAAGTTGCGCAAGGACAAGTCCGAGCGTACTCGCACCGACTATGACGACAAAATCGCCTTTGTCTACGTTCAGGCTGTTGAGCACGTTGTTGCCGAGTGCGATGTATTCGGCAAAAACCGCCTCATCGTCGGGTATGCCGTCAGGAAGAACGTATACGTTTTCAGCAGGTACGGACACAAAGTCGCTGAGCAGTCCGTTTGTGTCGACTCCGAGAACACGGACCTTTTTTACACCGTGTTCTTCGTACTGAACAAAAGGACTGATAACCACGCGAGAACCCATTTTGAGCCCGGAGTTCGGGTCGTCCTCGGAAACGTACGCCACCGCAGAGTGTCCTGGAACCGTAAGTTCGGGGTTCTTGTCGGGAGAATCCGATGCAAAATACGCGAAATCGGTGGACGAAATTGCCACCTTAGAGACTTTGAGTTTGACTTCGCCTTCGGCTTTGTGCAGAACGCTTTCAACAAGTTTGATGCGTTCAAGACACTCTATATGCCACGATTTCATAGTCGCGCCTCCCGCGTTTTAGTCGTTCAGTCCCGAACCGAACACGGATATAATAACACAGCAACCCCGCTTTTGCAACCTAAAACAACAGCCGTGCGTTTGCGGGCAACGTCAGTATCTTGTCTGAAGAACCCGAGATTTCGAAGGTTTCGCGCCCGACGTTTTCGTCGGGAATAAGATAGATGCGTTTGCCTTTCCAAAGCCCCGCGGCTTCTCGCGACATTACGTGCGACGAAAATACCTTTTCGCAGATTTCGGGATTAAGTCGCACAAGCATAGACCCGAACTCGTTTTTCAACGAAAATTCTATCATTTCGTCACGTAATCTCAAAGCAATATGCGCGGAAGAAACGACGTATCCGCCCATACAGCCTTTACACGGTTCGAGAAGAAAACTGTCCGCAGGCAAACGCGTGCGCTTTCGAGTAAGTTCCACAAGTCCGAGGTTGGTCATTGACACGACGGAAGTTTTGAGCTTGTCCTTTTTAAGCTCGGCACGCAGCGCTTCGACAACCTGTTTGCGGTGTTCGTCGAGTTGCATATCGATGAAGTCGATAATTACTATTCCGCTTATGTTTCTGGCGCGGAGTTGTTTTGCAATCGCTGTTGCCGCGATAAGATTTGTCTTGAACACCGTATCTTCGAGGTTTTTGCTGCCGACAAAACGTCCGGTGTTAACGTCTATAACTGTTAGCGCTTCCGTGCGGTCGATAACCAGATACGCACCTCCAGGCAAATCCACGCGTCTGTCGGTGAGCTTTTCAACCTGTTCGGATATTCCGAACTGTTTGAAGATGTTGCGCTTTCCGTCGTACAAATCAACTTGCGCGCGAATCATTCTCGGAGCAAGACTTTCGGCAAGCACAGCGTCGTTGACTATCACACGGTCGACGTTTTCGCCGTAGTTGTCGCGGATTACTCGTTCGAGAAACTGCGCTTCGCGGAACACAACTGACATCGGGGCGGCTTTTTCGTAATCGCTTTCAACCTTTCGCCAGATATTTACAAGCGACGCCGCTTCCTGCTTTATCACTTCGTCGCGAGCTCTTACTGCAGCCGAACGGACAATGAATCCCATATCGGGCGGGCAAACGGATTTTACGAGTTCTTCGAGATACCTGCGTCTTCCTTCGTCCTCGATTTTCCTCGACACACCGTAAAAGCGACTGTTTGGCAACAGCACCATATAATAACCCGGCAAAGTTACGTCCGTGGTAAGACGCGCGCCTTTCATATTGAACTGTTCCTTGACGACCTGACACATAATGACGTCGCCCGCCGAGATTTTATCGGAGGCTTTTGCGGAACATTTGCGTTTTTCGTCGCCGTCGTCACCGAGATAAAGAAAACCGTTGCGGTCGAGACCTATGTTGACAAACGCAGCTTTCATACCGCCCAACACGTTTTCGACCTTGCCTTTGTAGATGTTCCCGACGTGTCCGCGCGTTGAAACATGCTCAACGCCGAACTCGACGAGTTCACCCTCTTCGACGAGCGCAGCGCGCACGAAGAAAGGGTTGTAATCGATGTAAAGCTCCTTCATTTTTATTTATCCCAAAAATTTGATTTCGATTGTAATTAGCCCGAAAAATGCGTTTAACGCGCAAAATTGCGCGTTAAACCATTGATTTGAGCCATTCGTCCACGTTTACGAATTCGCCGTTTTCCGTAACGTATTGTGCGGTTTTGAGGGTGTCGGGAAGTCCCGCCTCGTCTTCCGTACGGTCTTTAAGCGCGGCAAAAACTCTGTCGGCACGAAGAGTCGTGTTGCCCGCGGCAAGTTTCATTGTGAGTTTCCCTTCCGCCGATACGCCCGTTGCATATATTCTCGAACGCACGTTTTCTTTTACGTCTTCGCCTTTTTTATTGTATTCTACGACGAACTCGTCGCCGAGTTCCAAACCGCCTTCAACGGGGAAAATATAATCCGCCGCGGTTATTCTGCCCGCTAAGTTCGGATTTTTCGCCATTGAAAACCATTCCGTGGCGCGCATATCTTCGGGGACGGAGGCGTTGTATCTTGCAAAAACGTCCTCGCCCGACATATCGGTATCTATTGCCACGTACTCCGCAAGCGACCCAATACCGAGCGCGGCGGGAGGAGAAAAATACACAAGCGAATGCGGGTTGAACCCTTGCGAAAATTTTACGGTAATGCCCGCACGGCGCAGAATTCTGGACATCTGGCGCAGTACGTCTATATGCGATACAAATCTTGCGTTGCCGAGACGCACGTATTTCAAAACTATCATATTATCGTGCACCTCCCGAGCTTGTTTGCGCCGCAACCGTTGCAACCTTCCCTGCAATTCTTGGTGGTTATGCCCTGATACGCAAGTTCGCGTTGTTTTTCGAGATAACGTTTGGTTACGCCCGTGTCGATAAAATCCCACGGCAAAGGCTTGTCGACGTCGAGAGCGCCCGTATAATCGCTCATATTCACGCCGCAATCCTCAAACGCCTGCGTCCATGCGTTCCAGTCAAACTGCTCCGTCCAGCTGTCGAATTTGGCACCCAGTTCGTATGCGCGCTTTATTACGGCGGAAAGTTTTTTGTCGCCGCGCGCAAGTGCCGCTTCGAGCACGGACGATTCCGCCCCGTGCCATGAGAAAGTCACTCCTTTGATTGACCGCAAAAGACCGCGCAGATAGTTCTGCTTGCGCAGCATTTCGGGCATGCTTATCTGCTCTTCCCATTGGAAAGGCGTGCACGGTTTGGGAATGAACACCGCACAGCTTACCGAAATGCCGAGTCCGCGCTTGCCGCGTATTTTGATATACAACTCGCGCAAACGTCTGCAAATTTCAGCTATACCCGCTATATCCTCGTCGGTTTCGGTGGGAAGACCGAGCATGAAATAAAGTTTGACGTTGTCGTAGCCCGCCTCGAAGGCTTTGCCGATGTTGTCTATTTCCTCGTCGGTAACGTTTTTGTTGATGACGTTGCGCAGCCTTTGCGTGCCGGCTTCGGGCGCGAACGTAAGCGAACTGCGGCGCGACTCCTGCGCCATTTCGCCGTTGAAACTGGAAAGACGAAGGCTCGGCAAAGCAAGGGTCACGTGTTTCTCGTGAACAAAGGGTTTGAGTTCGTCCATAAGTTTCTGCAATCCGCTGTAATCGCCAGTGGACAGCGAACACATGGATATTTCGCCGTAGCCTGTGGCTTCAACCATTTTCTTGCCGTAGTCGGCGCACTTTTCGGGACTGCGTTCGCGAATTGGACGGTAGTAGTACCCCGCCTGACAGAATCTGCAACCGCTTGCGCAGCCGCGGTAAAGTTCCAGCGTTACGCGGTCGTGCACGGCTTCGACGTTGGGAACAAGCGGCCTTTCGGGGTAAACGGAATTCTCGAAATCCTGCACAACGGCTTTTGTCACCGTTTCGCCTTCTTTGTGGAGCGCGGGAACGTAAACGCCCGTAATGGATTTTGCGCGTTCGAGAATTTCTTTCTTGCTCCAACCTTTTTCTTTGCCTTCCGCAACCAGTTCAAGCACGGCGATGTCAACGCCTTCGCCTTCGCCGATTACAACGCAATCGAAGAAGTCCGCAAACGGTTCGGGATTGACCGCGCAAGGCCCGCCCGCGAGCAAGATGGGATATTCTTCTCCGCGGTCGGCGGCAAGGAAAGGTATTCCCGCAAGGTCGAGCATATAAAGAATGTTGGTGTAAAGCAACTCGAACTGCACGGAAAATCCGACTATATCGAAATCGGCAAGCGGCGTGCCGCTTTCAAGCGAAAGAAGCGGAATGCCGTTTTCGCGCATTTTTTCGGCAAGGTCGGTTTTGGGCGCATAACAACGCTCCGCCGCAAAATCTTCTCTGCGGTTGATTTCGTCGTAGAGAATCTGCAAACCGAGATTGCTCATTCCGATTTCGTAAAGGTCGGGAAAACAAAAACAAAACTTTGCCCGCACGTTTTCGGATTTGTGCGGAACGTTCCATTCGCCGCCCGTGTAACGGGCAGGCTTTTCCACTTCGGGAAGAAGTGAAATCAATTTATCTTTAAAACTTTTCATCGAATTCGGGTTCGGAGCGCGCTCCGAACTTTACGGGAAACACTGTCGCTATCAGGCCTTTTTGTTCATAGCGAGCGCGGCGGCACCGATTATGCCCGCGTCGTTTCCCAGCGTAGCGGCAACGACTTTGATCGGGGGATTGTACTCCGCCCCGTAAACGTTGCGCGATACGAATTTCTGCAAAGGCTTGATGAGCGTATCGCCCTCTTTCGAAATGCCTCCGCCGATTATGAAGACCTCGGGATAGAACACGTTTGCAAAGCTCACGAGCCCCGTCCCGACGTATTTTATATAGCGTCTTATTACGCTTTTAGCCGCTTTATCGCCCTGTTTTGCTGCGATAAACACGGTTTTTCCGTCAAATCCCTGTTCTTTTGCAACCTGATTAATCAGGCTTTCGGGGTGTTTGAGCATAGCGGCTTCGGCCTGTTTCAAAAGCGCGGTCGTTGACGCGTACGCTTCGAAATGTCCGCGTTTGCCGCAGCCGCACATCGCGCCGCCGAGATTGAGTTGTACGTGTCCGCCCTCTGCGCCTGCCGAGCAATTGCCCGTAAGCAGTCTGCCGTCCACAACGATACCCGTACCTACTCCCGTACCCAAAGTAACCGTCACGCTGTTCATTGCGCCTTTGCCCGCACCGAACATTGTTTCGCCGAGCGCCGCGCAGTTGGCGTCGTTGCTTATCTCGATATTGTCTATACCCAGTCTTTCGCGCAACATTGCGACAATTGGCGTATTCCTGAAATTGATGTTGCAGCTGTACCTGATTACGCCTTTTGCATCATATACCGAACCGGGAGAACCGAGACCTATTCCGTCTATGTCGCGCGCGGTAAGACCGCTTTCTAAGATTACGTCCTCGATAAGCGCGGCTATGTCGGAAACTATGTCTTCCGCGGGATTGGTTGCACGGGTAACGACAGACTTTTTGAGATAGATATGACCGTTTTCGTCAGTCAGTCCGGCTTTGACGGACATACCGCCTATATCGACGCCGATATACCGCATAGTTCCTCCCGCCCGATACGCAACAAATACAATTCACAAACCACGTGCGCACGGAATATTTATATTAAAATTATTTTAGGACAAAACGCAGGCAAAGTCAAGGAAGCAAAACGTTATAAACCCATTTCACCGAACGACTATCCGACAAAATGAGAACAGAGTGTTTCCGCGCACAGTCCGATACCCTCTCCATACCCGTCTTTTTGTGTTGACTGTGCTTTTATTGTGCCACCCGCTTGATATACTTGTCTTGTGTGTCGCGTTTGCTTGTTATGTTTATTTTTTTACCGTGTTCTACTTTCTTGCCGAACGACTTGATTTTCGGGTTTCGGTCATATGTGGCAAAAAGGTCGGCAAAAGCGTATTTGGCATTGGCAACATTCGTATTATCGGGCAGAACGGCTTCGGATTTCCTGTTTTCCGCCTCGCGCAACGTATCAGACATACGTCCCGCCGCCGCAATTCGTTTCAAATCCGTTTCCGTAAGCGTGTAAAGTACGCGCGGCGCGTCCGCAGACGACAACCCGAGCGCAGGGTTTTCGTCGTCGACAACGGCAAAAACCGTAACCGACCTGCCGTCAACATGCTGGAACAGTCTTGCCACCGTTGCATCGCGGGAGATAAACACTTTCTTTTCGGTTACGCCTGCGCCGTAGTTCTTGGAATGAGCGGCAAGTACGCTTTTGTATGTTTCCTCTTCCGTCGCGAACGCCGCGCCGTAAAACAGGAAAAGCGACATAACCCCCAACGTAAAGTTGAACAGCCCGACAAAAGCACAGGTTACAAACGCGCAGAACATAGTCACGCTGACCGCTATGCCCGCTATTTGCAATCCTCTCACCGCTTTAAGTCTGTTGTGCGCAAGTCCGAGAACTACTCTCGACCCGTCCAACGGGTAAACGGGAAGCAGATTGAAAAGTCCGATTGAAAGGTTTGCGTAAAGGAAATATTCCGTATACGGATATACGGCAGGAAAAAGCCACCACACGCCGAGCGTTATAAGTGCGGCAAAAATGTTTACGGCGGGACCTGCAAGGCCTACGATTACGCCCGACCTTCCGTCAAGTTCGTCGCGCGCGCTCATTACCGCCCCGAAAGGAAGAAGAACAACGCGCGTCAGCGCATAGCCACGGGCTTTTGCCGCGAGCGCGTGTCCGCCTTCGTGCATACACACCGCCACAAACGCCCATACGAAAGCCTGCGCTTGCCCGAACAGTACCAGTATTACGGCAAGCGCATAGAAGAGCGGGTGAACCTTGAACCTCATCAGAACATCGCCGCTACCGTATTGACAATCTGATTGGCAGCCTCTGCCGCCGACGCCGCCTTGAACAGTCCCGCGAACAGGAAACCGAGCGAAACGAATACGCCGAGTATCACAGGAACGAGAGCTACGTCGAGAATGTCAAGCCCTGCGGGAAATTTGCCGATTGCGAAACGATGTCTTCTTCTCTCTTTGCGGGGAGCTTCGATTTCGTTTTCGGCAATGACGTTTTCGCTGACTTCTACTTCGATACGTTTGGTTTGGTCAAAATCCATAATTTCACCTCGCATAAACAATATGCCGAACGGCACGAGCTTATGCACCGCGAAATCACAGTCTGCAAAATGTTCGGATTCGGTTTGTGAAAATCCGTCTTTTACGATTGGGGTTTCGGCAAATCCTGCGTGGTGCAGAACGGTTTAATGCGGCATGCACTTGCGTGCAAAGTAATTTCAAAGTTCCCGTCATCGTCCGTGGATATACCTATTACGGGAGCGGCGGTAAGTTCGAAATAATCGGACAGAGTTCTTGCGATGTCGCCGCCGAGAGCGGACATGAACCCTTCGTGTACGCCCATTTTGTCTTTGGTGAGCATGGCGCGCAACCTCTCCGCCATTTCTCTGGAATGTCTTACAGCCATCTTCCGAACCTCCTGCGCGGATAACGGAGTTCGGCGCAGTTCTTTGTTCTGTTCGCGACGTTTGCCGCAAGCAAAGAAAACGCCTTCTCCGAAAGCGCGAAATCGGGCACGCGCCCGAGTTGCTGATAAAGCGTAATGCAATCGTCTTCGGGTATAACGCCGACGGCGGGTGTATGCAGAAGCCGCGACACGTCGGAGGAGCTCATCATTTCGCCTTTTGCGACCATATCGGGACGAAGTCGGTTGACAACGAGCCCCACGTCTTCCAACCTGTATCCCGAAAGCAACGCCACGACTTTGTCTGCATCGCGGATTGCGGACGCGGACGGCGTTGTGACGACAAGCGCTTCCGTCGCCGCCGAAACCGCCCTGTGAAAACCTCTTTCTATGCCGGCGGGACAGTCAATCAGCACAATGTCAAAATCCGAAAGACTGTCAACAACTCCCCTGAACGCCTGCGCGGAAATCTCGACGTTTCCGTTTGAGGACGGCAGAACTTTGAGCGTGCTTTCGTGGTCGGGCACGAGCGCCTGAAAAATGCGGCATCTGCCCGCCAGCACGTCGCCGACGTCGTAAACAACGCGGCTTTCGATGCCCACGACAACGTCGAGATTGTTGAGCCCGACGTCAGCGTCGACAAGCACCACCCGATACCCCATATCGGCAAGTTTCCGTCCGAGCGACGCCGTAACGGTGGTTTTGCCAACGCCGCCTTTTCCCGATGTAACCACGATTTTTCTCATAGTTTGAGTTTAACCTCCCGCGCGCAGCGCAATAGCGGACAATATGACGCATTAACGATAATTTTGTCAAAAGCGTCCGAAAGCATTTTGAGAGTTGAAAAGCAGGCTACCGAGTGGTATAATGTTTTCAATGTCCCATCAGGAGGAAACAATGCAGAAATTCGCAATCACGACGGATATGACCGCCGATATGCCCGAAGGATTTTTCGCCGACAACGGCGTGGACGTAGCGTTCATGCCTTTTGCGCTTGACGGCGTAGACATCGAACCCGATACAATACCCACCCACCACAAATTCTACGACAAACTCCGCGCAGGCGCCGTACCCAGCACCTCGCAGACTTCGGCGTACGAGGCAATTCAGATATTCGAAAAGCACCTGCAAGCAGGCGAAGACGTACTGCACATATCCTTCTCGTCGGGGATGAGCGGCAGTTTCGACAATATATCCAACGCGGCGACCGAACTTTGCCGCAAGTACCGCGACAGAAAAATTCTTGTCCTCGACTCGTTGTCGGGTTGCGGCGGCGAAGGACTCATGGTCTACTACGCCCTCAAAATGCGCGACGAAGGCAAAACTATCGAAGAGGTTTACAACTGGCTGAACGACAACAGAATGAACTTCCACCACTTTTTCATAGTGGAAGACCTCAACACACTTTACCGCAGCGGGCGACTCAGCCGTATCGAAGCCGCAGTCGGCACCATACTCGGCATCAAACCGCTTCTCGAACTCAACCATTACGGCAAAATTATGCCTTTGCTCAAAGTGATGGGCAAAAAGAAAGCCCTGACTGCTATTGCGGAACAGGTCGAGAAATACTGCAAACCCGAACTGAACGACTTTATACTCGTGGAACACGGCGACGACATAGAAGGTGCAAAAGTGCTCGCGCAGAAAATAATGGAAATCTTCCCGCAGGTCACAATCCGCTACTGCAACGTCAACTATCTCGTAGGCTCACACGCAGGGCCGGGAGCGCTTGCAGTGTTCTTCTTCGGTGCGGAACGCCCGCGTTTCATCAACGTACCAATTCCCAACCTCAAAGGCACAAAGTAATAATCGGAGCGCAAAAATGTTCTCTTCCCCGAAAGACGCATTCAAACTCAGAAACGGTGTCGAAATCCCCTGCGTGGGTTTCGGCACTTATCTTACGCCCGACGGCGACACCTGCGTAAACAGCGTGAAGGAAGCCCTGCTTGCGGGCTACCGCCATATCGACACGGCGGAGTTTTACGCCAACGAAGAAAGCGTCGGCAAAGCACTTGCCGAAAGCGGAATATCCCGCGACGAAGTTTTCGTCACGACAAAACTCTGGAACACAAACCAAGGCTACGACAGCGCGCTCAGGCATTTCGAAATGTCGGTAAAAAAACTCGGACTTGACACCGTGGACCTGTACCTCATTCATTGGCCCATGGCAAAGGATTTCGTCGCCGATTATCCCAGGACTTTGCTCGACACGTGGCGGGCGTTCGAACGTCTTTACGAAGAAGGCAGAGTGCGGGCAATAGGCGTGTGCAATTGCCTGAAACACCACTTAAAAGTTATAATCGATAACAGTAAAGTGGCTCCTATGGTAAATCAGATTGAATTTCACGCGGGGCTTGTACAAAAAGAAGCAGAAGAATTTTCCAAGCAGAACGGCGTGGTTGTCGAAGCGTGGGCACCGCTCTGCCGCGGTCGCGCGTTCGGCAATACCGTGCTTGAAAGCATCGCTGCAAAGCACGGAAAAACGCAAGCGCAAGTGCTCGTGAGATGGTGCCTTGACAAAGGCGTGCTTCCCCTTCCGAAATCCGTGACTCCTTCGCGTATCCGCGAAAACATCGACGTGTTCGACTTCGCACTTTCCGCAGACGAAATTGCCGCAATCGAAACAATCGAGGGCGTCGGAAGAATAGGCAGCAACCCCGACGACGCAAAGTATTGACCCACTGGAAAACGTTAAATCATCATTCTGCAATAAATCTAAAAAACGCCGCGCAATGCGGCGTTTTGTTTTTTGCTGTTATCGTATTTATAAAGTTAAACCGTTTTCTATTGCAACGATTTTTTCGACGGAATGCCTTATTCGATGTGAATGCCGAGCAGGTCGGACAGCAGGACTTTGTCGTCGAGGAATTTCGCACCGCCGATTGCCACGCAGTTTTCCCTGTCGTAAAGCGGCGTGAGCGGCAATTCGAAAGCCTGTTCCATATATTCAATAAGTCCGGGAATATGACTCGAACCGCCCGACACGAAAATGCCTTTGCGCAGGATTTCCGCCGCAAGTTCGGGGGGCGTCTGATTGAGCACGTTCATTATGACTTCGATGATATTGTCGACAAGCGGAAGCACTGCGTCGCGCATATCGCCCGCAGTGATAACCACGCTTCTGGGCGAACCGTCTTTTCCGCCGCCGCTTACGGGATAACTTCCCTCGTCGTTGAGATAGAACGAAAGCGCACTTTGCTTGATTTTCTCCACGGTATATTCGCCGAGCTTGACGCCGTAGTTCATATACACGCTGTCGATGATAGCCGCATTGAAAGCGTCACCCGCGATGTTTACGGCGACGCCGCAGGCAATGCCCCTGTTGGTGACTGCGGCAATTTCAGTTTTGCCGCCGCCGATGTCCACAAACAGTCCGCCGATGCTGCCCGTGTACGCAAGCAACGACAAAGGCGATTCCACAAGCAGTACGTCTTTGATGCCCGCCTTGACCATACACTTTTCGACGGCTTTTCTGTCGCTGTTGGTCATTGCGCAGCTTATGCTGACTATTGCCTTGATTTTGGGAGGGAAAAGAGACGCGGGAACTATACGTTGCAGGAAATGTTTGAGCAACAGCGTGCACATTTCGTCGTCGACGATAAGCCCTTCGCGAATGGGCGCAACCATCTTTGCGCCACCGAGAGAGGTCGACATTATGCTTTCGGCACGATAACCCGCCTCGCGTATTTCGTAACGGTCGCGAACCTTTCTCGCAATGGCGATTGCAGGCTCGCGCAACACGAGTCCTATTCCTTTCTGATAAATGGTAATAAACTTACTTCCAAGGTCGATGGACAATTCTATATTAGCCACATTACACCTCTTCGTTTCTTAGTACTTTGATGAGTTTCTCCATTGGCAACCCGATGATGTTTGTCAGACTGCCGCGATACGACTTTACGACCACGCCTTCCTGAACGGCGTATGCGCCCGCTTTGTCGTAGGGGCGGTATTCGTCAACGTATCTTTCTATTTCTTCCTGCGACAGCGATTTGAAACGCACCGACGAACGCACGGCAAACGTGCGGACTATGCCTTTCGAAATCACCGTAACCCCCGTAAAAACGTAATGCCTTTTGCCGTTGAGTTCGTTGAGTATTCTGATGGCATCTGCACGGTCGTGAGGTTTACCGTACAATTTATTACGATAAACCACCGTATCCGCGCCTATCACGACTTTTTCAAAGTTTCCGTCCTGCGGCAGAACCGCAAGCGCTTTTCTTTTGGAAAGTTCCTTGACAAGCGCGCGCGGTGAGGTTGCCTTCACGTCGCTTTCGTCGATGTCCGAGGGCGAAACCGTAAGGTCGCTTACGACTTCGGAAAGCAGTTCGAGCCGTCGTGGCGACGCCGATGCGAGAACTACGGGCTCAGAGAATTTCCAGGTTTTTGCCATACGCCGCCTTGAATTCCTGTGCGACGGAAAGTGCGTCTTTGACTTCCAGCGAGCAGTCCCCTTCCGTTTCCGTCTTGACGATGACGCTGTCACCGAGGACGTCGCAGGTTATGCCCGTGATTACGCCGCTCTGACTGCGGTCGAAGCTCTCCGCAATTCGGAGAATGACGCTGAGCTTGCGCATTGCGTCGACGTCTTCGGGCGTGAGCATATCCTTGTATTTGAGAATATCCTCTTTGACGATTTCGTTTTTGCGGTGTCCTGCCGCGACGAAGGCCGCAAGCACGAGGTCTTTGTGCGGCACGCCGTAGAGGTTGCTGTTGAGAATGATGTAGCAGGAATGCTGTTCGTGATGATAGTATTTGATGCGCATCCCCGTGTCGTGCATAAGCGCCGCGATTTTGAGCACGCGCACGTACATTCTGGGCATCTTGTGCAGGACTTTGAGCTGTTTGAACAACTGAATGCAAAGGTTGTAGACGTGTTCGGCGTGGTTTACGTTGACGTCGTAGTACTTCATCTGCGTGTGCAGAGAATGTCCGAGAACGTCGGTAAGCGGTCTTTCGTTTACGCCTGGCACGGCATAACGGAACATCGCGCCTTCACGCAGTCCGCAACCGCTGATTGTGATTTTGGGGAAATTGAAACGCGACAACACGGCTTTGATGACTGCAAGCGAGCTCGGGAATATGTCTGCTCTGCCGCTTGACAGTCCCTTTATCTTCATCGTGGAGTCGAGGTCGAGTTTCTTTATGGTCGAATATATACCCTCAAACTCGTTCATCGGAATTTCGTATCCATGAGTCATGTTGAAGGGATATTTCTTTATCATTCTGCTTATTCTGCCGAGATTGCGGAAAGCGCCGCCGACGCCCACAAAACTGGTGTCGGGTTCGATGCTGTCGAGCCAGCTTATCTTTTCGAGCTGTTCGCCGATGAACTCCTCAATTTTCGCGGCGCGGAGTTCGGGCTCGGAACTGTAATTCTTGAACAGGTCGGTGAGCGTAACCGTTCCGAAAGGCAGGGTTTCGTAGTGAATGAGATTTCTGCGGTTGTAGTAAATAAGGTTGGTCGAGCCGCCGCCCATTTCCATAATCAATCCTTTGGGAATGTCCATGGAGTTGATTACGCCCTGATAGACGAGAAGCGCCTGTTCTTCAACCGTGAGAACCTTGATTTTTATGCCGCAAGTCATTGCGACTTCGTCGAGAAAACTCTTCTGATTTTTTGCACGTCTGACCGCTGCGGTGGCGTAGGCGAAAATCTTGTCGACGTGGTTTGCGTCGCAAAGACGCCTGAACATCGTGAGAGTCTTGATTGTCTGTGCTATGCGCTGGGGTTTGATGATTCTGTCCCAGTCCATATCCTGACCGAGCCTGACAGTTTCTTTCAGCTCGTCGAACACGACAAAATATCCTCCTTCCAGAATGTTGACCAGAACCAGTCTTGCAGAATTCGAGCCGAGGTCGATAACAGCGATTTTTTCCATATGATTGCTCCTTATAAGAGGAATTTGTTTATATCCGAAGGCGGTATTCCGTCTTTCGAGTGCGGCACAGAGTCAGTTGCGCCGCCGGTGCGATAATCAATTGCAGGATTTTATACATTTTGCGGGACACTTGGAGGCGCAAAGTCCGCAGCCCGTGCACTTGGAATAGTCGATTACGGGCAGATTGTTGACCATTGTGATTGCCTGTTCAGGACAGTTCTTTGCGCAAAGTCCGCAGCCCAGGCAACCGTTGGTGCACATGGCTTTGACGTCCTTCCCTCCGCGCAGGCAGTTGGAACATGCGACGTACACTTTTGCGGACGCGGGGATGCGTTTGACGAGTTTCTTGGGACACGCCGTAATGCATTTGCCGCAGGTTATACACTTCTCGCGGTCGACGACGGCGTAACCTCCGTCGCGCACGTCGATTGCGTGTTCAGGGCACGCGTCCGTGCACGACCCCATACCGAGGCAGCCCCACGGACAAACTTTACGACCGCCGCCGAGCAGTTCCATACTGCGGCAGTTGCCGTAACCCATATATTCGTATTTGTCCTTGGCGGCGTTTCCGCCGTTGCACGCCACTACTATTTTGGTCTCTTCCGCGTCTACCGAAACCCCCAATATCTCGCCGATTATTTTTTTCTCGGCGGGAGCGGTTGCGGAACAGTTGTTAATGTCAGCTTTGCCCTCGGCAACGGCTTTTGCGAAAGCGTCGCAGCCTGCATATCCGCAGGCGCCGCAGTTTGCACCCGACAGATGCTTGCGGACTTCTGCGACTTTTTCGTCTTCTTTTACTGCGAGTTTCTTGCCGAGAACGGCAAGCAGAACGCCGAAAACAAGCGCAAGTCCGAGAAGAGCGAGAGCCGAATAAAGTATCGTCATCGGATTGACAGCCGAAACAACGTTAATCATAATCCGCCCTCCTTAAATCATACCCGAGAACGCCGTGAACGCAAGACTCATGATGGACGCGCTGATGAGCGTAATCGGGAAACCTCTGAACGGTTTCGGAATGGCGTCGATGTCCATTCTTTCGCGGATACCCGCAAGCAGGAGTATTGCGAGAGTGAAACCGACGCCGCTGAACACGCCGTTGAGGAAGGAAAGCAACAGGCTTTCCGCACCTACCACGCCGTAGGACTGAATGTTGAGGATTGCAACGCCCAGAACGGCGCAGTTGGTCGTGATGAGCGGCAGATACACGCCGAGCGCGCTGTAAAGCGACGGCATGAACTTTTTGAGTACCATTTCAACCAACTGAACGAGCGCGGCTATGACGAGAATAAACGCTATCGTCTGCAAATATTCTATACCCGCCGCGACAAGCAGTTTCTGAACCAGCCACGTGAATATGGACGCAATGCCCATGACGAATATAACGGCAAGTCCCATACCGAGAGCGGTATCGGTCTTTTTCGAAACGCCGAGGAAGGGACAGCAACCGAGGAACTGGCAAAGAACGAAGTTGTTGACGAACACCGCGCCTATAATCAGAAGAAAGTACGTCATTTGCTCACCTCCCCGTCAGCCGCCGATACGGTATCGGCTTTTTCGTTTTCCGTTGCACCTTCGGCGCGACGTTTTTCGTCTTCTTCGAGCAGAGCCTGAATGTGTTCGTCTATGACTTTGCCTTCCGCCGCGTGTCTGAGTTCGCGTTTTTCAGCCGACTTTTCGGAAATATAGTTGATTGCCGCCATAAGCAGACCGAGCGTCAGGAAACCGCCCGCGGGCAGAACGAACACGCTCATTGCGTAATCGGGAAGATTGCCGAGTTCGACGCCGAATTCTACTTCGCCGAGCGAACCCACGAAGAAAGTACCCGAACCCAGGAACTCTCTGATAAAGCCGATGAGCATAAGCGAAAGCGTAAATCCGAGACCCATTCCGAGACCGTCGAGAATGGAGTCGCCGACTTTATTGGTGCTTGCGAAGGCTTCCGCGCGCGCCAGAATAATACAGTTGACGACGATGAGCGGCAGATATATGCCGAGCGCGTCGTAAAGCGCGGGAACGAATTTGCGCAGCAGCATTTCGACGATGGTGACGAACGTTGCGATGATGAGCACGAACGCGGGAATACGCACCTTGTCGGGAATGACTTTGCGCAACAACGAAACCAGCATATTGGAACACACCAGAACTATTGTCGCGGCAAGTCCCATACCCAGTCCGTTGAAAGCGCTGGTTGACACGGCAAGCGTGGGACACATACCGAGAACCAGTCTGAAAACGGGATTGGACGCGAGAATGCCGTTGGCAACTATTTTGCCCTTTGCGCGGGCGTCGAATTTCAGTTCACGATTCATTGTGCCACCCCCGTCGTATAGTGATTGAACGCGTACACCGCGGCGTTGACTGCGTTGTTGACCGCATTGGACGTCTTGGTAGCGTTGCTGACCGCGTCGATACCGTTATCGCCGCTGCCTTTGAGTTCGAAGCTTTCGATTGTGGTTATGTCAAACCCTACGTACTTTGATTTGTTGGCTTCCATAACCTTCTTGAAATATCCCGCCGTTTCGGACTGCGAATATTCTTCGAGTTCGGTGATAATGCCGTTTGCGTCGATATAAACGAGAAGTTCGACCGTACCGCCCTTGCCGCCGCTGCCCGCCGTGTGATAAACGTACGCAACGTCGTTGCCGTCGGCATCTTTCACGACGTAGCAACCGAGCACTTCGTCTTTACCGCCCGCATTGATTACTCTGTCTTCCGCTTTCGACACGAGCGAAGAGTCCACGCCGTAGTACCCTGCGAGCTGAGAAAGAATTGCGGCGTCGGGGTCAACGTACGTCACCCAGTTCATAACTCCGAGCAATACGCCCGCGACAAGCGCTATCGCAACAAGTACGACGACGCACATTATTACGTCTTTGGTGACGAACTTCGGCTTTTTGGTTTCCGCCTGCGGTGCGCCTGCGGTCTGGACGGTTTCGGGTTGCAGATTGAATTCTTTGTCACTCATTTCCCTCACCTCCTGCAAGCGCGGCGGCTTTTTCGGCTTTCTTACGTTCGCGAGCCGCCTTCTTTTCTTCGATAATGTCTTTCACCGATTTAACGGGAGTACCGAAGGGTTTGATTCTGATTTTTTCGAGCATGGGCGTTGCAATGTTCATAAGAAGAATTGCAAACGACACGCCTTCGTTGTAGCTGCCGTACTTGCGGATTACAACCGTGATAAAACCGAGCGCAAGTCCGTAAATTACGACTGCGGGCAGGGTTTTGGGCGAAGTGGCATAGTCCGTCGCCATGAAGAACGCGCCGAACATAAGACCGCCGCCGAGAAGGTACGTCCAGATGTATTCTCCGACATAACCGCTGTCGGCGAAGAATATGGACGTGAACAGCACGGTGGACACGATGTACAGAACGGGAATTCTGACGTCAATGACCTTGCGGATTGCGAGGTACGCGCCGCCGATGAGAATTGCAAGTGTGCTGACTTCGCCCGCGCTTCCGCCGATTGTACCGAGGAACATACCGAGCGCGTCGAGTCCCGCCGCGGGATTGGTGCCGTTTGCGATTGCGTTCTTGACTGCGCCGAGCGGAGTTGCCGTGGTTATGGCGGCGGGCAGATTGATATCTACGCCGTGCACGAAATAGGCAAACAGATTGGAACCGTCCGACAGGTCAATGGGTTTGACGAACGTAGTCATGACGCCCGTCCACGCAAGCATAAGGAAAATACGCGCCGTGATAGCGGGGTTGGCAAAGTTCTTGCCGATACCGCCGAACAGCATTTTGACGATTATGATTGCAAACGCCGCGCCCACCATGGGAACGTAGAAAGGAACGACGGGCGGCAGATTGAGCGCAAGAATTATACCCGTGACTACCGCGGAAAGGTCACCCACCGTCTGCTGTTTTTTGGTTATTACGTTGAAAATCCACTCGCAGAACACCGCCGAACCCACGCACAATACCGTGACGAAAAGCGGATAGAATCCGTAAATCAGCACGGACGCCAGAAGCGCGGGACAAAGCGCGATGATGACGTCCAGCATTATTTTTCTGGTCGTGGACGGCGAAGAAATGTGGGGAGACGACGAAACTATGTACTTGCCCATCACTTAATCCCCCTTTCTCTTATAGTTTTCTTTGCAAGTCTGAACGCCTGAACGAGAGGACGTTTGGCGGGACAGACGTACGAGCATACGCCACATTCCATGCAGTTTGCGACGCCGAGGCTCTTGACCTTTTTGTACTCGCCTTTTATGACCGCGTGCTCCATATCGCGGGGCATGAGGTTCATGGGACAGCTCCGTATGCACCTGCCGCAGTTGATACACTGCGTGGGTTCGTGCATATTGAACTGCTTTTCGTCGAGGAAAAGCAAGGACGACGACCCTTTGGTGCAGCAAGCGCGCAAATCCGCCTGCGCAAACCCCATCATGGGACCGCCGCTTATCACTTTCTTGGTGACGTCTTCGTCGACGTTGCCGCGCGTGGTTTCGTAAACGAAGGAATAAGGCGTTCCGCCTCTGACCCAGTAATTGCCGCGCAACTCGACGCCGTTTCCGCTGACCGTCATTGCACGCATATAGAGCGTCTCGCCTGCATCGACTGCACGCGCAACGGAAAATGCCGTATGCACGTTGTCAACGACGCAACCGACGTCCATAGGCAGTCCGCCCGCGGGAACTTTGCGTTTGGTGACGGCATATATGAGTTGTTTCTCCGCGCCCTGCGGATATTTGGTGCGCAACTTGACAGTAACGATGTTTTCGGGGCAAACCGCAACCAGTTTTTTGATTGCCTCGGGTTTGTTTGCCTCGATACCGATGTACGCCTTGTCCACGCCGAGCGCCGTCATGAGATGCTTGATGCCCGAAATGACTTCGTCCGTTCTTTCCAGCAACAGACGGTAGTCGCAAGTAATGTAAGGCTCGCACTCCGCGGCGTTGATGATGAGCGTATCGACGGGTTTTGACGGCGAAAGTTTGACGTGCGTCGGGAAAGTGGCGCCGCCCATGCCGACAATGCCCGCTTCCTTTACGCGGGCAACTACTGCGTCTTTGTCGGGATTGACGAGTGGCGGCAACGTGACTTTGTCATAACGGAAATCGTTTTCGATTTCGATATGGTCGCATTTGCCGCCCGTTGCGGTAGGCAGCGAAACAATGCCCTTTACCGTTCCCGAAACGGATGAATAAACGTTTGCGGAAACGAAACCTGCCGCTTCTGCGATAAGTTGTCCTTCCTTGACCGTGTCACCGACTGCAACAACGGGTTTCGCGGGCGCGCCGATATGCTGCGACAACGCGAAAAACAGAGTTTGCGGCACTGCCATTTCGGCAAGCTGCGCAGACTCCGTCACTTTGTTGGCAGGCGGATGGGTTCCGTGACGAAATGTTTTCAAAACAAACCTCTAACCGTATTCCTCAGATAAAAAAGACTGCGGAAAAGCGCTACACGCGCATTCTATATTGTATTTTTTGTTAATTATAGTACAAAACGCTATTAAAGTAAATACCGAATATTTCCGAAGGACTGTGTTTTTTTGCGCAAACCGCAAGACAAAAGACAAGCAAACGGCAAACAATCGCCCGCGCAAAGACCAAACAGCCGATTGAAAACAACATTAAACGCAACACGCATTCGGTTTTTAATACTGTTGTATTAATTTCGCGAAACGTTCAGCTTTTCGCCGTTTTTACTACCGCGGCTACAAGACTTGCAACGGCGACCGCAACCAAAAATCCACCGAAGAGTTTGCCGAGAATGTCGGACGCGTCGTGAGCAAATGCGGCGGTAACTGCGGTCGCCGCAACCGCGGGTATGATAAATGCTGCAAGACCTTTTATGTCGACAAGTCCGTTCTTGACGTGAACGACAAGCGACGCCGCACCCGTCGGAAGGAAGGCGGCAAGGTTGGCAAACTGCGCGGTCAACTGGTCTACTCCCAATGCAAGAACAAGCAAAGGAATGGTCAGCGTACCGCCGCCCATACCCATTCCGGCAAGCACTCCGCCGAGCAATCCCGCAAGCAAAAACCACAGCCATTTCATAATTTCTCCTCCGCGCCGCAAACAATACCGTTCGGCGCTTAAATCACATTAAAAGACGTTTATATGCACAATTCGAGCTATAAAACTGCGATTGCGACGTTTTCATAACATCATTTTCAGTCCCGCAAACAGCATAAGACCGTAGAAAAGAACGTTGAGAAAAGTCCCCGACGCTTTTTTCAGGAACACCGCTCCGAGCACTCCGCCCGCAACCACGCCTGCGACAGTAGGCGGAAAAATCGAATAGTCGAAGCCGCCTTGCAGGGCGTACACGATAGTGCTTATTATGCAAAGCGGAAGTATAACGGCTATCGCCGTGGCGTGGGATTTTCTTTCGTCCAACCCCGCAACGTAAGTCAGCACGGGTACGGCAAGCATACCGCCGCCCGCACCGAAAAGTCCGTTGACCGCGCCCGTCAGCAATCCGCACATAACAAGCAACGCCGCCTTGGTTCTGCGCTTTTTTCCGCTCTCCGTCTGATAGGTAAAAAGCGATTTTTTGCCCGCTAACAACACCGAATTTTTCAATTTTGCTCTCCTTCGGGGGTTAGTTTCTTTAATTTGCGTGAAATTATCAAATACGTTTGCAAAAATAATGTTTATGTTATAGAATACTCTAGCCTGTATATAATTACGACGCGTACACGTGAGTGTGCGCCCGAAATAAAATTGAGCAAAGGAAACTATGAACAAGAAAAGACTTTCGATTTTAGCTCTGATTCTGTGTCTTGTCGTCGCATTCACCGCGACTATGCTCGTTGCTTGCAATCCCGACGGTTCGGGTGACGGCGATTCTTCCGCCATCGAAGCCACCGAAGGTTTGCTGATAAGCAACTCCGACTTCAAGGTCATTTCCACGAGCGGCGACTGGCCCCGTTCCATAACCGGTTGGACGGGCGGCAAACATTATTCCTCTTCCACCATTCCCGGTGACATCATCGGCGGCGCAGTCAGCCTCGAACAGGCAATCTACGAAGCCAACCGCAAATTCTGGAACGACGACGGCTCCGCAAACGCGGACGGTCTTGTCCTTTACGACCAGCTCAAATCGCACTTCTCCTCCGAAGAAGGCGCGGTCAACAACGTGCTGATGGCTTATATGCCCACCAAGGACAAAATCACCGACGACGAGGATTACGGCCCCACCGCTTACGGCTACACTTCCCAGAACTTCACCCTCGAAAAAGGCTGCTACTACAAACTCACCGTTGACGTGCTCACCTACAATATCGCGGGCACCGACGAAGACGGAAACGTCCCCGGCGCAAGCATTTACGTCGGTTCGGAAGGCTATGCCGAATTCACAGGCATCGACACCAAGGGCGTGTGGCAAACTTACGAAATCTATTTCGAAAGCGCACCCACCAAGGACTCCTCTCTTTCTCTCCGTCTTTCCCTCGGTAAGTACAGCTCTTACTACTCCGACGGTCTGACCACGGGCTACGCGTTCTTCGACAACGTCAACCTCGAAAAACTCGAAGACGTCGAAGGCGGCGACACCGCAAGACAGCAATACGAAAAGAAAGCCGACGAGGAACTCGCGGGCACCAACCCCTATCTCCAGACCGTTACGCTCAAAGTCCCCAACGGACGTTTTGACTTCGGTTCCACTTCCATCGGCACCAGCGCACCTTCCAACTGGTCGGTAGTCACGGGCACCAACGCTCCCACTTCCTACCGCTTTGACGGTATCATCGACGCTGCAAAATTTGCCGAGAACTACACCAAGTACGCAGGCACCTACTACCTCGGAGACGGTCAGACGCACACCCCCGCGTCCATGCTCGAAGCGTATGCCGACAAAATCGGTCAGAACCTCATTCTCGGTTCCAACGTCTATATGCTCTCTCAGCAGATGATGACGGCACAGGGTGTCAAGACCTCCAAGCAGATCACCATCGAAAAGAATAAATTCTACGCCATTTCCGTCAACGTCTTCACGGCGGGTATCTACGGCGAAGGCGTCACCCTCACCCTTTCGGGCGACGGCAAGGACATTTCCATCAAAGGCATTTCACAGAACAAAGTCGACGGTACGGTTCTGTTCAGCGAAAACAGCGAACGCGAACCCGCATCCACAGGCAGTTGGAAGACCTACACCTTCTACATTCAGGGCAACCAGTACAGAGATATGTCCTACAACATGACTTTCTGGCTCGGCACGGGTTCCGCCGCCGACAATACGGAAGTCACTTACGACCACTACAGCTCCACCAGCGCGTCCGCAGTCAAACGTACCACCTACAAAGCAAACGGCACGTTCTCCACGGGCTGGGCATTCTTCGACAACCTCATGCTCACCGAATACGCCGACCAGGGTGAATTCGACCAAGCGTCCAAAGACGCACAGAGCGGATACGAAATCATCGCCAAAGATGATGATACGTCAATCAAAGTCGACCTCACCACCGAAAACCTCTTTAAGGTCGCGGGCGACAGCGGAATCAGCGGCGACTTCTCTTCTTACACTCAACTCAACGGCTTTGACAAAGGCACCCTCGGCACCCCCAAGGGATTTACTCAGGCTCTCGGTGAAAATCCCCCCGCAGTCGGTGAAGACTACATGACCGCAGGTGTTGTTCCTCTCACCGACGAAGAATTCTTCAAAGCTTTCGGCATTGACGCTCCTCTCACTCCTTACGAACTCGGAGCAGACCCCAAAGGTCTTATGATGAGAGCGACCCAAAACACCTACTACGCCTTCGAAACCGAAAAATTCAACATCAAGGCAAACCACTTCTACCGCATTTCGATGTGGGTTAAGACCGACGCGGTCAAATCCACTTCCGGCGTGTACGTTTACCTGATGCAACCCGCGGAAGAAGAAGGCAAAGACCCCACCGTTCTTTCTTCCTTCACGGCAATCAACACCGAAGATTACGACGACTACACCAACGACTGGGTTGAACTTTCCTTCGTAATCCGCGGCTCTGCCGAAGAAGCAAAAGACCTCTACCTCAAAGTCGCGTTCGGTGACAGCAACGCCTACAATTCCGACACTCTCGCAAGAGGCACGGCGTACGTCTGCAACATGAGCATGACTGCCATCACCTACTCCGACTTCACGGGCACCAGCTCCGGCACCTACGTCAAGACGGTCAACCTTGCAACGTCCAAGAGCGGTTCCTTCACCAATGGTGCGTTCAACGACGTCGACTACTCCGAAATGGGCGACGAAGCGTGGACGGCAGGCGACGGAACGTTGCAGGACAGCACCAAACCCGGCATTCCTTCCAACTGGTCTATAAGCGACACCACCCTTGCCGATAACGACAACTTCGTGGGCGGCATCGTCAAACTCGACACCAAGGAAGAAGGCGGCTGGCAGGCAAGCAACCAGATCAACACCCTCTTCCCCGATGACGCGAACTTCTTTGTCGACGGAGCGGTGGGCGCACCCAATATGCTTGTTCTCGCAGGCAAAGGCGAAGCATTCTCGGCAGGCTATCTGTCCGACAACTTCAAACTCTCCGCAAGCACCAACTATGCAATCAGCCTTTGGGCAAAAGCCAAAGCAGACACCGAAGCAGGCACCAAAGCGATGATTTATCTGCAAGGCGAAGCCTCCGGCAGCGAACTCGGCGGACAAACCCGTTACTTCAACGTAATAGCCGACGACCAGTGGCATCAGTACACCTTCAACATTCAGGTCGGTCTGACGGGCGTATCCCTCAAACTCGGTCTGTGGCTCGGTGAAAACGCGGATATTACGGGCGGCATGAACGCAGACGGAACGGCAAAAGCCGAAGCCGACCTCAAATCTTCGGGCATTGTTGTGTTCGACAGCGTCACCCAGCACACTCTCACCGATAAGGAATTCAACGATTCCGTAAGCGACGAAAACTACAACAGAAAGATAACCTTCTTCACCGACAGCTTTGATTCCATGGACGGCGCAACCTCCGACGAGAACCTGACCACCCCCGACGGTTGGACGGGAACGGTCGGAACCGACCAGGATAAAGACAACACCAACTCCGGCGTTCTCAACATCGACAACGTACAGGACGACGAAGGTTACATCACCGGTCTCGGTCCCGAACTCACCGTCGACGACTTCACCATAACCGACGCCGAGTTGCAGGAAGCCAAGGAAAGCGGCGAATATGATGGCAAGACCGACGAGGAAATCATCGCCGCACTCAAAGAAAAGAAACTCGAACAGGCAAAAGCCGACAGACTGCTCACAATCGACCAGATAAAGACCGACGGCATCGACGGCAGCAACCTGCTGGTCATCAACAACACGGTTGACAGCGCGTACTACTACGCCTCGACGGGCTATACTCTCACCGCAGAGAACGCATACAAAATCACCGTCCGCGTGTTCACTCACAACATCGGACACGTCGACAAGAACGGCAACTTCACCAAATCCGCCGACACGGGCGCATACGTCGAACTGTACCTCGGTTCTTCCAACGACTCCGACGCACCTCTCCGCTTCGAGAAAGTGCAATCCGAAAGCGGCTGGACAACCTACACCTTCTACGTTCTCGCACCCGACAACGACGTGACTTCCGTTGCAGTACGTCTGGGACTCGGACTTTATGACGCCGACGACGAAAGCACACTCGCAAGCGGCTACGCATTCTTCGACGCAGTGACCATCGAAAAAATCGGCGACATCGACGCTTATGACAAACTTTATACCGAAATAGGTGGCGACAACGCCATTATCAAATTCAGAGAAATTCCCGAAGAGGGCTCCGAAGGCGAAACGGGCGACGGCGAAGACGGAACGGTCGAAACTCCCGACACTTCCTTCGACCTCAACAACCTGTGGTGGATGATACCGACCATACTGCTCGCACTCGCGACGATAGCGGTTGTGGTTGTGTTCTTCGTCAGAAAGTACAAGAAGAAACTCACCAAGGGCGCAGGCAAAGACGTACTCACCGACAACACTTCGATGAACAACGTCTACAAGAAGAAAGACGATTACGACTCCTACAACGAATAATCGTCAAAATGAAAACCAAAAGCCGCCGAGCAATCGGCGGCTTTCTTTTTGCCCTAGCCTACACTAAACATCATTACACTCATCAAGTTTTCATATCATATTTCCTTTTTATTTGCCCTTCTCACTTTTCCCATTTGTTCTTCTCGCTCTCCCCCTCACCGCGCTTTCGCTTGCACTATGTGCGTTTTGATTTCAGCAAATCCCGATTATTCCGTCGTTAGGTTATCAAAGCGCGCCCTTTGTCATATATTTTCCTTCGAGGCGACAAATTGAACGGTACGGTTAAATCATTCTCCATAGTCACGGGCTTTTCCGTCATCACAAGACTTCTTTCCTTCCTTTTCAAGATATGGATGTCTAGAAGTCTGGGGGCGGAAACGGTCGGCATATACCAGATTGCGCTCAGCGTACTGCTGCTGCTGTTTTCGCTAACGGCGGGTGCGCCTACGGTGCTGTCGCGCAAAGTCGCGGAATGCGCCGCAAAAGGCGACGTCCGCAGGCAGAACGCGCTGACCACTGCTTCGGTAGTTTTGGGGCTCGGCGTGTCAGCTGCAATCTGCATAATCTTTTATTCATTCTCGCGCTATCTCGGCGGCATATTCACGGACGAACGTTGTATGCCCATATTCCTCATTATGCTGCCCGCGCTTGTCACATCCTCGCTTTACGCACCACTCAGAAGTTGGTTCTGGGGGCGCAAAAACTTCCTTGCGTTTTCGGCTGCCGAACTTGCGGACGAAATCCTCAAAATCGGATTTTCCATGCTCTTTGCCAGCGGATTTTTTGCCGTTCTTACGGGTGCAACGGGTGTTGCCGTGGCGTTTGTGCTGTCCGACGTCGTCTGCGTCGTAATTCTCGCAATTTTGTTTTTCAAGGCGGGCGGACGATTTAGCAAACCGCAAGGGACAAAGGAGCTTATCACCGCCACGCTCCCGCTGTCCGCAATCCGCATACTGACTTCGCTTTCCGCTTCACTCACCGCGTTGATTATCCCTCAACGCCTTGTAGCGGGCGGAATGACCGTCGCAATGGCAACGGCGCAATACGGAAGGGTCGCGGGTATGGCGCTTCCGCTCATCATGGCGCCCGTAACCGTCGTGTCCGCACTGTCCGTGGTTCTCATTCCCGATATAGCCGCACTCGCAGCAAAAGGCGACTACGAACAAATCCGTTCCAAGTACCGCACCTCGCTCTTGTTTGCCGCCCTAGTTGCGTCCCTTTTCTTCGCCGTATATTTCCCTCTCGGCAAAGAACTCGGACTTTTCTTCTTCGGCGACGCCGAGGCGGGCAGGTTCGTATCCTATGCGTCCGCACTGATTTTCCCGCTTTCGCTGAGTTCGGTCACCACGCCCATTCTTAATTCGCTGGGTATGGAAAAGTATTCTTTCCTGAGCTACGTAAGCGGACTTGCGCTGATGTTGCCCTGCATATTCTTCCTGCCGCAGGTAATCGGAATTTACGCCTGTGCCGTGGCAAGCGGAACGGCGTTCCTCGTGACTTCGGCAATAAACGCCATTATACTTTCTCGCAAACTCGGACGAACGGAAGGCATGGGACGCGCATTCTTCGTGTGTCTGTTTTCCGTTCCGCTAGCCGTGCTCGGAATGTTCACGGAAAGACTTGTAGCGCCCTTTATGGGCAACACCGCAACTACCCTCGTAATTGCCGTATACGTGCTGTTTTTCTTCTTTATATTCGTTACGGCGTTCGGCATTGTGGACATAAAAGCATTTCTCACGGCAACCGTTTTCCAGCCGTCGGAAACCCGCGCCGTCGCAAACGGCAGAAAATCGCGTTTTGCACGTGCGCACCGAAAACAACGCGCACCCCGCAATCGTCCCGCCCGCCGCACCGAGTAAAACCGCAAGCAAATCGCACGTTTACAGGCAAGCGTTTAATTATGCTTCTGCCCGCCAAACTATATTCTTCATCAATCCTTGATAATCAAGCCGCCCGCAAGACAATAAATCAAACGGACGGCTTTTACGCATAAAAACAGAACCTGCAATCAAAATAACCGTATGTTAAGTTTGTTTGTAAGGTGCATAGTCATATATTTCTTTCTTCTGGTCGCAATGCGGCTTATGGGAAAAAGGCAGCTCGGCGAATTGCAGCCGTTCGAATTCGCAATCACGCTCGTGGCAAGCGAACTCGCCTGCATTCCAATGAACGACCCGACCATACCCATAATATACGGAATTATACCCGTATTCACTCTTTTCCTCGTTCACATCATAATGACAAAACTTGCGGTCAAAAGCGTTCGTTTCCGCAAAATCCTCAACGGCAAACCCGTTGTCGTCATCGAAAAAGGCAACCTTTTACCCAAAGTTCTCAACGAACTGAACATGAACATCGACGACCTGCTCGAAGCCCTGCGCGGAAACGGCTATTTCAACCCGGGCGAAGTTGAATACGCCATGGTCGAAACCAACGGCACCATGACCGTGCTTCCGAAATCGGGCAACAAACCGCTAACGCCTGCGGATATGGACATCAAACTCGCGCCCGCCGCCATGCCCATAACGGTAATCATGGAAGGCAATTTCATCGGTGCCAATATGGTTGGACTCGACTGGCTGTCCAAAGAAAGAGTCATGAAACTGCTTCACAGCATCGGGTTGGAACAGGAAGAAGTTCTGCTCATGCTGGTCACGGGCGACGAAGTCTTCGTTCAGCCTTACGAACGCGACAGCATGACGGTGTTTTTCAGTTCGGAAGAAGACAACGACCGCACTCACGCCGCGGCAGAGGGTAAAGTATGAAAAGACTGATACTTGCTCTTGTGATACTTGCCGTAATACTTGCGGCGGGCATTGCCGAGTCGCTTTACGTAGACAAGGTTTTCGGCGAACTCGGTGACCGACTGACCGCATTGGAAACGGCAATCAAATCGCCCGACGACGATGCGTTGGACGAAGTGAAAGAACTGACCGAATGGTGGGAAGACAAAAGAATGGGACTCGAAATGTTCACTTACTCGCCCGATATGCGCGCCTTTTCGGTGGCACTTGCCGAAACCGAAGGGTCGCTCGAATGCGGCGACGATATGAACGCTTTGAGCAAATGTCAGTCGCTCATGACAATGGCACACAACATTCACTGCGTACTGGACTTCAACCTGGCAGACATCATCTGACAAGCGGGAGAATATCTTTAAGACGGTATATATCACCCGCACCCAACATAAGCACCGCGTCATAACCTGCCGCGGTGTTTTTGATATATTCCGCAGTATCATCGTGCGAAAACGACAGATAAAGTTTGCATTCAGGAAATTTGCGTTTTATCTCCCGTACCAAATCGACGCTGTCAGCCCCTTGTGCACCCTTTTCTCTCGCGGCGTAAGTCGGCATAATCACAAGGTGCTCCGCGCGTCCAAGTACGTTCACAAAATCGTCCATATACCGCGCGGTACGAGAATAGGTGTGCGGCTGAAACACGGTCAGAAACTTTCCTTCCGTCGCCGCAACTGAAAGCGTGCACGCTATCTCCGTGGGGTGATGAGCATAATCGAAAATGACTTCCGCGCCCGATAGCTTGCCCGCCCTTTCATAACGGCGTTTGACGCCCCCGAACGTGGCAAGCGCGGCACAGGCGCACTCCTGCGAAACGCCTAGAACACACGACGCCGCAAGCGCAAGCATTGCGTCGTCGCGCATATGTTTTCCTTTCAGCGGCAGAAAGAAAGAGTACGTGCCCGTACCGTGCGAATAAGTTATCGTTTGTCCGCCCTTGCATTCGAGAGTTCTCAAAACAACGTATGAACATATGTCCTTGCATGGATACGTGATTTCTTCTGCAACGTTCCGCTCCGCTTTCTGTTCGTTCGGCTTATTCTTCGAAACCTCCGTCAAGCAGCCATTCGCGCCACCATAGGAACCGCTTGCCGCGACTTTGTCCGCGTTGTTTTCGGTTTGTGCCGAGCTTTTGCGGTTTGCGCCGATTGAGGTTGTTTCCTTTTCGGTGTATTTATGTATTCTTTCTGTGCCCATTCGCTCGCTTTCTTCGGTTTCCGCACACACTCCGTAGTCCTCTCGAATGCATATATGCGCATTCGGGCATATGAATTTATCCTGACATCGGACGACGGCAACGGGGCACTTCTCCAAAAACGCCGAAAACACGTCGTAGACTTCGTCGAGGTCGGAATAACAATCCGGATGGTCGCATTCCATATTCGTGACGATGGCAAGCGACGGATGCAAAGCAAGCAAATGCCGTTTGTATTCGCAGGCTTCGGTCAGAAAAATGTCGCGCGGTATGCTTCCGTCGGCAAGCCGTTCGATTGTCAGATTGTCCATTCCGACAGGTTCGCCGCCGATATGCGCGACAAAAGGAATTCCGCACGTTTTCAAAACATGCGCAATCATTGCGGTCACCGTGGTTTTGCCGTGCGTACCCGCGACAGCCACAACCGTGCTGAACATTTCGGCAACGGCGGACAGAAATTCCTGACGCTCGAAGACCAGCTTGCCTGCCGCAAACGCCGCGGCAAGTTCGGGGTCGTCGAAAGGTACCGCCGACGAATACACGACAATATCAACGCCGTTTATTATGTCCGCACGACTGCCTGCGTAAACCTCGGCACCGAGTTTTGAAAGTTTGTCGAGAACCGCGCTTTCCGTGCGGTCACTGCCCGACACGACTCCGCCTTGCGCCAAAGCAAACTCCGCAAGCGCGCTCATACTGGCGCCGCCGACGCCAATGAAATGTATCTTCTTTCCGTAAAACGACGACATACCATAAAGTATATGTTTGTATTTTCCGAGGCGTGCACGAAGTCTTTTTCGCAACCGACAAAACTCCCCTACAAAATCCGCATTCCGACGTTTTAATCCGAAAAACGCTTTTTTCTTCCAAATTCAGACTTTAATCCGCCAAAAACACCAAAATTCAAGTTTAGTATTGAAAAATAGAAAATATTATTGTATTATATAGACACAAATAAAAGTCTTTTGGGAAAAAGGGGACAATTATGCTTAATATCACAGACACACGAATCAGACTGGTCAAACGCGACGACGGCAAATTGCGTGCCGTTGCCTCCGTTATTATCGACGACTGCTTTGCCATACACGATATAAAGATAATAAGCGGAGCCGAAGGCGAATTCATTGCAATGCCGTCCAGAAAGACTCCCGACGGGGAATTCAAGGACATCGTCCACCCCATCAACACGGAGACGAGAGAAATGTTGAGAGAAAAAGTTCTCGCCGCCTACAAAGTAGCGTTGGAAAACGAAGAATAACTCTCACGCGGCGGAAACCCCGCCGCTTTTTTTTGCGTTTTCTAACTCAAACTCAAAACTGCAAGCTAACGCAAACCACTAAACTACGTACCGGTGAGCGCACGCATTCGGTGAGCGCACGCACACGGGGTGCGCAAGCACGTAAACGTTAAACATTTGCTTGCGTTGAATTTTCACGGTAAACGCACGGCAAAACAAAACGCGGACAATCTGTCCGCGCTTTTTACATATAACATAATTTTACATAAGTGATACCCGACTTCCTATCGGTACTTTTTTTAACATAGGAGCTTATATCAAACTTCGGCACTCATTTTGCCCCGAAGTCTGTGCATAAGTCCGTCGGGCAATTACTTGCTCTGCCGCGTAAGAACGCTCAGAAGTTGTCGGGGTGCTTGTCGAGGGCAAGCGTTCCGCCTGGGTTCATAAGTCCCTGCGGGTCGAAGTAGGCTTTGAGTGCTTTGAGCAGTTTCATCTGCTCTTCGCCTATCGAACCGGGAAGGAAGGGAGCAAACAGTTTGCCGATACCGTGGTGGTGGCTGAGTGCCGCGCCCGATTTCATTATGGCTTCCAGAATGCTGGAATGGTATCTCTTGAACTCGTCGAGATCGGTCGTCTTTATGACGAAAATGAAATAGAGGTTCGCGCCCTGCGGATAGCTGTGGGAAATGTGCGTCGTGCAGATTGCGTTCGGCCACGCTTTGACTGCCTTGCGGACGTCCTTGTGAACCTGCGCCATATTGTCCCAGTTGACCGCGCATTCCAGAGTGTCGATGATGATGCCGTAGTCCTGAATGGTGTCACGCATATAGGGGTCGGAAAAACGGCCGTGTTCCCAGGAAGTGGTGACGTATCCCGTGAGCGACATTGCGTTGTACTTGTGCGCGATGCGGCGGATATTCTTGACGATGTTCTTCTGCAATCCGTCTTCGCCGTCCGCGAAACCGAGCATCAGGCATCTCTGGCTGGGTTTGAAACCTTTTGCGGAAAGGAGCGCGTTGAGCGGGCTGTCCGCGATGCCGTACATGTGCATCATCATATCAGTTTCTTCCGCATCGGAAAGTCTGAAAACGGAAGGATAACCGAATTCGCCCTGCATGACTTCGCGCATTGCCGCCATACCGTCTTCCCAGGTCGGGAACATATAGGAGAACTTACGGTGTTTTGCGGAAAGTTTGAAAACTTTGAGGGTGACTTCGGTGAGTATGCCGAAAGTGCCTTCGCTGCCCATCATAATCTGGTCGATGTTGGGACCCGTCGCTTTTCTGGGCGCGGAGTCGGTGCGGATTTTGCCGACGGGGGTTACGTACTCCTGGCAAAGCACGAGGTCTGCCGCGCAACCGTAGTAGGTGGAGTTCTGACCGCTGCCGCGGGTGACGACCCAACCGCCTACGCAGCTGTATTCGAAGGACTGCGGGAAATGTCCGCAAGTAAGTCTGTGTGCCGCGCCGAAGTTTTCGGGTGCGTTGTTGAGGATTTTTTCGAGGTCGGGACCGCTGATACCGGGCTGAACGGTTATGGTCTGATTGACTTCGTTGAACGCGATGACTTTGTTGAAGTTCTTGCGCAGGTCGAGTATCATGTTGGGCGCAACCATACACTCTGTGCCGCGCGTAACGCTGGAACCGCCCGCGTATACGTAGATGTGTACGCCGTGTTTCTTTGCAAACTCGACGAGTTTTTCCATGTCTTCCGTGGTGGAAGGATAAACGACGACGTCGGGAAGGTTTTCGACTATGCCCTTTCTCAAACGCATGATGTCAATCATGGTTTTGCCGTAGCCTACCTGCACGCGTTTGAATTCGTCGGTTGTCACGTTGTCTTCGCCGACTATTTCGGCAAGTTCTTTGAGCTGAGCCGCGGTAAGACGGGACGGAACCTTGATGTCCACGACTTCGTTGCCGACGTCAACCATTTCCTTGAAATCGTCGTCCGTCAGATTGAACTGCTTTTTGATGAGTTTGTAAAGTCCTTCTTTGGGACGTTTGTATGCCGCGGGGTCGCCCCATTTCATAACGGAACGGTAACTTTTTTCCACGGGGGGCGTGGTAATCCATTGGGGTTCGAAATCTTTGTAAGGTTTGTTGGACATAATAATCTCCTTATCAGTAAATAGTGGCGGTGGCGATAAGATTTACGTCGGTGCCTACCACGCCTGACGCGACGACGTCGCCGCGGTGAAGTTTCTTCGTTACTTTGATTGTGTTGACGAGTTTCATAAGCTCGCCGATTTTTGCTTTGGGAATTTCTCCGTCGGTGCGAACGGGCAAAACGGGCATGGACTCGAAAGAAGTCGCAACGGTACTGCAAACGGTACGCATAGGACAAGTCGCTTCGGCTTTTGCAAACGCTTCGCCTTTTTTGCAGGTGTTGCCCGTGACTACTCCGTTTTCAACGGTCATTCTGCAACCTTTGGGACAAACGATACACACGAGTTCCATATCAATTCTCCTCCAATTCGACGACGACTTTGGACGCGGCTTTCAAACCGAACGCCGAAAAGTCTATTTCTATACGCTGCATTTCGGGCGGACGGAGGAACGCGAATTTCTTTTTGAAAACTTCGTTGCCGTCAACCGTAATGCGGAGCGTGGCTTTGTCCATATCCTTTGCGGAACGGAAGAAGAACACCGTTTTGTCGCAGGGTTTGGACAGGTCGATACGGTGAGGAACGTACGACAGCAACCCTTTTCCGCGTTCTATGCGCACTTCCGTGCCGTGCGGTTTGTATCCGACCGCGTTTTTGCCCGCGTCTGCGGCACACTCCGAAACGTAGTCGACAAGGTCGAAAACGTTGAGCGCGTTGCCCGCCGAAAACACACCGTCAACGCTGGTCATATACGTCTGGTCGCAATCGGGTCCTTTTGTGAAAGGATTGATTTTGACGCCTATGCTCTCCGCGATTTCGTTTTCGGGAATAAGTCCGACGGAAAGTATAAGCGCGTCGCACTCGATAATTCTTTCCGTTCCTTTTATGGGTTTCATTTTATCGTCTACGGCGGCGACTTCCACGGCGGTGAGTCTGTCCACGCCGAAAACTCTCGTCACCGTGTGCGAAAGGTGAAGCGGAATGTTGAAATCGTGCAGGCACTGATGAATGTTGCGGGTAAGTCCGCTGGGTTCGGGCTTGACTTCGTAAACGCCTTCGACTTCCGCGCCTTCGAGCGTAAGTCTGCGCGCCATAATAAGACCTATGTCGCCGCTGCCCAGAATAACGCATTTCTTTGCGGGCAGTTTGCCCATAAGGTTGACGAAGTTCTGCGCCGTACCCGCAGTGAACACGCCCGCGGGACGCGTACCCTGAATGAGCACCTGTTTCGCCGTTCTTTCACGGCAACCCGTCGCAAGCACCACCGCGTCGGACTCGAAATGCAACATTCCGTCACGGCTTACGCAGTCGATTGAGAATTTCCCGTCGCTGCCCTTGCGGAGTCTGGTAACAAACGTAAGCGTATATGCGTCGATATCTAGCGCGCGCACAAAATCAATGTATCTCTCGGCATATTCGGGTCCCGCAAGTTTTTCGCCGAACCTGATAAGACCGAACCCGTCGTGCACGCACTGTTTGAGGATACCCCCGAGACGCGCTTCGCGTTCGAGCACGGCAACCTTAGCGCCCGCTTTACACGCGCTTTCGGCAGCCGCAAGTCCCGCAGGACCGCCGCCGATAACTACAACGTCGTATTTTTTCATCTCATTCCCCCTCTGCGTTTTTCGTATTTCCGAAAAGTATACAGCTGCCTTCGTCGCCTTTGAGCACCTGTTCGGGAGCTATGCCCTCGTGTTCCGCAATGATTTTCACGACAAGAGGCGAACAGAACCCGCCCTGACATCTGCCCATTCCGGGACGTACTCTGCGCTTGATACCGTCAACCGTACAAACTTTGAGCGGCGATTCCAGCGCGTCCACGATTTCGCCTTTGCTGACTTCCTCGCAACGACACACGATTTCGCCGTATGCGGGATTGCGTTTGATATACTCTTCTCTCTCTGCGTCCGAAAGTGCGGCCAGTCTCGGAGTGTGTTTGCGTTGTGCCACGAAATCCTTTCTGAATTCCGCACCGAGCATTTCCTTTACCCAGACCCTAACGTCACAGGCTATTGCGGGAGCCGCGGTGATACCCGGCGACTGAATGCCCGCCGCCTCGATTATGTTCTCGGTGAATATGCCCTTTCTGACGACGAAATCTTCCTCGTACGTCGCAGCGCGCACGCCCGAGAAATAGGTGATAATATCTGCGGTGGACAGTTCGTCCGCCGCGACTTTCTGCTTCTTGATGATGGCAAGTATATCGTTGAGGTATGTGGAATTGTCCTCACGGTAAGGCTGTTCTATCGCATTGGGACCGACGAGAATATTTCCGTCCACCGTACGCATTACGCCGCCGCCTTTGGTGTGACCGACTGCTGCGTGCGTTTCTTCCTGCGCTTCTTTGGGAAGCGGCGCGAAATAACTGCGTGCAAAGGACGAGAGCGCATAATACGCTTTTTTCTTGTCGAGAATGAGGTCTGTGCCTTTGCGGGGGTGAATGGTGAACGTTCTGTCCCCTGCCATATCGGCTATAATATCGCTGAACGCACCTGCTGCATTGACCACGATTTTGGGATAAACCGTACCGCGGTTGGTCTTGACGGACTTGATTTTGCCGTCTTCGACTTCCATACCCTGCACCACGGTGTCAAGCGAAATCACGGCACCGTTTTCCACGGCGTTGTCTGCAAACGCAATCGTCACTTTGTACGGCGAAACAACGCCCGCCGACGCCATATACACCGCGCCCGTGAGCCACTTCGGAGGGTGCGGTTCCATTTTCTGCATTTCTTCTTTGGTGACGAAACGCATATCGGGAATGCCAAGTATCTTGCCTTTGAGCAACATAAGCGGAGCGATTATCCTGCTTTCCCACTTGGTGCTGAACATAAACGTCTGCGCCCAACGCTGAATGTCGCAACCGAGTTCTTCGCATATACGCGTATACATTTTGTTGCCGCGCAGGACGTAATAGAGTTTCTGTTGTCCTTTGTGCAGGTCGATGCCGGGGTGAATGCAGCCGTCGTTGCGGCAAGACGCGCCCGTCGCGACGTCGGAGGCTTTTTCAACAAGCATAACGCTTATGTCGAGCTTGGAAAGTTCGCGCGCAATGGCGCAACCCGTAATTCCGCCGCCAATGACAAGAACGTCGGGCGTCGCTCCGTCTATTGCGGAGTCGTTCACCGACGGAACTTTGACTTTTTCGCTGAAACCTTTGAGTTTGATGTCGTTGAGAACGCCCAACGAACGTTTGGAAACCGCGGCCACGCCGCAACGGTAAATGCTGTCCCAATCGTCAAGTTCGCCCGTGAGCCTTACGCAACCGCGGTACTCTTCGACGTTGACGGTAGGGGCAATCTTATGAACCTTTTTCCGAATGGCGTTAATGTTCATCTGCCAACCTCACAATTTTCCCTTAATTCTCCGCTTGACGGCGGATAGCCTCATAATGTCCGAACGGCTCTTCGGCAACCGCGAAAAAGCAATCCGATACTGTAAACATTATAGTTCCCGCGCGCAAGGACAGTCAATACGCAAATGGAGCCGTGCGCAGGATAAAAACACAAAAAAAAGTTTTTGTTGAATGTATAAACTGCGAAAATCGGGGCAATAATCGTGGCAAATGGAGGTAATGCTATGAGCAAAATGACTGCCGCCGCCAAAAAAGTCGGCGAATTTATGAAAAGAAACGCCTTTTATCTTCTCATCGTGCTCTGCATAGCGTCGGTGGCAACCGTCATTGCGCTTGCAGCCGCAGGTGACTTCGGCCCGTCCGATCCGGGTACGTCCGTTATCAACCCCAACCCCGACCCCGATCCCGATCCGGACCCCGATCCCGACCCTGATCCCGATCCCGAACCCGAACAGAAACTGACCTTCGGCGCACCCGTCAACGGAACCGTTTCGCAGGAATACAGCGACACCGTCCTTGTCTGGAACGACACTCTCGGTCAATATCAGGTTCACCTCGGAGTTGACTTCACGGGTGACGACCTGTCCGTGTTCGCGTCCGAAGCAGGTACGGTAAGCGAAGTCGGCTACGACCGTCTGAACGGCAACTACGTCAAAATCAGCCACGACGACGGATACGAAACCCGCTACTACTCTCTTTCCGACGACCTGAAAGTCAAAAAAGGCGATAAAGTTATCAAAGGACAACTTCTCGGCACAATGTCCGCAACGCAGGCTACCGAAAGCCTCGACGGCAACCATCTCCACTTCGAGATGAGCAAAGACGGTACGGACATCAATCCCCTTGACGTACTCGTCCTCGAAGAGAAGTAACCGTAAATCACCAACAGATTGTCACACAAGAAGAAATAATCTCCCCCTTACGCAAAGCGCACCCCGACGGGTGCGCTTTTGCGTTGAGTGTTTATTTGAATTTTTGCTTTCTTTACAATTTTATTCCGATTTGACAACCGAATAATTAAGTTTCAGTTTCTGCGCTCTCTGTTGTAAACGTATATCTTCGCGGGATTTGGCGGGAAAAGCACGGAAAGCAATTCGTCGCTTACTTTGCACCGCTTGTGGAATATAAGGCTGAATACAGGCGTGACAATCATACTTGCAATCATCGACATAACGCCGATAAACGGGCTCTGTCCTATACCCGCTTTGAATGCCTGCCCGAACGTTGCGGAAGTGCCCGCCGCGTCCGTCACGAAATAGCCTATTCCGATAATGAGCGCAAACGTAAGCACAAGGCTGAAAATTATGGACGCATACGCACCCGCTTTGTTTGCCTTTTTGGAATACAGTCCGTACACGTAAGGCCCTATGAAACAGCCCGCTATCGCGCCCCAGCTCAAACTCATCATACTGACTATCGCGTCGATTTCGACTATGGCAAGCACGGCGGAAAGCGCAACGAACACCAGGCACAGAACGCGTATCAGAATATTGAGATTGCTGTCGGGAGCCGTTTTTTTGATGTATCCCTTGTAAAAGTCGACGGTCACGGTGGAACTTGACGAAAGGCTGAGTGCCGCAAGCGTGGACATTGACGCCGAGAACAGCAGAACTATGATAAGTCCGAGGAGCGCCGACGGCAGGTTTTCCACCAGCATTGTGGGAATGAGTTTGTCCGCGTTGCCGTCGGGAACGGTGTCGACAAAACGCGTTACCATACTGCCCATAAAGTACGCTCCGCAGCCGACTATCGCGGAGAAAACCGTGGATATAACCGCGCCTTTTTTGATTGCGGCGTCGTCTTTTATGGCATAGAACTTATGAATTGACTGCGGCAGTCCCCACATTCCGAAGGACGTAAGACAGACGAGAATCACAATGCTGAAAAACTGGTTGTTGAGGAAGGTTCCGCCCTCTGGCGTAACCGTATTGGGTATAAGCGTGAGGTTGGGGTCGCGCATGAGTTCGCCGAGCCCTTCTCCCCAGTTCATTTCGGGCGTCGCAAGCAGCATGAACACCGTCACCGTAATGCCGACAATCATGATTATGCCCTGAATGAAGTCCGTAATCGTGGTTGCGAAATACCCGCCGAGAAAAAGGTAAATTGCGGTAAGTCCCGCGAGAATAAGCACGCACCACATAGAGTCAATGCCGAGTGCGGCTTCGAACACGTACCCCATTCCCTGATAGACTGACGCAGAATAAGGCAACAGGAAAATGAATATCGTAAGAGCGGCAACGAGTTTAATATACTTGCTCTGATAGCGTTTTTCGAAGAATTCGGGCATTGTACGCGCCTGCAACGCGGTCGTCATAACCTTGGTGCGTTTTGCAAGCACGAACCACGCGGCAAGCGTGCCTATCAGCATATTGCCTACGCCTATCCACACGGCGGACAACCCGAAGTTCCAGCCGAATTTGCCCGCATATCCGACAAACACGACGGCGGAAAAATAGGTCGCTCCGTATGCGAACGCGGACAGCCAGCCGCCCACGCCCTTGTTTGCGAACATAAAACCTTCGACGCTGGTGCTCTTTTTGCGCGTGACAAGCGCAACCGCCAGAATGACAGCCATATAAATTCCGAAAATCAGCCATTGGGGCCAGACCTGACCCGATGTTGCCGAGTAGATAGCGGGCATAAAATCATCGGAAGAATGAACCCTTGCGCACTTGTGAATGTGTGCGCATGCTCACACTTTCCCCTCTCCTCCGACGGAACCAATCCGTCATTTTTGCATATGTTCATCTGCGCAAAATCGCATATGTCGATGTTTATCACACAAAAACGTGCGGTTCACCGCCGCATTTGCGCATATTTACATTCAATCAAGCAACGCGGGAATATCCCTCACCGCGTCAAGCACTATATCCGCCTTTATATCCGACTGCTCTGCCATTTCAGCGTCGGTTTCTCCCGACAGAACGAGCACGGACACAAAATCGCAGTTCACGCCGAACGCTATGTCGGTGTACAGCCTGTCACCCACCATTGCGATTTTTTCGGGCGGCAATCCGTAGCGTATGCAAATTCTCTCCCCTGCCGTCTTGTGGGGTTTCCCCATAATGACGTCTGGCGAACGACCGACGGTCAGACGTATGGCTTCGATAAACGCGCCGATGTCGGGCAAAGGACAACCCTCCGCGGGACAGAAATAGTCGGGGTGCGTCGCAAGATAAGGAAGACCGTCGTTGACGTATTTGCAGAATTTGTAAAGTTTGTCGTAAGTCAGCGACGTGTCGAACCCGATAACGGCTATATCCGGGTCGTCGTCCACGACTTTGATACCGTAATCGGCAAACTCGGCGCGAAGTCGGTCGTTGCCGAGAAGATAAACTTTTTTGCCGCGAAAATTGTCCAGCAGATATTCGCAGGCGACCTGCCCGCTGGTATAGATTTCGTCGGGCGTCACGTCAAAACCGAACTTTTTCAGTCTTGCGATATAGTCCGTGTGCATTCTGGAACTGTTGTTGGTGAAAAAACAAATACGCTTGCCCATTTCGCGCAAACGGTTGACTGCGGCAAAAGAGCCTTCAATCTCCTTGTCGCCTATATAAACGGTGCCGTCGAGGTCAAACAGAAAAAGTTCGACGTCCTTGATGTTCTTCGCCATTTTTATCCTCGTTTTCTTTTGCGTAAGCGTAAGTGTCTGCACGGAAAGTCCCTGTGCGGGACATTCGGCAATGTTTATTGCCTGCACACTCCGACCGCGCAACGGACTCAATCCGAACCGATCCGACAAGTCAGCCCAAATCATGCCGTCCGACCCGTCGGTGGGTTGGCGTTGCCCGCCTGCTATTGCGGAATTTACCGCGGTTTGAGCGTCAGGCGGCTTTTTCTTTTGCGGGCGGCACAAGCCTTCTGCAAAATCCCGCCGCTACCGCGTAGTTGAGCAACCCCTTGCAGGTTTCGCCCGCAAGCGACATCGCACGCAGCATATCGCGCGCAGTCAGCGCTCCCGAAAGCCAGTAACCCGCGTCCTCGTAAAGACGTCTCCACCGTCTTTGCGACGACCGTAAATCCAGAGTGGACAGCCTCTCCAACAAATCCAGCCTGTATTCACTTAATATATAGTTTATTCTAAAATAACTGTTGACGTCGAAAAAGTCAAACGAATGCACCAGTTTTTCACGCGGCGTGCCCGTGAGTCTGCTCAATTCTTCCAGCGCTCCGTCGTGGTCGGCAGGCGGCAAAGTGTCAATCGCGGGAGATGACAGGAAGGACGAGTAAAATACGGACAGCGTACAGGCTGCAAGAAACTTGTACTCGCCGTGCAATCTGGGTTTCTTGCCCTTTTCAACTGCTATTGCGGCAAGCAGTCGTGCAACTTCGTCGCTTGCCCCGTCGTCACCGTTGCACGCGCCGTATTCCAACAACCTGAGCGCAAGTTCGGTATTGTCGCAGTCCGTCGTCGGAACTTCGGCGGAGGATTTACCGCCGCGGGCGCAAGCCAGCACCTTTTCGTTGAAATAGTTTTCAAACCTTGTGACGGGCGCAGACAACAGAATACCCCAGCCCGCCGCCGTGCACTGCGTCGGACAGCAGTCTAAAACGTGCCCGTCAAGATAAACCTGCTTAACTCCGCCCCCGCGCAGATAACAATTCGTACTGGGCGCGGTCACAACCAACACACACTCCACGCCGAGAAATTTCGCAACCCTTTTTGTCTCCTCGGCAACTTTGCCCGCACCTACTCCGAGCGCGAGTCTGCAATGCTCCTCTGCTCGATAATTTTCCGCGATATCGTGCGCACTCACACGAAATCCGTATCCTTTCAGGTCTTCGCATACGCTTTTTGCAATCTCTTCCGTACCATTGTCGTACAACAGAAAAATCAACCCGTCTTCGAGCAACTGCGCAACCGTAACGGGCAACGACCCTAGTATTCCGTCCCCCGCAAACACGTCCGCACCCGCAATAACCGTTTTGACTCTCAATGCCGTCTCCGCCACGCGCTCCATAGCCAGCCTCCGACAAGAAACTATCACGAATGCCGCCGCGAATAACGGCAAATGTTTTCCGTCGGGTACGAAAAAAGGCGTTACGCCGAACGGCGCAAGCCTCTTGTATCGCGACTGTATTCTTTCTGTGTCGGAAAAGACGGACAATCCGCGCAAACTTTTCTCCGACGAAATCAGAATGACAGTTTGTAAATATCGTTTTTGGGTACACCCCTTTCCGCCGCCACTTTTTTGACGGCTTCTTTTTTGTCCATTCCGCTCTCGATGTAGAATCTGAGGTGTTCTTCGGGAGTCAGTTCCAGCAAACCGTTCACGGCAGGTCTGCCTTCCACAATCATTACTATCTCCCCTCTTTCCTCGCAATCGAAATCCGCAAGCGTGGTTTCCGTCACGCTTTCGTGCAGTTTGGTAAGTTCGCGCACAACATAAACTTTACGGTCGCCGAGTTCGCCCAACAACCATTCCGCAACCTTGCGCACGTCGTGCGGCGCGACATAAATCACCATAGGAAGCTCCGCGGCGTCCGCGCGTTTGACGTACTCTTTGCGTGCCGACGCTTTTTCGGGCAAAAAACCGAGGAACACAAACCCCGTGCTTTTCACGCCGCTCAACGCGACGGCGGTAGCAACCGCACTCGGTCCCGGTACGCTTTCGACCTCGACGCCTTCCTTTCTGCAAAGTGCGACAACTTCCGCTCCGGGGTCGGACACGGACGGCATTCCCGCGTCGGTTATCAACGCAACGTTTTTACCGCTTTTGACAAAATCGACCAGTTTAACAGCACATTCCGCTTCGTTAAACTTGTGATATGCGACGGTACGCGCCGTGACACCGAAACGGTCGAGCAAAGGTTTGCTGTGCCGCGTATCCTCGCAGGCGATTATGTCCGCGGCGCGCAGCGTTTCAACCGCCCTGAAAGTTATGTCGCCGAGATTCCCTATCGGCGTGCCGACAATATACAGTTTTGCCATCAGCGGTACAACTCCTTTATTCTTTCGGTTTCCCGTCCGTCCTTGTCGCGCACGGTAAGACTGTGCACGGCAAGTCCCGTTTTTGCTCCTTTGCGCGCAGTCATAACGAAAATGTCCGCGTCACTATCAGGCTTCGGAAAAACAATTGTCACGGT
>OHFG01000022.1_pt1 | contig 166740 bp, 130 predicted proteins | sample 1567411 | NCBI WGS metagenome assembly OHFG01 (sample SAMEA3879563, study PRJEB24766) | human gut metagenome | biome: human-associated habitat; feature: feces | place: USA | collected 1985/1987
GCGCATAGGACGGTAAATGTCGGCAATTCAAAATAAAGTCCGCGGAGGTCAACGGAAAAAAGACAAAATCGTTGCGTACAAGGCATGTACGGCTTATCAGGCATTAAAATAACCGAGCAATGAAAAACACCTTGCTCGGTTCTCAAACTCTTTTTATGGGCGTTTCAGACGACGATTTTGCGGCCGTTGACTCCCGCGAGGAACTATGCTAACCTGCGCCCTCGAAAAAGCAATATTCGGAGAATACGGCAAAAGCTCAACGACAGGAAAAAATACAATAAGGCTATATGAAGGAAAAACGCGAGAGAGCGTAAAAGCGGAAGTGCGCCCAAGCGGTTCAGCGGGCGACTCCGCTTCGCTCTCGCTTTCCGTTCAGCCTGATTATTTTGTAGCGGCGTGTGCTTGGCTGCGGCGAGCGTTAGCGAGCCGCACTTGTCTATGCCAAGCACACGCCACGGTGCCATTTGGATATTTCCAAAAATTTTTGATTATAAATAAATGCTGTTTCTATTCGCTTATAGTTTTTGATTTTATGTGGTAGTTAATGCCTTTCCTTTTACAAAAATCAATAACCTGTTGTGCTAACTCATTATAGTATTGTTTGTGATTTTTGTATGCGCTTATTTGTTTGTTATAATGAAGTCGTCCAAAAATAATCTTATCGACAAATGATATGGTTTCCAATATATCATTAATGTCTTGTTGAATCATATTTGGCGTGGGGTAAGGCTCAACGCTTACCCACGTTTTACAGCCTTTGTTATGCAATTCTTTTAACGCTTCAATGCGTTTGTCAAAAGGAGCCGTATTAGGTTCCATTTCTTTTCGGAATTCTTCCGAAAGAGAAACCAATGTAATTCCGTACTCATTTTCCTTAGAATATTTTGCAAGCTCTATTGGCAAAATTCCTTTTGTTAGAGCTGTGCATTTTATACCATTATTGTTTAGCTTCTCAATTATTTTTAGACTTAATTCTTTAATTTCGTCATACCCATACATAAACGGATCCGTCGTAAAACAAAGGTGTACCGACTCAATTTTGTCCTTAAGTCTTGGAATTTCTTTGTCTAAAAGTTGCAACGCATTAGACACCAGCTTAGGTTCACACCATTCTTCATATGATTTTACTTTGCCAAAGCGCTTTGCCATCATCATAGCATAACAAGGATATTTACAACCATGGGCGCAACCTTGAACGTGATTGATGGTGTAATCACCGTATTCAACTCCAGTTTTATAAAGCAAGGCGTTTCTTATTATTGTGTCACTAATTTCCATTTGATGCACCTACAATATATTTATCTTTTTTATAGTTACTTGACCGACTTACATAACCCAATTTCTTAATCTTGCCGTCTTGTATAAGAGGTTTCAAAACGTGTTCAAGAATTTGGTTGCCGTTAAGCATAGTGTTTTCGATAATGAAACTTTCAATAGTTACGTACTCTATTTCGCCTTTGCCCACAAAATATTCTAACAACAATTTTTTTGCAGTGGTTGAATGTAACTCTGTCATCCAATCTTTTTCATCCTCTTTGGTAAAAAAGCTCATTTGCAGCGAGGCGCTTTCGGTTTGATTTTTGTGGAAGTCCTTGCCGTTGAAAGTATCCCAGAGTGCCTCCTTTAATTTTTCTAAACCTTTTATGTTTGGTGTAAAAAACATTATTTGATAAAGCTCCATATTCTTTACCGTCTTAAATTCATAAGCGAAGGAATACTTTATGTTGCCTACTCTCAATTGATTGGTAATATGCATGACCATATCATCCTTAGATGTGCAGCTAATTTTTTCTTCTGCACAGAACTTTTTCATTTTATTCTTGTCTTGATTACGGACAAAATCACTCGTAAACACGTTAAAGATTAGCTCACAGTAAGTTTTTGATAAGAACTTTTCGAGCACGGAAATTTTAACGGTGCAAAAGTTATAGGGGTCAACGAATACCAAATTGGAAGAACGCTTCGGATAGCAATTAAAATATTTCTTGAAGAATTCTTCATCGCTCAAAAATGCATTTACATCCATATTGCGTATGACAATATGGATATTCGGTGCCTTTACTCCAACATAATCATTAATAATCGTAGTGATTATGCGTAGTCTGTCGGGACTTATATCATTTAGGATAAGATTGAAGGTTTTGTCCCTGTGCTGCAAAGCAAAACCATTGAATAACTCAAGAACCTTTATTGCCGTTCCTTTCCCACCATCGGTGTAAAGGCCTGCATTGCACATACAATCGATAAAGTTGATATTTTTCACTTCGTCCACATTAGACATAATGCAAAGCCACTTCTCAACATACTTGGAAACATATTCGATTTTATATGTAGTTTGCGGCTTCTTTTCGTCCAACAACTCTTTGTTAGTCGTTAGAAAATCCATAGTGACAAGACTTGTTTCAACCATTAGATATTTCTCCCTTTCGTAAATTTACTTAATTGTCGCTTCAACAACTGCAATTTCTTCTTCAGTTAAGTCATACATAGAATACATTATGTTATCAATTTGCATTTCAAGTTCAACAGTATCCGAAAGAATATCATCAATCTTTAATCGGGTTATTTCTTTAGACAACGCGGTAATTTTATTTAGCGCCTCAATATGTTGTTTTATAGGAAGATTGTTGATCATATCCTTAGTGAAATTGATCCCGCCATTGTAACTTGAAGATGCATATTTTTGTTTCACATAGAAAATCATCAGCTTGGAATTTATGATTCCCATTAACAAATACAGTGTTCCTTCCGGCGCAGGTATCACCATTGTTGATTTGCCGGGAATTATTTCTCCCTTCAAATCTATACAAGCGTCAAGCAAAGTCAATCCTTTTATGATTATTTTCCTCTTCAAAGATTTTTCACCATACGAATTAGGGAAATACTCTAAAAATCGAGTTTTATCTACAACAGGATATAAATACTTATCTTTTAAGTATTTCATCTCCTGATAGCCCCATCGAGGAACAAACCTTCCGATTGTTCCTGTATTAATAATCTTCAAATAAGTATTATCAAATTCTTCGTAGGAATCCAATTGATCAAGTATTTCCTTTAACTTGTAACAGTCGGATGTAGCACAAGCGTTTTCGCAAACAGCATATTCACTCAAAGGCACCGCGTCTTTCTCTACTTTTGCAATAAACTCAAAATAATCAGAAAATGCGATATCCAAAATATTAACTTTAAGGAAGTAGGATTTATCAATGGTATTGATAACTTTTTCTTTGTCCTTATCCCTTATTGTAATTAAAATGGGTGATTTTTGCTTCGTAATAGTCGTAACAATAGAGTCAACCAAAGCAGAATCGAACACATCCCTGCCTGATTGATAAATAGATTTAATATGGTATAACAAGCTTGTTCTAAGCTTCTCACCAAACGGTCTTGATATCCACTTATCCGGAGTGATAAATATTAAGCTACCAGTTTCATTAAGCAAATTAAAGGAACGCTCAAAAAAGGCTATGTAGATGTCCCAATTTCCTTTGCAATATTTATATTTGTTGGAAATGTAATCTCTTAACCCGCCCATACCACTATTCATCATATTTTCAGAATCAATATATGGTGGGTTCGCAATAATAATATCAAATCCATCTTTAATTCCGAACATCCAGTCAGCATCAAACCAATCTGTGACAGTGTTATTAAACGGCTCCCATTGGAAAAGGGCTTGATAGAGAGCAGATGCCATTTTGTTATTGTTCAGGGCCTCTTGAAACATTGATTTTTGTATTTCGCTAAATGCAAGTTTCAATTCATTTTTTGTTTCAGCGTCATTTGCACTGAAATACTCTTCTCGAACAGCTTTTAGTTGGTCAATATGCTCTTGATTCTCAAAAATCGACATTTGATTTGACGAGACATTCTTCTTTACGTCACTATCGTGCGGCAAAAAAAGTAATGTATTCGCAATGATAAACTTAAAATCAAGGTTTGGAAGCGGATTTATACCCCTATTCGGTTCGTCATCATAAACTTTCTCTTCAATAACAAGCGACAAGAAACAGCGCAGGCGAGCAATTTCGACTGCGATAGGTTGGATGTCAATTCCGAAAATGGAGTTTTGAATAACCGTAAGTTTACGAATATAATCCAAAGAGCCGGCATTAAATTTCTTTTCAAATTCTTTTCTAATCAAGAAACTAACGTTTTCGGTTGCTTTGTTGAACCACAATGTAGCGTCCGGATCAATTTCTTGTAGCATATAGACTATTTTTTGCAGCACGCCGATAGGAAAAGCTCCCGAACCACAAGCGGGATCGAGCACCGTAACAGAGTATAATGCATTTACAATTGCTTTCTTTTCTGTTTCAGAAAAAGATATAAGTTCGTCATCTTCCTTGCCGTAACTTATGAGTGCTTTCAACTTTTCTTCTGAAATTCCCGTTTTTGTTTTAAGATGCTCGAGAATACTGCTATCAACCATATAATCGACGATATCTCTCGGCGTATAAAAACTGCCGGTACTCTTCTTTGCGTTTTCGCCGGTTTCCGGATTGATTTCCGCAAGTAAGTTTTCAAAAATCCTACCGAGCATTTCGGGGTCGATAGACAATTCGATATCGTAAGACGTGTTTTCGTCAACCGTAAAGTTGTATTGTCCTAAAACGGCATAAAACCTGTCGAACCAATCGTTTGGAATGGTTACAACACCATATTGCCCGGATTGTAACTCGGGAGAAAATTTGTAATGATCGTCAACATGAGGGCTGAAAAGTCCACCGTTCAAATAAGGTATTTGAGAATAAAACTGTTCTTGTGCAAATTTTCCTTTACGACGCGGAATACTCGTGTTCAGCAATTCAAAAAACAGAGGTTCAAGCACATCGTGATAGTAATTGCCGGCAATTTTAATATCTTTGGTGTTGAGCAGTGTTTCAGGAATAAGAGAAACTCCGTTTTCGCTCTTCTTTTCTTTTAGAAACCAACAAAAAACTATACGACCGATAAGTCGCACTGCAAATTCGGCATACTTATTTTGATCAGTAACGCCGTATATATTAAGTTCTCTATTGAAAGTCTTGCCATCACGTTGTCCACCAACCAATCTTGTAAAACAAGCGGCGATTTCGCTGTAAAATTGCTTATTTACAACTTCGACAGAAAAGCGGTTGATGAGTTCGTCAAGGGAATTTACTTTCCCTTTCCCTATTAAGAAGTCATACGCGGTTTTTGTTTTTGTACCATAACCCAAGCTGTATGAATATCTGCGAGGATTTGACAATACTTTTACGACCTTTTCGCCGTTGAATTCATATTTGCTTGTCAAAAGAGAAAAGCGGTAATTGAGCTTGTCGGCATTTGCAAAAGCAACTATGGCATTGTTTATTCCGAGTCCACGCAAAATCTTAAACATTTCTTGCGTAATGGTGACACGGCGATTATGAGAGCCTGTTTTAAGTATAACCTCAAAGACCGTCACCTCGCACTTGTCGGAATATCCCAATTGATTAACCGATTCGAAAATGTTGTTTTTGAACTCAACTTCATGCCTATCCGAAACAAAATCCGGCAATAGTATATCCTTGACAACATACAAAAAGTTATCAATGTGGTATTCTTTTTTTAGTATCTCTTCTGCTTCTTTAATCGTTATCATTTCTCAAATCCTCGGTAAACATTATTACTTCCGCTTGTGCGTCGATTGCTTCAACTCTTGTTTTTATTTGAATTATGTAGTGTACGGGTATCTTGCGTTTTAAGTCCAAGAGGGTATCTGTGGCAGAACTTTTTTTAACCGAAATCGCCGCCAAATATTTCAATTCGCCGTCACTCAAATCGTCATATTTTTTTATGACATCAATAAGATCTGCAAGATAATCTTTTTCCGTCGGGCAAACAACTAACAACTGTTGCAAGTTTTCAAGAGCTTCGCTTTTTCTCTTATCCATTTTTATTTTCGGATGCGGTTTTTTAATCTCATCACGCAAAATTTTGAACTTCCTGTCAAGTTCTTCATCATACTCGTATCCGTTTTCTTCGAGCGACGATGCAAACAAATGGAGTACTTTATCAGCCGGTACAATTTGTGCCTGACTCGCAGAAGGTAGTGCGTATGCAAACAATGTGTTATCGCCACGCTTTGCGAACGAAATGGCGCATGCTTCTCCTTGATTCTTTCTAACGATTCTTGCCCGTTCGGGAATAGCATACACAGAATCAGCCAAACTCATATTGTGTTTGACAGAATTATATATGTTTCGATATTCGTTATCCCAACTTCTATCATTGCTTTTTTCGTCAGCCTCTTCATAGCGATTTCTGAAGTAACTTTGCAATGTTTCATCCGGTGTGAGCGTTTTTGTATCACTTCCGACAATGTTGTTTATCAAAAGCATTTTCAGTGTCGAAATGCCTTTGATAAGCGTATTTTCTTCGCCTATATCAGTAGGGAAAAAGTTGTAGATATAGATGTTATCAAACATTTTTTTATTGATACGGTTAATACGCCCGATCCTTTGAACAACCCTTGTAGGATTGTAAGGAATGTCGTAGTTGATAATAACGCCTGCTCGGTTAAGGTTAAAGCCTTCGCTCAACGCATCGGTTGCCACAATGATATCATATTCGTTTAGCTGTTCTTCTTTTTTGCAAGATGCGTCAAAATTACGCTTTACTATGCTTCTGTCAATCTGAGAAGCACCACCAGTGTATAATAGAACCTTAAACCCATCTTTTTCGAGGCAATCTTTTACATATTCGGCGGTGTCTGCATATGTCGAAAAAACAACGATTTTTTGTTTTGGATTTTCTTCGAGCGATGTTGAAATTCGTTTTTTTACAACATTATATTTGGGATCAATACCCATTTCGTCGCTTCCAAACCAATCTGTGTATATCCTTTTCAATAGCTCAATATCGCTTTTAACCGCGCAGATAAATTCTTCTCTAAAAAACGATTTTTCAATCGGAATTGCTTTCTTTTTGATTTTGTTTATATCAACACCGATTTCGTCTATGCTCTTGATTTCGTCAAGCGTTTCTTGAATTTCCTCGTCATCGGGATCCGGCAAATATCCGCTTTTTTTGATAGGAACATATCCTTTATCCCACCATTTAATTATATTTTCGTAGGATAAAAGGATACTTGTCAACGTTGACTTAAACGCAGACTTCGAACTTTCAAAACGCATTACCAATAATCTTTTTATGAACATTGCCAAGTTTCGTTGAGAAAGCTGAATATTCATCTCGCCGAAAAACTCGCCGTACTGTTTCATAAACGCATCAGGATTTACAAGGTACGCAGACGGGTTATATCTCGCACAAATGAATTTGTTGCTTAACAAATCAAGCGTATGCAAGTATAAAGGACGAATGTCAGCCAAATCATATTCTACAAGTTCTGGACCGACAATTTTCGGGAATTGAATGTTCTGCGCTTTCAAGTCATCCGCATATTCCTTTATTTCTTGTAAATCTATACGACTGCGACGAACAATAACCGGGTCAATCAACATCCTCAGTTGTTGACTAAGCTTGTCGAGTTCGGCTTTTATTTCAGCTGTAAGATGTTTCTTTCCTTCCTTTTCCAAACGATTATATTGTGCAATCAATTCATGAAAGCGCACCCCGAGATTATCTACAGAGTGAATGGTGGAACGGCTTGGCGTTTGGAACAGTTTAATCAACGCAAACAAATCCTGCGGTCTATTGTTGTATGGCGTCGCCGTAAGCAAAATAACTTTGTTGTCAGGGTGGGAACGAGTAAGTTGATGTAATAATTGATAACTGTCGCTTAACTCGTTGCGGTAACGATGGGCTTCGTCTATAATGTATAAAATCGGGTTAGGATCTGACGAATACGCATCATATAATTCTTGAATTCTTCCGCTACTGCAAACTCTGACTCCCCGAAGTCCAAAATCTTGTTGATAATCATTCCACTGATCCACCAAGTGCGGCGGAGCAATTATAACTGTCCGTTTGATATCCAAATTATAAGCGATTGCGGAAGCCACGACAGATTTACCCAAGCCTACAACATCGGCAATAATTACACCATTGTTTTTATTGATACAATCAACACCATATTTAATAGCATCCAACTGATATTTTAGATTTGAAAATTTACCATCTGAAATTTCATAAGGCGATTTGACGATGTTATTCTCGAGTGAAGCGTATAACTCAAATAAAATTCTAATGAAAATTTGATATGGCGTAGGCTTTGCAAAGATCCAAAGCTTTGTTTTTACACTTTCAATAAAATCGTTATTCCCGTTTTCCACACACACATCGATAGCTTTACTGTCGTTCCACAATTGTTCGAAATGCTCGGAATACTCATCGTACTTGCTGTTATCGCTATATCTTTCATTCATTTCACCTTGCCCACGCAAGCCATTATAAGTAAAGTTAGACGATCCCTGAAAAACAACCCCTTTTTGATCGCCGAAACAAGAGTACTCTGGTTTGTTTGTCAGTATATATGCCTTTGCATGGTTTGGAGAAGAAGTAAGCCTGATTTCGAGTGTTCCGTTCTCAATTTTTTCAAGAAACATTTTAAAAATCTTTTGGCTATCGGTAGAGTCAAATTCTTCAGATAGAGATGATTTATTAAACAACTCAACAAAACTATCTATATAACAGTTTTTCTTTTGAGAATTATTCAATCTATTGTATCCGCGCACGGCATATGTTTCAAGCATTTCGTCGGGACATTCCTTTACCGCATTACACAAATCCACTACTGCATTCGGATCAATAGTGTTGCCAACCAAAATTCTTATTTTTTTGTCTTTAAGATCTTCAGCCAATGCATTGAATCCGGAAAAGTAGAAAAACGCAGTCAGAATATCAACGCTTTCAGCTTGTTTTAGAGAATTCTTTAACGAATCCAACATCGTTTTCGATCTATTATCAATAATTGAAGCCATAATATTTTCCTTCTTATCAATATTATTTTTGTAGAATTTCCCAGTAACCCGTACGGGTATTACCAACACGGGCAATAACACCTTTTTCTTTCAAACCGTCAAGTGCGCGTTGAACCGTTTTGACGGTTTTAGAAATTTCCGTGGAGAGTTCTTCACGCGTCAGATTCGGTTGCAATTTCAATAACTGATAAACCGCTTTCTCTGTTTTGGACAAAGCAACAGAGACATTTTGCCTCGGTTCAGGGACATTTTTTAGCGCATTAGGGTCATTTCTCAAAAAGATAAACGAGAAACCTATCGGGGTTTTTTCATAAGAACACATAACATTTTCGGCATTGCAAAGAGCATAAACACGCTTAAAACCGCTGCCGAAAGATTCAATATCGTGACATAGATACAGCACTTTTGCAATCAACTCGTTTCGTATAATCGAAGATAGGTTTTTTGTCGCAAAATCTTCGGGAGAAAATTCAGAAGGAAACGTTCCGGGATTATATATTACAACTTTACCGGGATGAATATCAATTTCATGTTGAGAACCCGTTCCATACTCTGCGTGTGCAAAACTGTTTATGACAATTTCGCGCAAAGCTCTGAGCGGTATTTCGGGTATCTCTTCTCTAGTAACGCTACCGATTTCTGCACGCCAACGAATATTCTTTTTGATATAGGTAAGCGCAGTGTCTACAAGTCTAAAAATATTATCTTCGGTTCGGTTTATATCCAAAAAGGTTAACTTCTCATCACTTGCAAACACTGCCATTTTAAGTGTAACAGGACCGTTATTTCCAAAGAGAACATATCCCGCATTATTCAAATCGCCATTTTTTAATAAACTGAGTTTATTAAGCAACTTTTCTGCGTCATATCCGTCGTCGGGCAATCTTCCGCAAGCGATGGCGCGGTTATAAAAATCTTTCAAAGCCGACTCGTCAATATCCTTAATCGTGTAAGGAGTTTCAAATTGTTCCCATCTCTCGGAATACTCGCTTGCAACCATCATTTCTTTAAGTTCGGCAGGCGTCAATTCGCGACTTTCGTCTGCAACTCTAATATAATATTTTCCGTAAGCCGAATATGGTTTGTTTCGCCCGCTGAATTTCACTTCGATTATATCACACCCGTCAATCGTGACTTTTTGAATTTGAGGATAAATTTGCGGTTTTACACTTTCAAAAATCACTCTCGAAACATCGCGCAAAGTTGATTCAACAACCTGCAAGCCTTTTACATCACCGTTTGGCGCAACACCGAAATATAAAATACCTTTTTCATGCTTATTTAGTATTGCAACGATGTCTTTCATTGCATCGTGCATTTCACTTGTACTTTTCTTAAATTCAAGTTCTTCCGTTTCGTGTCCGAAATTTATCATCTCAAACCTCCACTCTATGATTTCAACAGTAGTATATCAAAATAAGAGACAAATGTCAAGATTAAATGTCCCTTATTTTGTCCCTTGTCCGCTGTTTATTAAAATAATTGTCGGTTTGTAAATGTAAATTGCACGCATAAAAAAGTTTTATAAGAAAATATATCATAAAAAACACGTTCAAATGTGATATGCACATCTTGAAACGATTAACTTTTGATGCTTAATGTCAACGTTATGTGATTTGTTGACCATATTGAGATTAGTTTTTACTTATCCATAAATTGCCATATATCTTTGTCGCATTTTGATAAAGTATTCATACACAGTTGCTTGCGCACGAGATAAAACTCTGCCTATCTCGGGGTAACTCAAACCATTTTGGCGGCATTCCAAAGCGATACGCATATTTTCGGTTAAATTCAGGCTTTCCACGATTATGTCATATACGGTATAGTCTTGTGCGACTTCTTCTTTGATTTCGTAAGACGGCTCGCTTACAGGCGTCAGGGCGTCTAAACTTACCCTGCGGTAATAGTCGCTCATTTTTCTATTTATCAATTTCATCATTTTACGAATACAGGCAATTTCGATTGTAATCGGCTTACCTTTCTTGTTGCAAAACAAAACGTCGCTTAAACGCTTTCCGTAATGTTCGCAAAGATACAACGCTCCTTCTTGGACTAAATCGTATGAATCGCTAAAAGTATGTCCTAATTCGTTTTTGTGCTTAATATCGGCATACAGGTCGGCATACATTTTTTGTGCGCGATTTCCCGAGTAACCTATTTGGAAACGTAATTCCATAAAGGCAATAAGTTCTGCCATTTCAAGCACGTTGTTGTGTGAGATTTCTTCTTTCAGAACTCTAAAATTTAATATTTTTGTTTCCATTTGGATTTACCTCCGATTTATTTCGCCTTTCGGCAAAAACGGAAGTAGCACCGGGAAAAGATAGACGGTTTTTACTTTGTAGTTTGTTAGACGGAAGTCAACGAAACAGCATAAAATTTGTTGCGTAATTGTAATAAAAAGATTAAACACCAAACTGATGTTCAACCCCAAGAAACGAGAAACTCAATATAAATTCTAATTCTAACGCCTTAAAAGTTTTCTGTAACAAATTTTTGCCGTTGACTTTCGCTTTTCACTTTGCTACAAACGCAGACGAAAGGCGATACATCGGAGCGTTGTATAGTGTCATATAAAGAGTGTCCATAAAAATATGTCACAGTAAAGAACTTTGACGAGTTCTGGTTTGATTGCGGAAATGTCAAGGCGTTCGCCTTTGAGTCTGATGAGGTCGGCGTCGACGGACGCATTGTAATCGTCAAGCGCTTTTTTCGCGGCAGTAATATCCGCTTCCACTCCGCTCTCAACCGCCGCTTCGTATGCGGCTGTCAGTTCCGCCTGTTTTGCCTCAATTGCCGAAAGTTCTTTTTTTGCCGCGGCAAGCTTGTCAACCGCCGAAAGTTTTTCTGCATACAGTTGGTCTATTTTTTCGAAAGATCCGATTTTATGACCCAATCCGCTCTTCTTGTCGGCGTTGTCGTACCACTCCGAATAGGTGTGGCTTAGCCCGTACTGTTTCATAAAATCGTAATGGTCGTTGATAAGATAGTAGACATCGCTTTCGTATTTGGTGGTGAAATCTCTGTGCCAACCCATGACTTTGTCATAGGACTTGACATCGGTTGCCGCCGAAAGAGAGGCATACTCCTCTTCGTACTTGGGACGGTTGACGGCGTCGAATATCGCGGAAGGCAGCAGCACGAGCAAGATTGCGAAAACTGCGGTTGCGACAACGACGACTTTCTGATGGCGTTCGCTTCTGCGGCCGACAAATCTGTTGAGAACGAATCTGACCGCTTCGAACACCGCCCAAAGCACGAAGAAAACGATGATCCAGTTGGCAGCATGGTTTCCCATAACTTCCACGTTGAACATAGGCGCGAGGGTGATGAGCATCATAACGAGCATCATCGGGAAGCCTGCAACATAGAAGAATGATTTTGCCGCTTTGTAAAGAAGCTGTTTATTCATTTTTTTCCCCTATCCGCACTAAACGGTAATTGATAATAGATTTTTTGATAAATAAAATGCCTTTTCGAACAGAAAGACATTCGGAGAGCTTCCGACCGAAGCGGTCGGAAGCTCCCTGATTTTACGTTGCTTTCATTAAGCGTTGACTTTCACGTTGTGGGAGATTGTAAACGCAGTGCCGTAAATCGCGTTGATTTCATACTGCACTTTGTAGGTGCCCGCCTGCGCCAATGCGCCGTCTGCGAGTACTGTCGATGTGACGTCTTCTTCTCCGTTGAACACGGTGACTTTAACGTCGTAAACTTTTGTATCGGTACCGTTGACGTAAATGCCGTAACCGTTTGCACCGTACTTGAATTCCAGTGCCGTTTTAACTCCGTCGGCTTCGTGGTAAATGTAATTTACATAACTTATATAGCCGTCGAGTTTGCTGTTTAACGAAACCGGTCCCCACAAACCTGTTTTATCATTGGCATACAGTTCATAAGCGGTGAACGAATTGGAATAAGAACATCCATCCACATCAATCGTATAATAGACTTTATCCCTGTAATTGGAGTCCGCGGTATTATAATTGGTAATATAGCCATTGTCGTCGAAAGTCACTTTGTTTCCGCTGTTTGCTGACGTCCATTCGAACGTAGCGTTTAGGTCCAGGGTTTTGCCTTCCGCGCTCTTTGCAATCCACTTGCCGTCTTCGTAAATCACCGAATAATTTATGCTGTCAAGCTTTATGCCGATAAAGTTGTTCAGCGAATTGCCGAAATAAACGCTCGAACCTTTTGTGACTTCGGGTCCTGTGATGGGAATTTTGACTTTCAGTTCCTTGTTGCCGCTGAGCAATCCCGTTGCTGTATAGGAGATCGTAAATTTCTTGCCTACAAAGTTGAGATCTTTCTTCAACGTGTAAACTCCGTCTTTGATGTCGAAAATCTTATCAAGGCTTGTTACGGTGCTGTTCAACTTATAGACAGGCTCCACAATTTGTTCGCTTTTAGAACCGTCGAAATTGCAAACGATGATTTTATAGGTGGGCAAGCTGAATTCTTTGCCTATCCCGATCGAAGTCGGCACTTCTGCTTCGCTTGTCTTTTCAAGGTAAGCGTCCTCTACACGGAAAGTAATTTGTTCGGTTCTGTACTTGCCGATGCCGACAGTCACAGTATAAGTGCCTGTTTGCGACATGCCGTTTTTGATAACTTCTGCCGAAACGTCTTTTCCGTCTTTCATGACGATTGCATCGTTTTGACTGAGTTTATAACTCTTTTCGCCGACTTTCATTATAAGATCGCGGTAGGCACTGGCAAGCACCTTCTTAAACCAGTCTTTACCGGACGCCTTATCGATTACCACTTCCTTGTTTTCGGCAAGATTTTCAAATGAAAGTTGCGCTTCGGGATCATACGCGGCGACATTTATCTTTGTCTTGAATACGAGTACTCCGTTGATGGGAATATTGTCGGGAACGGAAATGGTGGTTACCAATGACGCGGTGTTGATTGTTGCCATAATATCCGAGCCAATTGCGATATAGAAAGTAACTTCCTGTTCGCCTGCTTTTGTGACATCCAATCCTTCGGTGGCCATAATAAAGCCCGAAGTTTTTACGTTTTCGCCTTTCAGATTGATGCCGTTCATTTCAAAGCATTTGCCTGCTTCCAACGATCCCGAAACGTACCTTCCCATATTGGAGTCGTCTTGCAGTATCTCGGTCGCAAATCCGTCGAGCGAGACTATTTTTTTGATGAAATCCTTTCCGGATTTGAAACTGCCGGATGTTCTGATGCCACTCTCGACCGAAGACGTTTCGACCTGCGTGCATGTGCCGAAAGTCGGCATTTCCAGCTTGATGTTGACGGTATCGCAATCGAGAACCTGACTGAGAACATCGCTCAATGTCGAATCGAGTTTGATTCCGAGCTGTTCTACGAGAGCAACAACCAGACTTTTGATATCGACTGTCACACCGTTGGTCTTGATGTTATCGACATGGAAGAAACCTACCAACTTGGCAACAATCCCGAATATGTCGGTTCCTGCGGCAGAAGTCGCTTCTCCGCTCTTTGCAGAAAGCGTGCCTATAATGTCCACGAGTCCGTCGAAGTCATATACTCCGCCAAGTCCTATAGGCAAACTGACAATGAAAACACTTGCGTCATTGAGATTGAGGTTTGCAACCGCAAAACCTTCGTCGAATTTGCTGTGAAGAGTAATGATATTTGCAAGTTTGTCGCCGTTTTCGTTTACTTCGTTGATTTCAAGATGAAAATAACCGAGTCTTTTGAGTGTGGCAACGATGTTTTCTTTGCTCGTGTTGCCAATAAGGCTGAGAAGTTCGAATGGATTGATATCGGATTGAACTTCGATGGAATATCTGTGAGAGATTTCCTCGCCTTTGTAACTAACTGCACTGCCTTTTACGGAGAAGTTGAGCAGGTTGACGGATTTCTGCGCTCTGACTTCGTCGGTTATGGGGCTGCCGGCAAATACGTCGAGTTCGCCGATTTTTATGACGGCTTTATTCACGGAAAGCGTGTATTTTGCAAAATCCGAAGGTACTCCGTCATTATTCTTGTTGTAATCGATATTTATAGTTGCAGAAGAGAATGTTTGCTTGTCATCGAACCTGAATACTAGTTGAGTATTGAGAAATTGGAGTGCCTTGCCTGTCTCTGTACAAAGTTGAGCAAATGTTTCGACGCCTTGGAAACCGAGATAACCCGCAACACCTTTTGCGACAGAGTCAAGCTGCGCTACCGTAAGACCGATTTTGGAAAGCACGTTGTCTTTCATCAATCCACCCAACAGAGGAAAAACGGGAGCTACGTTCACGTTGATCGTAAAAGTCTTGCCGTAGTCTGAAACAACGCCGGTTTTAGAAACTATGCCCGCCTGAGAAAGCAACGGGAAAAGCGTATCGGGGCTGAGAAATCCGCTTACGGTTGTGAAAGTACTATTGATCTTGTCGAGAATAGTTTTGCTTGCTCCTTGCGAATTTTTGATTGCCGACTGTACGTCAGCTACAAGTTGCGTGAGATAAAAGCCGTTGATTTTTTTGTATTCGCTACCTCCCGCGCTGATATAAACAAAGGGAACGTCGACATTTTCGACCTTCTCAACGTCATAAGCAAAGCCGAACAGCACCTTGGATTCGCCGTTCTTTGTTGCCTTCAACTCAATGAAGATATCGCTTTCCTTACCCTCGTTGACGTCAATGGAAGTCTTGCCAACCAAAGAATAAAGAACGTCGTTGTTTTTCGGCGTTTCGTCGTCGACATTGAGAGCGATGTCAAAGTCGACAACAAAGTTTTTACTCTCGCCGACGTTGGTGGAACTTTTAATCTGCTTCCACACCGTAGTCATCATTTCTTCCGTTTTCTCGGGTCTGGTTTCTGGCACGGACGGTTTGATGTCGGGTTTGGCTGTTTTTTTGTTGCAGGCAACCATAAGCATTCCGCAAGTTAAACACAGAATGAGGACTGCTATGATTGTAATAAACAGTTTCCGCTTCATATAGTTCTCCTTTTTTGGGTATTTTTTTGTTTTTAAGCACTATTATGCTCGGCTTAATTATATTTATTTAACCTAACATTCAAATTAAATTAAAATTAAATATTGGCGATTTTGCCTATTAAAATGCAGTTTCAAAGCAAAAACAGGTTTTGCTGAGACAAAATTTCTCCAAAAGCGCGATAATTTAGTAATTTTAATTTAATTTCTATGCACTGTTTTTTTCAATCGCAAAATCGTTGTAAAAATCCGAGTTTCAGAATTCAACATTTTAAAATTGTATAAAATTAAATGCGCCGCTTCTCTTGCGGCGCATTGTTTTCGTCACACATAACATAATCCGAATTCCTGATTATACAGTCGACGCGACACATTATGTTCAGTACAATTCAATCCGGCGGCGTCGCTTGTATTGATCATACAAACTGCTCGAATAATGACACTGTTTTTATTTGTATTGCTTTTTCTTACTCTTTATTTACTATAATTTATCTATTATTCATCATTATTTTCTTTGTTTCTCCATACGGTATTCGAATTATATTCACCCGACCGAGATCCGGACTTTTCAGATGTATAAACCCAATCGTAAAGCGGAATTGCGTATGGACAACCGATAATTGCACTTTCTCAATGGTTTCACAGTTTCACTGCATAAATATCAAGACTCAGCACAAAAGAATTGCACAGAGTGCCTTTTGCATTCAGTCTTATTCTGTAATAGCCCGCTTCATTTATACGCAATGAATAGACGACTTCAACGGGATTGAGTATCATATCCGGAATAGAGAACCCGACACTGTTTCCCGAAGATTGCACATCGCCAACACTCAGGCTGTTGAGAACGGCATACGGTCGGTCGGCGCCATCGGAATAGAAACCAAGTTTACCCGTAACGGTGTCAACACCCGCTTTTCCTTCTCGGAAGGCAACATGACTCATTCCGCCACCAACAGGATTTTCGGTGATTTCTCCTTTCAGTATTTCGATTTCAAGCGAATAATCCGATTGTCTGTCGGGGGTTTCGCCATGCGTTTCGTTTATTATCTTTCCGGACAAAGAATAGTCGCTGTCGACAAACCAGTAGGAATGCGTCGGCGAAGTCTGTTCATATTTATAGGTAGGATATCTGATTTGTGCAGGAAGAACTCTGATTGCAAATGTATCGCTTGTATATCCCAGTTTCTTGATGACACAGTTGTAATTGTTCGATTTGTAAAAATCAACGGTATAATTGCCGTAATCGTTTATCGGTTTGCTTTGCCAATCGGACGAACTGTTGCTGAGCGGAATATTGTTGACGAAAAAATCACCCGCCCGCAACAATACGTCGACCTCTTTACGCTCACCGTTCATATCGTTGTAAATTGCATACATCTTTACGCGTGTTGTAAGGTTAGACATATAAACGGTGCTTCCGACATTGAAAGGACCGATATCCTCTTCGTCGATTTCAAACCTCACTTCGTCGGGGCGTTCTATGTCATAATATCTGACGAACACTTGATTAAACGCCTTGAATTTTACCTTTATTCTGCCCGCTTCGACGATGGAATAGCGCGCCAAAATAATACTGTTGGTGAACACGACAGCGTCGGACTCGCCTATGACGTCCATAGTTTTGACGTATCCGTTTTCATACCTGACGGAAATCTGCGCTTTCAGAAATTCCGGGGCTTCCTTTTCGAAAGTGGCAAGGTAAAACTTTCTGTCACCCGTGTTCTGCGAGAATTTCAGTCCGTTTTCGACATAATCGGTAAGTTTTATTTTTGCCTTGACTTCGACGTACAAATCGTCGTGAGCAAGTTCATAAACTTCGTTTATTTTGCCCGAATGCAGAGGATTGGGATATTCGACTTTAAGGGTGACTTCCTGCACTCCTCTGTCGTTGATATCCAGCCCCGAAACCTCGACTATACGCGCGGCAAATTCTTCCGTAGACACTTTGTCGTATTTTGTATACGTTGCATGCAAATAAAACTCTTGCAGTCCGGCCGCCTCCTCGGGACTCATCGGTACGTAATTTCCGCCGCCGTCAACGCCGTGAAGCAGGTTGCCGCTCCAATCGTAAATATTTGTAAGTTGCAACTCTCCGTCCGCAGTCGTCTTCATACTCTCGTACTCCCACGAAAGCGGAACGACATACAAATATCCGAAAATAGGAATGGATTGCCCGTAGTCCTTGACTTCGGAAACATCGTCGGCAATGATATAAACGGTCTGTTTATAAACGTCATACTGCAATGCCTGTCCGTAACGGTATTCTTTTATGTCAAACCGCATTTTGTCCACATTGAAATCGTCACCGTGCAGGAATTGTTCAAGCAATTCGCCGATTATTCCGTCCGTTTCGCCGATAAATCTCTGTGTATTGTCGATGACCAACTCGAAATCGTCACCGTTAAACAGGTTGTCTGCATACAACACGTTAAACAACCGCATAAACACCGAATCTCGGTAAAATTTCTCGTGCGGAAACGCGAATAACATGTATTCGGGAAGAACGGATTTCAAAGACATCCCCGCCTCTTCCGAAATTTTCTCGACGTACTGCGTCGACAAAATCGAAGAAACGTTGACGGAACAGTATATGTTGTACGTTCCGAAATCTATTGGCGAAAATCCTATCTCGAATACGGAACCTTTCGAACCGCCTATTCTTTCGGTACAGAAACTGCCGCATTTCGAGTCGCACTTGTGGCTGACTTTGAAATGCAGATAGTTGTCTTCGGACAGTTTAGTAAGGTCGTAATCGTTGAGCACGAGCGACAGCAAATCTATGTTCGCGTTGAGTTCGTAATCGTACTTGATAAGTCTGTCGCTGCCGCCGTAAAGGCTGATTGTTCCCGACATATAGGAGTTGCCTATTTTCGTCTGAACATATCCCGACGAATCGGAAGGAAATTTATCCGCAAGCGTTTCGTCTTTCGTATACGCGACAGTAAACTCCGCTTTAAGTTCGACGGCATCCTCTCCGACTACCAGGTCGCGGGTTGTCACCGATACGCCGTTTTCGTTGCCGAAATCAAACGCCACTTTACCCTGCATCGAGGGAATCATACCGAACAGTTCGGAAATGTCGTCTATGCCGAACGCGCCGAGAACCGCCGACGTCACGGTTTTTCCGAACACGTCGAAAACGGCTCTGAAATACTCCTCACCCTGCGATGCAAATTCGGGGTTCAGATCGAAAACGTAAACGTCGCCCTGCTCTATATTGACGCCGTTGAAGAACGTCATTCCGAGGTTGACCAGCATATCGGAAAACGCGTCGATGACTCCGTCCTGTTTCTGGGCGTTGTACGACACGTTGAACAAATCGAAAATGTTGAGGTTGAGCACCTGCAATTTCGCGTCGCCTATATAGTCGTTCGGTACGACGTCAACGTACGACGTGGAGTTGTTGCTCTTCAAAGACGCAAGCACTCTGTCCTCGTCCGCAAGTTCCACACAAAGCATAGAGTCGTCGACATTTTCGAGGTTGTAGTTCATTCCCGCAAAAAGACTGAACTTTTTCCCGCCGTCAACGGTAGCCTCGCCGCGGAACGTTATGTTGATAAGACCGCCGTTGAGTCTTACGTGCTCGGCAATTCTGTCCGCCGCAACTCTCAGGTCGGTTTCCCAGGAAGTAGGTTTGCCGTCGGGAAGTTCGTCGCCTTTGTTGCACGCCACAAAACAGCAAGTCAACAAAACCGCCATAAGCACAAGTACTGCCGCTTTATACAAAAATCCGATTTTTCTTTTCACGTTGACGACTCCTTTCCCCTTTTGTTTTCCCTCTTGCGAATGTTCATAACGCTTATAAAAAGTACTTTAACATCGCATATTCATATGATAAACCGTGTTTTCGGTCAAGAACGTTTGAGTTGAACCACAACTTCGAGACCGCACGGCACGTTGTTGAATGCCTTTATAGAACCGCCCATACCTTCGGCAATCGCCTGTGCAATGGAAAGCCCCAGCCCCGTACCGGGAATGTCTTTTGCGTTCTCTCCCCTGTAAAAGCGGTTAAAGATGCTGTCGATTTCGTTCTTCGGTACGCCTATACCCGTATCGGACACTGTGAGCACGCAACCGTCTTTCGTGTTTTTGAGTTTGACGTTGATACGGTCGCCTTCGCGCGTGTATTTTATGGAGTTTTCGATAAGCACCGAAGCAAGCTGTTTTATCTTCTCGCGCTCGACAGGCATATCGCAGTATTCAAGGTTTGCAACAAGCGACTTGTTGTTCATCGTCGCCATATCGGCAAACATATCCACCACTTCGGCAATGATGTCGCCCATTCGCGCTTCCTTGCCTGCCGTGTTCTTGTTCTGTCCGCGGACTATGTTAAGCAATCCCGCGGATATGTCGGTCATATAGTCAACCTCTTTCAGGCTGCCTTCGAGCATATCCGAAACTTCGCCGACGGTGCTGTCGGGCGTTGCCAGAATATTCTCGATGTTGCCTTTGATTACGGCAAGCGGGGTGCGGATTTCGTGCGACATATCGTTGATGAAATTCTTCTGTTTGACATAGCCGCTCATGATGGGTTTGATTGCAAGATAACCCCATATCAGACTGAACGCCGCCGCCAGTATCACGAAACACACGACAAACGGAATGCAATAGAGTTTCACAAGTTCCGTAGCCGATTGCTGCGCGTCGTAAGGCGCGTAGATTTTGAGATAATCGCGTCCCGTAGTTCCGACAGCCACCGTATAGGAAAGGAAGCTGTGCCCTGCCACGCTTTCGACGCGGAACTGCTCCGTACGACCGCCGAGCGAAGGCGTGTTGGTTTTCAGAAAATCCGACGGTGTGGCAATCCCCACGCTACCGTCGTCACGCAAAGTGTAAAGCGCATAAAGATATGACGGATTTTCGTCGATGTACACGGTCTGCTCCGCGCACACTCTGCGTAGTTCGTCAACGCCAAGTCCGCGCAATTCGGACGCATAATCGCGCATTCCGTTTTCCAGTTCGTTGCGCTGTGCCGTAATGACGCTTGCGGCAAACCCCGCGAAAATTGCCCCGAACAGCAGGACAATCAGCACGAAAGTCACAAGCGCAAACGTAAGCCAACGTTTTTTTATGTCCTTGTCGATTTTAACCATATCAGATTTTCTCCGTCCACATATAGCCCGTGGCTTTTATGGTTTTGAGATGCGCGTCAAGTCCGAACTCCGCAAGTATTTTTCTCAGTCTGAAAATGTTGATTTCGATAACGGACGGTCCCGTCGTCGAATAGTATCCCCAAATTCTGTCGAAAATCTGCTGTTTGGTCATTATTATTTCTTTGTTTCGGACAAGAAGTTCGAGGATTTCGTACGTTTTACGGTTCATCGGCACGTAATTGCCGTCAACCGTCATCATCTTGTTGACGTAGTTGACTTCCATATTGCCGAATTTGTAATAGGTACTGCTGAAATTGCCGCCCGTTCTACGCAAACAGGCCTCTACGCGCGCCATAAGTTCTTCTCTTGCGAACGGCTTTGTCATATAGTCGTCCGCTCCGAGACGGAAACAGTCGATTTTCTTGTCAATGTCGCTGAGCGCCGAAAGCACGATAATCGGCATAAGATGCGTGCGACGCACCTCTTTCAGCACGTCCATTCCCGAAAGTCTGCCGAGCATAAGGTCGAGAACAATAAGGTCGTAATAGGTTTTCTCGACGTCCTGCAAAGCCTTTTCACCCGAAAGTGCAATATCGACGTCGCCGACGGCACTCAACGCAACAGACAGAATTTTCGCAAGTTTTTCGTCGTCTTCGACCACCAAAAGGCGCATAAAACAACCTCCCCGTTTATTGAAAATTTAATATTGGTTTAATTTCATAAAATTTTCAATAAACTTAAATTTTTATTAAATCATCTAAAATATACTTCACTTTTCAAGGAAATACAATATAAATTTCAAAATTTATCGCTTTTAATAAATCGAAATTTAATTTTTATGCAATGAAAAAACGTTTAAACAAAATTAATTTTTGCATTACAACACCACGCAGATTTAATTATTCCGCAAAAACCGCTAAAATAATTGTAGTATTAAAGTCCAAAGACAAAAGAAAAAGCAGTCCCGAAGGACTGCCTTTTTTCCGTTGTCGTTGTTGTCAGTTCTGAATTATGCCGCCTGCGCGAAGCGAAGCAAGCAATTCGTTGATTTTTTCGGCAAGGGATTCCGTGCCCGCACTGGTACTGATGTCTACAACCGCACCCGCAGGAGATATAGACCCCGTCGGTCCCGTAGGTCCTGTCGGGCCCGTTGCTCCCGTAGGTCCTGTCGGTCCCGTTTCACCCGTTGCGCCGGTGTCGCCCGTGGCACCCGTATCGCCTTGCAGTCCCTGTGTGCCCTGCGGACCTTCCGCACCCGTTGCACCAGTAGGCCCAGTGGGTCCCGTAGGTCCGGTTTCACCTGTTGCACCCGTGTCGCCTGTTGCACCGGTATCACCCTGCAATCCTTGGATACCCTGCGTTCCCGTTGCGCCGGTGGGTCCCGTAGGTCCTGTGGGACCGGTTGCACCCGTAGGACCGGTAGGACCGGTTTCGCCCGTTGCGCCGGTGTCGCCCGTGGCGCCTTGCAGTCCTTGTGTGCCCTGCGGACCTTCCGCACCCGTTGCACCTGTGGGTCCCGTAGGACCTGTAGCTCCCGTCGCGCCGTCTGCTCCCGTAGGACCGGTTGCACCTGCAGTACCCGCCGAGCCCGTTGCTCCCGTAGGCCCCGTCGGACCCGTTACGCCTTGCGCGCCTTGCAGACCTTGGATACCCTGAACGCCTTGCGTTCCCTGCGGGCCTTGCGGACCTGTCGGCCCCGTAGGTCCTGTCGGACCGGTAGGACCGGTGGGACCCGTCGGTCCTACGTCGCCTCTCGGTATGGTGAAAGTAAGAACGGCGTTCGGACCTGTAGTTTCGGTTACGGACGCATTGGTACCGGGATCGCCCGTAATGGTGTTGCCGACGGTTACGGTGACCGCAGAAGGACCCGTCGGTCCCGTATTGCCTTGCGGACCTATCGGACCTCGCGGACCTGTCGGACCCGTCGGTCCCGCGCAACAGGGATTGCATCTCGGAGCGACGGTCTGCGTCTGATTACAGCGGCAAGGATAGCACCTGCACACACTGCAAATTCTGTTTATCGCCATATTTGATTCCTCCTTTTTTATGTAAACAACAAACCTTTCTCTTACATCATATAAATAAACCGTAAGAGAGGTGCGAATGAGCTCAATAACATTATCGCTTTGTATGATTGTAAAAGACGAGGAAGACGTACTTGCACGCGCCCTTGACAGCGTATGCGCGGCAACCGACGAAATCGTCATCGTCGACACGGGGTCGACGGACAAAACCAAAGAAACAGCGGCACGCTACACCGACAAGATATACGATTTCGAATGGTGCGACGATTTTTCGGCGGCAAGGAACTACTCTTTTTCCAAAGCAACCTGCGAATACGCAATGTGGATGGACGCCGACGACGTCGTGAACGAAGAAAACCTGAAAAAACTAATTGAAATCAAAGAAAAACTCAAAGAAAAACCCGTCGACGCGTTGTTTTGCAGTTACGACGTTTCCTTTGACGCAAAAGGCAACACAACCTACCATTTCTACCGCGAACGCATACTTCGGCTTGCGGCAGGAGTACAATGGCTGGGATGCGTGCACGAATGCATAGTTCCGTCGGGCACGATAGACTTTGCCGATTTCCATATCCAACACAGACGTTCGCCCAAAGAACGCGGACGGCGAAACCTCGAAATTTACCAGAAAAACATTTCAAAAGGAATGGTTCTGGACGCCCGCAACAAGTTTTATTATGGCCGCGAGCTTTACAACAACAGGCTTTACGACGAAGCTGCCGCCGTCCTCGAAGCAATGATATCGATGAAAGAAGGCTGGTGTATAAACAAAATCGAAGCGTGCAAAGTCCTTTCGGACTGTTACCTGCGGCTCAACGACCGCGACCGCGCACTCGAAACGCTGTTCAGAAGTTTCCGTTTCGGACCTCCGCGCTCAGCCGTACTTTGCAAAATCGGCAGCTTTTTCAAAGCGGACGAAAAATGGGAAGAAGCGGCTTTCTGGTATTCTAACGCACTCAATTCCAAAGACTACTCTCACTTCGGCGACTTCGACGCACCAGAAACCAGAGCAATGACGCCCTTACTCGACCTGACGCTTTGCTACTACAAACTCGGCGACACGGAAAAATCCCTGAAATGCCACAAAACCGCGCGCGAAATAGACCCCGACCACCCGTCCGTAGTCTACAACGAAAACTTTTTCAAATCAAAAGGCTTGTTGTAAAAGAGTTGCAACTTACCTAAAAACCAATTCAAAACGCCGCAATCGCGGCGTTTTTCTTGTAATTTAATGCATATAGCAATCAGAATATTTGCAATAACAAAATTTTATGTGTGGTTTCGCCACTTTTATTCGCAATTATGAATAATTATGCATTAATCCACATCGTACAGTCTGAATTGTCCGTTTTTGACCGAACGAGAGAAAAAGTCGCCGTCCGACGGCATAACGTTGAAAAAGCAGTCGATACAGCCCGTTGTACATTTGTGCCCCGCTATCATTATAACCGCGTCGCTTTTGCCGTACTTTGAAACAAGTTCGTTCATAAACCCGAAAATCCTTGCAATAAACGCTTTCGGGTCTTCGACGCCCGTATAAAATCTCGTGTCGGGGATAAGTCCAACCGTGAGTTTCATATTTTCGTCTATCACCTGATTGTCGGCACTTCCCACGTCAAAAGGTTGCAAACGTTCGTCCGTCAGAACTTCCGCTCCGCGCGATACGATTTTCGCGGTCTGCACCGCTCTTTCCTGCGGCGAAGAATAAACGACGTCAAATTTCACGTCACGGAGTTTTTCCGCAGTTTCGGCAGCCTGCCGCAAACCTTCGGCGTTCAGCGGCAACCCTTTTCTCCCCTGCATTCTTTTCTGAATATTCAAGTCCGTTTGTCCGTGTCTGACAAGATATATTTTCATATTTCACCTTCCGCAAGTTCCGCAAGCAACTCTTCCACAATCTCTACGTTGCGTGCCCTGATTTTCTCGTTTACCCTACGGTTGAAGTCCTTATAATCGCTGTTGACAAAATCCACCTGGAATATCGGCATCATTTTGAGCCATTCGTCAAACAGTTCGTTATCCAACAAGTTTGCGTTGTACTCTTCTGCGAATTTCAGAAGCGACCACGCCCCGATTGAACGGAAAACGTCACCCGCCGATGCAACCGAAAACGCCGCCTGTGCCTGATTTACCCTCAACTTATACTCGGCAAAGTAATCTTCAGACAATTCGCAATAAAAATCGTTTATACCGTTTACAAGCGACTGTTCACCGATGGAATCGTGCCATTCGTGTTCTGCATTGCTGTCCATATCGAAAAAGTAGTCGGAATACTCGCTTTTTTCCGTAAAATGATTATAATCTGTTTCCCCGTCGTTTCTGTCCAAAAGCACAACTCCCGATTTTGTTCCGTTTTGGGTCACGTCGTTGTACGTGAGGTCGTAAAGATTGACTTTTTCCTCATCATCCGCATACTTTCTGTTAAGTCCGTAGGTATTGACCTCTCCGTAATATATGTAGTCAAACAGATTTTTTCCGTTATATGTGACGCCCGCAAGCCAGTCGTGGAAAGTGTCGAAACTCTGGTCACCGAAATATCCGGGCTGGAACAACAGCACTACGACTTCGCCTTTCGCGTCTTCCAAAAACCGCAGCACTTCGACGACGTCTTGTTCGAGCGCTCTGCCCGTAATCGAATGGCAAGCAACCCAATCGCCGTTATAGTAAGAATATTTCAAATGCAGAAACCTTGCGCCTTGAAGAAGAATTTGTCCGACCGAAACCGTTTGTGTCACGGCGTAACGGTACTGGAAACCTTTGCTCACGGGATATACTTTGCCCAAAATACCGTTTTCGCCCTCACCGTCAAGCGGATTGCCGTACTGTATTGATGCAGTATTCGCGTCGTGCGCTCCGAGCATAGCAATATCCACTATTTTAGGATTAGCGGCGCTTATGCCTTCAATATTCGCAAGTACGGTTTTGTACGCGCCGTCCGTACTCCCGATCCCCACACCTAGACTCCGCGCATTCAGAACAACACTGAAAAAAACAACGAACGCAATCGCCACAACCAGCAGTATTACACACGCGGTCAATGCTTTTCTTCTCGAAACGTTACGTTTTGCCTTTTTTTGCAATTCAGCGGATACGTTTATGATTTTGACTTCTGATATATCCATTTTCCCCTCTTTCATGACTCCACTCATTCAACGAGCACCTTTTCACAAAATTATTCCGACTTTTGTCTGAACTCAACAATCAATCAACTCGTGTTTACTTACTCGCGATTAAAAAATTTTTCGCTTGTTTACTCACCAAAACACCCAATTTTGCAACGCTGACATACATAATTTATTCAGTCGCCGAAGATTTCACAAACGCCATGGCGTCGCGATGAATTTCACGCTCCCACAAAGTGTCGTAAAGCGCGGGTTGTTTGAGCAGTCTGCTTATAATCGCCGAAACGAAAATCGCAATCACGGCAGGCAACAGACAATCCACTCTACCCGTCGTTTCGGCAAACAACGCCACTACCGTGAGCGGCGCACCTATACAGGAACCGAAAAACGCACACATCGTTATCAGCGCCACAACCGGCACGCACGCAGTCGACATACCAGCAGCGACTCCGATAAATCCGACAAGTGCCCCGAGCATTGCACCCAATGCCAGCATAGGAACCATCATTCCGCCGGTCGGTGCCGCACGGAAAACCATAACGACAAGACAGAATTTGATTGCAAGCAGCATAAGTAATCTGCTCCAATCGTAGTTGCCGTCGAGAATACCGTTTATGATCACCGTACCGCCACCAATGTTGTCGGGAACGAAAATGTTGACGACAGCAACTATAACGAACAAAACAACCAACGGCACAAAACGCGGCAAGCGTGACTTCGCCGAAAGATTATCAGTCGCAAGTATCGATATGTTGAAAAGTCTTGCGGCAAGTGCGGCGAAAATTCCCGCAATCAAAGATATCCACAAGAAATTGCCGGGTACAGCCGAAAGTGTTGCCGCTTCAAAATAAATTTCTTTCATTCCAAGCGCATCGCCAAGTCCGTTACGCAAGGAAATTGCAAACATAACCGAAGTGCACACCGATGCAAGCATCAAAGGATTGAACTTTCTTTGCACTTCCTCAATGACGAACAGTATTCCCGTGAAGGGAGCAATGAACGCTCCCGCCACACCTGCGGCAACACCGCTGTTTGCGACATAGCGCTTAGAAGAGAGAATTCTACCCCGTCCGCACTCCTCTATTCCCGCACCGAGACCACCGCCGAACTGAACGGACGGCCCTTCCGCTCCGACGGGAATGCCCGCAATAAATGAGACACAGCTTCCCGCAACGGTGGCAAAGCACATCGTCCACCACTTCATCTCTTTTTTGCCGCACATCATTGCTTCCGTACGCGGAATGCCACTGCCGCGCGCTTCCGGAATTTTCTTTGTGAACCATGTCATAAACACGGCAATCAAAATCATGCACACAAAATACAGTGCAATGAACTTCTTATGCTCCTGCAATTCTTCACCGACTATCACGGCAAAATCGGCAGACAATTCGAGCAGCAAATTGAAAAGAGTAATCAGCACTCCCACGACAACGCCAACGGCGGCACTGCGTGTAAGCACGGGAAGCACCTTAAACAGAAAATAGTCTTTCGGCGAAGATGCAATCACAGCATCGTCGAAATCGCCGGATTCAATGTACGTTATCTTCATCGCCACCTCGCGAGCCGAAACGCTTTGCATGCGTTCGGGCAGCAACAGCCGCGACCGCCCCTAAACCCTGACAAAAGAACAGGCAGTGCAGTTATTCATAATAAATATGTTACATTATACAATAAAACAAAAAAAATGTACAGCAACAAAAATTCAGCTTAATTCCGATGACGAACAATATCCGCAAGAATAAAGCAACGCCTACAAAAAGCAGATTTTCAAAACAAATCGCGTCTACGAAATTTACACAGTACAAAGCCACAAAAGCTAATCATTTTTTTCAAATTTTCTCAAAAATTGCCAACAGGGTATCTTTCAAAACTCTCAAAAGCCTGTCAACACCTGAAAAATGCCCGATTTTACTTAAACTACGCCATAATCTTCAATAAATACTATGTTTTTCCAATGTTAATTGTCATTTCATTACTGTTATTCGAAAGAAGAAATTTTGCACTGCTTGTCGCCCCGACAATTCTAAAAATGACTCTTTTGAAGAAAAGTATTATAAAAACAATGGTTTTCAAAAGTAGTTTTTCAAGCCAAATATAATACTTTCAGGCATTTTAGATGTTTTCAGGCATTTTCTTTCTCCGTGCAGAAAGCACGTCCAATTCTGTCATTTTCTTCACTTCCGACAGCAAAACAGCTTTGTTCGCAGATTTTAAATTGTTCCTACGCCTTATAAATTGCTCCGCACCAAAACAGCGCCCTAATGGCTAATTTTCTTGTTTTTTATTTGATTTTCTCTTTTCTTCCGCAATTCCTTAGCCGATTTTATCGTCTTTGTCTACAAATATGGTATGTTCTAACACTTCATTGTCAATTCGGATACTTCCGACACAAATCCATGCTTTACAAATAACTTTTCAAGGCACATGAACCATAATCAACGCAATGGCCGAAGTTGGCTTAATTAACAAAAGAAAAATATATTGTCTAAACAAAATTAAACATATCGGCAATAATTCGCGATGCACGCACAAGCCAATCATATAAATGTATGTTCCAACAAAAAGCCATTATAGCGATTTAGTTGCATGTTACAAAGCAAAACAGATCGATAGCAGCATGTCATGCCGTCACATACTTATTGAATTAATACATAGAAACAAAGACGTGTAAACGCTTTAGGCATTTTTTATTGCAAGCCGATAATTGCATGAATGTTACTTGAGCTAAGCACAAAAGTTCGAAGCTATTAATTCATACACAACTAACACCGCATACGACTCTACCCTGCTTAACTTTGCAAGTTGCCCTACATCAAACCGCTATAGTTTTTTCATAGACATTTCCGCAGAAAACTTTAAGATGCGTCTGCTGTTGTTGGCAATAATCTGATATGAGCAACTTACCTGCTCAAGCAACAATGTTAAATAATCGCAATATATGAAAAACGGCCTTTCGTCTTGAAAGGCCGTTTTTATTGATTTTGAATAATTTTGTGTTACGCGACCAAGCGCTTGCAATCACACATGCTATCGCTTTTTCTGACCTCACATCAGACATTCGGCAGACAGCTTTCGCCTGCGGCAAGCGACTCATCTGTAGGAGGTGCGTCTTTCAACGTACCGTTGAGGAAACGTTCGTAAGAAATCAGATCGAAATACCCTGTTCCCGTAAGACCGAAGAGTATAACTTTCTTTTCTCCGCTCTCTTTGCACTTTAATGCTTCGTCTACCGCCACTTTAATTGCGTGCGCGGATTCGGGTGCCGGCAGAATACCCTCGACTCTTGCAAATTTGACCGCCGCATCGAAAATGTCGACCTGACTTACAGCACGGGCCTCATCGATATATCCGTCGTGATAGAGTTGGCTGAGAATAGGACTCATGCCGTGATAACGCAATCCGCCCGCGTGAGATGCGGCAGGAATAAATCCGCTACCCAATGTGTACATCTTCGCAAGAGGCGTGACTTTTCCGGTATCGCAATAGTCGTATGCAAATTTACCGCGCGTAAGAGAGGGACAACTCATAGGCTCGACCGCGATAAACTTCGTTTTTGCCTGCCCTTTTAATTTATCACGCATGAAAGGCGACATAAGTCCACCGAGGTTGCTTCCGCCGCCCGCGCAACCGATTACGATATCGGGATAGACGTCATACTTTTCAAGGGCTATTTTGCTTTCAAGTCCGATTATCGACTGGTGCAGCATAACCTGATTCAGAACACTGCCGAGAACATAACGCGTTCCTTCGGTTTTGGTCGCGACTTCCACAGCTTCGGAAATGGCCGTACCGAGACTTCCGCTTGTATTGTTGGGATTTTCCGCAAGCATTCTGCGTCCTACTTCCGTAGTATCAGAGGGCGATGCAATGACTTTTGCGCCGTATGTCTGCATGACGGTGCGGCGCTGCGGTTTCTGTTCGTAAGAACACCTGACCATATAAACCGTAAGATCAAGTCCGAAGTATCCACACGCCATACTGAGAGCAGTACCCCATTGTCCGGCGCCTGTTTCGGTGGTGACGCCTTTCAACCCCTGTTTCTTCGCATAATAAGCCTGTGCAATAGCGCTGTTCAGTTTGTGGCTTCCGCTTGTGTTGTTGCCTTCGAACTTATAATAAATCTCTGCAGGTGTATCAAGCGCTTTTTCAAGGCAATACGCACGCACCAGCGGAGACGGACGATACATCTTATAGAAATTGCGCACTTCCTCGGGAATTTCTATATAAGCGTCTCTATCGTTCAGTTCCTGCTTTGCAAGTTCGGTACAAAAGACGGGTTCCAGATCAGAAAGCGTGACAGGCTGCAATGTTGCAGGATTAAGGAGAGGTCTGTGGTCGGTACGCATATCGGCGCGCACGTTGTACCATTCCTTAGGCATCTCGTTTTCTGACAAATAAATCTTATAAGGTATCTCTTTTTTGTTGCTCATAGGAATTACCTCCCATAATTTATTCCCACTGTTTCGATTACGAAACATCAGGTTGCTGTTTGCGAGACAGTTATACTGTCAATTTTGAATAATTTATACACGTATCGTGTTTTATGCTATTTTCTTTTTATCAAAATAAACACACTTCGTGTATTTTATACTGTTCATACAATGCACAGCTACTGAGTTTCTGTCTGTAATTTAGCACATGATTGCAGCTATCGGGAAAGGAACTGTTGCAGTGTCGATTTTGCGCGCATATATCGCATTGCTCGCTTGAAACACGATACGTGTTTTAATCAAGATTTTCCTAGGTTCGCTGTTTCTTGCGTCTTAAAGGTGCTATGCAGGTTGCTTGATTTTCGCGATTATGTTTTCAACCGAAAAACAAAAATCCCGACAGCATAACTGCTGCCGGGACAAAATCTTTCGATTCTGCGGTGCCACCCTGCATTGATACGACATCGCTGTCGCACCCTCTCTTCGACTGCCAACACAGTCAGGCTTCTTACGCGAGCATTACGTCCTCGGCTACTTGTTTCCTTTCGCCTCGGCCCTCGGGGGCCCATATTATCGGGTTCGGTTCCTGCCGACATCACACCGTCGTCGACTCTCTCTTAGTCCGTTTCCCGTTTTCTTCCCTTCAACGGTTTATTGATTTGATATAATCTTATCACCGCAATGTCTCACTGTCAACGGAATTTCTCGCATTTTTGCGCTTTTATTCGGCGACTGTTCTCATATGCACGTCTTTACATCTGAACCGTCCTCGTTTGCGTCAATCGACATATGAGTATAAGCTATATTGTTTTCTATACTGCTTTTTGATTGCCATACTGTTTTGTGAATTTTGCTTTTTTCAATTTCGCGCTCAAAGACAAAACGTGTTTTAGCAAAGGTGAATTGACAAACTTCATTTCCTACATTGAATTGGCTTGATACTTTTTCATTTTTTCTATTGACTTCTTTGCTGTATTTATTTGTCACATAAATTTATTATTGCTTATTATCAATAATTATGTCCGCATTTCCTAAATTGTTATCTGCCACAACTCACGCCATCACATAGTCACGAATATCAATATGCAAGCGGACATGAAAACTGATTAAAATTCAATTAAAAGTTTTTCCGAAAAGTGGCATAAAACGCTTTACAAGTTTAGCGAACTAAAGTATAATGACACCATCAACCGAATTAAAGGGTGGTTTATTTTCACCCGTAAAGGAGATTATATGAAAAAATCCATCATCGCTATCGTGGCCGTTCTGATGCTTGTCAGCGTGCTTGCTATCGGCCTTACCGCCTGCAACAACGACGAAAAGAACACAAACTCTCTTCTTTTCGGAAAAGAGCTCTTGCCTCTCACTGCACAAATTGACACTTTGACACAACTCAACAACGGGAGTGCGGATATTGCCGTTATGGACTCCATTATGGCAGGTTATTACACCTCGCGCGGTGATTTTGCCGGAAAAATGAGCATCCTCCCCGAACTTATGCTCAGCGAAGAAGACTATGGCATTGGCGCGAAATCTACAAGCAAAGCATTGATGAGTAAAGTCAACGAAGCGATGATTGCTCTTTACAACAATGGCAAAATGCAAACTATCGCCGCAAAATACGGTCTTGAAAACGAAATTAAAATCAATGCCGAAACCACCGATCCTTACGCCGGCGCAACCGACGATTCCTGGAATCAACTGGTTGCAGCGAAAAAAGTCGTAATCGGCTACACCGAATTCGCACCCATTGCATATAAAGAAAACGACCAGCTTGTCGGTTATGACGTTGAACTTGCAAAAGCGGTTTTCGATTATCTCAACGAAACATACGGAACACAGATCGAAATCGAAATGACCATAATCGAATGGAGCAAGAAGGTCACGTTTATCAACAACGGCAGCATTGACCTTATTTGGAACGGCATGACAATCGACCCCGTTTTGTCCCAAGAACTCTGCATCAGCGTTCCTTATCTTGCAAACAAGCAGTCCTGCGTTGTTTTGACCAGCGACCTTGACAAATATGACACCATAGCAAAATTCATGAAGAATTCCAAAAACACTATCGTGGCAGTCGAAAACGGTTCCGCAGCTTACAAACTGCTGACTATGGAAATCTAATTTAGACTAATGTTTGTTGATATCACAAAAGAACTGTTCGTCGGTTTCGGACTGACAGTAATGCTGTTTGCCGTCACGCTTGTGGCGGCAATTCCGCTTGGTTTGATAGTTTCTGCGTGCTCAATGACACGTTTCAAACCGCTGCGTTGGTTGACAAAAATATTTGTTTGGGTCATAAGAGGCACACCGCTGATTTTGCAGATTATCGTAATAAGCTTTATTCCAAGCACGGTATTCGGCATTATGAACAAACAAATTGCAGCCTTTTTCGGCACAACAATGGCAAACGTCAACTTCATTTTCGTTTGCATAGCTTTCATAATCAACTACGCCGCATATTTTTCTGAAATATTCCGCGGCGGCATCGAAAGCATACCGAAAGGTCAACGCGAAGCGGCACAAGTTCTCGGAATGACAAAAGGTCAAACGTTCATGCGCGTTATTCTTCCGCAGGTCATAAAACGCATTATGGCTCCTATGTCGAACGAAATCATTACGCTTGTCAAAGACACATCGCTTGCACGTGCAATAGGCGTTGTGGAGATAATCATGGCAGCAGAAATAGCAGTCAACCGCTACGTCGTCATATGGCCATTGTTCTATGCGGGCGCTTTCTACCTCATATTCAACGGCGTACTGACTTTGCTTTTCGCATTCCTGGAAAAGAAACTGGACTATTACAAGGTGTGATATGGCGATACTCGAAGTTAGAAATCTGAAAAAAAGTTTCGGAGAACACGAAGTGCTGAAAGGCATTGACTTCGAACTGCAAAAAGGCGAAGTACTTGCCATAATAGGTTCGTCGGGAAGCGGCAAAACAACGCTCCTCAGATGCCTCAATTTTCTCGAAACCGCAGACAGCGGACAAATCGTGGTAAACGGAGAAATCCTGTTTGACGGAAGTGCCGCGAAGAAGGAAACCGCCGAAGAAATCCGCACCAAAAGGCTGCACTTCGGACTGGTGTTTCAGCAGTTCAACCTGTTCCCGCATTACAACGCGATAACCAACATCAAACTTGCGTCCGTACTGCTTGCGAAAGAAAAACTCCGCGCCGAATACAAACGCATTTCCCGTGAAGCAAAAAGCGCAGAAGCAAAAGCAGAAAACGCTAAACTCAAAGCGGAATATACCGCTGCGGTTCAGGAGCTTGCAGACGAAGAACTGACCAAAGAAGAACTTAAAGCACGGAAATCGGAGCTTAAAGCCGATTATCGCGCAAAATACTCCGCAATGAACAAGGAAAAAGTCAAGGCGGAGAAAGAAGAGGCGAAAGAACGTTTGCTAGGCGGAATAGACGCAAAAGCACAATCGCTGCTCGAACGCGTCGGACTCGGCGACCGCGCGACGGCGTATCCCTGCGAACTGAGCGGCGGACAGCAACAACGCATAGCCATCGCACGTGCGCTTGCGTTGTCACCTGACATTCTGTGCTTTGACGAACCAACGTCCGCACTCGACCCCGAACTTACGGGAGAAGTTCTCAAAGTCATAAAAGGTCTGAAATCGGGCGACAGTACCATGATTGTCGTCACGCACGAAATGGAGTTTGCGCGCAACGTCGCTGACAAAATCATTTTTATGGCGGACGGAGTTATCGAAGAAATGGGAACGCCGTATCAGATTTTCGAAGCACCGCAGAGCGAAAAGACAAGAGCCTTCCTGCAAAAATCTCTCGAAGACGTACTCAAAGAAGACTGAAATACCTGCGACACTACAAAATAACGCGGAACTGTCCGCGTTATTTTATTTTGCCAACATCACACACCCGAACGTGCGGCATCCAAAAAATTATCAAATTGTGCGGCAAAATATGTTGCGATTTGTTGTGTTGAAAAACAAAATATTGTATAATTATCACAATTAAATATTAAATATCTGCGAATTATTCGCGCCCATTACAAAAGGAGTTTCTATGGACAAGAACTTTATCGCGAACCAAATTGCCGACATTCAGGCAAAGGTGGGCAACAAAAAAGTGTTGTTGGGTCTTTCCGGCGGCGTTGACAGTTCCGTCTGCGCAGCACTCATTCACAAAGCCATCGGCAACAACCTTATCTGCGTTTTCGTCAATCACGGTCTTCTCCGCAAAGGCGAATTCGAACAAGTTCAGGAAGTTTTTGCGGGACAGTTCGGTATGAACCTCGTCGCAGTCGACGCGGCAGACCGTTTCCTCGACAAACTGGTCGGCGTAACCAACCCCGAACAAAAACGTAAAATCATCGGCGAAGAGTTCATTCGCGTGTTCGAAGAAGAAGCCGCCAAACTCGGAAAAATCGAATTTCTTGCCCAGGGAACAATCCTTCCCGACATCATCGAAAGCGGTACCGACGGCAAAAACAAGCTGGTCAAATCCCACCACAACGTCGGCGGACTGCCTGCCGATATCGGTTTTGAAGGCATCATCGAACCCGTCCGCGACCTTTACAAATTCGAAGTTCGCGAAGTCGGAAGAGAACTCGGACTGCCCGACTTCATCGTCGACCGTCAGCCTTTCCCCGGTCCCGGTCTCGGCGTAAGAGTCATCGGTGAAATCACCCGCGAAAAACTCAGCATTCTCCGCGATGCAGACGCGATTTTCCGCGAAGAAATCGAAAAAGCAGGTCTTGGCGACAAAGTGTGGCAATACTTTGCAATCATCAACGACAGTATGTCCACGGGCGTTGATGCAGAAGGCGGCAGAACGTACGAACACATGATAGCGCTCCGCGCAATCAACACTCACGATGCAGTCACGGCAGACTGGGTTGAACTTCCTTACGAAGTACTCCGTGCGGCGTCTTCCAGAATTGTCAAAGAGGTCAAAGGTGTCAACCGTGTCGTATACGACATCACCACCAAACCTCCTGCCACAATCGAATGGGAATAATCCCGCACAACATGCGACAAAAAAATCACCGAGCAATCGGTGATTTTTTTTATAAAAAGTAAATTCCGCATTTGTATTTTGCTTTTCGACAATTTTACCATGCATTTTCGACGGTTTCAACAAGCGATTTTGAGAATTTAACTCTGCTAAACAGTATACTCTGATTTAGCTGTCGCTTTATCGCCTTGTAACGGTTGCCGTCGAAAGGCATCGTGCGGAGTGCGAGATGCGGTTGTCAGTCGAGTTCGAACGCACCCGTGTAGAGCTGATAGTATTTGCCTTTCTGCGCAAGCAATTCCTCGTGATTGCCGCGTTCGATTATTTCGCCGTGTTCGAGCACCAGAATGACGTCGGCGTTTCGTACCGTGGAAAGGCGGTGCGCTATGACAAAGACCGTTCTGCCGCGCATAAGCCCGTCCATACCCTTTTCGATAATCTTTTCGGTGCGGGTGTCGATTGACGATGTGGCTTCGTCCAGAATGAGCACGGGCGGATTTGCCACCGCTGCACGTGCTATCGACAACAACTGGCGTTGTCCCTGCGAAAGATTGGCTCCGTCGCCCGAAAGCATTGTGTCGTAGCCTTGCGGCAGATGTCTGATGAAATAGTCTGCGTTTGCAAGTTTTGCCGCGGCTTCTACTTCTTCGTCGGTTGCGTCAAGTTTGCCGAAACGGATATTGTCGCGTACGGTACCCGTGAAAAGATGCGTATCCTGCAAGACCATTCCGAGAGAACGGCGCAGGTCGTCTTTCTTGATTTTCTGAATATTGATTTTGTCGTAACGTATTTTGCCGTCTTCGACGTCGTAGAAACGGTTGATAAGGTTGGTTATCGTGGTTTTGCCTGCGCCCGTCGAACCCACAAGCGCGATTTTCTGACCCGGATTTGCCACAAGGTTGATGTTTTTCAACACCGTCTTTTCGGGCACGTAACCGAAAGTCACGTTTTCGAACTCGACTTCGCCCGTCCATTTGACGTACGTGGTCGTTCCTTCCGCTTTGTGATAATGTTTCCACGCCCACTGTCCCGTGTATTTGTCGGACTCGACGATGTTGCCGTTTTCGTCCTCCGTGGCATTGACGAGAGTGACGTAACCGTCGTCCGTTTCGGGTTCGCTGTCGATAAGCGCAAAAATTCTTTCAGCACCCGCAAGCGCCATAAGAATGCTGTTTATTTGCTGGGACATCTGCCCTATCGGCATGCTGAATTGACGAGAATACTGCAAGAATACAATCAATGTACCGAAAGTCATGCCGCCGAACCCCGATACCGCGAACAGCGTGCCGACTATTGCCGTGATTGCGTAGTTGACGTAACCCAGGTTGCCGAGAATGGGCATAAGAACGTTTGCGTAGGTGTTTGCCTTGCGCGAGGCAAAACGCAGGTTGTGGTTGATTTCGTCAAAAGACTCTTTTTCCGCATCTTCGTGGCAGAATACTTTCACGACTCGCATACCTTCGATATGCTCTTCCACGTAGCCGTCGAGTACGCCGATTGCGCGTTGCTGTTTGACGAAGTGTTTGCCCGACTTGCCGCCGATATACTTCACTATGACGAACATTATGATGAGCATTACGATGATGAACAGCGTAAGCAAGGGGCTTATTACCATCATCGCGATGAAGATGCCGAGAACCATGAGTCCGTTGGAAATGAGGTACGGAATGCCGTTTGCAAGGAGTTCGCGCAAAGTATCCGCGTCGTTGGTGAAACAGCTCATTATGTCGCCGTTGGCGTGAGTGTCGAAGAAGCGTATGGGCAGGCGTTCCATCTTGGTGAACATTTCGTCGCGTACGTTTTTCTGAATTTGCGTCGTCATATTGACGATAATCCAGTTGTAGCCGTACTGCATGAGCACGCCGACCGCGTATATCATTGCCATTACGCCCGCCATCAGCGAGAAGTCCGCCATCGTAACCGCGGTCGAACCTTGGGCAAGCGGCATAATGTATTTGTCCACGATTATGCCCAGCATAAACGTTCCCGAAACGGTGGCACCGACGTTGCAGACAAGGCATATCGCTGCGAATATAAGCTGAACCTTGAAGGGCTTGAAGTAGGAAAGTATACGTTTGAACGTCACCGCAGGGTTCTGCGCCTGAAACTTTTTGCCGTTGCCGTAACGCGCCGCCGCTTTGTTTTTGCCTTTTGTAAGGGTATGTCCGGATTTCTTAGTCATTTTCCGCCCCCTTTTGCTGGGAATAGAACACGTCTTTGTAGATCTGATTGTTCGCCAGCAGTTCTTCGTGAGTGCCGACGGCGTTGATTTTGCCGTCTTCCATAACGATTATTCTGTCCGCGTCCTGAACGGAACTGATACGTTGTGCGATGATAATGACCGTTATGCCTTTGAACTCCTCTTTAAGTCCCTGTCTGATTGCCGCGTCGGTTGCGGTGTCGACAGCCGAAGTAGAGTCGTCAAGTATCATTATGCGGGGATTTTTGAGCAGTGCTCTCGCAATGCACAAGCGCTGTTTTTGTCCGCCCGAAACGTTTACGCCGCCCTGACCGAGGTCGGTTTCGTATCCGTCGGGGAAACTCATGACAAAATCGTGCGCCTGCGCCGCTTTTGCCGCGTGTATAACCTGCTCGTCGGTTGCGTCGGGATTGCCCCATTTGAGGTTTTCTTTGATGCTGCCCGAGAAAAGCACGTTTTTCTGCAACACCATGCCGACTGCGTTTCTCAAATCTTCCAGTCTGTAATCGCGAACGTCTACGCCGCCTACTTTGACGCTTCCGTCGAGGACGTCATACAGACGCGGTATGAGCTGTACCAGCGTGGTCTTTGCCGAACCCGTTCCGCCTATTATGCCGATTGTTTCGCCCGATTTGATGTGCAGGTTGACGTTTTCGAGGTTGAGGACTTCGGGGTTCTTGCTGTAAGAGAAATCGACGTTGTCGAAGTCTATGCTTCCGTCCGCGACTTCGTTTGTCACGGGGTCGGGATTGTCTTCGATATCGAGTTTCTCGTTGAAAACTTCCGCGATACGTCCCGCCGACGCTCTCGACAGAACGAGCATGACAAACACCATTGCCACCATTCCGAGCGACATGAGTATCTGCATGATATAGTTTATGAACGCGGTGAACTGACCGGGCGACATAATGCCGCTGATTATACGGTTGCCGCCGAACCAAACGACGGAAACGATACAACCGAACGCAACCGCCTGCATGAGCGGCATTGCGATGACCAGCATTTTTTCGGCGGAGAACTGAAGTTTCTGAACCGTTGCACTGACCTTTCTGAATTTTTCGGTTTCGTATTCTTCACGCACGAAAGTTTTGACCGTACGGATACCCGTGAGGTTTTCCTGCGTGCTTTCGTTCATATCGTCGTATTTATGAAGCATTTTCGTAAAGCGCGGGAAAACCACGACTATACCGACTACCAATCCGACAATTATAATGGGAAGCGCGACCGCGAAAACAACCGCGAGGTCGGGGCTTATGGAAATCGCCATGGAAAGCGCCATAATAAGCATTACGGGAGCGCGGACGAGAACGCGGATTATCATCATATAGGACATCTGAATATTGCTGATGTCCGTCGTAAGACGCGTAACAAGGCTTGCGGTGTTGAAGTGGTCGAGGTTTGCGAAACTGAAATCCTGAACCTTGTAGTAAATGCGCTGTCTGACGTTCATGGAGAAGCCCGTCGCGGAATATGCCGCGTATCTGCCCGACAGAACGCCGAAAAGCAGGGATAACAGCGCCATTGCAATCATAAGTCCGCCGCAGGCAAGAATGAAGTCCGTTCTTCCGTCCAGCGAGAAAACGGGCGCGTTAAAACTGCCGAGTTGCAAGGAAAAGACAAACGGACCCGTTTCCTGTTCCAACCCCACGTCGATAATCTGCACCATAATCAGAGGAATGAACACTTCCAGAATGACTTCGAATATGACGAAAACCGAAGTCAGAACGGAAGGGAACGCATATTCCCCTATACAACCCGCGAGGGAACGCAAAGCTCCGGGCTGCTTGGCGGTTTTTTGTTGACGACCCATAAAAATTCTCTCCGTTCACGCAATACGGAAGCACAAAGCGCCGAAGCGTTGCGTGCAGGCGCGTGTAAATTTATAATCAACAGTTAATATTTGTATTGCAACGTATATGCATTATATGTTGACACAAGTTATATGTCAACCCAAATACGGACGTCAAATTATAATACTTATATATTTTGAGTAACGGCTTTTAAGGCAAATTCTATACACGAAGTATTAAATAATGTTAAAAACACAAAGCCGCGCACGGTTGTGCGCGGCTTTTTCGGATTATCGGTTGTTTCGACAATCAGATTTCCGCAAATGTTAAACTCTGATGTAAATTTTCTTTTTGTCGAGGATTGTCTGTACAACGGTGTAGACTGCAAGCACAACAAGCACGATGGAAACCGCCGCACCCGCGGACATAGCCGCCGCCTCGTCGCCCTTGAACATTCCGACAATCATGCATACGAGAATTGTCGTGATGTAAGTGACGATTGCGTTTGCGCCCCAAACTTTGAGGAAATCAAACTTGGGTTGCCATTTGTTGATGAGGTTGAACGCGCCCCAGATAACCGCGGCAACACCTGCGCTGAACCAGCAGTAAGTGGGCGTATATCCTCTCTTTGCAACGTGAAGTCCGAGCGAAACCGCGCAGAACACGGCGACGAGAAGAACCAATGACGTGAGCACCCAGTAGGATTTGTCGTCTTTGAGGTCGGAGAACACTGTGCCGAGAAGCACAATCTGCGCTCCGCCGAAGCCGCCTATGAAACCGCCTTCGACAATGCTAGAACCCTGCGGATAAAGTCCGTTTTCGTAAAGCACCGCCATTACGAAGAACAGAACGGCCGCCGCCGCAAGTCTGCCCCACTTGTTGAATTTGAGGAAAGGAAGCGCAAGCAGTCCCGAAAGTCCTATGTGAGGAAGAACGTCCCACACCCAGTCGCCGTAACGGGGCGCTTCGGGAGGCGTGAATTTTTCGGCGGTTGCAACGAGAATGAAGTAAACGCCGAGCACACCCGCCACCACAAGGCTGAACCTGAACACGTTTTCGACGGGTTTCTTGATTTTGTCGCTCTTGAAGAAACGCGAAACGATGAGCAGAACAAGCAGGCAGCATTGGAGCACGAACCATGCCGCGAAAATCTGAACGGCTTTGTGAGGTATGGCGTCGAAGTTCGCCCAGTCGCCGCTTATGACTCCGCTCCAACCGGATTCAAGTCCGGCAATTACCATGCCCATGCCGATTATGCCCGCAAATCTTGCGGCAAGCTGGACAAACGCTCTGGTCGTTCCGTATCTTTTTTCGCGCGACCTGAAACTGTGAACCATGGACAATCCGATGACGAATATGAACATGGGCGCGAAGAGGTCGGCAAATGACATTCCGGGCAACAGCATGAATATACCTTCGGTGTCCATGCCGTCTCTGAAATGCGTGATTATGGGAGCGAAAGCCTCGAACGCTCCGCTGAACAGTCCCAGAAAATAAGAACACACCATTGCGAACATACAAAGTCCGCGGAACCTGTCAATCGACAGAATTCTTTCTTTTTTCACGCTGTCTACGGTGAGCATTTCGTGTTCGGGCACCAATGCTACCGCGTTCTGCGTGAGGTCGGTATCGTAAACCTTTTCCATATAATCTCCTTTGGTTGTGATTGGCGTCGGCGAAAGGCATCAGACGCTGATTGCCTTTCTCTTGGACAGCCAGTAGGTGAAGGCGGTAAGCAACGCGGTCATAAGCACGCCCTGAATTATGGCGAGCCAAAGCGGTGCGTCCGTCGTAGCTGCGGCGGGAAGTACCATCGTGTAAATCCCGACGAAGAAGAATTCGACGAGGAAGAGGATAATCGGGTTTTTACCCCACCACGCAAGGAAATCGAATCGGGCGGGACGGAATCTGTCCACCACGTCGAAGAGAGCGAACACGGCTCCGCTCAACCCCGTGCCGACGAGAATAAACGTAGGACTGCAAGTGCCCATCGTAATGGGTCCGAGCCACTGAACGAGGTATATTCCCAGCACAAGGAAGAAAAGGGACAACGCGTACGACATAGGTTTGCTTCTTTCGAAATATACGTCGGCAATCGCCATATCGAAGAGAAGCATTGCGCCCCAGCCGAGAGTTCCCATAATGCCGCCGTGAGGCATTACTTCGAGATAGATTGCGTTGTCGCCCGTCTGATGATAAACGGAAAATCCGATTGTGAGAATGAGCGCGACCAGAGCTTTGAGCCACGCTTTTGAACGGACAAAAGGAAGAGCGATGAGTATCGCAACGCCTATGCCCTGCAAGGTCAGCCAGTAGTTGTAAACAGCCTGACCGCCAGCCGCGATGTAGGCGTAGTCGATTGCGCTGACGACAAGGTCGACAATACCCATGCACGAGAGCGAAATGTACAGTACCTGCGAGGAAATTTTCCTGAACAGCTTGTTTTTGGTACAGCCCGAAACCACGACGAGAATAATGCCGACAATGGCAATCGAACCGAACACAAGACAAGTTATGTCGACTTCGTTGAGCGGTCTGCCGCTTGCGGCTTCCACAACGTTCAGCGAAATTTCCGTAAAAGCGCCTATACCGACGAGCGCAAGCGCTCTTTCCACATAATGGATTATCGCGCTTTTCAGACCGAATTTACCGAGCCAGTTGTAAAACGACAGCGCGTAGGTCAGCCCTATTGCGAAAATAAATGCAGGCGCGATGATGTCGGCGAGCGTCATTCCGGGCAGAATGACAATGCCCTGGTTTATGTCGTGCACCGCAAGTCGGGACAGAAATCCCAGACTCGGGAAATGCGACAAAAACTGGAATATTACCATTGAAAACACGCAAAAACCTCTGAAACGGTCGATACTTCTTATACGTTTCGGTTTTTCGGGGGTTATTGCGGCGGGGTCGGCGCCGAGATTTACGGCGTCGCTTGTCAATGCCTCGTTCATTTCAACCTCTGATTTATGCTTAACTTTTTGTAGTCGATTTTGCCGATATTGGTTCTCGGCATTTCGTTGATAATCTCTATGACCTTTGGAACGGAATATTTGATAAGATGCTTTTCGCAATGCTCGATAATCTGTTTCTTGACGGCATGCTTATCGGCGGCAGGGTCCGTAAGCGTTACGAACAGTTTGATGTACGCCTTTTCGTTGTAGTGATAACCCACCGCGCACGCCTCGTCGACAACCGGCAACTGTTTTACCACGTCCTCGATTTCGGACGGGAAAACGTTGACAGCGGAAATTTTGACTGAACGCTTCTTTCTGTCATAAACGAAAAGATACCCTTCGTCGTCCAATATGCCGAGGTCGCCCGTTTTCACGTACTTTTTGCCGTTTTTCTCGATAACTCCCGTATCGTCTCCGACGTAACCTTTCATTGCGCAATCGGACACGATTACGATTTCACCTACGGTGTTTTGTTTCAACACGTTGCCGTCGTCGTCCCAGATTTCGATTTCGGTATCGGGAATGGGTTTGCCGCAGCTTTTCTTTTTGTAGTTCTCGAAAGTGTTGACGGCGCAAACCGACGCCACTTCCGTAAGTCCGTAACCGCGCATGACGCGTGCCGTCGAACCGTACGCGTCGAGAACCGTATCAACGTACTCGACAAAGGGTTCGGACACAACGTCGCCGCCGCACCAAACGTCTTTGAGCTTGGCAAGGTGACGTCCGCGGAAGTTGTTGCATTCCATCATTTTTCTTATCATTATCGGAACGCACGCAAAGAAAGTGACGTTGTAGCGTCTTATATACTTGTTGATGACTTTCGGCCAGAACTTCGGCATCAGTATGACGCTGTAACCGTTGGTAAGGCAGGTGTGAATTGCAACGCCCAGCCCGTACGCATGGAAAATGGGCAGCGCAACCACGCCGAATTCTCCTTTGCGTTCCTTGCGGGTGTACATTTTTTCCAGCGATACGCTCAAACGGTTGAGCGCGTCGTTCTGCAATCTTACTATACGCGGTTCGCCCGTGGTGCCGCCGCTGTGCATTGTGCAAACGACGTCCTCGCCTTCACCTTCCACAAGGTCGTGGAAAACTTCCATGGGATTGTGCCACACGAGCTTGGAGTAAGACAACGTACCCTGCGCGGGCTTGTGTCTTGTCAACGCATATATCGAATATGCGAGTTTTCTGACCCGCACGTAGTTGGACACCGAACACTTGATGAGCACTTGTTGTCCGAGGTCTTTGAGTTCCCTGTGATCCTTCACGAGAATATCGTAAAACATCAGCCCTTTGGAGCCTAACCGTTGCATATTCTCTTTGAGCGAAGCAAGAGGGATTAGCGGGTGAACGATGTTCGCGACGACGCCGAGTTTGGAACACGCGTAAAAAGCCACTACCGCCTGCGGGCAGGTCGGGAGATAAATGGTAAGGACGTCGCCCTTTTCAAACCCTAAATTTTTAAGCGAATGAGCAAAACTCTCTATGTGCGACAGAAACAATGACATCGGAATGTCGTGATTGTCGAATATCACGTGACCGCTAGGGTCACAATTCCTTATCAGCATTTCGTAGCACGTCATACTCTTTTCCATAACGATTCTACTTTACCACAATTTGCGAAATTTTTACCATATATTCGGCTAATATTATTACAAATAATATTATAATCGTACATATGTCGAATAAAATGCAATTTTTTCTTTTCAAGTCTTGATTTTGCTGCAAACAAAGACAGAGTATTTACTCTTTTAATTAAAGAAGGCTTAAATCGTCACATCGGTGATTTTTGCGCAAAAAAACACCGCCTTGCAAGGCGGTGTCGTACGGTTTGTCATATTTTTGTTGCATGTCGCTTAGTTTTGCGTCTGCGTGCATTTACGGAAAGCGATGAGCCCTGTCACGCACGCGTCAAAGCGTCAAGTCGGCGTCAAAGCGTCGTGCTTTTGCCGAACAGCGACTCAACGTACTCCCGCGCAGAGTCGAACGAGTCGAAAAGCCGACTTTCTTCCGCGCTCGAAACGGTTACGGGATAATGACAAAAAGCAAGCTCGTCAAGTGCTTGCTTCAAGTCGTAAAATTCTTTGCTTCCGTTCAACGAAACGTATGTCATATCAGACGGGGAGCAAACGCCAGATTTGTTTCTTGGTAATCATTATGATGATGTCGACAATCCAGATGAGGAGTCCGAGACCGATAAGGCGAATGATGCCTGCGACGATTTTACCTTCCGAGAAACGGGTGATTGCGCCGAGGAGCCACGCCGTCACGGGGATAATCGCCAGAATAACGCTGACGATGTAAGGCAGACCGAAATAGTCTTTCTTTGCTTTCTTGGATTTAGCCATATTGAACCTCCCTAAGGCTTTTTTCGTATCAATTATATCATACCGACCGCCGTATGTAAATATACGACCTTACTTTTGAGTGCGGTGTACGCATAATTCGATTTGTATATTACGTTATCGCACACGCATATCTGTTGCGCGTAGGTGTTACCCATAGCTGTCAAGCATATCGGGTACGAATATCGCGTTACCCGCCAACCGCACTCACTTCAAATTATTTCACTTTGCGTTTTTACCTTATCCTTTACCCTATCCCCTGACAACGGGATTTCTCGCCGCTTTGACTTCGTCGGGACGACGGATTGCCGCATTATGGGGTGCGTCGTGCAAAGTTTCGGGCGCGCTGTATGCAGTCGCAACGATTTCGCCGAAAACTTCCGCCGCGCGGTCAAGAGTTTCCTTGCTTTCCGTTTCCGTAGGCTCGAACATAAGCGCTTCTTCCACAATGAGCGGGAAATACATTGTCGGCGGGTGAATGCCGCGGTCTATCATTGCTTTTGCGACGTCGATTGCGGACACGCCCGTTTCGTCTTTCAGTTTCTTCATGGACACCACGAACTCGTGCATACAGGGTCTCGACGTATCGACGGGATAAAAACGGCTTATCTTTTCACGCAGATAGTTAGCGTTGAGAACGGCGGTTTCCGACGCGGCACGCAATCCCACTCCGCCGAGCGTCACAATGTACGCAAGGGCTTTGACGTAAACGCCGAAGTTGCCGTAAAACGCGCTGACCTTGCCGACGGAGTTCTTTCCGTTGCCGTAGCGGAACCCTCTTTCCGTGCGTATCACGCGCGGATTGGGCAGGAAGGGAGCAAGCGCCGCCTTGCAACCGACGGGACCCGAACCGGGACCGCCGCCGCCGTGAGGCGTGGAGAAGGTCTTGTGCAGGTTGAGGTGAACGAGGTCGAACCCCATATCGCCGGGGCGGACAACACCCATAATTGCGTTGAGGTTTGCTCCGTCGTAATACATAAGACCGCCCGCGCCGTGTACGATTTCGGCAATTTCCAGAATGTTCTTTTCGAACAGTCCGAGAGTTGTCGGATTGGTGAGCATAAGCGCCGCGGTGTCGTCGCCGACCAGTCGTCTGAGGTCGTCGAGGTCAACGCCCTGTTCGCTGTCGGATTTGACGGATACGACTTCGAACCCCGCCATTGCCGCCGACGCGGGATTTGTTCCGTGCGCGCTGTCTGGCACCAGAATTTTGGTGCGCTTGAAATCGCCTCTGCTCTTGTGATATTTGCTTATCAGAAGCAACGCCGTATACTCTCCGTGCGCTCCCGCACAGGGTTGAAGCGTAACTGCGTCCATACCCGTAATTCCCGCAAGATAAGCGTTTAAAGTATCAATTACGGCAAGTGAACCCTGCGCTCTGTCGGCACGCGTCAACGGGTGCACGTTTGCAAATCCTTTCAGCGCGGCTATTTCTTCGTGCAGTTTGGGGTTGTATTTCATAGTGCACGAACCCAACGGATAGAACCCGTCGTCCACTCCGAAAGCACGTTTCGAAAGCGCGGTGTAATGGCGCACTACGTCCACTTCGGCAAGTTCGGGAAGGCGCAAATCTTCACGCAGATATTTGCCGTCGAACTCGTATTTTTCGACTTGCAGAGGCGCGATTGTCACGCCTTGTTTACCCTTTACGGATTTCTCAAAGACCGTTTGCATACACTTCCTCCACAACCTTGACGACCTTGTCCATATCGGCTTTTTTGTTCATTTCGGTACAGCACCACAGAATTCTGTGTTCGTCGAGAACAAGTCCGCCGAGAATGTTCTGTTTGTCGAGAGCACGGACGATTGCCGCCGCCTTGTGCGGAGTAATCGTGACGAACTCGTGGAAAAACTCTCCGCCGTAAAACCTCTTCGCACCGACTTTTTCAAGTTCTGCTGCAAGATAGTGCGCGTTTGACGCGCAGGTCACGGCAACGTTTTTCACGCCTTCTTTGCCCATAGCCGAGAGATAAACCGCGGCTGTAAGAGCGCAAAGCGCTTCGTTGGAACAGATGTTGGATGTCGCTTTTTCGCGGCGTATATGCTGTTCGCGCGCCTGCAAAGTGAGAACGTACGCACGTTCGCCCGCGGCGTCCGTGGTTTCGCCCACAATTCTTCCCGGCAGTTTACGCATATACTCTTTCTTTGCCGCCATATAACCGAGATACGGTCCGCCGAAACTCATAGGCATACCGAAAGGCTGTCCGTCGCCCACGGCTACGTCCGCGCCCAGTTCGGCGGGAGAACGGAACAGCGCAAGCGACAACGGATTGCACCCCATAACGACTTTGCAATTCGCGGCTTTTGCCGCCTTTATGAGTTCTTCCGCGTCTTCAAGCAGTCCGTAGTAGTTCGGCGACTCGAAGTACACCGTCGCGCCCGCAATCGGATTTTCGGGCAACACGGCTTTGCCGCCCTCTGCGGGGACGACCGTAAGTTCAATATTGCGTGCGGTGAGATACGTACGCAAAGTGTCGAGAGTGTCGGGGTTGACGTTGTCGAACGTCACGACCTTCTTCACTCTGTCTGCGCACATAATGCAACCTTCCGCCGCCGCAGTCGCGCCCGAATAGTGCGACGCGTTGCTGACGTCCATACCCGTGAGTTCGCATATCATCGTCTGATATTCGAATATCGCTTGCAAAATGCCCTGCGACATTTCCGCCTGATAAGGTGTGTACGACGTCACGAATTCTTCGCGCGAAGTTATGCTTTTGACAACGGACGGTATGTAGTGGTTATAACTGCCCGCCCCGAGAAAAACGCTGTCGTAAACTTTGTTGCGCGACGCAAATTCCGCAAATATATCGTAGACTTCCTGCTGACTTTTGCCGTCGGCAAGCACGACTTTGCGTTTGCGCAAAACTTCGGGCACGTCCTTGTAAAGTTCGGACGTCGAGTTCACCCCCACGACGGAAAGCATTTCCTCTTTCTGTTCGGGAGTTATGGAAAGATAATCGGACATAATCACTCCAACGAAGCCGCATACTCGGCTTCACTCATAAGATTGTCCGCAAGTGCGGTATATTCGACGGCGCAAATCCATTCGTCGGGGTTTTGGTTTACGGTTTCGGGAGCGTCGGCGAGAGTTTCGTTGACCTTGCGTACGACTCCGCAAACGGGAGAATTGACTTCCGCAACGGCTTTGACGGACTCTATTTCGCAAAAAGGTTCGCCCGCATTGACTTCCTGACCTTCTTCGGGCAAGGACACGTATACGACTTCACCGAGTTCGTCGGCAGCGAACTGACTGATTCCCACATAAGCGAATCCGTCTCTGATTTCTACCCATTCGTGCGTTTTGGTGTACTGTTTCATAAATTTCTCCTCTCGTTGGATTTTGTTTGCAGATGTGCTGCATATGTTTGTCGTTGCGCCTGTTTGGCACCCCGACCGCGTTATTTCGTTTTTTAGATTATATTTTTTACCAAACGATTTTGACTTCTAGACCTCTCAAAATTTACCGTCTGTAAAAAGGCAGATTAACGGTTTCGAGCGCGATTTTGCGTCCGCGTACGTCCGCTGTCAGTTCGCTGCCCACAAACGCCCGTTTTATTCTCAACATACATATGCCGTAACCGAGTGTCGGCGAATGAGTACCCGAAGTAGACACGCCGACGAGTTCGTCGCCGCAGTATATATCGCAATGTTCGCGCACAATGCCCCGTTCCTTTACTCTTGCGCCTACACGCGCATATTCGGGGACGTGAGCAAGGATTGCGTCTTTTCCGACAAAACTTTCTTTTGCCGTTTTGATTGCAAACCCGAGCCCAGTTTCGTTTACGGGAATATCTTCGCCGAGTTCGTGCCCGTAAAGAGGCATACCCGCTTCGAGTCGCAGAGTGTCACGCGCGCCGAGTCCGCAAGGAATGAGCCCGAAGGGTTTCCCCGCATTCATAAGCATATCGTAAAGCTGCGCGACGACAGCGTTCATGCAATAGATTTCAAATCCGTCCTCGCCCGTATACCCCGTACGCGAAACGCACGTGTCGATTCCTTTGATACTGACGTCGGGTATGAACGAATAATACTTTTTCGGGATATATTTTTCGTCGATAAGCGTACGCAAAATACTTTCGGCGGCAGGTCCCTGCAACGCTACCTGCGAAACGTCGTCCGACCAGTCGTAAAATTCCGCGCCTTTGAGATGTGCTCTTACCCACGCGGCGTCCTTCTCGACGTTTGCACCGTTGACAATCATCCAGAACTTGTCCGCTTTTTCACGGTAAATCAGAACGTCGTCGACCGCGCCCCCGCGTTCGTTGGGCAGAATGGAATAGCGTACCTGACCGTCGTACATTCCGCGGATATCGTTGGTCAGCAATTCGTTGAGCGCGCTTTCGGCGTTTGCTCCCCTGAACATAAACTCACCCATATGCGACACGTCGAATATACCCGCCGCGGTACGCACGGCTTTGTGTTCTTCGAGTATACCGCTGTACTGCACGGGGAGCGCATACCCCGCAAAATCGACAATCTTGCCGCCGAGCGCAACGTGCGTATCGTAAAGCGCGGTTTTCTTTGCCATACAGACCTCCCTGCCGCAAACTTCCACATTGTCGGGAAACCCGCGGGATTGTTTTGAATTGACTAGTTTTCTTGTCGTTTGTTTAGAACGTATTGCCTAGTTCACAATCGTTTCGCTGTCGCAAACACATCGGGTTTTTCGCCCGTCAACGTTTGTGGGTTGCAAGCCCGAACACGTCTTCGCACGCCTCTGCAACGCTTTCGTAGACTGTGGGGTGCGCGTGATTTGTTGCCGCTACCTGCTCCGCCGTAAGCCCGTTTTTTATCGCAAGCGCAAGTTCGCCGACTATTTCCGTAACGCCCTTTCCGAACAGCTCTGCACCCAAAACGCGGTCTTTATCGTCACAATATACTTTGATAAACCCTCTGTTCGAGCCATTTATAAGACTTTTGCCGTTCGCACCCAACAGGAATTTGCCGCTCTTCGCCGCGCCTTCTAGTTTACCGACAACCGCGATTTCGGGTTGCGTGTAAACAAGCGACGGCACGACGGACAAGTCGGGAGCTGTTCCCTTTCCCGTCATTGCGCATACTGCCTTCAACGCCCCCGCCGCCGCATAATGCGCAAGTTGTATGCCCTGCGCCACGTCGCCCGCGGCGTAAACGTCGGGGACTTCCGTCCTCATATTTTCGTCGACCGCGATTGCACGGTCGGTTTGCAAACCTATGTTTTCAAACCCGATATTTTCGACGTTCGGAAGTCTGCCCGCCGCGCAAATAACAGCGTCGCAACAGACTGTATTTTCGCCGTTTTTGTCCTCGAAGCGAACAAATCCGTCGCCGATTTCCGTAACGCGCGCCGACGTGCGGATTGTCGCGTTTTTCCTTTTCAGAACGGACGACAACTGAACGGAGATTTCCTTGCTCATCATGGGAAGAATGCGGTCGGCATATTCAATCACCGTCACCGCTTTGCCAAGGTCGGTAAAATAACTTGCGAATTCCGTACCGATTACGCCGCCGCCCACAATCACGATTTCGTTGCCGTCCACGGGACGGGCAAGGACTTCGTCCGACGTCAACGCTTTTTCCGCACCTTTGACGTTGAGAACCGCAGGGCGCGAACCCGTTGCAATCAGCATTTTGTCGCACTCGAAAACTTCTCCGTCGGCTTCTACGGAATGCGCGGAAATAATTTTGCCCGTGCCCTTTACAAGTGTGACTTTACCCGCTTTCAGCAGACTTTCTATACCGTCGCGCAAAGTCGCAACCGTCTTTTCTTTTCTTGCATAAACCGCCTGTTCGTCAAACTTTACGTCGCTTGCGACAACGCCCAGACTTTCCCATTCGTCACGGGAAAAATAAAGTTCGGAAGAATGCAGCAGACATTTTGTCGGAATGCAACCGCGGTTAAGACACGTTCCGCCCACGTTGTCCTTTTCGACAAGCACAACGCTCATTCCGCATTTTGCCGCGCGTATTGCCGCAGTATATCCCGCAGGACCGCCGCCTAGTATAACAAGGTCAGTTTTCATACCACTCCTTTGCCGCTTCGCTGGCTATTGCACAAGCTGCCGACGTTGTTTCGGAACAGTCTTCAACGCCGTTTTCGGTCTTGTCGGCTTCAACGTGAATGCCGTTTTCTTCCGTCCCCGACCGAACAATCCTGCCTTCCGCCGCCGCTTTGAGATTTACGCCGCAAAGCGTTTCTTCGACCGCGCAAACCTTTTCGCTCTCCAAAGCGTCGGTGTAAATGCGGGCGGATTTGATTTCGTCGTTTTCTATCCGCAACGCAACGACTGCGGGTCTTCCGAAGAGTTCCGTTTTCATTCTGAAATCGAAATCTTCTTTTTTTCCGTACCGCCACTCGTCCGCGCCGAAAAATCCCGTCCAGTTGAGCACAATGTCCGCGCCGAACATAAAAGGCGCGAGCCTGCAAAACTCGGCTTCGGCATATTCTTCCGCAAAGGCTTTTTCGAGTGCCGCAACCATACTTTCGCGGTTTATCTCCGAATTGTACGTATCGAGCGCGCACACCCTCGAACTCACGCTTTTTACCGCTTTGCCCGTGAATTTGTCCTGGTCGGGAGTGAGATATTTCGCAACGCGTTCTTTCGAAGTCCCGAGAAGCAAAGTGCCGTGGTGCAGTTTGCAGTCGCCTTTTGTGTAATAGGCGTTGCCGCTGAACTTCGCACCGATTACGGTAAGGTCGTTTCTGCCGTTGCGTTCGACACAAATGCCGAAACTTTCAACCGCGCGTTGCACCACGTTGAAATTGCGTTCTTTATCGAAATCGGAAGATTTTGAAATAAAAGTAAAATTCAGGTTGTCATTGTCGTGAAAAACCGCGCCGCCGCCCGACAACCTTCGGGCAAGTAGTCCGCCGTCGCTTTCGAGAAGTTCGACTTTGCACTCCGCGTACGCATTCTGATTGCGACCTATTACGACCGCAAAATCGTTCGTCCAGACGTACAGTACGGTTTCGCCTGCGGAAACGCGCTCCAAAAGAGAGGCTTCCACCCCCTGATTGACGAACACGTTCGTGCTCGGATTGTCGACGAACACCGCTTTCGAAACCGCCATACAGACAGTATATAACTTTTATAATTTATAATCAAGAACGAAAACGTCAATTATGTTTCCCGTTTCCGTTTATGTTGAAATTCCTCTCGTTCAGACGCAAGTCCGAACGATATTGCTTTCCATTGCTCATTTCAAACGTGAGAGTTCGCGTTTAACCCAGCCGACTACCGACCGATTATTCCTCGTTGATACCGAGAGCAACGCCGAGAACGTCGTCGACAGGCAAAGAAAAACAAATTCCCGCACCGAGAGTGTTAAGCCCCGCTTTGTCGATGACGGATTTCATAATGTCTTTGAATTTGCCTTCTTCCGCCAGAATGAACACCATTTCTTTTTCGGGCTGAACGGCAATTCCGAACAGTTTTTCGGCCTCGTGCGCACCTGCGCCTCTTGCGTTGAGCAAAGTTCCGCCCGTTGCTCCCGCGGCACGCGCCGCGTCCATAACCGTCGTTGAAAAACCTCTGTTTACAATGGTGACAATCAGTTTGTAACTCATATTTTTCTCTCCTTTGCTCCGTTTGTGAGAATGTTGAGAGTTGCGGGTCCGCCGACGCTTCCGACGGGAAGCGTGAAAGCTACGCCGGCGCCCTTGCTCCCGAACCCGAACTTCTCTTTCAGACAATCGAAAATCGCGGAAACTTTTTCCTCTTCCGCCGTACAGAACACGACGCCTTTTTCCGTTTGTCCTATGCCGAGCACTTCGCTGAGCGCGGTGGGTGCGGTACCCGTCCCGAGTGCGGCGTGAGGATACGCCGCCCCGCATTCGCAAAGTGCGTTTATTACTTTTTCCGTTTTGTTTTTGTCGGCTATGACCACAACGAGTTTAAGTTTCATACCCTACTCCAAGTCGATAATCTCGCCTTCTTCGGCAAGCATATTGCGATAGAATTCTTCCGCTTCGCGTTTTGCGATATGTTTTTTGACTTTGAACACAAGCCCCATAATCTGAATGGCAATGAGCGGAGTCATTGCGACAAACGCGATTATACCGAATGCGTCCGTGATTATGTTTCCGCCGAGTGCTGACGTCGCCCCCATTGCAAACGGCAAAAGAAAAGTCGCCGTCATAGGTCCAGACGCCACTCCGCCGGAGTCGAAAGCTATAGCCGTGAATATCTTCGGCACAAAGAACGATAGCCCGAGAGCGATAACGTATACGGGCAGGATAAAATACCATATCGAAACGCCCGTCACGACTCTTATCATGCTGAGCGCCACGGCAGCCGCCATCGAAATCACGAGCACGAACAACATATTTTTCCGTGCAATGGCACCGCCCGTCATGGCTTCGACCTGTGAAATCAGAACGTGTACAGCGGGTTCGGCAAGCACGAGGAAAGCACCGACAACGGCGCCGACGGGCACGACAAGCCACTTGCCCGCTTCCGCAAGCGCTCCGCCGATAAACGTACCGGCAGGCATAAATCCGACGTTGACGCCCGTGAGGAACAGCGTAAGTCCTATGTAAGTATAAACCGCACCTACTGCAATACGGGCAAGGCTTTTGAGCGGCAATTTCAGCATTATGAACTGGAATATCACAAAGAAAACGAAAATCGGCGCGAGCGCAATGCCAACCTCTTTGAGGTAGACAGGCAACGCGTTTACGTACGCTTTCAAAACTTCGCCGAAGGTTGCAAAATCGGTTGCTGCGGCGACTTCCGCATAAGCGTCCGAACGATAAGCCAATCCGAGAATAAGAACGGCAAAAATCGGACCTACCGAACAAATGCCGACCATGCCGAAGCTGTCTTCCTGCGACTTCGAGCCGCCCGCGACACCTGCGATACCTACGCCGAGCGCAAGTATGAACGGCACCGTAATCGGACCTGTCGCTACGCCGCCCGAGTCGAACGCAAGCGGCAAATAATCCTGCGGCACAAACGCCGCAAGAACGAAAACTATTCCGTAAAGAGCAATCAGCAAAAAATTCAGTTTGATTTTGAGGAAAACTCTCAGCACGGCAAGCAACATAAATATACCGACGCCGACAGCCACGGTGACAATCAGCACCGCATTCGGAATCGAATTAATCTGCGTGGCAAGAACTGTAAGGTCGGGTTCTGCAACAGTCACGATAAATCCGACCACAAAACATACAAAAAGAATAAGCGGAACTTTGTTCGTTGCCGTAACTTTTGCCCCTATATGCTCACCCATCGGTTCCATGGACACGGAACTTCCGAGCGAATACAACGTCATTCCGATTACGAGAAGAACCGCGCCCACGAGAAAAGATGCCAGACTCAATGTCGGCATTCCTCCGAGCGCAAAATTCAAAATGAGAATCAACACGGTCACGGGGATTACCGCCACCGCAGATTCTCTGAGTTTAATCAGAAAGTTTTTCATCAGGTTATAAATACACCGTTGGGTTTGATTTTATGTTTGCCGCCCTATTGCAAAGAGCGCACGAAACTCTTGTTCGGTATTTTCTATACTCTCTTATTGGTCTGCGTTTTTGCAACAACGGTCAAAGAATCGGAGCGACAAATCGTTGACTCTCACCGACTGCTGCCATTCGGGACGCAGAATGTTGTAAACGTGCCCGAGCCGCGCTCCGTCCTTTGCCGATACGAAATCGAAAAGGTATTCGCCGCCGCGTTTTTTCATAAAAGCGTCCAGCCTGTACGTGTGCTGCAAAAACTGGTCTTTTTCGCACCCGATAATCATAATCGGCGGCAAATCAACCCCGTTCGCGACTTCGACGAAAGACGATTTGCCGTAATACGGCGATTTTTTCGGTCTGCGCCCGAACATCATTCTTTCGAACTTGCGTTGCAGGGGGAAATACAACTTGTTGACCTTGCCATTACCGTTGAGCGCAAGTTCGTGCACATCGCATACGGCGTGACTGAGCACAAGACATCTTATGCCGAGTTTCGGCACCTTTACCCCGTAAAGCTCCGCAAGCGCGGGACTTTTGTATATACAGCATAAAAGCGACGACAAATGCCCGCCCGCCGAGTCGCCCGTGAGCATGACTTTGTCAGGGTCGAATTTAAGTTTTTCCGCACGGTCGGCAACAAAAGATATTGCCGCGGCAACGTCGCCTATCTGTCCCCGCAAATCCGTATGCGGCATAAGGCGGTAACTCATACCGACGACGGCGTAGCCTTTTGACGCAAGGTACATGCAATAATTTTTGTTCAGTTCCTTGTCACCGTACACCCACGCGCCGCCGTGTACGTCGATGATCAGAGGGAGTATCGCGTCGTTTCCCTGCGGACGGTAAAAATTGAGTTTGTGCATGGCGTCGCCGTCGCCCGCATAATCGAATTCGACGACGTCAACCCCTGCGCAAGGTTTTTGTTTTGCCATTCTTCTGCCGTCCTGCTTGGCAAGCTGTTTGCACGCAATCCTAATGATTAAATCCGAAATACACACGATAAACCCCCCGTTTCCGCTATTAATCACCACAATTACTCAACGCTGCATCGCCACGGTTCCGCACTGCACAAACACCCTGTCTGCACCGTGACAATTAATATATTTATTATACACAATTTCCCCCCTTCCCGCAACTCAATCCTCTCCCCGGTCTTGCAAATTAAAAATCGGAGATAATCTATTCTCCGATTTTACATAATGTTTGTTTTAGTCAGATGTTTAATTCTCCGTTGTAGTTGTTGTTTGCGATTGCTCTTTTTCGGCGCGCTTTGCTTCTTGCTTCAGTCGATGCTTGTACCGCGATCTTGCAACATCGATTGCGTCGCAATTGTCTTGTAGATAGCTTATCGTAAAACGGTATTTACCGTTTAGAAATATCCTGTCGCAGGCGTTGTATTGCCTTATCTCGATTTCGTCATAGTTGTAGCGATACTTTACTCCGATAAAATTGGTGTGAACAAAATAATCGTCATAGATTTCAACTTTCCAGTTGAATGCCATCAGTCCTATCCACCAACCTAGCAATATAAATATTATAAACATCATCCCGCCGAGTTGAGTTTCTAGTTCGTCACCTGCAAAACTAGTGGGCCAAAATATGCTTGCCGTCATTAAACCATAGATGAAAAAAATACCAGATGATGCCAAACGATAAAAGTTCGGTTGACGAATTATGTTCTTGTTTTCTTCTTTATGAGTCTTGACGACCACAAAGTACCTGATCGCACTGAACAACACGGACGCTACCAACAATGTGCTGATTGCAAAACATATGTGTGCCGCAATTTTCATATCCTTCCCCTGACAAAAGACCTTTTATATATAAACACATCCCGGCACGCTTTTGTCCAAAACCATAAAGAATTGATTTTTGCGCAACGTTGACTTTACAGTCCATCGATGCCTTCGGTTTAATTCTGTTGCGTTTTGTGTATAATGTGATATAATCTTTTTACTCGTCGGCAGTCCTTTTTTTGTTTGCGGATTAGCCGTCAGGGGGTGTACCGGCTTCGACAGTCAGTTTGAGGTGGGGTAAGCATGCCGCAGGCTCGTCTGCGTTAAAATCGGAAATTAAAATTAAACGCAAACAAAACTCAAAAGAGCTCCTCTATGGAGTTCGCCCTCGCTGCATAATATAGTCAGCGTGTCGCCGTCGGGTTTTCTGTTCCCCGACCAAGCGGCATCATAAAAAACAGACAACGCAATCCCATCGCCCGGTAAGATTGCTGTTAAACGGGCTCATCAAACAGAGGTTCGCCCACGTACCGAAGCGCGAAAAATTCAAACGTCGGCTAAGCATGTAGAAGTCGCCATTAACGGTTGATTGGACCGGGGTTCAACTCCCCGCACCTCCACCACCAAACAATGAAGGGTGCAGCTTGCGCCCTTTTTGCTTGCCTTGAATTTCATATCATATTTCAGAAGATGCGCTCATTTTCTTGATTAAAAACACTATTTATGCTGCTCGCGAATGACATAACAATTGTTTTTCGGATAATGAGATTTGAAGCAAAATTGACTTGACACCGAATTGGTGCAGGCATATAATTCAATCATAAACAAATAGATCATGGGTGCTGAAAGGCTGAGATCACTCGCAAGAGGGAACCATTTAACCTGATACGGATAATGCCGGCGTAGGGAGATTGTGTAGATTTTGCTTTTAGGACCCGATTACAGGGTCTGTTTTTTTTGGAGAAAAATGCAAAACAATTTCGACGCTCATTCCACCGAATACGACGAATGGTTTTTTGAAAACGACAAACTTTTCGACGCGGAATACGAAGCCGTAAAATCTTTGCTCGACGCCGACAAAACGTACATCGAAATAGGCGTAGGCACGGGGATTTTTGCAAGCAGACTGGGAATAAAAGAAGGCGTCGACCCGTCCGAAAACATGGCACGTTTTGCAATAGACCGCGGCATTACGGTCAAAAAGGCTTGCGCGGACAACCTTCCGTACGCCGACGGCGAAGTCGAAGGACTGCTGATGATTACGGTCGACTGTTTCATAGAGGACATACTCCCCTCTTTCCGCGAAGCGTACCGCATACTCAAAAACGGCGGCAGTATGGTCGTCGCGTTCATTGACGCGGCAACTCCTCTCGGCAAACAGTACGAAGAGTTCAAAGAAACGAGCGTTTACTATAAAGGCGCGCATTTCAGGTCTTTCGACCGAATGAAATCGTTGCTCGAAGAGGCGGGTTTCGAATACGTATGTTCCAAGCAAACCGTCTTCACTCTCGACAACGTACCCCAACAAATCCAAAACGGACACGGCGAAGGCGTTTTCGCCGTAATAAAAGTCAAAAAGGAGATTTAATTATGCTGGCAAGTGTTGCATTGCAGATTTTACCCGAAACCCTTGACGACGAACAAACCATAAAAGTCGTCGACGAAGTCATCGCTTACATGAAAAGCACAGGACTCGAATGCTATGTAGGTCCCTTCGAAACCGCAGTCGAAGGTTCCGACATCGACCAGCTCATGGACATCATGAAAGAATGCCTGCACATCGCGGGAAAAGCAAATCACCAAGGCGTTGCGGCGTTCATAAAAGTCGTGTACCGTCCCGAAGGAGAAGTGCTGACCATTGAGAAAAAAGTTACTAAACATCACGTATAAAATAATAATTCCCGCGGCGTTTATAGGACTTTTTTTCCTCATCTGGGAGATAGTCTGTTTGTCCGGAAAAGTCCCGGACCTGATTTTACCTACCCCAAAACAGACTTTTAACTCCTTTTTCGAGCAAAGCGACATGATTATGCGCCACACGAGAATTACCCTTCTCGAAGCCGTTGCGGGTCTTGCGTGCGGCGTAGGAGTTGGGTTCGTGCTGGCGGTGCTTATGGACACTTTCAAGGTGTTCGGCTACGGGTTCAAACCTCTGCTCGTCATAACCCAAACAGTTCCTACGATTGTCATCGCTCCCCTGATTTCGTTGTGGCTCGGATATGACATCAAACCGAAAATCCTGCTCGTCGCGCTCACTACCTTTTTCCCGATTGCAATCGGTCTTGCGGACGGTTACAGACAAACCGACCCCGATATGATTGACCTGATGCGGTCGATGGGAGCAAACAAACTCAAAATATTCTGGTTCCTCAAACTGCCGAACGCTCTTCCGAACTTTTTCTCCGCGTTGAAAATTTCCACAACGTACGCAATCGTCGGAGCGGTTGTTTCGGAATGGGTAGGTTCGTTGGGCGGACTGGGATTTTATATCCTGCGACTGCAAAGAATGTACGCTTACGACGCTATGTTCGCAACCATAATGTGGGTCATAGTGTTGAGTCTGCTTTTGCTGCTCGCGCTCGAAATCGTAAAACGATGCGTTATACGCTGGAATAAGAAGGAGAATTAAATGAAACTCAGAAAAACACTTTGCATACTTGTGTTGCTTGCACTCGTCACCTCTTCCGTATTCGCGCTTGTCGCCTGCAATCCCGATGACGGCGACCCCGCAAACATCACTTTCGTACTTGACTGGGCACCCAACACCAACCATACGGGACTTTACGTCGCAAAACACCTCGGATATTATGCCGAAGAAGGTCTGAACGTAACTTTCGTACAGCCCGGAACCACGGGTTGCTCCGCGGACGTTTCCGTAGGCGTCGGACAGTTCGGTGTAGACTTCCAGGAACAGATGATTTACAACCAGCAAAGCAACGTCAACGTGACCGCCGTTGCCGCAGTTATCCAACACAACACATCGGGTATACTTGTTAAAGGCACCGTCGACTCCCTTGCCGAACTCAAAGGCAAAAAATATGCCACATGGGGACTTGCAGGCGAACAGTCCATCGTCGAATACATCTTCAATCTCGCGGGCGTCGAAGTAAACCACGCAGAAACCGCGTCTGCCGATAAGGTCAATTTCGTACCCAACACGGTTGAAAACATAATGGCGGAATTTGCAAATCCCGACGGCGTGGACTGTCTGTGGAGTTATCAGGCATGGGACGTCAAACAGCTTGAAGTCAAAAACGTCGAACATACTTTTTACAGAATGAGCCAGTATGACCGTCTCGACTACTACACTCCCGTCATCATCGCGAACAACGATTATCTCAAAAACTACCCCGAACAAGCAAGAAAGTTCATGGCGGCAACAGCAAAGGGTTATGAATACGCAATAGCAAATCCCAAAGAAGCTGCCGACATTCTCATGGAAGAAAACCCCGAACTCAAAGTCAACGCCGAACTTGTTTACGCCAGCATGGAATTCCTCAAAAACGAATACACCGCCGACGCTCCTCAATGGGGTTATATCGACCAGCAAAGATGGGACGATTTCTTCGCCCTCATGTGGGAACTTGAAACGGAAGGCATGACTGCGCCCATTACCGCAGGCTACGGATTTACCAACGAATTCCTGCCCGCTGTTTCCGCAAACTGATATGGCACTTTTGGAAGTCAAAAACGTCACGCAACAGTATGAAGACGTGACAATAATCCAGGACATTAGTTTCACCGTAGAAAAGGGTGAAATGGTGTGTCTTATAGGCACGAGCGGGGTGGGCAAAACCACCCTGTTTCAGGTGCTGTCGGGGCTTGCAAAACCCGTGAACGGCGAAGTCATTCTGGACGGCGAAAATATCGTCGGCAAGGCGGGCAAAGTCAGTTATATGCTGCAAAAAGACATGTTGCTGCCTTTCAAGACAATACGCGACAACGTATCGCTGCCCTATCGCGTGAAAGGAATGTCGCTTAAAAAGGCGCGTGAAAAAGTTGAGCCGTATTTTGAACAGTTCGGACTTCAAGGAACGGAAAAGAAATATCCGAGCCAACTGTCGGGCGGTATGCGTCAGCGCGCGGCTTTCATGCGCACGTACTTTTTCGGACAAAGTCTTATGCTGTTGGACGAACCGTTCTCCGCACTTGACGAAATGACCAAACAGGACATGTACGCGTGGTATCTGAACATTTCCCGCGAACTCGAACTGTCCACCGTTTTCATTTCGCACAATCTCGAAGAGGCGATAACTCTTTCCGACCGCATACTCGTAATGGCGGGCAAACCGGGCAAAATCGTCGAAGAGCTTGTCATCGACCGCAACGGAACGGAAGGCGAAGACTTCACCACCACGCAAAAGTTCACCGACTACAAAAAAACACTCAAAGGATTGTTGATGATATAAATCCGCACCAAAAGCGCGGTCACCGCGCAAAGCATACTCTCCTACATATTGCACACGGCGCGAATATCCTCAACGCCACAAAAAAACCATCGTATCGCCGATGGTTTTTTCATTAACAAATACGATTTCAAAATGCATATAATTCGCGGTTGAAAATATACACGGTATTGCTTTTTTATGATTTTGCTTAAGCGAAAATGTTGTCCAGAACAGTGTCGGGAGAAGGCGTACCATACACGACAGCCGTAATGTAATAATTCATTCCGCTATCGTTAAACACGAAAGAATACTCATAACTCTCGTCATTTTCTATTTCCGCAATATTAAATTTCACAGTTTTTTCTCTCCATTGTGCTTCACGTTTGCAATTGTTATTTATAAATTGTGTTTCCGTATAAACATATTTTTCTTTTAATGCGAAAATGTACATCTCGTCGAGTAATATACTATAAACCGCGTATTTCGAATTAATACCTATGACATTATTTTCTTGTTGTAAAATCAATGCGCTGTGTTTCTCTTGCATAGGATTTTCAAACGCCACGGGCAGCAAACCGAACTGCCCCTGCTCCAATATGTCTTCCATAGGCATTTCGACAAATTCAACTTGCGTTTCGTCACAATAAAAATAACCGTCCCCCTCTGATTGTCCACCTTTTCCGAGCGTCAACGGCAATACGGTCGCAAGCGTAACCGCAATTACGATAATTGCGGCTACGGCAGACCATGCGTAACGTTTTTTGCGGACTTGACGTGAAACTTTTTCCGAATTTCTGAGTTTTGCCAAGTCGTCATCGGCGTTCCTTCCCGTCGACGAAACGTATTTATTCATAATTTTGTTGAATTTGTCGTCGTTCATTATGTTCCTATGTTATGCTCACCGCTTCTGCATCGACAAGCATTCCGTTGTGATTGACTATGTAAACACAATTCGTCAAATCCATACAACTTGCTATGTGCAAATACGTGTATTGTTGGATCATTTGTCCTGCACTGTTATAATAACTCACTTTTTCCATTCCGAAAACCACCATCATATGAGTGGAGGTATATATTAATTTCAAAAGGCTTATAGAAGATCCTGTGTCGCCGCACGATACAATGTTGTATCCGTTGAGGAAAAGCGTAACTGGATGTCCCGCCTGCAACTGATTGTAAAGCGCATTGATGTCAAGTACGTTGTTGCTCGCTACGGAAGTATAACTTATATTCTGACCGTGCGACGTGACGTAATCGGCAAGACCTTGATTGTACTGCGGTTTGGACGTGCCTGCGCCGTTAGTGTTGGTACCCATAGCGGCGTAAAGGTCATTTATTATACCTTGTTGTTCATCAAATAATCCCATACCGAAATACGAGTAATAAGTCGGACGCTGAAAGCCGGGTTCGAAGTTGGGGACAAGATTGGGATAAAACCTGTCATAATATGCAATTATGTTTGCTCCCGCCGAACAAGCGCAAGAATTCGTAAGATTTGAGTTCATGTTGAAATATTCAGGGTATCTAGAATTAAGCAGTATTTTATCTTCAACAGTCTTTGATGCATAGTTAAATTCCTCGCGCTCTTGGGTATAATTGCCGCCGCCGTTGTAGTTTTCGTCGGCGTAGTATATTTCACTATCGGCAGAAGCAACAGGAGAATTCCACGCATACACCACGGAAAGAGGCGCGATAAGCAAAGCCGCGACGAGCGCAACAACGACAAAGCCGAAGAGTTTTTGATAAGATTGAGTTTTCATAGTAAAGTCCTTCCTTTGTAAGTGATACTATTACATCAAATCAAAGACCGCTTTTGTCCAACTCTTTTTTCATTTTTGCTATTGCACCTTGTTTGATATTTTCGGCGGTGCTTTTGGAAACGTTGATTTCCTTTGCGATTTCGCGTATAGATTTATCTTCGAAAAATATATCCTGCAAAACCAGTCTTTCCCGCGGGGTCAAAGCATCCATTGCCTTTTCGACCAATACGCGCAGCTCGGCGTTTCCCAGATCGCCGTCAGACGAAAACCTGCTTATTTCCCTGTAATCGACGTAATCTATGCTGAAAACACGTTTCTTTTCGCTTGAAACTTTCTTGCAATAATTGATTGTGCGATATGTCATTGCCTTGCAGAGATACCCGAAACCGTTGCGCACGAATACGAAATTCCTGACTATCTCATCGATGTCTTTCCAGAACTCCTGCACAAGGTCGTCGGCTGCAAACTCGTCGTGTACGTATTTGAGCGCAATGAACCTGAGCGTGGGCGCAATCAGTCCGTGCAATTCTTCGACGGCGGAAACGTCCCCTTTTTTAATCGCGATGATACACCTGTTTACTCTCTCTTTTCCCCGACTGTCCATAGTCGTTCCTCATAAGTAAGACGAAACGGCGAAAGAACTTCGCCTGTTGTCGTATACCCGTCCGCAAGGAAGGTAATTTGCACAAAACATAAGGTTAAGTGCAGAAATGATGTTATGAAATTCGGAATTGGAATATTGGCAAATTTACAAATCACGCCGAAAATTCAGGCGCTACATAAAACATGCTCAAAATTTCCGATACGGTCATTTTACCGCGCCGTTAACGGCTATAAGGAAGTGTCTTCCGAAAGGCACACAAAACTTTAACCGCATTGCGGACGGCAAGTTAATTCACTACCCCCCTTTTTCAATTATTCATACCCGTTATATCTGCATTCTAAATGCCTTTTTTCAATTATAAAACATATTCCTGCAATTATCAACATCGAAAATCCGCTGTCGGGTTATCTGCTCACACTCTTCCGTCGCACAGGTTCAATCATCAAATTTACAATCACAAGAAACTAATATATGATAGAAGCTATGGAAAAATAAGGAAAAATATCAAAGTATTTTGCTCGCGGGATTGAATTGTAGGCGCGGTCGGCGTATAATGTATGCGAAAAGAACCAAAATACATTTATCAAAGCGAGGTGTAATTATGTCTGAAAAAGTCAATACCAACACAAACCGCATTACCAACAACAATAACTTCCTCGCCGCGTTGGCGCTGATAGTTATCGGTGTTATATTCTGCTATGAACAGAGCAGCATCGTAGACCTTGCTCTCATCATTTTCGGAACTATACTCACCGTGCTTGGTTTGCTGGAACTTTACTACAAAAATATCATCGTCGGCATAATCGAGGTTGCATTGGGCATAGCGCTTATCGTCCTTGCCGTGCTTGCGGCAAACGTCGCGCTTATCATTCTCGGCATTGCCATTTTACTGTTTGCAATCTACTTTATGATAGTCAACATGAACCTGCTGAAATCGGGTTCCGCACTTCAAAAAGCGGTTGTAATACTTGCGATTCTGTTCATGATAGTAGTAGCGGCACTCTTCATCGCGGCATACTGGGAAGCGGTCAACGCCATTTTCATCGCAATCGGCGCACTCAGCATTGCGGCAGGCGTGTTCATTATTTTGAGAAGTATTACGCTCAAATAACAACTTAATATTAAAGCCAACCTGAAAGCGCGACACATTGTGCCGCGCTTTTTAATTAAAAAGGTTCATTTGCGTCTTATCGAATTTACGCATTTACAACATATTCGCATTTGCTGCTTATAGTCGATTTACTTCATAAATGCGTTTTATTGTTTTATCGGGCTTTTGACCTCAAGGTCTTATCGCGACCTTTACGACGCCGTCTTCACGATTTTCGAACAATTCGTAAGCGCGCTCTATGTCTTTCAACGCAAAAGTATGCGTGATAAGCGGCGTTGCGTCTATCTTGCCCTGCTTTATGAGTTCCAGAATTTTATCGCACTTGCATGCGTCGACTCCTCCCGTTTTGAAAACAAGGTTTTTGCCGTACATATCGGGCAAAGGAAGAATTTGCGGCGCATCGTACATTGCAACAACGGTAACTATTGCGTTGGGCCTTGCGCACTCCCAAGCCGTGCGGAAAGTTTCCGCGGTACCCGCAACTTCGATAACGCGGTCCGCTCCGCCGCGCGGACACAAACGCGCAACCGTTTCTTTGACTTCGTCGGGAGCAACCACCGTAACATCGGGAAACATCTTTTTCACAAACTCACGTCTTGCGGCGTTCTGTTCACTGACAATAATACGCGCCGGATTTTTAAGCACCGTACACATCAACGTACACAATCCCGTGGGTCCCGCACCGATTACCAGCACGGTATCGTCGGACGAAATTTCGGATATGTCCGTCGCCCAATATCCCGTTGACAGCAAATCGCCGACAAACAGTGCCTGTTCGTCACTCACGCCGTCAGGTATTTTGTTGAGTCCGCAATCGGCATAAGGAACACGCACATATTCCGCCTGCCCTCCGTCTATCCTGCAACCCATTGCCCAACCGCCGTTTGGGTCGGTACAGTTGTTGACATAACCGTTTTTGCAGAAAAAGCAGTCTCCGCAGAAGGTCTCCACGTTCACAGCAACTCTGTCACCTGCGGCAACGTTTTTGACTTCGCTTCCGACCTCTTTCACTACGCCGACCATTTCGTGACCGACGGTTATGCCTTTTACCGCACGGGGAACGAACCCGTGTTTTATGTGCAAATCGCTTGTGCATATGCTGGCAAGCGTTACGCGAACAACTGCATCGCGCGGCGCGATAATATGCGGTTTTTCTTTATTGCGGAGTTCGAAAACTCCTTTGTCAACGTAAGTGTAAGCAAGCATAATTTCCGCTCCCTGAAATATCCGTATGTTTTCACACCCTGCAACTTATGCGCAATGCAAAATCGATTCGTGCGGAACAATTTTGACAATACTTCTCGCATTGAGATTGTGGCGAGGTAACATTCGGCAGAAAAACGCCCCGCATTGCGGGGCGCGGTATTGTTTATTCGCTTCGGAGTGCAACCGTCGGGTCTTTCTTCGCGGCAATCCTTGAAGGAATGAACCCCGCGAACATACTGAGCAATACGCTGACGCAGAACATCGCGACATAGTGCCACCATTCGATAATCATAAGGTTGGGGATTTTCAGCACAACCGCAAGAATTACGTTTCCGATTGCTGCGAAAATCAAGCTCATGATTATGCCTATGACGCCCGAGTAGCACCCGAGCATCGCGGACTCGGCAATGAACACGCGCGATATATCCTTCTTTCTGGCGCCCAGACTTCTGAGTACGCCGATTTCCTTGCGGCGTTCGAGCACCGACGTGTAGATGATGATTGCAATCATTATCGTTGAAACGATAAGCGAGATTGCTGCAAATCCGACCAGAACGTTGGTCATTGTCGTGCTCATTTCTTCAACGAAACTCATCATGACCGCAAGCGTGTCGGTGTATTTCAAATCGTTTTTGGTTTCGGCGGTATATCTGTCGAGGAAAGCCTCTATCTCGCCTTTATTTTCAAACGACGAACAGTAAATCTTTATCGTAAACGGATTGTCGACATCGGCGACGCCGAGTTCCGTAACGATTTTTTCGTGCAACTCCTCGGAGAATACGGTTTCGCCCGCCCTTATGCCTGTAAACTCTTTTGCTTCGTATTTACCGGTTTCCTCATTTTTGACTTCGAGGGTAATAGACGTTCTGAAATTGACGTCGAGAGCCGATTGATATTTGATGAACTGGTCGGTTATCTCGGGCATTTGCGCGGATTCGTACGCATTCAACTGCGCGGCAACAGCCTGATTGGTTTCTATTCTGCGCAGCATTTCGAGAGTGAGCGCTTTGGTATAACCTATGACGCCGTTTACGGACGTAACGGACACGCCGGGCCTGGGTCTGATGACGCCGACGACATCAATGTTTATTCCATCGCACTGGTCAATAACGCTCTTGTCAAGCGTAGTGCGCGAATAGCAACTGAACGAACCGTCTTCGTTCTGATAATAATAATCGGCGTCGCTCATGAGTTTGTATTCGAGGTTGAGCAAATCGTCGATTGAGAAAGGATCGTAGAAACTATCGCTGCCCGTTATGGCACCCGCTATATCCGAAGTGGATTTTATACCGAGCATGAACATTGCATAGTCGGGCAACTGATTACGGGAGTCAACGACAACAACGACCTCGTTTGCGGTCTGCGGCCATCTTCCGCCGATTACGTCATACTGTTGATCGAGAAGTTTCTGGTTGGTGGAAAGCTCGTCCCACGTCGCTGTAAACGCACTTGCTAGGTCGGACAATCCGCCCAACATGCTGCCGAGGTCAAGACCGCCAAGAACCTCGTTCATAACGTCCGTGAACGGGTTGACTTTCATATACTTGTCGGGCTTTTTGGGGTCCTGCGCGTAAACGTTGAACGTCGTACCGTAATTGTACTTGACGACGCCAAGGCTATCGTCGAAGTTTTCGTCGATATAAGATTTCAAAGCTGCAAGGTCGTTCTCGCCGAAAATGTTTTCTTTGAGAATAAGTCCGAGCATTTTGCTGATGTTAATCTGCCCGTCGTCGGGAAACTCCGGATTGCTGTTGCCGTTCTGCGAACTCATCATATCGAGGACGGCCGCAAGGTCGAGGTCCTGACGTTTTATCGTAATCGGGTACTGCGAAAGAGCGTTTTCTTCGAGCGTATGAATATATCCGTTCACGCCGCCCGACAGCGCAAGTACGAGAATGATACCGATGATACCGATACTTCCCGCAATCGACGTAAGCAACGTTCTGCCCTTTTTGCTGAGAAGGTTGTTGAATGAAAGGTTAACGGCGGTTCCGACGGACATCGAAGATTTTTCCTTGACCTTTTCTTTCCGAATGCGCTCTTTCAGTCTTTGGAAGAATCCTTTTTTCTTCACGGGTTTGACGAGAAGGGTTTTCTCGTCGTAAATGAGTTCTTCGCCGTCCGCGGTGACGAGTTCCGTGACGTATTCTTTTTCGACTTCGACACCGTCCGCAAGCACGGAACCGTCCGCCGTGCTGTCATAAGGCATTGTGTCGCCGACTATTTCACCGTCTTTCAGGTTTACGATACGTGTACTGTATTCTTCGGCAAGCTGCCCGTTGTGAGTGACCATGATGACAAGTCTGTCTTTGGCGACTTCTTTGAGCAGTTCCATAACCTGCAAACCCGACTCGCTGTCCAATGCGCCCGTGGGTTCGTCGGCAAGAATAATGTCGGGATTGTTGACAAGAGCACGGGCTATCGCCACACGCTGCATCTGTCCTCCCGACATCTGGTTAGGTTTCTTTTTCGCCTGTTTTTCAAGTCCGACCTTGCGGAGCGCTTCCATTGCACGCGCTCTGCTTTCCTCCTTGCCGACGCCCGCAAGAGTCAGGCTCAGCGCAACGTTTTTGAGAACGTTCATATGAGGGATAAGGTTGTAGGATTGGAAAACGAAACCTATTTTCTGGTTGCGGTAAGTGTCCCAGTCGACGTCGTCGTACTCTTCGGTGGAAACTCCGTCAATCTGTATATCGCCGCTTGTATATCTGTCAAGGCCTCCGATTATATTCAGCAAAGTGGTTTTGCCGCAGCCGGAAGGACCCAAAATGGACACGAATTCATTATCGCGAAATTCGATGGAAACGTTGTGGAGTGCGAGTACGCTCTCCTCGTCCACCTTATATTCTTTGGTAATTTCGAGTAGTTTCAGCATATTGTCTCCGTAGTAATGCGCAGGCATTTACCCTGTTGGTGAGTGTGCGCGCTCTAACTATATTATCATATGCAAGATTAAAATACTACTAAAAACCGCCAAAACACGATATTTTTCTTTTTTTACAATTTTGTGACATTTGCGTGACATAATCGGGGTTAATTTGAGATAGCCTTATAGTGTAAGTCGACAAAAATCGGAAAATGACGGTTACATTCGCGGTCGGAATGTAAAAAAAAGGTAAAAAACAAAATTCATACTAAGGTGATTTATGCAATACGCTTACGCAGTTTTCGAGTTGATAGCGGGACTGGGCGCATTCTTGCTCGGTGTCAAGCTTCTCTCCGACAACATGGAGAAACTTGCGACTTCCCGTCTCAGAAACCTTTTCCACAAAACTTCGCGCAGTAAACTTGTCGGCGTCGGCATCGGCACGGTAACGACGGCGATAATTCAGAGTTCAAGTCTTACAACGGTTATGGTCGTCGGCCTTGTCAACGCGGGAGTAATGACGCTTGCGCAGGCAACCACAATCATAATGGGCGCGAATATAGGCACGACGGTAACGGCACAGATTGCGGCTTTGCAGGCGTTCGACGTCGCGACGTTCGCAATGGCGCTTACGGGCATCGGCGTGCTGGTCGCAATGTTCAGCAAAAAAGAAAAGGTGTGCACCGTATCTTACGCCGTTGCAGGTCTGGGTCTGGTTTTCGTAGGTCTCGGCATAATGGCGGACGCAATGACAATGGTAAAACAGAGTCAAGCCGTCCTCGACCTCTTCGCAAGCATAAACAATCCTTTCCTTCTCTTCTTCCTCGGCATAGCGGTAACGGCTGTCGTTCAGAGCAGCTCGGCGGTCACTTCCATACTCATTTCCATGGCGTCTGCGGGTATCATAATTGGCGGCGGCGGAAACTCCGTGCTTTTCGTAATCCTCGGCACCAACATCGGAACGTGCGTAACCGCCCTGCTTTCATCTATCGGCGCAAACGTCTACGCAAAACGCGCTGCCGTCATTCACCTGCTGTTCAACGTTATCGGTTCGATAATCTTCTTCACAATTCTCATCTGCTGGAAAGATATGATGAGCATGACTCTCGAACAGTGGTTCCCGGGCTATCCCAGCACGCAGATAGCAATGTTCCACACCTTCTTCAACGTCATCTGCACCATACTGTTCCTGCCCTTCACAAACCTGTTCGTCAAGCTTTCGTCGCTCATCGTACGTGAACGCAAAAAGGACAAGAAGCCCGAGGGCGAAGAAGTCACAAAACTCGACAAACGTCTGCTTGCAACTCCCGTCATCGCCGTGGAGAACGCAACCGAAGAAGCACTTGATACGCTCAAAACAGCAACAAAATGTCTTGATTCTGCGGTTTCCGCCTTCCTCGAACAGGACAACACCAAGACCGAAGAAATCAACAAAATCAACGACGATATCAACGAAAGTCTGCAAAACATCAGCTCTTATCTCGTTCAGATTTCGGCATACGACGCAACCCTCGACCTCGAAAAACGCATTACTGCGCTGCACGCTTGCATAGGCGACATAAACCGTATTGCGGAACTTGCCGACAACGTCACCAAGTACACCCGCCGCGCGGTAAAAGACAACCTGCACTTCTCCCCCAAAGTCAAAGAGGAAATCCAGGATATGATGTCGCTTTTGAACTCCATGTCCGAAAAATCGGGCGACGCCCTCATCAAGAAAGACGTGTCTCTGTTCAAGGAAATCGACGAGCTCGAAAACACCGTGGACAGCAAACGCAAGTCGCTCATCAAAGACCACATCTACCGTCTCGGCAACGGCGAATGCCGTCCCGAAAGCAGCGGCGTTTTCATCAACCTAGTCTGCAACCTCGAACGTGTCGGCGACCATCTCAACTACATCGCCCACAGCGTCGAAAACGTCTGAGCGACTCTCCCGAGGTTTCGAAAAGTCAATTTCGTTCATTGACTTTTAATATCCGACGCGCTGTGTTATCATATAAACACGAGGTGTTATATGGAGAAAATTGTTTATCTGCTTGAAGACGACGACAGCATTTGCGACCTTGTCAAATGCACGCTCCAACTCAACGACATAGATTGTCACACTTTCACGACCGTCAAAGCGTTCAAGGAAGCGGTCGCTCACAAGTGCCCTCGCATTGCCGTCCTCGATATTATGCTCGGCGACGGCAACGGACTCGAAGTTCTCACCTGGATTAAAGAAAAATATCCCGAAACCTACTGCATAATGCTTTCTGCGCTCGGAAAGGAAACGGACAAAGTCCACGGTCTCAACCTCGGCGCGGACGACTATATCGCAAAACCTTTCGGCATTCTGGAATTTTCCGCCAAAATCGCGGCGGTGTTCCGCAGAATGAAAAAGAAACAGCCCGTGCTGCAAGTCGGCAACATCGTTATGGACTGCGACAGAATGACGGTTACAGTGGACGACAAGGAAATCAGTCTTTCGGGCAAGGAATTCAAACTTCTGCAATACGCGCTCGAAAACCCGGGTAAAGTTCTAACCCGCGACGAACTGCTCACAAACGTCTGGGGTTACGAAGGCGGCGAAACCCGTACAATCGACAACTACGTCAGCCATCTGCGTAAACTCGGCTTCAATTTCGAAACGGTATTCGGCGTAGGCTACAAATTCAAGGCGTGACACGCTGACGTAAAATGAGAAAACGCATTCTTCTCACAACTCTGCTCATTACCTTTCTGGGGCTTACCCTGTTCTCTCTCGTTACGACGAATTTGTCGTACCGCTCATTGCTCGAAAACAGCAAAAATTTCCTGCGGGCGCAAATGAACGTCTTTTCGGCTGACGAATTTTCCAACGATACCGCAGGAGCGCAGGAACTCAGCCGTCAGCTCGGCGGCGCACGGGTAACTTTCCTCGACCTCGACGGCACGGTTACGGGCGACAGCGCGGGCACGGAAGTCGGACAGTCCCGAGCGGACAGAGAAGAAGTCAAAATCGCAATGCTCAACGGCGAAGGCGCGTCGACCAGACGTTCGGACACCGTGGGCAAAGACCTGCTCTACTTCTGCAAGAAGTTCGACGACAGAATGGTAAGGCTGGCAATCGAAACGTCGTCGGAATGGGACGTCATTCTCAACTCGCTGCCTACCATTGCGTGGTTCCTCGCAATCGACATAGTATTCTGCCTGATATTCACCTACTTCACCACCGCGTACACGCTCAAACCCGTCGAGGAACTTGCAAAGAAATCGCGGCTTTCCGCTCCTTTGGAAACCAAGTACAAAGAACTTTATCCCATCGCGGAAATCCTCAACCGCAAAAACGAGGAAATAGAAAGACAGATGGACGTAATCAAACACGAACAGGCACGTGTGGCAAGCGCGCAGGAGTCCAAAAACGAGTTTATCTCCAACATAACCCACGAGATGAACACGCCGCTTACCAGCATAAAAGGGTTTGCGGAACTGCTCGAAAGCGGCAACCTCGACGAAGAAACCAAACTGAAAGCCGTACGCATAATCAAAGCGCAGTCTGACAGGCTTTCGGGGCTTATCGCCTGCATAATCAACTACAACGAGCTCGACAACGACGAACTGCCCGCCTACGAATGCAACGTATCGGCAATCGCGCGCGAAGTCGCCGAGTCGCTCCAACCCAGCATCGAACAGAAAGGACTTACCCTTACGCTGGACATTGACCCCGACGTTACCGTCGCAAGCCGTCACGAACGCCTGACGGAAATATTCGGCAACCTCATTCGCAACGCCACGCGCTACAACAAACCCGAAGGCGCCATTTCCGTTTCCGTCAAAGGCGGCACCGACCCGTATGCGGAAGTGAGCGATACGGGTATAGGCATTGCCGAAGAAAACCTCGACAAGATATTCAGCCGTTTCTTCACCGTCGATAAGTCGCACAACGGCAAAAACGGCGGTTTCGGGCTTGGACTTGCCGTCGTGAAAAAACTTTGCGACCGCGCGGGCTGGAAACTCACAGTTACAAGCAAACTCGACGAAGGCACAACCTTCCGCATTTATTTCTGAACGGCTTATTTGTACGCACGATTTGACGGCCAATCGTACTTGTCCCCTGCCACGTTAACGTGATAAAACAAACACAACCGATAAAACCGCCGAACAGATATAAATCAAGCAGACATAATTAAGTCGAAAAAGTCAAGCCGCACTAAGCAAAGCGGTGTGAATTTTCAAACACGAATTGAATTACCGCAAATCAAAGCGCAATAGATTGCGCTTTTTTCTTTTCTTTGACGTTTGCAAAAAATTAACTATTGAACTATGTACCTATTCGGTGTATAATATGAATTGCAGTTGTTGCGATAAGGAGGAATTTATGCTTTACACTGTTTACAACGACTTTATCGAGGTCAAAGTGTCCGATGCGGGCGCGGAACTTATGTCAATCGTACTGCGCGAAGACGGCACGGAATATCTTTGGCAAGGCAACCCCGAATTCTGGGGCGGCAGAGCTTACAACCTTTTCCCGATTTGCGGCCGACTCACGGAAGGAAAATACACTTACGAAGGCAAAACCTACGAAATGAACCTTCACGGGTTCCTTCGCAAAAGCACTCTCGAAGCCACTGTTCTCGCGTGCGACAAAATCGACTTCTGCCTGAAATCCGACGACCGCACCCGTGCGATGTATCCTTTCGACTTCGAATACCACATCTGCTATACTCTCGTCGGCAAAACCGTAAAAACTGAAATCAGCGTAACCAACCGCTCCGACAAAGTTATGCCCTTCTCTCTCGGCGGACACCCCGGTTTCAACGTACCGCTCGGCAAGGGCGAAGGCGAAACCTTCGAGGACTATTATGTCGAGTTTTCGCCCGCCTGCGCGCCCCGCTCCATTTACATGTCGGACACTTGCTATATCACGGAACGCACGGACGAATTCCCGCTTGAAGAAGGCAAATATCTGCCTCTCCGTCACTCTCTGTTCGACCGCGACGCAATCGTCCTCGAAAACGCGTCCAAGACAATTTCCCTGCGTTGCAAAAAGAACGCAAAGAGCGTAACGCTGGAAGTCCCCGACGCAATGAAATATCTGGGCATATGGCACGCACCCAAAAAGGAATCGCCGTACGTTGCCCTCGAACCCTGGACGAGCCTGCCCGCCTACGACGGAGTCGTGGACGACCTTGCGACCAAACGCGATATGTTCCAGCTCTCGCCGCGCGCGACATACGAACTCATCTGGAACATAACCGTCGAATAATCGCGCAAAATACTGTTAAACTCTCAAAACATAACAATAAACGCCTTGTTTGGAGCAAGGCGTTTTATTTTGCTGCTTTTTTTCGGATATCTTTATCGGTCATGAAATGCCGAATGTTGCCTTTTTCGACACAAGGCATAAGTGCTACTGTCGGAAATAAAAGGCGGCTGTCAGAAGTAAATCGCTTAAAGAGCCAGACTTATGCCGAAAGATATTATGCCTCCGACCACGACCGCAAGACAGGCAACGGCAATTGCCGCAGTCTTTGCCTTTGCGAAAAGTTTTGCGGACAAAGCGGGTGCAACCAATGCGCTTGCCATAAGTGGAATTGCGGCTACGGCGTTCAATGCCGCGGCATAAACCGCAGTCACCGAACCCGCGACGCAAGCAACTGCGCAGGCAATCAGCCACTTCGAGTCCTTGACGTAAGCAACAACGCTCCCGACCGCAGAACTCTTTTCGCCCGTCGGTTTTGCATTTGCCGTGTTTTCTTCCGAAACCGCGTCTGCAACCGTAACGGCACCCGACGAAAAGTCCGCACGTTTATCCTCGGAACGCATTTCGTCGAATATGCTCTTTTCCGCATTGGCGGTCACTTTGCTATGCGCTTCACGTTTTGCCGCACGGAGTGACAACGTTCTGTAAACAATGCAAATCACACCTGCCGCAAAACATACCGCGCCTTGCGTCACGATGGCGGACTCTTTGCCCGCAAGGTTCATTTCGTCGAGATATACGGCGTCTGCTATCGCCGTTGCAAGGCAAAGCGCAAACACCGCCAGAGGTATGACTATTTCGGCAAGCGCAATGCGCGCACGGGTTTGACTGACGTCCGTTTGACGCGACGGTTTTCTGCTCATATAAGCGGTCAGCATATATACGCCCGCCGCGCCCGTTGCCGTAAGAATTATGCCTGCCGTTTCCGCGGTGTCGGTGACGGCACCGAATGCGGTCACGCATACAAGCGCGGCAAACGCGCCGTAAGTCGGTGTCACGAAAGAAGCTGCCGAACGTGAAAAAAGGTCTAGTGCCGCAAGCACGGCAACCACCGATGCCAATCTCAAAACCGCAACAGGGAAATATCTCAACATTTCGGACGCCGAAACCGCGTCACGCGCCGACAAATAAAACACGACGGCAACGAGTCCGAAAAGAACTCCCGCCGTCGATGTAATACGCACGATAAAATCCTGTTTGCCCGCAAATCTGCGTGCCAACCCTGCCGACGCTACGACCGCAACAGTCAATACCGCAAATACAAACCACATATAAGCCTCGTCTTCCGTTCCCCTGCATCGCGGTTGCCGTTCGATTGTCGCTTTGGCAACTGTGCTATGCTTTATTGCGGTTCGCTGTTATGCTCTCCGCCCGTAGTTTCCGCGTCCGTCGTTTCCGACGTAACGGGTTGTTTTTCTATATTATAACAGGGTTTTTCCTTTTTTACAAGCGCGTATTCAAGCGTACGTTCGTATTTCTCGGTCGCGCTTCTCGTGCATTTGTGAACCGCGGGACATTCCGAACACGAAACACAAGCGCCAGAACAGCCTATGCACTTGCCTTTTCTCTTCTGCAACACGATGTAAACGACCGCAGCTACAACCGCCGCCGCAACTATTGCGATAACGACCGCGTCGGCAGTTCCGAAACCGTACGCCGAAGTAAACAGCGCACCCAGTCTGTAAACGAAAAACGCGACAATCCAGGCAATCAGGCACTGCGCAACCGCAACGCCGAGTGCTTTCCAACCCGAACCGAGTTCGCGTTTGATTGCGGCAATCGCCGCCACGCAAGGCGTATACAAAAGCGTGAACGTAAGGAATGTAAACGCCGTAAGCGGAGTGAACACCGACCCGAGCGCACCCGAAAGGTTTGCCATATCCGTGCCCATAAGAACGGCAAGCGTGCTGACGACTGCTTCTTTTGCCGTAAATCCCGCAATAAGCGAAGTTGATATGCGCCAGTCGCCGAAACCGAGCGGTGCGAAAATCGGCGCAATGATTTTGCCTATCTCCGCAAGCAGGCTGTCTTCACCGCTGATATAAACGGGGTTGAAACGTACGTCGAACGTTTGCAGGAACCATATAATCAGCGTTGCCACGAAAATGACCGTAAAGGCACGCACGACGAAGTCTTTTGCTTTTTCCCACAGCAGAAGCAGAACGCTTTTGGGCGACGGGAAACGGTAGGACGGCAGTTCCATAACGAAGGGCGCGGAGTCGCCTTTGAATGCCGTATTCTTGAATATGAGCGCGGCAACGATACCAATGGCGATACCCATAAGGTAAAGTCCTATCATAATCAACGCACGGTACTTGGTGAAAAATGCCGCGGTAAACACCGCATAAATGGGGATTTTTGCCGAGCAACTCATAAACGGTGTGAGCAGAACCGTCATTTTGCGGTCGCGTGCACTCGACAAAGTTCTTGTCGCCATAATTGCAGGCACACTGCAACCGAAGCCCAGCAACATAGGAACTATGCTCTTGCCCGACAGACCGATTTTGCGCAACAGTTTGTCCATAACGAACGCCACACGCGCCATATAACCGCTGTCTTCGAGTATGGACAGGAAGAAGAAAAGCGTAACGATGAGCGGCAGAAAGGACAACACGCTGCCGACGCCCGTGAAAATACCGTCTATGACAAGACTGCGGACGACTTCGTTTACGCCCCATTTGTCAAGCCCCTTGCCGACAAGGTCGGAAAGCGCGTCTATACCCATTCCCAGCCAGTCGGACAGGTAAGCTCCGATAACCTCGAATGTCAGGTAGAATATCAGGAACATAACCCCGACGAAAATCGGTATCGAAGCGTATTTGTTGGTGAGTATTTTGTCGATTTTGATGCTGCGCGCGTGCTCTTTGCTCTCTTTGGGCTTTGTCACGCACTCCGAACACACGCGTTCAATAAACGTATACCGCATATCGGCGATAGCGGCGTTGCGGTCGAGTCCGACTTCGGACTCCATTTCGACTATACTGTGTTCGATGAGTTCTTTTTCGTTGACGTCGAGGTTGAGTTTTTCGATTATTTCCTCGTCGCCTTCAATGACTTTGGTAGACGCAAAACGCGGCGCAATCGAAATGCTTGCGGCGTGGTCCTCAATCTGGTGGGATACCGCGTGTATGCAACGGTGCACCGCACCGCCCTCGCAAAAGTCCACACGCTGGGGTTTGAGTTTGTTTTTCGCGGTTTCGCAAAGCACTCTTACAAGCTCGTTGATACCCTGCTTTTTTGCCGCCGAAACGGGAACTACGGGAACGCCAAGTTCCTGCGACAGCTTTTCGATGTCGACGCTTCCGCCGTTGCCCGTAACTTCGTCCATCATATTGAGCGCAATGACGGTGGGCAGACCGAATTCGAGAAGTTGCAACGTAAGATAAAGGTTGCGTTCGATGTTGGTGGCGTCGATGATGTTTATGACCGCGTCGGGGTGACCGCCGAACAAAAATTCACGGGTTACGATTTCCTCTGCGGAATAAGTTCTCAAAGAATATATACCCGGCAAATCGACAACCGTCACGTCCTTGACGTTGCGCACCTGTCCCTGTTTACCTTCGACGGTGACACCGGGGAAATTGCCGACGTGCTGATTTGCACCCGTCAGCTGATTGAACAGCGTGGTTTTACCGCAGTTCTGGTTGCCTATCAACGCCGCAATCATCTAAACACCTCGGAAATCTTTTCCACTTCGATGTTGCTTGCGTCGGCTTTACGCAACGTGAGTTCGTAGCCGCGCAGATTGATTTCGAGAGGGTCGCCCATAGGCGCAACGCCGCGCAGGAAAACTTCCGTACGCGGAATAAGCCCCATATCCAGCAGACGGAAGCGCAACGCGCCTTCTCCGCCGACCTTCAATATCTTTGCTTTTTCGCCGACTTTGAGTTCGTCAAGAGTCATATATCCTCCGCCCTGCGGATAGCCCGCATAAACGAGTTAGCCATTGCTAACCACTGACCGTAAACAATTTATCACGTACGGCGCGCGCAGTCAACCGTATGCGCGCGAAAAGCAAAAAAACACAAAACACAGAATGAAAAACAATGCCCAACTACTCGCGAAACTACTCACTCATTAAAAATACTTGCGCACTCGTGCGCATTGACAAAAACGCGTGAGAACTTGAACCAAAGCGGAAAATCAAAACGTCGCAAAACACTAAAAGCGCAAATCAGCGTTCGTTGACTATTTTCGCAAAAGCGATTTGAGATATTCTTTTGTGTCTTGGGGAACGCGGAAGCTGTCAAGCGATTTTCTGACGGCCTTTTTCATAACGTCCGCGTCGAGTTTTCCCTGTTCGAAATACGGAATTGCAAATTCGGGATTCTTTGTCACGGCTTCCGCAAAAAACCACGCCGCAGCCATATTGAGATAATATTCGCCGTGAATACGGCTTACGATTTCAAGCGTTTCGGGTCTGAATGCTTCGCCTAAAAAGTAGCGTTTGAAACACAAAATCCCGTATCTGACCGTGTAAAGTCTGTCCGACTGCGTCCATTTGCAAGCGATTTCGTAAAGCTCGTCGAGGTGCTTTGCAAAACAAGCGGGAGAAAACATATCGCTCACCGCCCAGTTGTCGACATAAGGCAAAAACTCTTCCGTCATCTCAACCGCTTTGTCAAAACTTTTTTCTTTGTCGATTATCGCAGCGTGAAGCAGATTTTCTTCAAGATAGCGGTGCGGCAAGTCGCCGACAAACTTCTCTTTTTCGTCTGCGCTCATTTCCTTTGCAACCGCACGTATTGCCGGCAAACGGACTCCGAGTATCGTGTCTGCGGAAATGTTGGGTATCAGTTTAGTCTGAAAAGCCTTGTACCCTTCGTCGGCAAGCGATTTGAATCGTTCAAGTACGGTTGTGGTCATTGCAGCTTTGCTCCTCAATCACAAAACGTCCTTGTCACCGTCCGAAATCACGTCCGATTCGGTATCGTCGGAATTTTCGCATTCATTTTTGCCGTCTGCGTTTTCGTAGTCTGCTTTTTCGGAATTCTCCGAGTGCATTTTGTCAGTCTGCGCCTTTTCCGCATTCTTTCCTCTGCGCAGAAGTTCGGCTTCCCTCTTTTTGGCTTCGATAAAAGCGTAAACTTCGGCTTTGTCCTTTTCGGCGCGCGCTTCCGCCTCTTCGCGCAGTTTGTCGAAACGTACAATCAGATACGCCGCAAATCCGAACATAATGCAAAGCAGAATGCCTATGCCTATCATAAGTCCGCCACTCACTCTGTCGATGTTTTGCGACGTCATATAAATCCCGCCGCCGAGCAAAGCAAGTCCGACAAGCAGACTGAAAACGGATATAACGATGTTTGCGACTTTGTTACCCGATGTTCTCATATGCGTCCCGTCCTTTCGAGATAGGCAAGAAATGCCGCGCAGCCTTCCTTTATGTCGTCGTACGTGACGTCGAAATTGCCCGTATACCACGGGTCGGCGATATTGCGCGGATTGTCGGAAAAATCAAGCATTCTGTAAATTTTGCCGTCGGCTTCCGAACCGAGTATACGACGCATTGAATTTACGTTGCGCTCTTCCATTCCTATGAAAAAGTCGTATTTACCCGCGTCGGAACGGGAAAGCACGGTTGCGTAATGCGGATAAACGGGCACGCCTTCGGCACGGAGTTTTGCAAGGGTTCCCCTGTGTACGGGGCTGCCCTCTTCCTCGTAGCTGGTTGCCGCAGACGCTATGCAAAATCTGTGTTCTAACCCGCTCTTTTTGACTTCGTCGGCAAAAACGAACTCTGCCATAGGCGAACGGCAAATGTTGCCCAGACACACAAACATAACGCCTATTCTGTCGTCTGCGCCGACCTTTCCGTCCGCGGAATAAAAAGGTTTACGGGAAACGTTTTTCATTGTTGGTCCTTTCCCACGAACACGGCAACGTCGTCAAACGCCTTTCTGTTCTTGTTTCTGGGCTCTTTCTTCACGGGGTGCCCGACGGATATGACGAGCTGAACGAACGTTTTGTCTTTCTTGGAAAGCCCGATACCCTCTTTGATTGTCTTTTCGGTGAACATTCCGAGAATGCAGGTTCCGAGCCCCAGAGAAGTTGCGCACAAAGTCATATTCGCAACGGCTATGCCGATGTCGATGGACGAAAAATCGCGACCGAAAATGACCTGTCCAACGCGTTCGGGATAATTGGGTTTTTCGCCCGTCACGACTATAAACGCGGGGGCTTTGTCCGTAAACTTGTTGTTGCCCATAATCTGAACGCCGCGTCTTACCGTTGCGGCGTGTTCGTCGCCGTTTACGACGTAAAACTTCCAGGGTTGGGAGTTGCACGCGGAAGGCGCCAGTCTTCCCGCTTCGACTATGGTACGCAACGCTTCGTCACTGACCTGCTCGTCGGTGTAGGAGCGGCAACTTTCTCTTTGTTTGCACAGTTCGATGAAATCCATATATTTTCCTTGTAACTATTCGGCGTTGCAGTCGCAATATATTCCCATACCGCGCCCGCGTCGGCACACTTTCGTGCCGCGCCGTTTTTGTATATTTTACCCGACAAAGGCGTTTTAGTCAATCGACTGCATACGGAAGGGTTACTTTGCGACCGCCGCTTCGGTTGACATAGTCGCGCGCGCAGAGTAAAATGCCGATATGAGCTTTTTCGACGGACGATTTACAATACAAGCCGCGGCAGCAAGCGGGCTGGAAGCCGTACTCAAATGCGAACTCATTTCGCTGGGATACGCTCCCCGCGGCGCGGAATACGGCAGAATACCTTTTGAAGGAAACATGTCCGACGTCGCGCGTGCAAACGTCTTTCTTCGCACGGCGGGACGCGTCCGTATCGTTCTTGATTCTTTCGACGCGCGGACTTTCGACGAACTGTTCGAAAACGTGCATTCCGTCGACTGGCGCGAAATTCTGCCCGCCGACGCGAAAATCGTCGTCACCGCAAAAAGCCAGAAAAGCAAGTTGTTTTCTTTGAGCGACATTCAAAGCATAGTCAAAAAAGCAATCGCGGACAGGCTGTGCACCGCATACGGCGTAAACCGCCTTGCCGAAACGGGAGCCGTTTACGAAATCGAAACCTGCATAATCGACGACCGCGCCACCCTTGCGCTGGACACGTCGGGCGCAGGACTTCACAAGCGCGGATACCGCGTGTTTGTCGGTGACGCACCCATACGCGAAACACTCGCGGCAGGCATTATACTGCTGTCGGTGTGGAACCGCGACAGAGCCTTCATAGACCCTTTCTGCGGTTCGGGAACCTTCCCTGTTGAAGCCGCCCTGATTGCCACCGACACAGCCCCCGGAATGAACAGAAACTTTGCTTTCGAGAACTTTTTGAACGCACCCGTTGTCCGCGACTTTGTGCAGAAAGAGGCGGAAGAACGCATAAACCGTTCGGTTAAACTCCGCATTCAGGGATTTGACGTCAATCCCGCCGCAGTCAAACTCGCGCTCAATCACGCAAAGCGCGCGGGCGTTGCGGACCTTGTGCACATACAGACGGCGGATATGCGCAACCTGTCGTCAAGATACGCTCACGGCGTAATCGTCACCAACCCGCCCTACGGCGAAAGGCTGATGAAAGAAGACGAGCTCAAAGAACTTTATCGCGACTTCGGAAAAGTTTTCGGGCGGTTGGACGAATGGAGCGCGTACGTAATCACATCTTACCGCGCGTTCGAAAAGTACTTCGGCAGACGTGCGGACAAAACCCGCAAGCTCTACAACTCGGAACTCGAATGCAATCTGTACGCATTTCTCGGCGCGCCCCCGCCCCGAAAAAAACAGTATGAAAAGGAAGTCGGCGCAAATGGCGATTTGCCCGCAACCGAATAAAACGACGACAAGATTTGACGAACGGCAAAATCGTCGCAAACTCACGGCACGAACTCAAAGAAATAAATCAAATTCAAAATAAATTTTCGCAAAACAAAACACGGGAACGCAAACATATGAGAGCGGTAATTCAAAGAACTTTCGGCAGCAAACTTTCGGTGGACGGCAAAGTCGTCGGTGAAATTCCGTCTGGACTCACGGTGTTTTTCGCAGTGGCAAAAGGCGACACCGAAGAACAGGCGGACTATTTCGCGCAGAAACTCGTCAAACTCCGCATTTTCGCCGACGAAAACGGTAAAATGAACAAAAGCATTCTCGACGTGGGTGGTGAAATTCTCTTTGTGTCGCAGTTCTCGCTTGCGGGCAAACTCACCCGACTTCGGCGCCGCCGAACTTCCCGAACGCGCAAAGTTCCTTTACGACTACACCACAGAAAAAATACGCGCCCAGGGCGTTACCGTAAAAACGGGTATCTTCGGTGCGCACATGTACATCGAACAGCAACAGGACGGACCGCTCACTTTCGTATTCGAGTGCTGAAAATCCGACCTCTGCACTTTTTTCGATTTCATATTTCACGGACGCCTGCGAGGTCGCGTATGACTTCGCCCGCAAGCATAAGCCCCGCAACTGCGGGAACGTAAGAAATGCTTGACGGCACGCGTCCGTTTTCGTTTGCCGTGCTCTTTTGCGGAATCTCCTTGGAATAAAGCACTTTCACTCCCTCTATTCCGCGGTCTTTGAGTTCCTTCCGCATAACTTTTGCAAGCGGACAGACGGAAGTCTTTTTTATGTCGCAAATCTCAAAACAGGGGTTTAACTTGTTACCCGTACCCATTGAACTCACGATTGCGACGTTTTGCGCCTTTGCGCGGGTTATCAGTTCGAGTTTAGCGGTAACGTTGTCAACGGCGTCCACGACGTAATCGTATTCGCCGAGATCCACCTTGTCTGCGCTTTCGGGAAGGTACATCAAATCGTAAGTTTTCACGTTGCAGTCGGGGTTGATGCTCTTCACTCTCTCCGATGCGACTTCCGTTTTTTTGCGCCCTATGCTTTGGATTGTTGCAAGTATCTGACGGTTGATGTTGGAGGGCGCTACCGTGTCGAAATCGAGAAGTCCCAGCGTCCCGACGCCTGCTCTGGCAAGCGCCTCGACGACGTATCCACCGACGCCTCCGAGACCGCATACCAAAACACGGGATTTTGCCAGTTTCTCCACTCCTTCTTCGCCTATCAAAGCCGCTGTTCTCACTGTATATTCGGGGTTCATTGCATCTCCTTTTCCGTGTGTTCCTTCCCTGTCACGTGTCCAATTTGCCGCCGCTCGGGAGCACGAAATCGCAGCACCGAAATTTTATCATACCCGAAATTCTTTTTCAATACAGATTGCTATCTTTCGTCAATTAAATTCACATAGTCACGGCATTCAACATTGACATATATAATGTTGAATTGTATAATAATTACGATTATGATTTCGGGTTCAGGGGAAGACTCGAAAAATGCTTTTTGAACGGTTTTGCGACGACTTCCCGTCCCGTTTCATGACTCTTTCGGTCAAGGTGTGTGTATGTTAAAACTGGTCGACATCGTCAAAGATTACCGTATGGCGGACTCCGTCGTACATGCTCTCAAAGGCATCAATCTGAATTTCCGTAAAAGCGAGTTTGTGTCCATTCTCGGTCCTTCGGGCTGCGGCAAAACCACGATGCTCAACATCATCGGCGGACTCGACAAATACACCGACGGCGACCTCATAATCAACGAAAAATCCACCAAAGAGTTCAAATCCCGCGACTGGGACGCTTACCGCAACCGTTCAATCGGTTTTGTTTTTCAGTCTTACAACCTCATTCCGCACCTGAACATTCTTCAGAACGTCGAACTTGCGCTCACCATATCGGGCGTGCCCCACAAGAAGAAAAAAGCGCTTGCAATCAACGCTCTCGAACGCGTGGGACTGGGCGGTCAGATAAAGAAAAAACCCAACCAGCTTTCGGGCGGTCAGATGCAGCGCGTAGCTATTGCCCGCGCCATCGTCAACAACCCCGAAATCATACTCGCCGACGAACCGACGGGCGCTCTCGACACAAAGACTTCGGAACAGGTCATGGACCTGTTGCAGGAAATCGCCGACAACAAGCTCGTCATAATGGTTACGCACAACCCCGAACTTGCGAAGCGCTATTCCACCCGTATTATCGAACTTACCGACGGCGGAGTCATTGCCGACAGCAACCCGTACGACGGACTTCCGACCATACTCTCGCCCGTCGCGCCTATTTCCGACGGCGAGCCGTCGCCCATAGAACAGTACATAAAAGAATGTGCCGAACTTCCCGAACCTGTCGAGGAAGTTGCTGTGCCCGTTAAAAAAGCACCCGCCAAGAAGTCCAAAAAAGGCAAAAAACAGTCTGCCGCGGAAGAAATCACTACGACAACCGAGGACGTCGAAGGCGAAACCAAAGACGCAAACGCAAACACGCTTGCGCTTGCAATCGACAAAGCGGTCGCAGCCACGATGAAACCCGACGGCGACAATTCGGAGTCGTCAGGCGAGGCACACGACGAAAAGTTCGTTGCCGTGCTTTCTCCCGAGCATCCCGAACCCCTCAAAAAACGAAGCGGTCAGCCCAAAAAGAAAAAAGAGCGCACGTCAATGTCTTTCTTCACCGCTCTTTCGCTTTCCGCACGCAACCTCATAACTAAACGCACCCGTACTTTCCTTACGGCTTTTGCGGGAAGTATAGGTATTATCGGCATAGCCCTCGTTCTCAGTTTGTCCAACGGGTTCAATCTTTATATGGACGAAATGGAAGGCAGCATTCTTTCCAGCATGCCGCTTACAATCAACAGCTTGGCGCTCGACATCGACGTCGACGAACTCATGAACATGCAAATACAAGGCGGCAGCAACGGCGGCGAAGCCTTCCCCGACAGCGATTACGTCACGCCCTATAAACCCGACGGATTTATCAACGGCATAACTTTCGGAGCAAACGTACTTACGGAAGAATACATAGATTACGTAAACAAAATCGAAACCCTGTTCCCCGACGAACTGAACTCGATAAAATACACTTACGGATACAAAATGCCCGTTCTGGTCAAGGACTACAACGGCAACGTCAAAAAAGTCAATTCGTCCACGATGAGCAACCCGCTCGGGTGGCAGGAACTTCTTTGGGACAAGTTCATGCAATCGCAGTATGACGTGATTGCGGGCGGTTATCCAGGTTCGGCCGAAGGTAACGCCGTCCTTGAAAAATACGACGAAAATTATGCGTCCTACGACGACCAAGGCAAAAAAGCGCGTCAGGCGGTGCTTGTCGTAAGCAGCTATAACACAATAGACTACGAAATACTCGAAACTCTCGGAATGCGTCTGCAAAAAGACGACAACGACAACTATCTTCCCGTCGATTTCAACGACATATTGGGTCGCGAATTGGTGGTTGCGTCCAACAACAATTACTACGACGTTTCGACGGCGGGTTACGTCGACACCGACGGCGACGAACAGCCCGACAAGTTCAATCCTGCCACGGTAAACACCGATTATGCGTCCTACTATGACGCCGAAGACAACATCACCGTGCGTATCGTAGGCGTGCTTCGTATTACGCAAGGCATTCTGGCTCCCCTGCTGTCGAGCGGCGTTGCCTATACGCAGGAACTTACCGAACTTTGCATTGCGAACGCCCATACGTCCGAAATCGTCGCGTTACAGGAAGCCAACAAGGAAATCAACGTTCTTACGGGCGAAACGTTCGAACTCGATTTCAGCGCGATTGTTTCACTGTTCTCTTCCTTCGGTGTCTCGGAAAACACGTTGGTCAATATGCTTAAAGACACAATCCAAAGCGGCGAAATACCGGGAATCGGAGATATCGACCCCGACAAACTCGACGCCTGCCAGACCATTAACGACGTTGTGCGTCTTTTGCAGAAAGAACTCGGATTGTCTTCGGCAATGATCGAGCTCATGCTCCGCTTTCTCGTATCTTACATCAATCAGCAGTACGGGTTGAACCTTAACGCCAACGCAATCATAACCCTTATCAACAGCGCGTACGAAAACGCAATGCAAAGTCTCGGCGGCAGCAACATGCCGACAGGCGTTTACATCTACCCCACCGATTTTACGGCTAAGGACAAAATCTGCGCCTACCTCGACGCTTGGAACGACGATAACCCGTCCATGTCCGTGACCTACACCGACTATGCGGGCACAATATCCGAACTGCTTACGCGCGTTGTCGGCATCGTGTCGTACATACTGATAGCGTTTGCGGCGATATCGCTCGTCGTATCGAGCGTAATGATAGCAATCATCACTTATGTGTCCGTACTCGAACGCACAACGGAAATCGGCGTACTGCGTTCTATCGGCGCCCGCAAAATCGACGTCAGCAACGTATTCAACGCCGAAACGGGTATCATAGGCACGGTATCGGGCGTATTGGGCGTATTCCTTGCGTGGATAATCGACTTCCCCATCAACGCGTGGATTTCCACTCTTGCCGCGGACGCACCCGACAACTTTGCCGTGCTCAATCCTCTGCATGCCCTTTTGCTGGTTGCATTGAGCATAGGTCTTACGATGATTTCGGGACTTGTCCCCGCAATCCTTGCGGCGAAGAAAGACCCCGTGAAAGCGCTTCGCGCAAGCGGCTGACACCCGCCCCGCAAAACGCCATAGCTCCACGCCAAGCACCTCGTTTTGCATGTGTTTTACGTGTAAAAGCACCAACGCAGAAGTCAAACCTCTCAATCTACTATTAACAACGCATTACAAATGCAATCGGATAATCAAAATCTGTTCTAAAATTTGAAACAATCCCGTAATCAAAACAAAACCCGCGTTGTTACGCGGGTTTTCTTATTTACAAAACTTTAAGTTTGGATTTATATACGTTTTTATCATTCGGTCGTCATCTTTGATTATCGGACTTCCGACTTTACTTTTTTGGTATAAAGAGCGTTATCTTATGAAACGCTTGTCGCCGTCAGGAATACCTTGGCTGTCAGAAACGTATCTTTCAACTCGCATGTGCAAATCGTACTTGTTTCTGAGGTCGGCAATAGTATTCATCATAGGCGTAGCGTGATGAGCGTCAATCGCCTGTTGACTGCTCCATGAGTCTATCAAAAGCACGGTTTCGGGGTCGCTTGCCGAATAGAAATACTCGTAGCGTTCGTTGCCCTCTTCGGCACGGATAAGGTCGACAGTGCCGGAAGACACCATTTCTTCGGCAAACTTTCTGGCCGAACCGTTTTTGCCCGTATAGTAGATATTGACCGTTATGCTCATAAATTAAACTACCGCTCGCTTATTTGTCCGCACCGTGGTTTTCGAGGTCTTCAAGCACCTGAACAGACACGGCGAAACAGTCTGCCAACGCTTCTTTGTCGAGATTGTCGTAACTGTCGTAGCGGGTGTGATAGTAGTTCTGCAAATTGTGGTTCATTGCGGTAATGCCCGTTGCTCTGAAACCGCCCTGATTGAACGCCGCAGAGTCCGTCGCGCCGAAAGGCACGTTGCCCACATTGCAAGTGATACCGAGTTTGTCCGCCGCTTCCTTGAAACGTCTGCTTATTTCCGCGTCGGCTTTGACCGTCGCGTTCAAATCCTTCTGGTTGACTTGCAGGAACTTTCCTTCGTGAATGGTATCATACGCAATGATGAACGTAGGCACGTCGTTATAATCGTTTTTGTGCGCCTTTGCCCATTCTTTCGCGCCTCTGAGTCCCGCTTCTTCCGAACCCGAAATAATCACGCCGACTTCGGTGTTTTCAAGTTCAATTCCTTGCTCTTTCAACGCTTTGAGGATTGCAATACCCATGTAACAACCCGTAAGGTTGTCGTTTGCGCCGTCTACAATACGTTTTTCGTTCCAAAGTACATAGTAAAGTATCCACGAAGGCACGAAAACGAGAGTGCCGAGTCCGAGACGCAACACCAAATCGGCGTCGTCAAGGAAAAATGACGCAATCAGAATTGCGAAAAGATATACCAGTCCGATAATGCCGAACACTACGTGCGCGCCGAACAGAACACCGCCGCCAAGATAATTGAACGTCCATTCGCAAGCGGCGTCGGGGTGACCGTTGTAGAAAATACGCTGTTTGACTTCGCCCGTCGGTTTTTTCACGGCAGTGACATTGCATGATGTCATTTTGGGATAAATTTTATCGACGACCTTGCGATACATGATAAACTCGCCCAACATAACGACAGCGCCCACCGCTACAAGCACAAGCGCCACTATTCTGGCTGCGATATGCGGCACAAAGAACAGAACAAACGCCGCAAGCACAAGGGATACGGTAATGTATATCCAACCCATAAAAGCCGCAGGATGCAGGTCGAAAGGTTCGACTTTGACGTCGTCACACCCGTAGTCTTTCAACTGGTCCGCCATATACTCACAGGCTTTTTTCTCGCCGTCCATACCGGGACCGCGCTTGCCGAAACGCGTGATGACGGTTTTGATTTCTGTTTCCATAAAATCAGCGGCAGCTGCTTTTGCGTTTTTTACGGAATTGAGATTCATATTACCTCCTGAACGGTTGTCCGTCTGCTCTGTGCAGACATCGCGCGTACATCGCGTTTAATCGTATATAAAGATATTACAAAATACAACCGTTATTTTCAACAACTAATTTCAACCTTCACCGAAAATTAAACGTCCGACCGCAATTTCCGAGAAATTCGACTTGCTTTCGCAATATTCCGTTGTCTATGAAACACCGATTAAAAGTTTACCTCACAATGCTTTTTTGCACCAATCAATACGCCCCCATAAGCGAACTTCGCGAATTGTCAATTTCCCCTATTTCTTTGCCCCGAACGCCTGAAACATCCGACTTCCCTGCGAGTCAACAAAAGTTAGCTCAGGCAACTTTGAAAAAAGTGTTGCAAAATTCCAAACGCAGTGATAATATATGAACAGACAATCATATGAATGGCTGTTCATACAAAATCAAAACAATAAAGTTTGCTTGGCGAAAATAATTTTTCGCGAGGAAACAAGGAGAAATATGGCATATCACCTTTGTACGGTACACCCCGAAGCAATCAACGAAGTGACAGAAAAAATGCAATCCGCATACGCTCTGTCCAAAATGTCGAACTTCCTCAAAGTTATGGCAGACCCCACGCGACTCAGGATTGTAAACGCTTTGCTCATACGTGAACTGTGTGTCTGCGACATAGCGGCACTGCTCGGAATGGAACACTCTGCCGTTTCGCATCAGCTTGCAGTACTTCGCAAAATCGACGTCGTCAACGTAAGACAGGAAGGCAAAGTCAAATATTATTCGTTGAGCGACGACCATATCAGCACTGTATTTCAGGTGACTTTGACTCATATAAACGAATAGGCAAAACCATGAAACGTCATCAGTTCAGAGTCGGCAACATAGACTGCGCAATGTGCGCGAAAAAAGTGGAAGACACCGTTGCAAAACTTCCTTGGGTGACTTCCGCAAATCTCAATTTCAGCACGGAGAAACTTGTCGTGACGACAGACCGCGACGACGACATTCTCCCCGACATTACGCGCGCCTGCAAACAGGCAGAAGCAGATTGCACCGTATCGCCATACGAGAGGACAAACACCGTTTCCGAACGCAAAAAAGCCGATCCGCTTATCGTTTTGTTCTTTATCGGAGCGGTTATCGGCATAGTCGGAATATGCCTCGAAGAGTTCACGCAATACTCGCTTGCAGCAACCGTCCTCGAATGGGTGGGCATAATGCTTGCACTCGGAAAAACACTCGTGCGCGCGTTCACCAAAATATTCCGCGCACACACCGTCGACGAAAACCTGCTTATGGCGATTTCCGCGATTTGCGCCGTTGCAATCGGCGAAACGCTGGAAGGGTTTATGGTTGTCATTTTGTATCAAATCGGCAAGTTCTTCGAGCAAAAAGCGATAGATAAAACCCGAAACAGCGTAAAAAGCCTTATGATGGTCAAGCCCGAGACCGTCCCCGTATTCACAGACGGAGAGTTTGCCGACAAGGCAGTATCCGAAGTCGCGGAAGGCTCGCTTATACTCGTTAAAGCCGGTGAAATCGTTCCCCTCGACGGCATAATAGAAGAAGGCTCGTGCGCGCTCGATTTATCCTCGCTCACAGGCGAAAGCGTGCCCGCAAACGTCAAGGAAGGCGACTCCGTGCTGTCTGGTTCCGTCAACCTGAACGGCGCTATCAAACTTCGCACGACAGGCACGGACGAAAACAGCACCATAACCCGAATTCTGCAACTCGTCGAAACCGCCGCCGAACGTAAAACAAAAACGGAAACAGTCGTTACGCGCGTCGTTAAATACTACGTACCCGTGGTCATAGGTTGCGCCGTGCTTGTCGGATTGTTGTTCGGACTTGCGGGCGGTTACGGAGTGCGCGAAAGTCTGTACAAAGGAATGATATTCCTTGCCGTATCCTGCCCTTGTGCCATTGCCATTTCCGTGCCTATGAGCTATTTCTGCGCAATAGGCAACGCGTCGCGCAAAGGTATACTCATCAAAGGCACGAATTACCTTGACGGCATATCGGCAATCCGCACCATTGCGGTCGACAAAACGGGAACGCTTACGGACGGAAATTTCACGTTGAAAAACATAGAAGTTCTTGAAGGAAATCTTACGGAAAACGACGTGCTGCGCTATGCGTATTATGCGGAAAGCAACTCCACTCACCCGATTGCCCGCGCCGTTGTAAAAGCCGCGGGAGAAAACGCAGACAAATGGGCAAAAGACACCGCCGTGTCCGTCACCGACGTACACGAAACGGCAGGCGTCGGAATGCGCTGTACAGTTGACGGTCACGTCGTCGAAGTGGGACGTGCCGCACGAGGCGGGAAAGGCTCAGGCACCTGCGTTGACGTAACCGTCGACGGCAAAACCGTGGCAACGCTCACCCTTGTAGACGCCGTAAAAAACAGCACCAAAGACGCACTCGATTACTTCCGCGCCCATTCCGTCGACACCGTGATGTTTACGGGCGACAACGCCGAAACGGCGTCTTCCGTTGCAAGCGAACTCGGAATCACCGAGTATCACGCTCAAATGATGCCGCAGGATAAATTCGCGGAAATCGAGAAACTCATAAACGCAAAAAATAAGAAATCCGACATCGTCGCATACGTTGGCGACGGAATAAACGACGCACCCGTTCTTTCCCGTGCCGACCTCGGAATCGCAATGGGACTTTCGGGCAGCGCGGCTACGGTGGACAGTGCGGATATCGTTCTTATGAACGACAACCTTGCGCAACTCACCGAAGCACACAAGCTCTCCTCTTTCACAAAAAAAGTCGTCGCCGAAAACATCATTGCAACGCTCGGCGTCAAACTTTTGTTCGTAAGCTTGGGACTTGCGGGTATCACGGGGCTTGCCTGGGCGGTTTTCTCCGACGTCGGACTTGCAATATGCACCGTTCTCAACTCCCTGCGCGTTCTGCGCTACGGCGGCACACACCGCACCGCCGGCACAAACGGCACTTCCGAACGCCAACACCGTGTCCGAAAACACGCACAAACCGAAAAGCATTCTCACAGCCACGCCGATGGCGGCACAAACTCCTACGCTCACGCGCACTCGCACGAACACGTACACGCAAACACCCACGCGCAAACGCACGACCGTGAGCACGACCATGAGCACGACCACGCACATAGCGCGCCTACCCACGTAGAACACACAAACGAGCACGCGGACGGCCACTTGCACGAAAACGGCAATTAATTCAAACGCCGCACGCGCAAAATTACACAAACCGCAACAGCGCACCGCAAACGGAGACGGTGCGCTGTTTTTATGCGTTTTCAGGCTTGCAAATTTCAACCACAATTGAGCATATATACACACGCAAATCTGCCCGACTCGGCATATGCGCAAACAATCCCGCGTTACGTTGTTACGTTTGCACATATGTTCCCGCTGGCACATATTTTCGTGTAAATCTGCAAATATATGGCGATATCGAACTTCGATTTTTGCAATAGCTGCGCATACTTGCATACGTTTTGCTTGCAATTCCGCGTCTGCTGCTACTGCTCCCCTGAAAAACAAAAACGCTCAAACACTTTTCGTGTGTTGACAAGCGCGATGCAAAGGCATATAATACACGTATCGTACAAAAGAGGTGTGTTATGCTCAAAACCTGTTTTCCCGAAAGACTGAAACAACTGCGCAAAGACGCGGGAATGTTGCAATCGGACCTTGCAGACCATTTCAAGGTCTCGAAATCCGCTGTTTCCGGCTGGGAAGTGGGAAGAAACCAACCGTCCTATGACATTCTGATTGAAATGAGCATTCTCTTCGGCGTAAGCGTCGACTACATCATAGGACGTCGCAACTACTGAACCTTCGTATCGGAAAACCGTCGCAAATGCAGAAATCGCGTCGGTTTTCCTGCTTTATGCACACAATTCGTGTTTTGAAATAAAAACGGCACTCCTCTGCGGAATGCCGTTTTTGTTTTTGGTTTGAAATTTAACCTTATTTACGCTTTTTTGTCGGGCAAAACCTTCCTCAAATACTCTGCCGTGTAACTCGACGGGTTTTTCGCCACTTCTTCGGGACGACCGCAGGCAACTATTCTTCCGCCGCCGTTACCGCCGTCGGGACCGAGGTCTATTATCCAGTCCGCCATCTTGATGACGTCGAGGTTGTGTTCGATAACAAGTATTGTATTGCCCGCGTCCGCAAGGCGGTTCAGTATCGCAAGCAGTTTTGCAACGTCGTGCGTATGCAGTCCGGTTGTCGGTTCGTCGAGAATGTAAAGCGTTTTGCCCGTGCCGCGTTTGCTGAGTTCGGTTGCGAGTTTGACTCTCTGCGCCTCGCCGCCGCTCAACGTGGTCGAGGACTGTCCGAGTTTGATGTAACCGAGTCCTACGTCGTAAAGCGTCTGAATTTTGCTGCGTATGCGCGGTACATTGGTGAAAAACTCCAACGCTTCTTCCACTGTCATATCGAGAACTTCGGCAATATTCTTGCCTTTGTATCTGACTTCGAGCGTTTCTCTGTTATATCGCGCGCCTTTGCACACTTCGCACGGCACGTATATGTCGGGCAAGAAATGCATTTCGATTTTGATAATTCCGTCGCCGCCGCAGTTTTCGCATCTGCCGCCCGAAACGTTGAAAGAGAATCGTCCCGACTTATAGCCGCGGGTCTTTGCGTCGGGAAGTTCGGCAAACAGGTCGCGTATGGGTCCGAACACTCCCGTATACGTTGCGGGGTTTGAACGAGGCGTTCTGCCAATCGGGCTTTGGTCGATTGAGATTACTTTGTCAAAATATTCGACACCTTCGATTGCGTTGTATTCGCCCTCGGGCAATCTGCTGCGCATAAGGGCATTTGACATTGCGGGATAAATTATTTCGTTGACAAGGCTGGATTTTCCCGAACCCGATACACCCGTAACCGCCGTGAACGTTCCGACGGGGATTGACACGTCCACGTTTTGCAAATTGTTTTGTCTTGCGCCGCGCACCGTCAACATTCTGTCGCTCACCGCACGTCGCATTTCGGGCACGGGTATGGAATATTCGCCAGAAAGATACTTGCCCGTTATCGAACGCGGTTCCGCCATGATGTCTGCGACCGACCCCGCCGCCACGACTTCGCCGCCGTGTACGCCCGCACCGGGGCCGATGTCGACGATGTAGTCGGCTTCGCGGATTGTTTCCTCGTCGTGTTCGACAACGATAAGCGTATTGCCAAGGTCACGCAATCCTTTGAGTGACGCAAGAAGTTTTCCGTTGTCTTTTTGATGCAGTCCTATGCTGGGCTCGTCGAGAATGTAAAGCACGCCCGTAAGTCCGCTGCCTATCTGCGTTGCAAGTCTGATACGCTGGCTTTCGCCGCCGCTCAGCGTTGCGGACGCGCGCGACAAAGTGAGATAACCGAGCCCGACGTCCGACAAAAAACGAAGTCTTGCGCGGATTTCTTTCAAGATTCGCCTTGCAATCAGGGCTTCCGTCGGACCGAGTTCCAGCCCGTCGAGGAATTTTTCCGCTTCGACTACGGACATACTTGACATTTCGTGAATGTTCTTGCCGCCGACGGTTACGGACAGAGCCTCGGGTTTCAGCCTCTTGCCGCCGCAAACCGTGCACGGCACCTGTTTCATATATCTGGAAATTTCGGTTTTAACCATATCGGAGTCCGTCTCGTTGAAACGGCGCATCAGATTGTTGGCTATGCCTTCGTAGCTGCTGTTGAAATGCCCGCTGAAATTGCTGGAATTGTATTCCATGGGAATTCTGTCGCCATCGTTGCCGTAGAAAATCATATGCAAGACGTTTTCGGGCAGGTCTTTAATGGGCACGTCAAGCGAAAAACCGTACGCTTTGGAAAGTGCCTTGAACTGCATCTGCGACATTTTGCCCGTGTCGATATACCAGCCGCTTGCTTTGATTGCGCCTTCGCGCAAAGTTGCGTTCCAGTCCGTGACAAGCAAATTCGTGTCGATTTCGTTGGTAAATCCGAGTCCTGCGCAAACGGGACACGCACCGTACGGATTGTTGAAAGAAAAGAGTCTCGGGGTAAGTTCTTCGAAACTGATTTCGCAATCGGGACAGGCGTATTTTGTCGAATACAGCACTTCTTCGCCGTCGTAATCGGCAATCACAAGCCCTTCGGCAAGTTTAACGGCGTTTTCGAGCGCGTCGTTCAGTCGGCGGTTTATGCCTTCCTTGACAACCAGTCTGTCAACCACGACGCTGATGTTGTGTTTTATGTTTTTGTCAAGGTTGATTTGCTCGTCAAGCGTATAGTTTATTCCGTCGACGCGCACGCGAACGTATCCCGCGCGTTTGAGCGTTTCGAGCTGTTTGGAATACTCGCCCTTCCTTCCTCTGACGATAGGCGCGAGAATTTGAAGTTTGACGCCCTGACGCAACATGATTTTGTCGGCAATCTGGTCGATGGTCTGGCGTTCGATTTCTCTGCCGCATTTCGGGCAATGCGGTTTGCCGACGCGCGCGTAAAGCAGTCGCATATAGTCGTAAATCTCAGTCACCGTACCGACGGTTGAACGGGGGTTGTGCGACGTCGTTTTCTGGTCGATGGAAACCGCGGGGGAAAGCCCCTCGATATAGTCAACGTCGGGTTTCTGCATCTGTCCGAGGAACTGACGCGCATAGCTCGACAGACTTTCCATATATCTGCGCTGACCTTCTGCGAAAATGGTGTCGAAGGCAAGCGAAGACTTGCCCGAACCCGAAAGTCCCGTGAAAACCACGAGTTTGTCTCTCGGAATTTCGAGGTCGATGTTTTTGAGATTGTTTTCTTTTGCGCCTTTTATGAATATTTCTTTCATTTCTTTATCCGACGGAAACAGTATCTGCAAAATACACGCGCATATTACCGTTTCCCAATGACTATTTGAATTTCTTTACCTGTTTTTTCAGTTCGTTAAGCTCGTCACGCAGCTTGATTGCCCTCTCGAAATCCAGTGCGGCAGCCGCCGTCTGCATAAGTCCTTTAAGACGTTCGATTTCATTAACGAGGTCTTTAGGCGACATTTTGTCGCGGTCAACCTTCTTTTTGGTGATTTCAAGGGTGTTTTTGAACTCTCGTTCTATCGTCTTGGGGATAATACCGTGTTCACGATTGTACGCGTCCTGAATGGCGCGTCTGCGGTTGGTTTCGTCGATTGCCCGACGCATACTGTCCGTCACCGTATCGGCATACATTATGACGTGCCCTTTGTCGTTTCGAGCCGCTCTGCCTATTGTCTGAATGAGCGCGCTTTCGCTTCTGAGAAAACCTTCCTTGTCGGCGTCGAGGATTGCGACAAGCTGAACCTCGGGCAAGTCCAACCCCTCACGCAAAAGGTTTATGCCGACCAGCACGTCAAACTCTCCTCGGCGCAAATCGCCTACAATGTCGATGCGTTCGAGAGTGTCTATATCCGAGTGCATATACCGCACCTTGATGCCGACTTCTTTGAGATAATCGGTGAGGTTCTCCGCCATTTTTTTGGTGAGCGTGGTGACAAGCACCCTGCCTTTGTTTTCCGTGACTTTGCGGATTTCTCCGATGAGGTCGTCAACCTGTCCCTTAACGGGCTTTACCGTGATTTCGGGGTCCAGCAATCCCGTCGGTCTGATGAGCTGTTCTGCAACTTCGTCCGCTCTCTCCGTTTCGAACGGTCCGGGAGTTGCCGACACGCATACCATTTGTCTTATATGGCTGTCGAACTCCTCGAAATCGAGAGGTCTGTTGTCGTAAGCCGCGGGAAGTCTGAACCCGTAATCTACGAGATTTTTCTTGCGTGCGCGGTCGCCGTTGTACATTCCGCGCAGTTGCGGAATGGTCATATGACTTTCGTCGATAAACACGATAAAATCTTTCGGGAAGAAGTCGAGAAGCGTATAAGGCGGTTGCCCTGGTTTGCGCCCGTCAAAGTAGCGCGAATAGTTTTCTATGCCCGAACAATACCCCATTTCGCGCATCATTTCCACGTCATAGTTCACGCGTTCGTCTATTCTTTGCGCTTCGATGAGTTTGCCGTTGGCTTTGAAAAAGTCCACGCGTTCCTGTTTGTCGGCAAGAATACGGCGGAATATCTCCTCCCTGTCGCCGCTCATAACGTAGTGCGTGGCGGGGAAAATCACGGTGTGTTTCAGTTCGTTGACCACCTGCGAAGTCAGACTGTCGATTTCGCATATCCGCTCGACGGTATCGCCGAAAAATTCCACGCGGATTGCAATTTCGGAGTTACCTGCGGGAAAAATGTCGAGAGTGTCGCCGCGAACCCTGAACGTGGAACGCACAAAATCGAAGTCGGCGCGTTTGTACTGAATGTCCACAAGACGGCGGATAAGTTCATCCTGCTCGATATCGTCGCCTTCGCGGATTGAGACCGCCTGCGCATAGTAATCGACGGGCGCGCCCAGTCCGTAAATGCAGGATACGCTGGACACGACGATAACGTCCCGTCTTTCGCACAGCGACGCTGTGGCTGAGTGACGAAGTTTGTCTATTTCGTCGTTGATTTCGAGCTCTTTTTCAATGTAGGTATCCGAGCGCGGAATGTACGCCTCGGGCTGATAATAGTCGTAATAGCTGACGAAAAATTCAACTCTGTTGTGCGGGAAAAATTCGCGGAATTCGTTGCAAAGCTGTGCGGCAAGCGTTTTGTTGTGGGCAATGACAAGCGCGGGACGTTGCAGTTTTTCGATGACGTTTGCCATTGTGAAAGTTTTGCCGCTGCCCGTGACGCCGAGCAGAACTTCCGTCGAAAAACCGTTTTCGAGACCTGCGGCCAGCTTTTCAATCGCCGCCGGTTGGTCGCCGCAGGGCGAATATTTGCTGACCAGCCTGAATTGCGTCATAGTTCCGTAAGTTTCTGAATGATGATTTTGATGCCCCACGCCGCGGCACCCGAGCACAGACCGCCGATTATGGCGAGAAGAATTTTGAATTTGAGATTGCTCTTGAACGCCTTTTCCACGCGCGCGAAAGCAAGCCCTTTCTGATGCATATTGATGCAGTACACGAGTTCGCCCTTTCTGTCCGAACGGGTTATGTCGAAATAGTCGTCGATTTCGAGGTTGCGGAGCGTGCCGTCAAGTTCGTCCTCGTCAAAGTCGTAGTCGAGAGACAACTCGTTGAAAAGGTCAAGCGGCGACAGCAAACATACCCCCGACTTCTTGTCGGCGGACTGATATACCGCGCGCATTACCGCCCTTTCCTTTTTGGTGAGTACGTGTTGTTTTTCGAGTGCCATATCTGCCGAGAGCACACAACCGCATTTTGATTATGTGCACGATTTGCGGGTTTATTCGCTTATTTTGTCGGTTAAAACGCCAATGCTTGTATTATCACGGATATTATCGTGACAATTCCGCCGCCCAGCAATCCGCCGAGAAAAGCGTACAGCGCAACGGAAAGTTTGCCGTGTTCTTTCTTTTTCGCGGGCTTTTCCGAAGACTCTGCGACGACGGGTTCGGGGGCGCGGTCCTTGGTTGCAATCGCCGTAACTTCGGCGACCATCTGCGCAAGCTCTTCCGTGCGTTTCAAGGTGAGAAGGCAATATTCGTCGGGCGTAAAATACTTGACTTTCAGATATTCCCTGTCCCTCAAATCCCTGATTATAACGCTGAGTTTCTGTTTGTCGAGGTCGATTTCCGCGGGCAAACGTTCTAGAATTTCGTCCGCTTCGATAACTTTGTAAGTGTCGTCCTGACCCGTGAGTTCACGCAGTACGGACATCACTGCTTTCTTGTCGGAATCCAACATAACAATCCTCCTGACAGTCAATAAATTTTACCATATTGCGGAAGATTAATCAATTATTTTTTCAAAACGCTACACAAACGCGGTATAGTGTGATATCATATTTTCAATTATTTTATACGGAAGGTAAGTATGAATCTACTCAACAAGTTCCTCAACCGCACCGATTTCAACGACTACGACGACTTCAAAAACAACGTCGTTCTGTCCGTTCCCGAAAACTTCAATTTCGGCTACGACGTCGTTGACGAATACGCACGTCTTGTCCCCGAAAAGCGCGCGCTAGTATGGTGCAATTCCGTTGGAGAAGAAAAGATTTTCACTTTCCGCGATATCAGCGAACTCAGCAACCGCACGGTCAACTTCCTGCTTGCAAGCGGCATCAAAAAAGGCGATTACGTCATGACGATGCTCAACCGTCGCTGGGAATACTGGGTTATGGTTGTGGCTTGCTGCAAACTCGGCGCAGTGCTCATTCCCGCAACCCACATGCTTACGCCCAAAGACATTTATTACCGTTGCAACTCCGCGGGCGTCAAACTGCTTGTCGCAACTGCGGAAGAAGACGTCATCGAACACGTTTCGCACGCTCTCGACAAATGCGAAACGCTGAAAGAATGCGTGTTTACGACCAAGGTCGACGGTTTCCGTTCCTTCGACGAGTGCATAATGAGCTATGACGCGGTGCTTCCCGCGCTTCCCCGTCCCGACTGGAACGACGATATGCTCTGCTACTTTACTTCGGGTACGACGGGTATGCCCAAAATGGTGCAACACAACTTCGAGTATCCTGCGGGACACGTTTTCACCGCATATTTCTGGCAACAGGTTGTGGACGACGGTCTGCACTTCACGTCTGCCGAATCCGGCTGGGCAAAATGCAGCTGGGGCAAAATCTACGGCCAATGGATTGCGGGTACCGCGGTTTTCGTCTACGACTATCACGGAAGATTTACCCCTACCGACCTGCTTCCTCTCATCGAGAAATATCACATCACGACTTTCTGCGCACCTCCCACGATTTACCGCTTCCTCGTCAAGGAAGACCTGTCCAAATACGACTTTTCTTCCCTTACGCACTGCACGACAGCGGGCGAAGCGCTGAACGCCGAGATATTCAAACAATTCTACGAAGCTACGGGTCAGAAGATATACGAAGGTTTCGGACAGACGGAATCCTGCGTTATGCTGGCAACGTTCCGCTTTATGGAGCCCGTCAGCGGTTCGCTCGGAAAGCCCTGCCCCGTCTATGACATCGACCTCATCGACGACGAAGAAAACGTCGTTCCCGACGGTTGCGAAGGCGAAATCGCAGTTCGTCTGCGTCCTCACCAGTACGGACTTGTCACCAACTACAAAAACGAACCTGAACGCACACAGGCGGCGCGTGGCGGCAAATATTATCACACGGGCGACCTTGCCAAACGCGACGAAAACGGAATGTACTGGTTTGTCGGCAGAAAGGACGACATCATCAAGTCCAGCGGCTACCGCATCGGACCTTTCGAAGTCGAATCGGCGCTTATGGAACACCCCTCCGTGCTCGAATGCGCGATAACTGGCGCCCCCGACCCCGTCCGCGGCGTCGTTGTCAAAGCGACGATAGTTCTTGCAAAAGGATACACCCCCAGCGAAGAGCTGAAAAAAGAACTGCAAAATCACGTCAAACAGGCAACCGCGCCTTACAAATATCCCCGTATCATCGAATTTGTCGATGAAATGCCCAAAACCATATCGGGCAAAATTCGCCGCGTGGAAATCCGCGAAAAAGACCACAAATAATCCAAGAATACATATCCACAATAAAAGCCACCGCGCAAGTCGGTGGCTTTTTCATATTTTTTATACTCCTTCATGCACTCACCCCTGCCCATTACCCGCCATTAAACAATCCTCTGGGGCACAACTTGATGTATTCCAAACTTTTGTCTGAATCTGTTTAGCCCTGCGTCACCGCGCAATTTTATGCACTGGGGACGGAGCAAATTTGCAGAAATTAATCATTATTGCTCCGTCCCCAGTGCATAAAATCGACAACACATTATCTCCCGCCCACTTATCAATCTGTGCATTTCAAATAAAAACGCCGCTCCCGAAGGAACGGCGCCGAACAGTCGTCAAACAATGTTATCAGCAGAACGCGTGGTAAATTGCGCTGATTGCCTTTTCGTAATCGAAGGTATCGACACCGACGATTATATTGAGCTCGGAAGAGCCCTGGTCAATCATTCTGATGTTGATATGGTTGTCGGCAAGTGCGTCGAATATGGTTGCCGCAGTACCGTGACGGGACGCCATATTGTGTCCGACCGTCGCGATGAGCGAAAGTCCGCTGTGAATTTCGACGTTGTCCGCACCGAGTGCGTCGCGGAGTTTTGCGACGAGTTTCTGCATCTTGCCCGCGAGATATTCGTCTCTGATGACAAGGGACAAAGTATCGATACCCGACGGCATATGTTCGAAGGAAATGCCTTCGTATTCGAGAACGCTCAGAACCTTTCTGCCGAAGCCGATTTCGCTGTTCATCATATCCTTTTCGATGTTGATGATAGTGAAACCTTTCTTGCCCGCTATACCCGTGATAACCTTGCTCTTGGTACGGGGAAGTTTGTTGTCGGCGACAATCATGGTACCTTTGGCTGCGGGATTGAACGTGTTTTTGATGTTGATGGGGATACCTGCGCTGCGTACGGGGAAAATGGATTCGGGGTGAAGCACTTCCGCACCCATGTACGCAAGTTCGCGCAGTTCCTTGTAGCTCAGGTAGTCGATGATTGCGGGGCTGTCGACTATTCTGGGGTCGGCGGTCAGGAAGCCGTCGACGTCCGTCCAGTTTTCGTACACTTCGGCGTCAACCGCACGTGCTACGATTGCACCCGTGATGTCGGAACCGCCGCGGGAGAACGTCTTGATTTTGCCGTCGTTGGTCGTTCCGTAGAAACCGGGAAGCACCGCAAATTCGCTGTCGGCAAGTTTTGCGCGCAGAAGGTCGAGCGAAAAGTCAAGCAACAGTTCGCCTTTGTCGTTGAATTTGATAAGGTCGGCAGTGTCGATGAAATCCGCACCGAGTTTTGCGGCAAGCACTTTTGCGCTCAGGAACTCCCCTCTCGACGCCGTATAATCCGAGCTTTCGCCGTCCTCTATACGGGCTTTGATTGCGGCAAGTTCCGCCGCCATATTGACGTTGATTTCCAACTCTTTTTCGATGTCGAGAAATCTTTTTTCGATGACGGCAAACGTTTCGTCGCAGTTGCCTTTTTCTGCTTTTTCGCGGTAGCAGGCGTAGAGCGCGTCCGTAACCTTGACGTCCGCGGAATTGCGCTTGCCGGGAGCGGAAACAACAACGTACTTTCTCTTCTTGTCAGCCTTGACTATGTCGGCAACCTGCGTAATGGTTTTGCTGTTGGCCATGGAGGTGCCGCCGAATTTGCAAACTTTCATAATGTATCCTCTACTGTAAAATATTTGTATTTCTTTTTATGTGTGCCGGTCCGTGCGATAATCGTTTTCGGAACGTATCCGCGATATCCGACGGACAACCGATACAATCCCGTCTGATGTCGATTGAGTTCGGTTTTCTGCTTTACTCGGTTATTTGATGCGTTTTGCCTCGAAATAGTAACGTTTCTCTTCCGCTTCGCCCATGGAAAACGCTTTGCGGCAGAGGTTGCCGTGGCTTACGACATAACCGAACAGTTCTTCTTTTGCGATACAAGGCATTTCGATTGCCACGCCGTCGGAAGTATCCGCTATGCTGTGCAGATGTTCCAGTCCGTGAATGTAGTCGACTTTGGCTTCGGGGTGCGACGCAACGTACGCGTCGATTGCGTCCTGAACTTCGGCGATTGCTTCCGCACTGTTCTCGTTGACTGCAATGGAATATTTCATGCTCGTGGTGAACATATTGAGTCTGCTGTTGCCTTTGAGCGCGCCGGACATATAAAGCACGAAGTCAGCGTCGTCCACACCGAACACAAAGCGGTGAATGGGTTCGAACACTATACCGTCGCAATGCAGGTTTTCGATTTCCGTAAGTGCGTAACGTGCGGGGTGATTTTCGCGCTCTTCGGGCGTCAACGTCTTTTTGACTTCGTTCCAGTGCGCCTGCGCGGTTGCAAGCGAATGGTTGCCGTCGCCTACCGCAAACACGAAATCCGTCTTTACGCCGTACATAGTCGAAACCTTTTCGGCGTACTCGTCGAGTTTAGCCATAACTTCAGCCGCGTCCACTCTCCAACCCGTGAGATGTCCGCCGTTCATGTTGAGGTCGAAATCGTAAAGTTTTTCGAGGGTGTCGCGCTTTTTGTAGAAAGGTTCGATAACCGTTTTGTCCCTGTCGTCGAGGAGCAGCATGATGTGCGGCAGTTCGATGGGGGCGTCCTTTCTGATTTTGAGACGCGGGGGAATTCTGTTGGCGACAACGCCTTCCGTCGCGCGGATAACGGCGTTTGTCGGGTGAATGTACGAATAGTCTTCAAGGTCCACGGGAGCAATAAGTCCGAGACGCGTATATCCGTAAGCCGTCTGACGGCGCACCAGTACGAAACTGTCCTTCAATGTTCTGAACACGCCATTTTCGAGATAGTCGTACATTGCGGCGTTGATGTCTTCGATACGCTTTTCGTCGTCACCGTCCTCAAGATAGACTTCGGGGAAAATGAGTTTGAGTGCGCTGGGCGCGTCGCCCACGAAGTCAGCGAGTTTCTGCCAGTAGTCGGGCTGTGAAGTGAACTGGTCGCAGGACACCACCGCGAACTTTTCGGGTTCGGCGACGGCGGGCAACAAGATGTCAAAAGGCTTGACGGTTTTCATATGTGCTTACAATCTCCCGTGATGTTTTTTATCTTCTTTGGCTTGTCTTCTGGCAATCGCGCTTGCGGAAATGCCGAAGGCTTCCTCGATTTCGTCTTTGAGTTTGTCCATTGTCATATAACGTCTGATTTCGCCGCGTTTGACCACGGAAATAATGCCAGTTTCTTCGCTTACGACGATAGACAGAACGTCTGTGTCCTCGGTTATACCGATAGCGGCACGGTGACGAGTGCCCATTTCCTTGTTGATGTTACGTTGAGTGAGCGGCAAGAAACAACCCGCCGCAACGACCTTGTCGCCGCGGACGATAACCGCTCCGTCGTGCAAAGGCGCTTTGGTGTTGAAAATGCTTTCAAGCAAAGACGCGCTGAGTTTTGCGTTCAGCATAGTGCCCGAGTCGAGAACGGTGTCGTTGATGCTGTTGTTGCTGTCGATGATTATAATCGCGCCTACGTCCTGTTTTGCCATATTCTGGCACGCGCTGAGAATTTCCGCCGTGGTTTCGCGCAGTTCGTCGTCGCTGTTAAGGTTGTCGTTGAACACCGACAATCCTTTGGGATTGGCTATCTTCTGGAATATGGCTTTGAGGTCGCTCTGGTAAACAACCGCGGTAATGACGATGAAGGTTATCATCGCATAATGGAGAATGTACCTCGAAACCGTGAGAATTTCGTGGTCGCTGAGTTCGGAAAGTACGAGAACGAGAACTTCGAGCAACGCGACCGAAAGCAACATCACGAGCACGCGAAGGTTTCGTCTGTACGCGAAAAGCACGACGAGCAACGCGACTGCCGCAATGAGGACTATTGCGTCTATCAACGCGTATAGGTCCATTGTTCTGATATACTCAACAAAATCGTACATCGTATTTCTCCTTTGAGTGGATTACAGGTCGAACTCGTCGAACACCTTGTCGACCGGTTTTTCTTGCTTGGTTGCGGTTTCCTCGAAGGGCGAGCCGTCAAAAGGCGAACCGTCGTTCGGGGTTTGCGGCTGTTCGGGAACGAAGTTTTTGGCTTTTTTCCGCATAATGAGCGACAGCGTAACGGCAGCCACCAACCACAGGAAATACAGACACAGCGCGATTATGCACGCGATTTCCATATGCTTGTCCACGACCAGCGTCGTATTAGTGTAGATTTCCAGCGCTTCGACAAAAGACGCACCGACGGACGTACCCGTGGCAACCAGAAGATAAACCGTGCAAGGTATTATCGTTCCGAGCCCTTGGAAAAAGAAGTACACCGAAGCAAACACGTTGAAAGAGTCGTAAGCGGTTTTGTCGTTGAGATAGCGCGGTTTGATTACGGCAAAGAACATAATGAAGTACGCCGCCGTAAGCATCGTCGAATTGAACGCGAGCGAGGTATACGACAGAACCGCGGAATTGATGAGCGCGGTACTCTCCACTATACCCATAATCACACGCGCGGCAGCCGTAAACGCCATTACGAGATAAACGAAATCGTCCCTGCGACAGAACGCACGCACTCTCCGCGCCACGATATAATAGAAAATCAATGCGCAGAAATAGCAAATTGCGGCAGGAAGCACACCGCTGAAAATGACTTCGACAAACAGCGTGAGCAAAATCTGCGCCGCGCCGTCGTTTACCACCAACTGAACGTTGGTGACGATTGACACGATGTTTCTCAAAAGTGAGCAGACAACGAGCACAGCCCAGACAGCCGAATACCATTTCGGCGGAATGAGCGGTCTCACGCTTTGATAACCTTTTCTGTTTACGTTCTGCATATATCCGTCAGATATTGAGCAGCGTGAGCACGGCTTCGTGCAAAGCGCTTGCTTCGTTTCGTTTTCCGGTGAGAACGGAAAACTGCAATTCGTGGAGATAGTCCACGCACTTTTTAAGGCGCATCTGCGAATAGTTTGCGGACGCGCGTCTGATATGGTACAACGCCCCGGGCTTTACGCCGAGCAAAGCGGCGATTTCGGCGTCGGGAACGCCCTTTTGCAACTCAACGTGCAACATTTTGCGGTACTGCGCATAAAGCAGGCTCAAAACCGTCATCGGCTTTACGCCGTCCTTGAAGAATGCGTCGAGAACGGTCAAAGATTTTTCGGCTTCTTTTTTGCTCACCGCTTCCGCAAGTTCGTATATCTGGAAATCGGGTTCGGGCGCCGTCATAACCGCAACGTCGTCTTTGGTTATCACGTCGTCGGAGTAGGATTTCAGTTTCTGTATTTCACAGGCAATCCTTGACATATCGCCGAGCGTGCGCGAAGACAGTTCTCTGAGCGCGGCGGCGTCCATTTTTCGGGCGGGCGGTTCGGCAAGCAACTCTCCTACCACCGACGCAAGCGACTTTTCGTCGAGTTTGTTGCAGTCCACTTTTTCCGCTTTGAACCCCAACGACTTCTCCGCGCCCTCTTCGCATACAAGCACGAGCACCGAAGACGGGTTGGGCGATTTGAGGTAAGCCGCAAGCACTGCTTCGTCGGGATATTTGTCGGAAACGTCCGTCACCGCAACGACGCGCAATACGTCGAAAACGGGAAAAGTGTTCAGCGTTTCCACCACTTTTTCCGCGCCGTCCGCAAACGGAATTACGGAAAAGTTGAATGACGAATAATCGGAGTCTACGAGTTTTGCGAACATACGCACGGCGGACTGTTTGAGGTACGCGTCGTCGCCGTAAACGGTATAACAAGGCAACAACGCTCCGGCGTCGGAACCCACGGCTGCCGCCCGCAAATGCTCTTTCAAATCCGTAAACTTCACCTTATACTCCTGTTTATTAATAATAGCATCTCAAAAATATTATGTAAAGCGACTAAATTTATATAATCTTAAATGCAAAAAGAAAAGTTTCAAAAACGGCAAAAAAACAACCCCTGCACGACGGCAAGGGTTGAATTTGATTTGAAATTTTGTTTTTGACTTAACGGATTGTCACAAAACCGATTATCAAAGAACCTTCGCAAGGAACTCTTTGAGTCTGGGATGTTGCGGGTCGGTGAAGAATTTTTCGGGCGCGTTCTGTTCGAGGATTTTACCTTCCGCCATAAACAGTATGCGCGTACCGACTTCGCGGGCAAAGCCCATTTCGTGCGTGACGATGACCATCGTCATTCCTTCGTCCGCAACCTGTTTGATGAGGTCGAGAACTTCGCCGACCATTTCGGGGTCGAGCGCGGAAGTGGGTTCGTCGAACAACATAACTTTGGGGTTCATGGCAAGCGCACGAACGATTGCGACACGCTGTTTCTGTCCGCCCGACAACGTGGACGGATAAACGTCGGCTTTGGCTTCAAGCCCTATGCGTTTCAACAAGCGTTCCGCGTTTTCGTTTGCGGCTTCCTTGATTGCCTTTACACTCTCGTACGGCAGTTCGACAACGGACTTCTGCTCCGCGTGCACGGTGTGCGAAAGTTTTCTCTCCGCACGTTCGAGTTTTGCCGTCATCGCCTGTTTCTTTTTGGTCAGTTCCTTGTCGTAACTTACGACGCTTTTGCCTGCCACTTCGGTGACGACTTTTGTCTGTTCCCAATCCGAAATCACGGGTTCAAGTTCCGATTTGAGCGCTTCAACCTTGTTTTTGAGCAATTCGCGCTTCTTGTCGACGCTTTGATTGTACTTGTCGCCGAACTTGTCGAACCACTTGTTGTAAAGGGGTGCGACGGCGTTGTTGAACTTGGCCTTTCTCAGATTTTCCTTGCCGATTTTTATAGGTGCAAGCGTAATGTTTTTCTTGACCGTAAGGTTGGGGAAAAGGTTGAACTGCTGGAACACCATACCCATTTTCTGACGGTGAGTGTTGATGTTTACGCGGGTATCCGCAAGGTCTACTCCTTCGAAGAAAATCTGTCCGCTGGTCGGGTCTTCGAGCACGTTCAGGCAGCGCAGAAAAGTGGATTTACCGCCGCCCGACGGACCTATGACAACAACCTTTTCTCCCTCGTAAATCGTTTCGGTGATGTCGTCGAGCACGAGCAAATCCCCGAACTTTTTGGTGAGGTTGACAATTTCAATCATCGCTTTGCCGTTCTGCACGGCGTCGCATTTTTCCTGTTCCTGCGCGTCCTGCAACACGACTTTATCTGCTTCTGTCACTCTTAGCCAACCTCCTTTCAATAAGTCTGATACCGATTGTGATTATGATGACGATTACAAGATAGAACGCCGCAAGCATGAGATAAGGAATGATGTATTCGTAGTTTGCACTTGCAATACCTCTGAATGCTTTTGTGAGGTCGACAACAGTAATGAAACTCGTAACGGAAGTTTCCTTGACGAGAACTATAAATTCGTTGCCGAGCGTAGGAATTATGTTCTTAATCGCCTGCGGTATAACTATGCGAAGCATAGCCGTAGGATAGCTTAATCCCAACGCTCTGCCCGCTTCGAGTTGTCCTTGGTCAACAGACTGAATGCCGCTTCGCATTATTTCGGACACGTATGCGCCGCTGTTCATACCGAATACTATAACCGCAACAACAACCGCATTGTCGATTGTAACGTTCATGGCAGGCAACAGCACGTAATATGTAAGCAAAAGCTGAACAACCATAGGCGTTCCACGGAAAAATCCGACATAAATGTCAGATATTCTGTTAAATACTTTTGCTACAACCGAATATTGCGGTACGACTTTAGTAATCGCAATCAGCGTACCGATGACAATACCTATCAGCAAACCGCCGACTGCGATTATTATAGTTGCTTGAAGGCCATCGAGTACCATTCGATAGCCTTCGTACGTAATAAACTGTTCTACAAATAATTGCCACTTATCGGCCATAATTTACCTTGCCTCAGAAAGCTTTGAGTATTTTTTCCACATCTTCTTTAGTGGTGCATTCATCGAAAGTGGTGTCGCCGTCTTTGACGATGATGACCTGGTAAGAACCGTCGTAGTAGGTGTCGGAGAACGTCACGGAAACTTTACGGGATTCGGTAACGGTAAGTCCTGCGAGCGCGATATCAACGCCGTTTTTACCGACAGAGGTTACGACTGCGTCGAAGTCCATGTCGAGAATGACGAGTTCCTGTCCGAGATAATCGGCAATATATTTTGCGATTTCGATGTCGATACCGATGAAGTTCTGACCTGCTTTGGATTCAAAGGGCGCAAATTCTGCATTGGTTGCCATAACGAGTTGCTGTTTGGAGCTGTCGTATGTACCTGCGGGAATGCCAGTGGGAACGTAATCGGGATTATCATAATTTGCCAGGATTTCCGCGAGTTTGCCGTTTGCTTTCATTTCGGCAAGTGCTGTGTTAATGCTGGCAAGAAGTTCGGGTTGATTTTTGTCTACGCCGATTGCATATTGCTCGGTGCTGAGAGGAATGTCGATAACTTTCACGCCGCCGATTTTGTTTGCAGCCTCTTTTGCAGGAGCCACGTCGCCGACAACATAATTGATGTTACCGTTTTTCATATCCTGCACCGCTTGTCCGATGCTGTCATAAGATTTTGCTTCAATGTTGGAATAACCGCTGAAATTCATATCGGCATTGCCCTGCAAATAAAACAGACCAGTTGTTCCTTGTTGTGCTCCTATTTTAACCTTACCGTCGTTGTTGCAAGCGGTGAACGCGAAGCATGCGCCGACCAGAGTTGCAAGCATCAATACTGCGACGAGAATTTTGCCGAATTTTTTCATATTTGCCTCCATAGCTTTTTTGTATGGCACAATACTATCACCGTCATTTATAATTGGCAACTGTTTTTGCATAAATTCTTAAAATATTCTGAAAATCAAGCATATTTTAGGAATATTTATGCAAATATGCGATTTTTGTATGCATTTATGCATTTTTGCGACGTTTTTCGCCGCTGCCCCGACCCGAGTTTTAATTCCTTGACGGAATCGGGAGTGTGTTATAAAATTGAATAATAAAAATTATATACGCGCGTACAGAATATTCTCTGCGCGCAAACTGCAACATACGGTTATGATTCAAAGCGGCGCTCAGATTTTGATAAACTGCCTTGCCGAACAGGGCGTTCAGAATGTGTTCGGTTATCCGGGGGCAAGCATTTTGTCCGTGTACGATTGTCTTGCGTCCTCGCAAATCCGCCACGTTCTCACCGCCCACGAACAGGGGGCGTGTTTTGCCGCGGAAGGATATGCAAGACGAAGCGGAAAAGCGGGCGTGGTTCTCGCAACATCCGGACCCGGCGCCACCAACCTGGTTACGGGAATTGCGGACGCATATATGGACAGCGTGCCGCTCGTCGCCATCACGGGCAACGTATCTCTCGACAAACTCGGACACGACAGTTTTCAGGAAGTCGACATATTCGACATGACAATGCCCGTAACCAAATACAGCATGATTGTCAAAAGCGCGAAAGACATTGCGCCTGCCGTGCGGCGCGCGTTTTCGTTGGCGCAGTCGCCGCGACGCGGTCCCGTGCTTATAGACATACCTTCCAACGTATTCGACGAACTTGCCGACTACGAACGCGAAATTCCCGTCAAAGCCGAACCGAAACACCCCTCTCCCGACGACGTCGAGAAAGCCGCGGAACTGATTGCCGCGTCGGCTAAACCCGTAATTTACGTAGGCGGCGGCGCCCGTACAAGCGGTGCGGAAAAAGAAATTCTGCAACTTGCCCGCAAGCTCAACGCGCCCGTCGCGGTATCTTATATGGGACTCGGTTGTTTCCCACCCGACGACGAAAAGTATCTGGGCGTACTCTCCAACACCAACTTCAAAACCTCGTCCGCCCTTCGCGAATGCGACCTGTTCATAACTCTGGGCGCAAGGTTCAACAGCAGATACACCGCTTTCTCCACTCTCAAAAAACGCAAGACGGCGGTTTTGCAGATAGACGTCGACCGCGCCGAAATCGACAAAAATCTCATGACTTCGGCAAACGTCGTGGGCGACCTTAAAATTTCGCTGGAAAAACTGCTCCCGCTCGTCGGAGAAAAAGAACCCGCCGAATGGGAATACTCCTCTCTCCCCGACCTTGAAGAGGACAACCGCGGTATCCGCATAATCAAAGCACTGAACCAAAAACTCGGCGCACAGACAACAATAACAACCGACGTCGGACTTCATCAGGAATGGGCGGCGCACAACTGCAAAGTGTACTACCCCGACAGGTTCCTGACCAGCGGCGGACTCGGAGCCATGGGCTTCGGAATGGGAGCGGCGATAGGCGCGCATTTCGCAAGCGGCGACACCTGCCTCGTCATTACGGGCGACGGGTCGTTCAATATGAACTTCAACGAACTGACGACTGCCGTAAAACATCACGTTCCTCTCGTCGTCGCAGTTCTCAACAACAATTCGCTCGGTATGATACGCAAGTTGCAGACCGAGCGCCGCGCCCGCCATTCGGGAGTGAGTTCGCTCTATCTCAACGTCGATTACGCCGCACTTGCACAATCAATGGGCGCACGCGGGGTTACGGTCGGAGAAGACGAAGACATCGAAACGGCAATAGACCGCGCACTTCAAGGCACTCTGCCTTTGGTGATAGATTTCAGAATCCCGATAAACACGGGAATATAATTCGGATAAATACGAGTGTACAGGTGAACTATGGAAAACGTTAAAAGACAGATAATCTCCATTCTCGTCAACAACCAACCCGGCGTTCTTTCGCGCATAGCGGGACTGTTCTCCCGCCGCGGATACAACATCGACGGACTGACCGTGTGCGCAACGGAAGACGACCGTTATTCGCGCATGACGATTACGGTTACGGCGTCGCAGAACACGATAAGACAGATTGTTTCGCAACTCGAAAAACAGGAAGATGTTGTCAAAGTTATGGGGTTTGACGGCAAGGAAGTGGCGTTCCGCGAACTGCTGCTGATAAAAATCGGCGTGGACGGAGCACAACGCGGACAGATTGTCGACCTTTGCGCTCTGTTCGGAGCCAAAGCAATCGACGTAAACCCCGACAATATGATGCTGGAACTCACGGGTTCGACGGACAAGGTTGACAACTTCGTGAAAACCCTTTCGACCTACGAAATTCTCGAAATCGCAAGAACGGGCGGCGCGGCACTCGAACGCGGCGGCACCATAATGGCAAAAACCATAGAATAACCGACACAAACCGACACGCGCGGACGATTGTATTTCGGTTCGCACGGAAAGGCACTCCCGACATATGGAAAAAAATCTCAGGAAAATCACGATCTTCGACACCACCCTGCGCGACGGCGAACAGTCGCCGGGGTGCAGTATGCATCTCAACGAAAAACTCGACGTCGCCGAAGCGTTGGAATCAATGGGCGTCGACGTCATTGAAGCGGGTTTCCCCGCGGCGAGCGAAGGCGAACTCAAATCCGTAAAAGCGATAGCGGCGGTTTTGAAAAAGTCCGCTGTCGCGGCGCTTTGCCGTTGCAGAAAAGAAGATATTGACTGCGGCTACGAAGCCATAAAAGACGCAGTCCACCCTAGACTTCACGTTTTCATTGCGACGTCGCCCATACACCTCGAATACAAACTGCGTATCAGCGGCGAAACCGCCCTCGATATGATTAAGCGCCACGTCGAATATGCGCGCACGCTCGTCGACGATGTGGAGTTTTCTTTCGAGGACGCAACGCGCACTCCCCTCGACTTTCTCGCAAAAGCGGCACAGACGGCAGTCGACGCGGGCGCGACAACGCTCAACTTCCCCGACACCGTCGGATACTCCACGCCCGCCGAAATGCGCGATATGATAACCTACATCCGCAACAACGTAAAAGGCGTTGACAAAGTTGGCATATCTGTACACTGTCACGACGACCTCGGTATGGCGGTTGCAAATTCTCTCGCCGCCGTCGAAGCGGGCGCAACGCAAATCGAATGCACCGTAAACGGCATAGGCGAACGCGCGGGCAACGCGGCAATGGAAGAAGTCGTCATGGCTTTGAAAACGAGAGCGGACAGGTTCGGGCTCAAAACGGACATTATTACCGAGCGCATATACCGCGTGTCCAAGCTCGTCAGCGGTATCGTCGGTATCAAACTTCCGCCAAACAAAGCCATAGTCGGCAAAAACGCGTTTGTCCACGAATCGGGCATTCACCAGCACGGCGTTCTCGCAAACAAAGCGACCTACGAAATTATGAGCCCGAAGGACATCGGCGTGCCCGAAAACGCACTTCTTCTCGGCAAACACAGCGGTAAACACGCGTTTCAGGAACTGATTGCCGAAATGGGGTACAGTCTTACGCCGGAACAGACGGATATGTATTTCCCCAAATACAAGGAACTTGCCGACCGCAAAAAAGAGATTACCCGAAGCGATATCGACGCTCTGCTGTCGGGTGCGTTCAGACGAAGAGTCAAAAGGATTTACACGCTCAAAGACTATGAAGTCACGGCGTACAAGAACTCTGCTTCTGCTGTCATATCCCTCGAAGCGGAAGGCATAATCCACACCGACAGAATGACGGGCGACGGACCTGTCGACGCAGGGTTCAAAGCTATAAACTCGCTTACGGGACAGAACTTCAAACTCGTGGATTACCAGCTCCACTCCGTGTCCGAAGGCAAAGACGCACTCGGCGAAGCCACCGTCAAACTCACCGCGCCCGAAAGCGGCAAGACCATGACGGGCAAAGGACTGTCGACCGACGTTCTCGAAGCGTCCCTCATCGCGTACGTAAACGCCACAAACAAGTTGTTGCAGGAAGACTGATATGAAAATCGAATTTTACGACACTACACTGCGCGACGGCGCACAGGCGGAAGGCATAAGTTATTCCGTCGCCGACAAGAAACAGATATTCTGTCTGCTCTGCGATTTCGGTATCGACCTCGTGGAAGGGGGCGACCCCGCGTCCAACCCCAAGGACGCCGAGTTTTTTGCCGAATGCAAAAACGACAAACTCGTGGCGTTCGGGTCCACCCGGCACCGTGACTGCAACGTGTTCGAAGACGCGGGAATAATAAAACTGCTTTCGGCGGACACAAAAGTCGTCTGCATATTCGGCAAATCCAGCCTTACGCAAGTCAAAGACGTTCTCGGCGTTTCTCCCGAAGACAACCTGACAATGATAAGCGAAAGCGTAGGTTTTTTGAAAGCCAACGGCAAGCGAGTAATATTCGACGCCGAGCACTTTTACGACGGATACAAAGAGGACAGAAAATACGCTATTTCCGCACTTTCGGCGGCGTACATGGCTGGAGCTGATACCCTTGTGCTCTGCGACACCAACGGCGGGACTTCCCCGTCCGACGTGTTCGAAATTACTTCCGACGTTGTGAACACGTTCGGTGCGGCAACGATAGGCGTACATTTCCACAACGACACGGGCACGGCGGTTGCCTCGACCTTAATCGGCGTAAAAGCGGGCGCAACCCACGTTCAGGGAACTTTCCTCGGTTTCGGCGAAAGGTGCGGCAACGCAAACCTCTCCACCATAATCGCAGACCTCGTGCTGAAAGGCGGAGCTGAAAGCGAAGTTAAAATTTCCGAACTCACGCGCACGGCGCACGCCGTTGCCGAAATCAGCAACTTAAATCTCGACCCGTCAATGCCGTACGTAGGTTCGGCGGCATTTTCGCATAAAGCGGGTATGCACTCCGACGCGGTGCTCAAAAATCCGCACACTTTCGAGCACGTGTCCCCTGCCGCAGTAGGCAACAGGGAACGAATACTGCTCAGCGAAGTCGCAGGCCGCAGCGTCGTTGCCAAAAAACTGGAAAACCTCTTCCCTTCTCTCGACAAGTCCAATCCCAAGACCAAAGAAATTCTGGATATGGTCAAACTTCTCGAAATGAAAGGGTATCAGTTCGAAGGCGCAGACGGAAGTTTCGTACTGCTTGCCGAAAGAATGATGGGCGCGTTCAAACCCTCGTTCGAACTTGAAAACTACTGCATCAAAGCCACAAAACCCGACGGAGTGAACACCGCGGAAGTCAGCATCAAAGTCAAAGGCAAGGTTACGACGGCGACGGAATCGGGCAACGGTCCCGTCAACGCACTCGACAAGGCGTTGCGTGCCGCGCTCACCAAACATTATCCGCAGATTGCGGAAGTCGCGCTCGTTGACTACAAGGTCAGAGTCGTCGACTCGTCGAGCGCAACGGGGGCTATGGTTCGCGTTCTCATCACGTCGTCGGACAAAAAAGACACCTGGACGACCGTCGGCGTATCGACGGATATAATCGAAGCCAGCTGGTCTGCACTCACCGACAGTTTCGAGTACAAACTGACGGGTCAGGGAAAAATCGTATAAGGCGGACTTAACCATGAAAATGACTGCCACTCAAAAAATACTGGCCGCACACGCAGGACGCGAAAGCGTGACTGCGGGCGAACTGGTCACAGCAAACGTCGACGTCATTCTCGGCAACGACATAACCTCGCCCGTTGCCATCAAAGAAATGAAAAGAGCGGGCGAACGGGTTAAAAGTCCCGACAAGATCGTGCTCGTTCTCGACCATTTCGTACCGGCAAAGGACATCAAAAGCGCGGAACAGTGCAAGACCGTCCGCGACTTTGCGAAAGAACAAGGAATAAAACATTTTTACGACGTGGGCAAATCAGGCGTCGAACACGCGCTTCTCCCCGAGCTCGGACTTGTAAAACCCGCGTCGCTTATGATAGGCGCAGACAGCCACACCTGCACTTACGGTGCACTCGGTTGTTTCTCCACGGGCGTAGGCTCCACGGATATGGCGGCCGCGATGCTCACGGACAAACTCTGGTTCAGGGTTCCGTCGGCAATCAAAGTCACGCTCCGTGGCAAACTCCGCAGATACGTAACGGGCAAAGACGTAGTTCTTACGCTCATAGGCATACTGGGAGTTGACGGCGCGACTTACAAATCGTTGGAATTTTTCGGCGACATATCCGCGCTCACCGTCGACGACAGACTTACAATCGCGAATATGGCAATCGAATGCGGCGCAAAAAACGCATTCTTCCCTCTCGACAAAGCGGCGGAAGACTACCTCGTATCGCGCGGCGTGCAAATTGTGGACAGCGACAGAATACTGCCCGACGACGACGCGGAGTATGAACGCGAAATCGTTCTTAACCTTGACGACATCACGCCTGCCGTTGCATTCCCGCATCTGCCCTCCAACACCAGATTTTTCGGCAAAGACATACCCGACAATATAAAAATCGACCAGGTCGTCATCGGCAGCTGCACCAACGGACGCATTTCCGATATGCGTGCCGCGGCAAGCGTTATGAAAGGCAAGAAAGTTGCCGACGGCGTGCGTTGCATCGTAATTCCCGCCACAATGGAAGTCTACAAACAGTGCCTTGACGAAGGACTGACAAGCATATTCGTCGAAAGCGGCGCGGTGGTGTCCACACCTACCTGCGGCCCCTGCCTCGGCGGATATATGGGAATACTCGCTCACGGCGAAAGTGCTGTATCTACCACCAACCGCAACTTCGTGGGCAGAATGGGCGATACGACATCCAGAATTTATCTCGCTTCCCCTTACGTTGCGGCGGCAAGCGCGTTGACGGGCAGACTGTCCTGCCCCGAGGAGTGAATATGGAATACCGCGGAAAAGTTTTCAAATACGGCGACAACGTCAACACGGACGTAATAATCCCTGCCCGCTATCTCAACGACGCAAGCGCGGAAAACCTGCGCGCCCACGCAATGGAAGACATCGACCCTAACTTCGCTGCAAACGTAAAGACGGGCGACGTAATCGTCGGCGGGTTCAACTTCGGCAGCGGTTCGAGCCGCGAACACGCACCCCTTGCAATCAAAGCGTCGGGAGTCAGACTCGTAATCGCAAAAAGTTTTGCGCGCATCTTCTTCCGCAACGCCGTCAACATCGGTCTGCGAATTGTCGAAAGCGCACAAATGGCAGATGAAATATCAGAAAACGACATATTAAGTGTCGATAACGACAAAATCACCGACATAACTACGGGCAAGGTTTACGACTTGCCGCCCATCGACGACTACGTCCGCAACATACTCGAATGCGGCGGACTTATGGAGGCAGTGAAAAAGAATGAAGGCTGAAATACTGACTCTCCCGGGGGACGGAATAGGTCCCGAAACAGTAAACGCGGCGGTGCGCGTGCTTGAACGCATTGCCGAAAAATACAACCACGATTTCCGTTTTTCGGAAGCGCTCATAGGCGGTTGCGCAATCGACGCCACGGGACACCCTCTGCCCGAAGACACCGTCCGCGCCGCACTTGCGGCGGACGCCGTTCTGCTCGGTGCCGTCGGCGGCGACAAATGGGACAACGCGCCCGTCCGTCCAGAAGCCGCTCTGCTCGGCATTCGCAAACAACTCGGACTTTACGCAAATCTGCGTCCGGCAAAACTTTTCCCCGCGCTTTCGGAAGCGTCGGCGCTCAAACCCGAAATCGTGGAAAAAGGCATAGACATCGTCACCGTGCGCGAACTCACGGGCGGAATTTACTTCGGCGAACGCGGTTACCGCAACGGTAACACGGGGCGCGAAGCGTACGACACCGAGAGTTACTCCGAAATCGAAATCGAACGCGTGTCGCGCATTGCATTCGAACTTGCCGAAACGCGCCGCAAAAAAGTCTGTCTGGTCGACAAAGCCAACGTGCTCACTTCGTCCAAACTGTGGCGCAAAGTGGTGTCCGACATCAACGAGGACTACCCGTCCGTGCGCGTGGATATGATGTACGTCGACAATGCGGCAATGCAACTCGCGCTCAATCCTTCGCAGTTTGACGTGATACTCACTTCCAATATGTTCGGCGACATTCTGTCCGACCTTACCGCGGCAATCGTCGGAAGCATCGGAGTTATGCCCTCTGCGTCCCTTGGCGCTACTTCGGTCGGAATGTATGAAGCCATACACGGTTCCGCTCCTCTGCTTGCGGACAAAAATATAGCAAACCCCATCGGCACTATACTGTCTGCGTCAATGTTGCTCCGTCTTTCGCTCAACCTCGACGAAGAGGCACGCGCCATTGAAAACGCTGTCGAAAACGTCCTTAACGCGGGTCTCGGAACGGCAGACATCGGCGGAAATCTCGGCACAAAAGAACTCACGGACGAAATCATCGCGCGTATCTGACGCAAGCTAACGACCAAATAAAACAATCCCCGCTTACACACAGGAAATCAAACCGAAACAATATTACATACTGTTTTGAAATATCGAAACACAAATAATTCGAAACGAAAAATCAAAAGTCGGCATTTCTTTGCCGACTTTTTTAACGGTTTTTGTTTTGTAAATGAGATTTGCTCGTTATTGCTTCCTATTTGTCGTCTTTGTCCGCGGGTTTCTTTTTCTTGCCGAAAAGGGGTTTTCTGTCCGACAGTTCTAGAAGTTTTGTGCCCACGGTAAGATTTATTACGACGAAAACGATTATTATCACGGCGATATAAATTGCCATAACGTCAATGTCGACCATCTTGCCGAAGAAGTTAAGTTGCATGGAAAATGCGTCTTCCAATCCGCTCCGCAGGCTTGCCTGCGCCGCTTCGGGTACGGTTGCGACAAGGTCTTCGAGCGCTTCGCTCATAAGGAAATGACGGAACATTCCCGACGAATGAGTTCCGGGCAGGATGCTGGACACGTACTGCACGCCCGTCGGGAATATGCTGAGAGGCATAAAAGCACCTGTCAGGAACCCTATTGCCGCGCTGATAATTCCGATAAATCCGCTGAGCGTGGCTTCCGTTCTGAACAAGGACGCAAGGAACACCGTGATAAGCGTTGCCGACAACACCGAGAAAAGCAGCACTCCGAACACGGCGAACACGTCCGACGCGGTCATTGTGAAACTGCCCGACGCGGCAAGATAAACCAAGCAGACGAGATACACAATCGTGCATATGACCGCGGTCACGACAAAGTTGAACACAAAGTACGCCGTCGTGATTACACTGCGTTTGACGGGGGACGCCAGACAGTCGAGTATCTGCCCTCTTTGCTTGTCCTGCACCATTATGCTGTTTGCGCTGAGCGAAACGGTTATGCATGCAACGCCGAGAACACCCGACACCATCCAGTTGTCCACGAATGCCTTGACCAATCCTTTGGATACTTCGAAACCTTCGGGGAACGCAGAGTTTACGGCGTCGACCTGAATGTCCGCAAGGAACAGAACATAAAGCAAAAATACTATAAGCGGAGCAAGCAAAGAGAAAAACACCGCCATACCGTCTTTCAAAAACATTTTGAGACAGCGTTTTACTATGCTTCCGAGGGCGAACAAATCGTCCCCGAGTTCGGCTCTCAGTTCTTTCATACGCCGCCTCCTTCCAGTTTTTTGCCCGTTGCACGCAGGAATACGTCGTCCATATCGCCTTTGACGACTTCGAAATCTCCCGCAAGATCGGGGTGCGCGATTACGAAATCGCGTGCCGCCGCGGTGTCTTTTGTCTTTATGCGGTAGCATTCGCCCTCATAAACGTACTCTCTGCCTTCCGTTTCAAGCAAGGCGTCTATGCGCAACGACTGCGGACGGTAAAGTTTGATGTAATCGCCCGAATATTTGTTTTTGAGTTCGTTGGGAGTACCCTGCGCAACAATTCTGCCGTCGTCCATAATGACAACGGTATCGGCGTCGGCGGCTTCTTCCATATAATGCGTGGTAAGAAAAACCGTCATACCCGTGCGTTTGCGCAAGTCGTGCAGAACTTCCCAGACGTGTTTTCTGGTCTGCGGGTCGAGCCCCGTCGTGGGTTCGTCGAGAAATAGTACGGTCGGACGGTTGATAAGTCCGCGCGCGACGTCAACTCTGCGTCGTTGTCCGCCCGACAATTTGCCGTAAGGACGGTTCAGAATATCTTTCAAATCGAAAAGTCGGGTCAGCTCGTCAAGTCGTTCCTTCCACGACTGACCGCGCAATCCGTAAAATGACGCGCGTACGGAAAGGTTATCCCGTACGGTGAGTTTGTCGTCGAGTACGGAACCCTGAAAAACTATCCCTATCTTGCTTTTTATGATTTTCGCCTGCGAATCGAGGTCGAACCCGTCAACCGTGACTTTGCCCGAAGTTTTTTGCAAAATGGTACAAAGGACGTTTATCGTGGTGCTTTTGCCTGCCCCGTTCAATCCGAGGAAAGCAAACAGTTCGCCGCGTTCGACCGTAAACGATATGCCTTTGACGGCAAGAACGTCGCCGTAGTTTTTGACGAGGTTCTCAACCGTGATTATCGGTCCGTTGAAATTTTCCGTCATAATCAGAGAAAGCCGCGTGTGCGGCTTGTCATTCAAACGATTTGGCGCCCCGAAGGGGGCGCCAAACCGTCAGATGCGTTGGTCGATGAAATTGACGACGTCGAGAACGGTTTTCATTTCGCTGACGTCGCTGTCGTCGATTGTCACGCCGAATTCGTCTTCAACGCTCATCAGCATATCGACGATGTCGAGGCTGTCGCAACCGAGGTCTTTTATGATGTCGCTTTCGGGTTTGACGATTTCGGCGTCGATACCGATTTGATTGACGACTATTGCTTTGAGTTTTTCGAAGATATTATTGTTCATTTTTTTCTCCTTCGCCTTTCGGCGCGATTTTTGATTTTTATATCGGCGGAGCGCCGCCTTTAATTCGTTAAATCTGCGACAAATCAATCTGATATGCCACTATGTTCTGCTCTTCCGCGCAAACACAGGCGTCGAACCCGTCGAACACCTCGAAGTGTTCGAAATGCGCATCGTCGGGAATGGGACGGCGAAATTCTTTGAGTCCTACTCCCGTATATTTGAGATAACTTTCCCGTTCCGTCCACTTCTTGAAAAAATCTTTTTCGTTTTCAGCGTCCATAAAAGTGAACTTCTCGAAATTGACGGGACGGATTTTTTCGATGTCGACGCCGATTTCGCTGTGAGATATGCCGAGCATTATGACACCGTGCGAGTGAGAAAGCGAAAAATACGCGCCGCCCTTGTCGAAACGGGGTTTTTCGCCGTATTCGCGCACGATTTCCACGTCGCGCGGATACTCGTTGCCGCTCGCGTTCATTATGTCGACGAAATGTCCGTAACAATGACGGATAAACGCGTCGCTGTCACATTCTCCCTGCGCGAAAAACAGTATCATTCCGCACCTCTTCCGAGTCTGCCGTAAGTGTTGTTAATGTCGAGGAAATAATCCCTGTCTACGGTGAGCATAAGTTCGTAAGGCAATCTGAACATCCAGTTGCCCTCGGCAACCCCCGGCACGTTGATACGCGTATCTTCTCCGTATCCGAGCATATCCTGCACGGGGATTATCGCAAGCACGGCGGACGACGCGACAACCGTTCTGATAATTGCCTTTGTCGAAGCGCACGAAGGACCGCCGCTACCCCAGCCGGCACCCGTAAATCCGCAGTATTTGAGAGCGAAATCGCGCGCGGCGGGATTCATTTCGTAAAGCCAACCGAGCAACGTATTGTTGTCGTGCGTGCCCGTATACGCCACGTTGTGGCTGTCGTAACGGTAAGGCAGATGCACGCTGGGCGTGCCGTCGAAACCGAACTGGAACACGCGCATTGTCGGAATGCCCGAGTTGTCGATGAATTCGCGGCAATCGTCGTCTATAAGTCCAAGGTCTTCGGCTATGAACAACGCAGACGGGTTGTCTTTCCGCATAAGGTCGATGAGCTCCTGTCCGGGACCAAACCGCCATTCGCCGTTTTCCGCCGTGTCTTCGTCTTCGGCGGGGATTGCGAAAAAGTTGTAGAACGCGCGGAAATGGTCAAGTCGCAAAGCGTCGTAAAGTCTGAGACAATGCGAAATGCGTTTGCGCCACCAGCTGTACCCGTTCTTTTTCATTGCGGCAAAATCGTAAAGGCAGTTGCCCCAAATCTGCCCTTTTTCCGCGAACGCGTCCGGCGGAACGCCCGCAACCGCGGTAGGTCTGTTGTTTTTGTCGAGGAGAAATTCGTGCGGGTTTGCCCAAACGTCGACGCTTTCGGTTGCGACGTAAAACGGCAAGTCGCCGATAATCTGAACGCCTCTGTCGTTGACGCGTTTTTTGAGCGCGTTCCATTGACGGAAGAATTCGAACTGCTCGAATACGTAATAATCCACTCTGTCGCGGAGCTGTTCGCGCGCCGCGGCAAGTGCTTCGGGGTCACGCAAAGCGAGTTCCGTTTCCCACTTCCACCATTCGCAACCGCGGGTTTCGACAAGCGCCATATAAAGCGCATAATCGTCCAGCCAATCCTTTTCGGACTGCGCAAACTCCTGCATCTTTGCGCGCCATTCGGGTGTTAATCTGCCGAAAGCGATACCTAAAAAGCGTTTTGTGTTTTCACGCGCAAAATCGTAGTCCACACGGTACGGTTGTCCGCGATACTTGCAGCTCTCTGCTTCTTCGGGTGTGAGCAAGCCGTCTTCCATAAGCCCTGCGGGATTTATGAACAGCGGACTGCCCGCGAAAGTAGACAAGCCCGAATAAGGCGAATTGCCCGCGCCGACCAAGGTTATGGGCAGTATCTGCCACCAATGGAAACCCATATCCGCCGCCATATCGGCGAATACGTCAACGTCACGCGAAAAGCAACCTATGCCGTACGCGCTGGGCATTGCGGTGAGCGGCATAAGCACTCCCGCCGCTCTGCGAAAGGTGGGAACTTTTTTCATTCTTCAACCCTGATAAGAGCGGCTATGCTGTCCACTCCCGAAAGTTGTTCTATTTCGGCAAGCGATTTTTTCATCACGCTTTCTTTTGTTTCGTGCGTCACGAAAATGACCGCAACTTCGCTAGACGCCGCTTCTTTCTGAACGACGGACGCAAGGGATATGCCGTTCCGTCCGAATACGCCCGTTATCTTGCTGAGCGTGCCTTCCTCGTCGGAAACCATAAGTCTGACGTAATATCTCGACGAGAAATCGTCGGCAAAATCGGAGTCGTTGACCTTCTTTTCGAGCTCCCACGGGAACCTGCGGTGTGCGTCCTTGCCTGCCGCAAAAACTATGTCGCTGACGATTGCGCTGCCTGTCGGCAATGCGCCCGCGCCTCTTCCGTAAAGCATAATGTCGTCCACGTTGTCGCCGTGCACGAATACCGCGTTGAACGAGCCGCTGATGGAAGAAAGCGGATGGTTTGCGGGAAGGAAAGCGGGGTGAACGCGCGCTTCGATTTTGCCGTCGCGGTTTTTGGATACGGCAAGAAGTTTGAGCGTGTAACCGAGTTCTTTGCCGTATTTGATGTCTTCGACTGCAATGGACGAAATACCTTCGCGGTAGATTTTGTCAATGGGCACTCTGCGCTTATAGGCAAGCGAAGAAAGAATGCTGTTTTTGTACATAGCGTCGAAACCGTCTACGTCCGCGGTGGGATTTGCTTCCGCATAACCCAAAGACTGCGCGTCTCTCAAACAAGTTGCGTAATCGACGCCCTCGTCGCTCATACGGGAGAGGATATAGTTTGTCGTACCGTTGACAATACCTTTGAGCGAGGTTATATTGTTGCCCTGCATTCCGTCGGTAAGTGTGCGGATAATCGGAATGCCGCCTGCGCAGCTGGCTTCGAAATAAAGTCCGCCGCCTCCCTTTTCCGCCGCCGCTTCGAGTTCGGGCCAGCTCTTCGAGAACATTTCCTTGTTTGCGGTGACAATGCTCTTGCCCGCTTCAAGCGCTTTGATGAGGAAAGTCTTTGCGGGTTCGATACCGCCGAAAAATTCCGCAACAATCTGAATGTCGGGGTCGGAAACTACTCTTTCGATGTCGGTCGACACTATGGAAAGGTCGACGCCGAGTTCCTTGCATCTTTCGATGTTGCGTTCCAGCACGCATTTGACTTCGATGTCAATGCCGTCGTTCTGTTTGATGTACTCGCGTTTGGAAGTGAGAATCTGATACGTTCCGCCTCCGACAACGCCAAGGCCCAGAAGGGCTACTCCAACTTTTTTCATTGTATCTCCTGTTGAACGGGCGTATGCCCGAAATTTTACTTGATGTTTTTGCCGACGTTGATGTCGTAGATGTACTTCAATCCTTTCAGCGCAAGCGCACGGTCGGTGATGTCGATGATGTCGGGTTCGACCTTGTCGATGAGCTCGCTGAGTCCGCCCGTCGCAATCACTTTCGCGCCCTGCATTTCGGGAAGCGCTTTGTACTTCTCGACGAGATATTTGACCATGCCCGCATAACCGTAAATGATACCGGACTGCATACAGCTTCTGGTGGAAGTGCCTACAATGTTATCGGGCGTGGTGAGTTCGATTCTCGGAAGTTTTGCCGCGGTGTTGACAAGCGACTCCGTTGCGGTTTTGATACCGGGAGCGATTGCACCGCCGAGATATACTCCGTCCTTCGTAACGAGGTTGAACGTCGTGGCAGAGCCGAAGTCGATAACGATGACGGGACCGCCGTAAAACTTGTAAGCCGCCGCGGCTCCCACCATTCTGTCCGCGCCGAGTTCGGACGGATTGTCATAGCGGATTTCTATGCCGAGTTTGGTCTTTGCGTCGACAATGAGCGGTTTTTTGCCCGTGTAGTACGAGCACATATGCTCTATGGTATAGTTGAGCGAAGGCGCAACGGACGACATAACCGCGCCCTTGATGTCCTCAAACTTGCTGCCCGACTGACGCAGAAGGTCGTAGATTACCATACCGTATTCGTCGGCGGTGTGCGAAGCGACGGTGGAAACACGCCACGACGACGTGAGTTTGTCACCTTTGAAAATGCCGATTTTTACGTTGGTGTTGCCGATGTCCATAACGAGAAGCATAAACCCTCCGCGCGCGGCACGCCGCGCAGGCGCACCCGAATATAATTATATTTTGTATATTATACCAAAACACTACAACATTTTCAAGACAAATCCTCAAAATGCGGCGCGGCAAGCCGCAAGTCCCCGAAAAACGGAAAATCTTTGCTTAGTTGAGCGCGGCAAGCGAAAACATAAGTACGGTGCAAAACGCATTGAAAACAAACACAGGCAGATACATAAGAGCAAGTTTTCCGTCCTTGAAAACAAACCTCGTCATCTGAACGAACGACACGGCAAGCACGGCAGTCATTGCCACCGTCGCGCCGTAGACGGATTTCAGCCTGAACATAACGAAAATAAAAATAACCGACAGCACTCCCGACACGGCAAGAAAAATCATCGAAGGGAAAAAGTGTTTGCCGACGACAAGGCGCGTAATCACGGCGCAGAGGCACACGTACACAACCGACACCGCAAACCTGAACGCAAACGGATTTGGCATAAACGCGGGTTTATTGAGCGAAGAATACCACTTAAAGTCTATTTCAAGGCAGAATTGACCGACTGCCGCAACCAGCAGTATGCAAAAAAGCGCGAATGTGAGTCCGGTCATTCTCTTTACCCAATCCACTTGAAAAGTATATTTTGCGCGCTTTGAATAAATGAGCGGAAGAAATAAATCTCAAAACCTTGCTCTCTCTTTCACACAATTTTTGCCGTTTGCGTATGGTGAGATAGGAGCAATCCTAAAATTCGAGGAGGTACATATCATGAACTTTTTTGCAAACGGCAACGCGGGTTGCGGATGCGGCTGTGAAAGCATCCTTCTGATTCTCGTTCTTCTGAGCTGTTGCGGCGGCAACGGAATGGGGTGTCTTTGCGACATTCTTCCCCTTCTTCTCATTCTTTGCTGCTGCTGCGGCGGCAACATTTGCGGCAACAACTGCTGCAAATAACCAAACGAAAATCCCCTCGGCAACGAGGGGATTTTTTTGTTTACTCAACTTGTTTTTTGTTGTTGGGTTTTGTTGGTTTTCAGTTCTGTTGTTACTCGGTTGCCGTCGCTCGCTTGGCTTGAAATTCGTCGCCGATTTTCGCGCGGAGCTGCTCCCTGCAAAACCGAGGTCGCACGAAGTACGTTTAGTATCTGAGCATTTCTTCGAAGTATGCCGCAAGACCTTCGACGGGCACTCTGACCTGCGCCATTGTGTCGCGTTCACGAACGGTGACCGCACCGTCTTCCATCGTTTCGAAGTCGACCGTTACGCAGTAAGGCGTACCGATTTCGTCCTGACGACGATAGCGTTTGCCGATGGAACCGGAACCGTCAAAATCGCATGCAAAGTGTTTGCTGAGTTCGGTGTAAATTTCTTCCGCCTTTTCATTAAGCTGTTTCTGCAAAGGAAGAACGGCAACTTTGACGGGTGCGAGTGCGTGGTGCAGATGCAGAACGACACGGGTGTCGTTTTCGCCCACGACTTCCTCGTCATAAGCGTCGCAAAGGAATGCAAGCACTACTCTGTCCGCGCCGAGGGACGGCTCGATGACGTAAGGCACGTACTTCTCGTTGGTGACGGGGTCGATGTAAGAGAGGTCCTTGCCCGAGGTCTTGATGTGCTGATTGAGGTCGTAGTCCGTTCTGTCCGCAACGCCCCAAAGTTCGCCCCAACCGAAGGGGAAGAAGAACTCGAAGTCGGTGGTCGCTTTGGAGTAGAAGCAGAGTTCTTCCGCGCTGTGGTCGCGCAGTTTGAGGTTTTCGGCTTTCATGCCGAGGTCGAGCAACCAGTTCTTGCAGAATTCTTTCCAGTAGGCAAACCATTCGAGGTCAGTGCCGGGTTTGCAGAAAAATTCGAGTTCCATCTGTTCGAATTCACGGGTGCGGAACGTAAAGTTGCCGGGCGTGATTTCATTGCGGAAGCTCTTGCCTATCTGTGCGATACCGAAAGGAACTTTCTTTCTCGTGGTACGCTGAACGTTCTTGAAGTTGACGAAAATGCCCTGCGCCGTTTCGGGACGGAGATATACGACTGCCGAACTGTCTTCCGTGACGCCCTGGAAAGTCTTGAACATAAGGTTGAACTTCCTGACGCCCGTGAAATCGGAGTTGCCGCAGACGGGACAAGTGAGTTTGTTGTCCGTGATGTACTGTTCCATCTGTTCGTTGGTCCAGCCCGCGATGTTCTCGTCGATACCCTTTTTCTTCATATAATCTTCGATGAGATTATCTGCTCTGTGGCGGGTTTTGCACGCTTTGCAGTCCATAAGAGGGTCGGAAAAACCGCCGATGTGTCCGGACGCTTGCCAGACGGTGGGGTTCATGAGAATTGCGCAGTCGACGCCGACGTTGTAGGGGCTTTCGGTGACGAACTTTTTCCACCAAGCGGCTTTGACGTTGTTTTTGAGCGCAACGCCGAGAGGACCGTAGTCCCAAGTGTTGGCGAGTCCGCCGTATATGTCGCTGCCGGGGAAGATGAATCCGCGGTTTTTGCAGAGTGCAACGAGTTTGTCCATTGTGAGTTTAGACATAAAACACCTTCTCAAAGATAATTCTTATAAATAATATACAAAAGAAAGCACCGTGTCAATCGCACGGTGCAAGTTGTCGGTATACATTGCAAATTTTACCTCACGGAAACCGCGAAATCGCAGAAACACGGCGGATTAAAGCCGCTCAATAATCGCGAACTCCGAGCAGGAAGTCTATGGAGAGGTTGTAAGTCTTGGCGATAAGATAAAGGTTTTCCGCCGTGGGCTGTTTCTTGCCGCTTCTCCAATAGGAAACGCACGCCGCCGTTACGCCTATGCTGTTGGCGAACTGACGTTGAGAAATCTTCTCTTCTTTAAGAAATTCGGACAATCTTTCTGCAAACTTGTTATTCATACCTGAATTATCCACCATAGTTACAACTTTATCAAGCGGTTAACTTTAATTTTCGGATTTTAATCTTTATGAAATGATTATTTAATTTTGCGCCTTTACCTACGCTTCAAACGGAACGAAGTCAACGTTTTGCAAGGTATTGCGTATAATGCGGATTTCGTAAAAATATGATTGAGTATGTGGCGCGCGCTCAAAGTGTGTTTTCTTTACATCGGCACCATTATAGGTGCGGGATTTGCGTCGGGACGTGAAATCGCCCTGTTTTTCGGCGAAACCGCTCCGTTGAACGTCGCGCTGTCCGCCGTGTTTATGGCGGTGTTGGAAATGCTGTTCCTCGTGGCGGGACGGGTAAACGCCCTGCCCGACAACACGGCTATACGCACAGGGGTATTCATTGCGGCGTTTTCATCCGTCGCGGCAATGCTGGCGGGCGGAGACTTTGCTCTTTACTCGCTTACGGGCGTAAGGTCGTTGGGCATAATAACCGCCCTGCTCGCGGGCGCGCTGGTTGTCGGCGGCATAGAGAAAATAAAGCTCGCCAACACCTTGCTCATACCTCTGCTCATCGCGCTTTTGCTTGCAGTCTACATCCGCAACGGCTCGCCTGTTTTCCAAGGGGATTTTTCTTTCGTAAAACCGCTCCGCTACTCCGGACTGGACGTTCTGCTCGGCGGTATCGTCATTTCCCGAGAAGGCAAAAAACTGAACAAAAAAGAAATTCTTGCCACCTGCATTATGAGCGCGTTGTTTATCGGCGCGGTGCTGTTTGTGCTCCAAAACATAGTTTTAAGTGACACTTTGCACTCTTCAATGCCCGTTTTGGCTGTCGCAGAAAAAGTAGGGTTGAAAACCGCGGCGGGAATTCTTATTGCGGTTGCCATATTCACTACTCTTGTTTCCTCGCTTGACGTACTCACTCAATACACGCAGGAGTCCTTCTCCCGTTACGCACTTTCGCACTCCGACAAAGCCTCCTCCGAACGCCGTTTCGTGAGATTTGCAAGGAAAGCGGGAGCCCCCGAAAACAAAAACGTCGCGGTGTTCGCGACGTTGCTGTTTCTCTATCCCGTGAGTTTCTTCGGGTTCGATTTGATTGTGGATACGCTCTATCCTTTCGTCAGCCTTTGCGGCATTCTCACCACGGGTTGGACGGCGTTCAATCTCATTATGCGGTCAAGAGACAAACACGCACACGCTTACGCTTGTTCCGCTTCCCATTCCGCTTCTTGCCCTTGTCCCGCACCTTCTTCCGCTCATTCCCGCGCCCATTCTTCGACACACGTTTCGTCTGTCGTCGGAGCAGATGACGCGGTCGCGCAAACCGCCGACAAGTCGGTTGCCGCGGGCGGAAAATTCAGTGTTTGTGCGTTCCGTGGTCGTGACCGCAACCGCAGTCGTGATGTCCGTGGTCGTGACAGTCACAGTCATCGTCGTCACAATCGTCTTCGTGACAATCGCAGTCGTCGTCACAGTCGCAGTCGTCTTCGCACTCCCCGTCGCAACACTCCTCTTCTTCGTCCTCGTCGGGGTTGAGCATGTTCTCAAATGGCGAGCGGCGGCTTGCGTCGTCGGGTTCGTCCAGTCCTTTGAGGTAGCGGTAAAACGGGTCGTCGCTGTAATCCTTGTCGTCGTCGAAATAGCCGCCGAGTTCTTCGACCGCATTTCGGACTTCCATGTATTCGTTGTAGTTGAGTTCGTATTCTTCGGCAAAACCTTTGAGCAGGTCTATTGCTCTTTCGTCGCCGTAGCTTCCGAGCAGACGGGCGAAAAGCGCGACGTCCTCACCTTTGTACAGATAGCTGACAAGTCCCATATAAATTGCGGGATTGCCCTTGTAACCCGCGAGTATTTCTATGAGCATTTTGCCCGTTTCTCCCTCTGCGGTGTAAAACTTTTCGAGCATTTCGTCCACGACGTCCTCGCAGTCTTCGAGGAGATATTCGTAGGCTTCCAGCCTTTCGGAATAAGGTTTGTTTTCGTCCGTAAGCACGTCCAGCATGCGGAGCATTTCTTTTTTAGTTTTCATCGTCGTCTCCGAAAAAGATTTTTTTGTATTTGCGGAAAGTGCGTTCGTTCAGTCCGTATCTGTCCATAGCGTCCTCGTCGGGGTCGGGATCGTCGAAATAGACTTCCGAAAGCAGGACGCCGACCATTGTTTCCTCGCTGCGCAACATGGAAATTCTGCGGGAGTTGCGCGTTCTCCACACAAGCGCGCCTTCCTTGTCCACGGTTGCAATGCCTGTGACTATCGCCGACAGTCTGCCGAGGTAAGTGTTGGGATCCTCGTCCGTGTACACGATGTCGCATGCGGCGCGGAAAACGGCGTTTCTTAGATGCGTGGGCAAAACGTATATGGGCGCGGGCAACGCAAATTCGACGGGTTTGTATCTGTTCTGCGATACGATGTTGACGTCGACGCGCAAGCCGTTACCGAGCAGATAGTCAAGCATAACCGTCATAGCGTCGAAAGAAAGATTCAGCCCGATAAGTCTGTCGCGGAACAGCATTTCAACCTGTTTGCTGCGCAGGCGAGTAAGTCTGACCAAAGTGGGACACACAGCATAATCGGGAGTTTCGTACAACACCCATTTCAGCGCGTCGTTGAACTTTTCGTCGGCGGCAAGCGCATTCTGCATAACGGACACGTCCTCGTTTTCGAGCACGGTGCGGACGAGTTTCAGCATCGCGACCTTTTCGCTGTGCGGAAGTTCGTGACCGTAGTCCACTCTCGGGACACCGTTTCTGTACTGTTCGAGATAATACCACGCGGCGCACGCCTTGCCGAAAATGTTGTTGAGTCTGCCCATAATTCTCTCGGCTTCCTTGACTTTGCCGAGATTGTAAAGGGCTTCGGACTCGTACATTTCGCCGTAGAGTTTGAGGTGCGTGTTCTTGCAGATTATGCGCGTAAGACGCAATACGTCCTCGTCGCGTTCGCGGGATATGAGTATGGGAAGAACGCGGAGAATTATGTCGAGCGGCAAATCCGCTCCGCTCTTGCGTTCCTCCTCGAAAATTTCGTCAAGCAGTCTGTCGGCATCCGCTTCGCGTTCCTGAACGCTGTAAGCCGTGGCAAGCGTGGCTTTGTTTTCCATGGTGGGATTGTCGCGCACCATGTCTTCGGTGACTGCGGTAACGCGGTCGAAATCGCCTTTCGCGAAAAGGCTGAGCGTCGTGATTTTTCTTGCCATGGAACGGAAAGGCTCGGGAGCGTCTTCCATACCTTCGACGCATTTCAGCGCGGTATCGAAATCGTTGTCGGCAAGCGCTTCTTCCGCAAGGAAAATTTTGTTTTCGTAAAACTCCTGTTCCGCCTTGCGCGCAACTCTAAATTGCGGCGCTCCTTTGTCCTGCGCCGCCTGCATAACCGCCGAGTCGTCTTCGCCGAGATAACGCAGATAATACGACGCGACTTCCGCGTCGCCCGCTTCGAGCGCGTTGGAACACAAAATCCAGAGCGCGGAGTTTTCGTCTTCTTCGCATTCGGCTTTCGACATCGCCTTATACAAAACAGCGTTGGATAAATCCAACGCATGTATTTTGGAGTAGACGAAACCGAGTTCGGTATAATACGCGCTGTCGTCGGAAAGTTCGCAGGCGGATTTGAAATATCCCACCGCTCTTTCTGCATCGTTCTGTTCCAGCGCGCGCCTGCCGAGCTCGGCATAGTCGCTTGCGGTAAGATTGAAATCGATGCGTTTCGCCATTATTTCTTCTTTTTCTTCTTGGGGTTCTGATAGGGTTTGGGCGGTTGTTTTTTCTTGGGAGCGTTGCCGCCTTGTGCGCCGCTCTGCGCGCCACCGTTATTTGCGTTCGCCGCAACTTTGTGGTCCGCGGCACCCGTACGTTCCGCCTGTTTTCTTGCACGGGCGTTGATGACCGCCTGTTTCTTTTCGGTGTAGGCTTTGAGCGCCTTGCACTTTGTCATTCCGCGGTCGGCAAGCGCCGTCCACGAAAGTGCCCAGAACGAAAAACCGATGAGTATCATCGCAACCGCGACTATTACGGCGATAATCGTGCCCGCCATAAGGAGAAGAAGCGGAGCCGCAGAAATAACGCCGGTTATAATGACGGTGAAAGGATTGTTTGCGATGATTACGAGTGCATCCTTGAACGCTCCGCCGAAAGACAGGTCGTAGGACGTGAACAACGACATCATGACCATGGGAACGGTGAGCAGAGGCGCGCCGAATATGAAAGTCAGAACAACCGCCGCCATACTGCCCGCGGAAGCGGTGCCGAGCTGTTGCTGTTGCAGCTGATAGCAAAGCGCGGTGCCCATTGCGAGCGCGATGAGAATGCCGACCGTTGCGGTGATGAGGTATTTCCACCAGTGTTTTGCAAAACCCATGAAATAAGTGCGGGTGATGCGCTTGTAAAAATCCTGATAGTAGCTGCGTTTTGCGCAGTAGAAAAGACCTGCGATAAAGGGAGACGCGATGATACCCGCGCCCGCCAACATCATGAGCAAAGGCTGATAGACTTCCCAGTAAAGACGCGCAACCGCAAGGTTGATGCTGTCGCCGCTTCCGCCGAAGCCGATGCCTATGTTGCCCATAAAGTTATAACCGCCGCCGATTACGTACGCCTCGAAGAAGGGCGCGGCGGCAAGAAGTACCAGAATGAAAATCAGTGCGGCGGGAAGAAACCACAACGACGCTTTGAAAAGCGTGGAGAATTCTCCGCGCGCAACCGCCGCCGCTTTTTTGAAGAAGCCGTCCGGATACTCTTTCTTGATGTGCGCTTCGGTCATGCCGGCAACGACGACCTTGGCGGGTTCGACGGGCTCGACTCTGACGTCGGCGTCCACGAACAGCGACCCGAGCAGGAATTTGGGTTCTCTTTGAGGCTTTTTCGCAGTGTTAGTCTGATTTGCCATAATTGCTCCTGAGTGAAGATTGCATTCATTCTACACTAACACACAACAAATATCAAATAAATAAAATAAATTATAGAAAAATATATCCGATAATAACAAATATAAGCTCAAATTTTGCCAATATTATTGACATTTTACGAGCGTGACAATATACTCTCTACAATAAGGGGCAAATCTGGAGGTTTTATGAAAAAGTTCAACATCGCCGTGGTCGGCGCTACCGGTATGGTAGGCAACAAGTTCCTCGAAGTACTCACGGAAAGACAGCTTCCCGTCGAGAATTATTACCTGTTCGCATCCGCAAGAAGCGCGGGTAAACAAATCGATTTCATGGGCAAGCCCCACACCGTCATCGAGCTCACCGAAGAAAACGTTATGGCTCTCGCGGGCAAAGTAGATTTCGCACTGTTCTCCGCAGGCGCAGGTACGTCCAAACAGTTCGCTCCCGTATTCGTCAAAGCGGGCGCGGTCGTTGTCGACAACAGCAGCCAGTGGCGTATGGACAAAGACGTTCCCCTCGTCGTTCCCGAAGTCAACCCCGAAGACGTCAAATGGAATAAAGGCATCATCGCCAACCCCAACTGCTCTACCATTCAGGCAGTTGTCGCTCTCAAACCTTTGTACGACACTTTCGGCATCAAACGTATAATATACTCCACCTATCAGGCAGTTTCCGGTGCGGGTGTTGCGGGATACAACGACCTCAAAAACGGTATCGCGGGCGAAGCTCCCAAGAAGTTCCCCTACCCCATCGCTTACAATATGCTCCCTCACATCGACGTTTTCCTCGAAAACGGTTACACCAAAGAGGAATGGAAGATGATCGAGGAAACCAAAAAAATCCTGCACGACCAGACTCTGCGCATTACGGCTACCACCGTACGCGTTCCCGTGTTCCACGGACACAGCGAGTCCATCAACGTCGAATTCAAGAAACCCTGCACCAAAGAAGCGGTGTTCGCGTGCCTTGAAAACTTCCCCGGAATCGTCGTTCAGGACGACGTCGCCAACAACGTTTACCCCATGCCCATTATGGCTGAAAACCACGACGAAGTCTTTGTCGGACGTATCCGCATCGACGAAAGCGTGGACAGCGGCGTAAACCTTTGGTGCGTCGCGGACAACATCAGAAAAGGCGCGGCAACCAACGCCGTTCAGATTGTCCAACTTCTCATCAAAAACGCTTTGGAGGCATAAACAATGATATTCAAGGGTACTGCCACGGCACTCATCACTCCGTTCACGGAGTCGGGTGTGGATTTTGAAAGCCTGAACCGTCTTCTCGACCAACAGGTAGCAAACGGCGTGAACGCTCTCGTCATTCTCGGCACTACGGGCGAGCCCGCCACTATGAGCCTTGACGAGAAAAAATCCGTCATCGAATTCACCGTGAAAAAGCTGAAAGGCAAACTCCCTATCATTGTGGGCACGGGCGCGAATTCCACGAAAGCGGCAATCGAAATGTCCGTCCTCGCAGAGCAAATGGGCGCGGACGCTCTGCTCGTCGTCACTCCTTACTACAACAAAGCAACCCAACAGGGACTTATCGCGCACTACACCGCAATAGCGCAAGCGGTCAGTCTTCCCATCATCTGCTACAACGTCCCCGGGCGTACGGGCGTCAACCTTCTGCCCGCAACGTTTGCCAAACTTGCCGAACTCGACAACATCGTCGCAATCAAGGAAGCAAGCGGCAATATGGAACAGATTGAGGAAGCAATCCGCCTGTCCCGCGGCAAAGCCGACGTGTACAGCGGCGACGACGGCATCACCGTTCCCGTTATGGCAATGGGCGGTATCGGCGTCATAAGCGTGGTAAGCAACGTTGCTCCGAAGTTCACTTCCGATATGACGAGCGCAATGCTCGCGGGCGACATCGCAAAAGCCGCGGATATGCAGCTCAAAATGTTGCCTTTCGTGAAAGCAATATTCTCGGAAGTCAACCCCATACCCGTAAAGAAAGCCGCCGAAATGAGAGGCCTTTGCAACGGAATACTCCGTCTGCCCCTCACCGAGATGACGGAAGAAAACACCAAGAAACTCGCAGAACTTCTGCCCGATTTCAACTGATCGGATTTCAACCATTATGATAAACATCGCCGTTTCCGGCGCCGCCGGAAGAATTGGTAGAACCATTTACAAAACTCTCATCGGCTCCGAAGACTTCAATATCGTGTTCGGAGTCGACGCCTTTGGCGCGACTGATTTACCCTATCCCGTCTACAAAAGTTTCAGCGAAGCCGCCCTCGACGTCGACGTAATCGTCGACTTTTCGTCCGCAAGCGCACTTGACGACATTCTGGCATACGCCGTGGAAAGAAAATGCCGCGTCGTACTCGCTACCACGGGATACACCGAAGAACAGCTCAAACGCATACAGTTCGCGGCAAACGAAATCGCGATTTTCAAAGCCAGCAATATGTCGCTCGGCGTAAACCTGCTTGCAAGCCTTTCAAAAGAAGCGGCCAAATTCCTCGGCGAAGCGTACGACATCGAAATCGTGGAAATGCACCACAACCACAAACTCGACGCTCCGAGCGGCACCGCTCTCACCCTTGCCGAAGCAATCAACAGCGTGCGTGACAATTCCCTCGTTCCCGCATACGGCAGACACGCCGCACACCAAAGACGCGAAAAGAACGAAATCGGCATTCACGCAATACGCGGCGGCACGGTTGTCGGAAAACACGACGTAATGTTCCTCGGCGCGGGCGAAGTCATCAAACTTTCGCACGAAGCCGAAAGCAAAGAAGTTTTCGCAAGAGGCGCACTCCGCGCGGCGCAGTTCCTTATGGAACAGTCCGCGGGACTGTATGACATGACTTCCATAATCGGCAACTTCTACGCCGTTACTTCCGTATCCGCAGAAAAAGACGTCGCACTCGTCACTCTGCCCTCCATTCCCTTTGCGGATTTCCTTTCTCTGCTTGCCGCAATCAAGGAAAAAGACGTCAATCTGGATATGATAAGCCAGAACTACAACGCAGACGGAACAGCCGCCGTATCTTTCACCGCAAACCAGAAAGATTTTGCCAAAATACAGGAATACATCAAACCCGAATTTGCAAAGAACGCAATACTCGGCGCTTGCAAAATCACGGCGGAAGGCGCAGGTATGGAACATAAGAGCGGCGTTGCCCTCGAAGTTCTGTCCATGCTGAAAGAACTCGGCGCGAAGATTTACGCAATCACCACTTCCGAAACGAAGATTTCCTGCTGCATAGACGAGAAATCCCTCCCCGCCGCGGAAGCCGCACTCAAAAAGTATTACGGCATAAAATAACTTCCACACACCGCGCACCCGCGCGAGCAAATACTTTCGGAAATCTCAACGGCCAACAACCAAAAAATACGTGCAAAAAAACCGTGTCCACCGACACGGTTTTTTGTTCCATAAATTTGGGGTCTGTCGATTTTCGGTTCTACTCTTCCGCTTCTTCGACCGAACAGGCGGGCGCGCACGCAAAATCCGCGCTTTCCACGTCTTCCGCACTTGCGGCTGCCGCCGCGGCACGCTGTTTTTCGACGACGGGCAGGACGATAACTCCGAAGCCGCCGCCCTTTTTCAAGCCGAGAGTTTTTTCGCTTTTGACTGCCATAACTCCGGTCAGAATGGGGAACGTGATGAAAACCAGCGACAAAATGAGCATTACGGCAAGCACAACCCACATAAACGCGCCGTCACCGAACCACGCGACAAATCCCTGATGTATTCTGTCCGTGCGCATAAGTGCGTCAAGGGGATTGAGTTGTTCAAAAGGCAGAGGGTTTGCGGCATAAGGCATAATCGCCACGAAAACGTACACGAGCGGGATTGTCAGTATGGTGGAGAACACCGTGATACCGATTGTCAGACCGTTGCGCAGTTTTTTGTCTTCGAGGGTGATTGCCACGTTGGAGAACAGCATAATGCCCGTCGCCATAGTAACGATGACGATTATGTACTTGGCAAGAATGTTGTCCATTGCGCAGAAAGCGGGGAAAAATCCGTTTGCAGGGTCTTCCTGCATAGCGTTAACGAGGAAAAGTATCCCGAGGACTATAATCGCAAACGACAAAGCGAAAAGCCATATCTGGACCTTTTCCTTTTTGGAAAGTTCTTTCTTCATAATATCTCCTTATCAACCCGGAACGCGTCCGCGTTCTATGGGACAATTATATTATAAGAATGCCGATCCCGCAATAAATAAATTTTCAAAAACGCCCTTTTTGTGGAAAAAAATTGCGGAATGTATTATACTTGTCTAAAATGCACCGCGCAAGCGACCGCGAATTCACCATAGGGAGAAAATTATGTTAAGCGACGTTGAAATTGCAAGACAGGCAAAGCCCGTCCCCATTGCCGAAATAGCGCACAAGCTCGGATACACCGACGACGACATCGAACTCTACGGCAAATACAAAGCCAAAGTGCCCGTTTCGACAAAAAAGAGCAAAGCGAAACTCATTCTCGTCACGGCTATGAACCCCACTCCCCTCGGAGAGGGCAAAACCACGATGAGCATAAGCCTTGCAGACGGAATGAACCTGCTCGGCAAAAACGCCGTGCTTGCTTTGCGCGAGCCTTCTCTCGGACCCGTATTCGGAATAAAAGGCGGAGCCTGCGGCGGTGGATATGCACAAATTATCCCGATGGAAGACATCAACCTGCATTTCACGGGCGACTTCCACGCCATAACCTCCGCAAACAACCTGCTTTCCGCACTCATCGACAACCATATCCATTTCGGCAACAAACTGGGCATAAAAGAAGTCATATGGAGAAGGTGTCTTGACCTCAACGACCGCGCACTCCGCGTCGTCGAAGTGGGACTCGGCGGCAAAGCCAACGGCGTGCCCCGCACGGACGGGTTCACCATAACCGCGGCAAGCGAAATAATGGCTATACTCTGTCTTGCAACATCTTTTGCCGACCTCAAACGCAGACTCGGAAACATCGTCATCGGATACGATGCGGACGGCGCGGAAATCCGCGCACGCGACCTCAACGCGCAGGAGTCCATGGCAGTACTCCTCAAAGACGCGGTCAAACCCAATCTCGTGCAGACCCTCGAAGGCACGCCTGCCTACGTACACGGCGGACCTTTCGCCAACATAGCCCACGGGTGCAACAGCATACTCGCAACACGCGCGGCAATGGCACACGGCGACTATGTCGTGACCGAAGCGGGATTCGGTGCCGAACTCGGCGGTGAGAAGTTCCTCGACATCAAATGCCGCAAGGCGGATTTGAAACCCGATTGCGTCGTGCTTGTCGTCACCGCACGCGGCTTGAAATTCAACGGCGGAGTGCCGAAAGAAGACGCCCAAAAAGAAAATCTCGAAGCGCTTGAAAAAGGCTTTTCCAACGTAAAACGCCACTTAAACAACCTGAAAGGATTCAATCAACGTGTTGTTATGGCAATAAACCGTTTCTACACCGACACCGACGCGGAACTTGACCTGCTTAAAAAGCTGTGTGCGGAATGCGGTGCCGTGGCGGAACTTTGCGAAGGATTTGCAAAGGGCGGAAAAGGCGCAATCGACCTTGCCAAACGCGTCATCGACACAATCGGCGACGAACCCCGCGACGTCAGTTTCACCTATCCCCTTGACGCGTCCACCCGCGACAAAATCGCCGCAGTCGCGCAAAAGATTTACGGTGCGGGTGAAATCGTCTACTCTCCTCTTGCCCTCGAACATCTTGCAAAAATCGACGCAAATCCCGAATACGCGAACTACCCTGTCTGTATTGCGAAAACGCAGTACTCCTTCTCTTGCGACGAAAAAGCGTTGGGCGCACCCGACGGATTTACGTTCGAAGTTCAGGATGTCATTCCCCGCGCAGGCGCGGAGTTCCTCGTCGTCGTCAGCGGCAAAATCCTGCTTATGCCGGGACTCGGCGCGTCCCCCAACACCGAACGCATCACCATCGACTCCGAAACCGGCGAAATCAACGGCTTGATGTAATACCTTTCGGCAAACAGCATTTTACGTTCGGTAAATTGCATTTCGGTCATAAAAATAATTTCGGTTGATGATTTATCGCATAACAAAATCCCTCTGCGCATTGCAGAGGGATTTCGTTTTTTGTTGATTTTGTTCTTTGTGCGGTAAGATTATTTTCTTGCTACGCCTACGATTGCCGCAAGACCGCCCGCCATCGTTCCTATGCACGCAAGATATGCGCCCGTACCCATCATAAGTTCGTTGCTTACGATGCTGCCGATACTGATGTTACCCGCAAAATTCGCGCAATAAGACGCCGTCACACCCGTAAGTACGGCTCCTGCCGCAAGTGTGACTATTCCGAGCAATCCGACCAGAAAACGCATAAGTCCGAAGTTAAGCACCATTTTCAGAAGATATAGCACTGCAAGCGCACAGACGGCGATAACCGCAATGTATCCGAATGCCACCATTGCCGTACGCATCGATTCCTGGTTATCGGAGTCGAAAGCAATCGTGATATCTTCGAGCTTTTCACCGTCTTCGCCGATGACCGAATCACTGTAATATCCGAAAGAGAACGAAGTGTCGCCTTCCGCGCCTATGAGTTCGGAGGATGTTTTGACTACCGTCCATTCGTCAATAGCCAGCCCCGCAATGGACATTGCGCACATCGCCACGACTACTACCCCCATCAGTATTCCGAGCATTCCTGCTTTTTGTTTTGCTTTTGCCATTATTACCTCCTGTACTTGCCGCAAGACAAGATGATATATTAGAAAACTATCAAATTTATCGACACTTGTCAACCACGTCAATTTTGCAAAAATATTGTTTCTTGACACGTGTCTAACGATTTGTTAAAATTCTAATATCAGAACTCGGTAATATCCGGGGGAAAAAGGAGTTAGTTATGGCAAAAAAAGCAAAAAAGAAAATCAGCGTAATGAATTTCGCCGTACTGGGCGTACTTGTGGTGTGCTTGATTCTCGCAATCGTCGGTCTTGCAATCGATGACTGGATGGTAACCGATACTCTCGGACAGAAGACAAGCTCATCTTTTGCAGATGCACTTGACACGATAAGCAACGAAAATTTCCAGGAATCCGTCAAAAAAGCACAGGAAAGCATTGATAAGGCAGAAGAACTCGGTCTTTCCGGAGAAATCCTTGAAGCCGCAAAAGAGCTTGTAAGCAATGCACGTCAAATGACCGCAATGGTAGCATTCGCTCTCATTACCGTTCTGCTTCTTGCAATCGCAACCATCGCATACGCACTCAAAATGTTCGTCAACATCGGTCTGCTTCGCTTTGTGGCGGGCGCAGCCGGAATTCTCGCACTCATTGCGGCAATTGTCACCATCGCGCTTACCGCATCTCTTGCCGGTGACGCAAACGTTGTTGAAGAAATCTCCAAAACTACTGTCGGTGCAGGCGCGGCACTCCTTGCCGTTGGCGGCATTCTCGGCGGCATCGCAGGCGGCTCTGCTCTCTTCATCAAAAAGTAATTTCGCAAAACAAAACAAAAAGAGCGGCAATGCCGCTCTTTTTTTTACGTTTTTTCCTTGACACTATTTCATGAGCTTGTCGAGGATTGCGGAAATCTCGTCGACTTTCTCGTCTGCGTCACCGTTCTTTATGGACGCAAGAACGCAGGAATGCAAGTGCGCGTTCAACACTTCCTTGTTGACCTTGGACAAAATCGCCTGACACGCCAATATCTGATTGCTGACGTCTATGCAATACTTTTTGTCCTCTATCATTTTGATTATACCTTCAATCTGCCCGCCCGCCGTTTTGAGCAAACGGATTATTTTTGCGTCGTCTCTTACCATATTCTCTCCTTGACCCGCAGCTGATTAAGCCACAGTCGATTTACCTTGTTCTGGTCTGTTTATGCCGCTATGTCAAAGTCCAAAGGACAAAGCGTGCATTTTACTTTTCTTTGACTTCGGTGACTTCGTATCCCTGCGCGGTTACGACGTTTTTCAACGTTTCGCCTGTCACGCCGTCCGTCGCCGCGACTTCGGCACAAGCGTTTTCCAACGACACGTTCACAGACTGCACACCGTCTACTGCCGCCAGGGCTTTTTCTACCCTTCCCGTGCAATGGGAACACATCATTCCTTTAATTTCGAGTACGTAGTTTTTCATATTATCGCTCCTTAAATCATTATTTTCGTTTATGTCTGCGGGAGCTTGTTTTCCCGCGGATTTCGCATTGTCAAGATTATTGCAATCCTCGCCGTCTTCCTCTGCGGAAATGCATTCGTCCGATTTATTTTCGTTTGCAATCTTTTGCGCTCCAACTTTTACAGTCCCGTTTCCTCCTATTACCGCACACGCTCCCGCGCATTGTGCCGAAGAAACGCTTGGCTTGAAAAATTTAAGACGCAACGCGTTGAGTACGACAAACAGGCTCGACAGACTCATTGCCGCCGCCCCTATCATAGGGTTGAGTTTAAGCGCAAGCGACGTGTGATACAGCACGCCCGCCGCAAGCGGTATGCCGAGAGAATTGTAGAAAAACGCCCAGAAAAGGTTTTCTTTTATGTTCGTAACGGTTTTTCTGCTCAACCTCAGCGCAGTCACAACGTCAAGCAAATCGTCTTTGACAAGCACCACGTCCGCGCTGTCGACCGCAATGTCGCTGCCGCTTCCGATTGCAATGCCGACATCGGCGCGTGTAAGCGCCGGCGCGTCGTTTATTCCGTCGCCGACCATTGCGACTTTTCCCGTTTTCATAAGCTCGGCAACCGTCTTTTCCTTATCTTCGGGCAACACTTCGGCAATCACTTCGTCAATGCCGACCGAATTTGCAATCGCGTTTGCCGTGCGGCGGTTGTCGCCGGTAAGCATAACAACCTTGACACCCAGTTTTTTTAGTGCTACGACAGCTTCCGCCGAAGTTGGTTTTACTTTATCGAGAGTCGCAACAAGACCTTTGTATTCACCGTCGCAGGCAACCAGCAAAGGCGTTTTGCCCTGTTCCGAAACACTCCCCAGTTCTTCTGCATATTCGTTTTCGGCAACGCCCGCTTCCTCCATAAGCAACGCATTGCCGATAGAATATGTTTTGCCGCCCGACACAGCCACGACGCCTTTGCCCGCAAGCGTTCTGAATTCGTCCACCTGCGCAAACTGCACGCCCACGGATTTTGCGTAAGACACTACGGCTTCTCCGAGCGGATGTTCGCTCATGCTCTCTATCGCAGCAACCACGCCGAGCAAATCGGGGTCGCCGAACGTTATATCACTGACTTCGGGAGTGCCTGCGGTCACGGTGCCCGTTTTGTCCAGCACGACGTATTTTACGGAATGCAACACTTCCAGCGCTTCGCCGCTCTTCACAAGTACGCCGCATTCCGCGCCTTTGCCCGTTGCAACCATAAGCGCCACGGGTGTGGCAAGTCCAAGCGCGCACGGACAAGATATGACAAGTACGGAAATCGCGCACGACAACGCCGTTTCGAAACTCTCTCCGCCCGCAAGCCAGCCAATGAACGTTACAAGCGCAATCGACATAACAACCGGCACGAATACGCCTGCGATTTTGTCCGCGGCTTTTGCAATGGGCGCTTTACCCGACGCCGCGTCTTCGACAAGTCTGATTATCTTCGACAAAACGCTTTCGCTTCCGACCGTCGTGACACGCGCCGTCATATATCCGCTGCGGTTGACCGTACCGCCCACGACTTTTGCGCCTTTTGTCTTTTCAACGGGCACGCTTTCGCCGCTGATTGCGCTTTCGTCTATAAATGCATGTCCGTCAACGACAACACCGTCCGCGGGCACAACGTCGCCCGCTTTTACGGCAACAATATCCCCTGCGGCAAGCGACGACGAATCGACTTCGACCTGTGTTCCGTCTTCTTTGACTACAACAGCCGTCTGCGGCACGAGATTGCGAAGTTTGTCGAGCGCGTCACCCGTTCTTTTTTTTGAAAGCGATTCGAGATATTTTCCCACGGTGACCAACGCAAGTATCATACCCGCCGACTCGAAATACAGGTCGTGCAGATACCGTTCAACCAACGCATAATCACCCGCGCCCAGCCCGTAACTCATCCTGAACAGCGCAACAATGCCGTAAACCAAAGACGCCGACGATCCCACCGCGATAAGCGTGTCCATATTCGGCGACAGCTTGAACAGCCTTTTGAAACCGTTGACATAATATGCCCTGTTGACGTAGATGATAGGCAGACAAAGCAAAAGTTGCAAAAGTGCGTACGACACAGCGTTGCGCGTTCCCGTAAGGAAGGAAGGCAGCGGAGCGCCGAACATATGCCCCATTGCCACGTACATAAGCAGAATCATAAAGACAAGGGACACCGAAAGTCGGATTCTCATCGCGCGCGTTTCTTGCGACCGCTTTTTTGCGCGGTCGGAAACCGCTCCTTCGTTTTTCGACTTATTGTTATCTGCATCGGCAGACTCGGGAGCCGCACCGTAACCCGCATTTACGACGCAATCGACTATATCCTGCGATGAAAGAACGTTCTCGTCGTATTCCACGGTCATTGAGTTGGTCAGCAAATTGACCTGAACGGCAGAAACGCCGTTCAGTTTCCCGACGGCTTTTTCCACGTGCGCCGAACACGCCGAACAAGTCATTCCCGAAACGCCGAACCTTTCTTTTTTCATACCTCTGTTTTCCTTGTTACTCTGCCCGTCTCACGTGACAGGCTTGCACGTTTATTATGCTCTTTGCGGTCTTTCAATATCGCAAAACCGCAATTTTGATTAAATCTTTGCTTTATAACAACACCCCACAGGGGTATGGCGCAACAATATAATACTGCCGTGTTTCGTATTTGTCAACAAATAAAAAAGACGCCGAAGCGTCTTTCTTTTTTCGTTTACGGAAGAATTTATCTCCCGACATTGTCTACGTCCCGTCTGTGCAATCCGCCTGTCGCTCGCACGGTCAAGCGAATTGCCGTCAGGTGAAATTCTTGTAATAGATATACGAGAAGAAGTTGACGGGAATGAGGAATATGCCGAGTCTCGTTATATCCTGCAACAAACGGCTTCTGCCCTTTTTGATTTCGGCAAGGTGCGTAACCGTAAGCGAAGCAAGCACTTCTTCCCTGGTCGTTCCGTTCGGCACACGCAGCGTGACCGTCTTACGTTCGCCCGCGGCAAGGTCGAAGAAGTTGTCGGAGAAAGGTTCGGTAGTAAGCGTTGTGTTAATGCTTACAAACCTTGCGAACTTATCGGACGAGAGAGTGAGCTCCGCGATATCGTCCTGTACGGCGACTTTGACAGATACGCGCGTTTCGGGCAAGGACAATTTGTTTTCCTTGTCGAAAAGCGCGGTCCTTACGCTCACTTTTTCACCACCCACGAAAAGCGTCGCTCTCATAAAACAGTTTCTGAGAACGCGTTTGTCGGGAGAAGCTTTGAAATACCTGAACGAAATCACGGGACGGTGTGCTCCGCTTTCCGCGCGCACGTTCGCACGCTCGGTATATATGGTCTTGCCCGCAAACGTCTGAACTTCGAAAAGAACTTCGCCGTCAACGGCTTCCATTGTGTCGTTGAGCACGAAAACGTCGGCTTTTTCCTCTTCGTCGAGTATACTCACGCTGACGGGGGCAAAGAAATGTTTTGCTCTGTATTGCAAGCACTTGAAATTGCCGTAGTAGTCAATGCTTGCCCACGAACACACAGGCCAACAGTCGTCGAGTTGCCAGAACAAAGAACCGTTGCATCTGCCGCGGTTTCTGCGCCAATGTTCGGTCGCGTCCTGAACGCATTCGCTCTGGCATATCTGCGAAAGATAAATGTAGTCCTCGAACTTCTTCGGAAGATTGAACCTCGACGCGATGTAATACACCATTTTTTTGTTGCCACTCTTGCACTTCTGATGCGCGTTGAAAACAGGCGACGACAGTTTGTAATCCTGCGGCGTTGCGAAAGTCTTGATTGTTTTTATATCGGGCAAGGACTCAAATCCGAACTCGCTGCAGAAACGAGTGTATCTTCCGCGGTAATAGTCAAGCGGTTGCAGTCCGTGCCACACTGCCCAAAGATGGGTGTCGCCGAAGTTGTCGCTTGCCACGTCTTTGAGATGCGACGTTCCGCAAGGCGACGACGGAATATACGGTGTCACGGCGTCGAGATTTTTAAGCCACGAAGGAAGAATATGATAGAAAAATTCTTCGTTCCAACGCATTGATTTTTTGCGCGTCATCCAAAGCGCGCTCATGGCTTCGATTTCGTTGTTTCCGCACCAAACCGCCAAAGACGCCCTGTCACGCAACCTTTTGACGTTGTAAACTACCTCTTTTTGCACATTCGCCAAAAAGTTTTGGTTGTAGAAAGGGTAAGTCATACACGCAAACGCGAAATCCTGCCACACGAGTATGCCGTATTTGTCGCAAAGGTCGTACAGCCTGTCTTCCCCGTAATAACCGCCGCCCCAGATACGCAGCATATTGAAGTTGCACTCAACGCACGAGCGTATGAGATATTCGAGTTTTTTGTCGTCCGTACGAGTGGTGAAAGAGTCCTCGGGTATCCAGTTCGCGCCTTTGCAGAATATATCTACTCCGTTGACTCTGAAACGGAAGTTCGTTCCGAAATGGTCCTTTCCGCGGTCGAGTTCGATTTTGCGCAAGCCGATTTTCTTTTGCGCTGAGGAAACCTCTTTGCCGTCGACAACCAAAGCCATTCTGCACGTATAGAGCGGCTGCTCTTTTGCCGCCGTCATTCCGTTCGGCCACCACAATTTCGGATTATGAACTTCGAACGAGAACGTAACGTCGTCGCCGCAGGCAAGCTCCGCACCCGTAGCTTGACCGTCGGGAGTGGTAAGTTCCGCCGTAAGCGTAGCTTTGACGTCGCGCGAATAGAGTTCGTATTCGGGCGTGAACTTCACAACAACTTTGCCGTTTTCGAGATGATTTTGCAGGACGGAAAAGCCTTCGAGATGTCCTGCGTTTCTGCCTTCGATGAAAATGTCGCCCGTTATACCGCTCTCAGGAAGTATCGGACCCCAGTCCCAACCGAAATGGCATTGCGGTTTTCTTATGTGGTCTATTCCGTCTATACCGTTGGGATTGGCGGGCGTATTGTATTTGTTTTTACGTTTGGTAATGTAATTTACGGGCGACTGAAAAACGATTTCTATGCTGTTTGTGCCGACGCGCAGATAACGTTTGATTTCCGTTTCGTATGCGATATGACAATTTTCCGTGTCGCGCACAGCCTCGCGGTTTATAAGAATGGTGGCTATGGTGTCAAGTCGTTTGCACACCAGATAAACTTTGCCGGAAGCAAGCAGTTCTTCGTCGACGTCGAAAGAACGGTAGTAACTCCAATCGCGTTTACCCACCCATTGACAGTTCTTTTCTTCCGTGCCGACAAACGGGTCTTTTATAACGCCGTTGGACGCAAGGTCGAGAAAGTTGCAGGACGGCACGGTAGCGTCATATTCCTTGCCGCTGCCGAGTTCTTTCAACGTCCACTTTCCGTTAAGGTTTATCATATCCGCTCTCCTTTGTTGCTTTGTATAATGATAACCTATTTTGAGCGGCAATTCAATATAGTTGCACGGATTGACATGGATATTGCGAACATTCGGACAAAAACCGAACGGGAGAGGTCACGCCTGCTCCCGTTCGGCTTTTGAGGGTATACAAATTTCTCTTAACGAGGTTCTATGGCAAATTCAACGGTTCTGCAAATGCTACGAACCGAGTACAATCAATTCGACACAAACAAATCGTTTTCTATCACTTTATAACTGTTTCGCGGCAAGCGCTCCGAGCTCTCTGCATGCGGCAATTCCCTGAGCGTCAGGCATACCGTAAACGGCAAGTCCGTCCGCAATCATAACCGCACCGTCATTCTCTGTTCTTTCCTGCCAAGAACGCATCCATTCTCCGTCTGCCCATTCGTAAGAGCCGAACAAACCTACTTTCCTTCCCGCCAATTTATTTTCGACAGCCGAGAAAAACGGCTCGAACTCGCTTTCTTCGAGTTCCTCAGCACCCATAGCCGGACACCCGAAAAGCACTACGTCGCAATCGAGAATTTTTGCGTCGGCGTATTCGACGCGCTTGACCTCGACACTTGCGCCCGCCTGTGCCGCACCTTCGGCAACGGCGTTTGCCATTGCTTCCGTATTGCCTGTTCCCGACCAATATACAATGTTTATCTTCATAAAAATGCTCCTTAAAATATTGATAACAGTGGTTGACCGCTTTTTAACTTCTCGCAGGCATTTTCACAATACTTTCTGTATCTGTCGAAAATTCTGCCTTTCTCTTCCGCATCAACGTAAACTTTCCAGTATCCTTTGATAAGCTTTCCGCCCGCGGGATCTTGCATAAAACCTTTGACGTCTTCTAGCGCATATCCGAGAAAAACGCCCACTTCGTGAGGAAAACTCCTTCCGATTTCAAACCGCGCCTTCAACTGCTCTATCGCTTTCTCGACAGTCGAATATTCATAACCCAACGCCTCGAGAAAGGCTTTTACTTCCTTGTCAAAAAGCATATCGGCTAGAGATAGTCGGTCGTATACATAAAGAAGTTTTCTTTGCCCACAGACAATTTCCTTGCAACCTATCCCTTTTTTGACAAATTCGTTCAAACATCTAAGAGTGTGATCTCTTCTGCTGTCGCAACAAGCAAAAAGACTTCCCGCCTTGTATCCGCCAAAGGTAAGGCAACAGTTCCTGCACAATCTGTATTCTATTTCGCTCATTCGCAGTCCGTCCAATGCTTGATTTTTCAAGTTCGCATATGCGAACCAGTCTGTCGAAAAAATAAGAACTTTATGTCCTTACGTATGCATTTTATGATAAACTCTCCGACCGGTCAACAAGTTGCCCGCGCTAACTTTCGGTATTTTGCAAATCATATCTAAAAAGCATCGTTTGTTGGCTGCGCGTGCAGAGAGACAGCGAGTTCGTGAGGAGCGCAACACGCGACGAGTTAGCGGAGCATCGCGTAGCGTAACGGCACAGAGCCAAGAATCTCGCCTTTCATGCAGAAAGGTGCAACCGCTTTTGATTTTACCTTTTGGTGGGGCGGCGAGTTCGTGAGGAGTGCACCGCACGACGAGTTAGCGGAGCATCGCGTAGCGTAACGGCACAGAGCCAAGAATCTCGCCTTTCATGCAGAAAGGTGCAACCGCTTTTGATTTTACCTTTTGGTGGGGCGGCGAGTTCGTGAGGAGTGCACCGCACGACGAGTTAGCGGAGCATCGCGTAGCGTAACGGCACAGAGAAACGAATCTCGCATTTCATGCAGAAAGGCGCAGTCGGTTTGACTGCGCCTTTTGGCGGAAGCGGCGAGATTCGAACTCGCGGACGAGTTACCCCGTCACCGCATTTCGAGTGCGGCTCGTTATGACCACTTCGATACGCTTCCCTACACCTTTTATCGTGCTTGCTTATTTTACAATATAGTCAAAGTTTTTGCAAGCAAAATCACGAGATAATCAAGCGTGCAGAAAACGGTGTTTTGCCGAAGAGTTTCCGTCCGAAGTTCTTTTGCGCACCGAACGTTCTTTTTCGTTTGAGGCAGCGACTTCGCCGTCGGTCAAGGCGTATGCGGGAACATCACCCTCGGCAATGCCGTCGACGTCGGAAGAAACAGATTCTTCCGTTTGTTCGGTCTGCTCGGCAAGTGCTGCGAATTTGCCTTTTGCATGTGCGGATTTATACCATCTGCCCGAAGCGTAAAGTCCGACCGACACAGCGGTTGCGGCGCCCCAGCCGATTGGCCACGACCACCATATGCCAGATATACCGAGCACGGGATTGAGTGCAAAACACAACACTACTCTTATGAACAAGTCCGAGAAAGTTGCGACCATAAACGCTGCCATACTCTGCGCCCCGCGAAGTATTGCGTCGAGCATGAGTTTGACAGATATGACCGCATAAAAAGGCGCGACTATGGTCAGGAAACTGATGCCCGTCGAAACCGCAACTGCGCTGCTCTCTTCGAGGAAGAGTTGCAACATCGTTTCGGGAATTACCGAGTACAGCACCGAGAACGGAAGAACGATAGACAACGCCATACCGAGAGATATCCACGCCGAATGACGGACGCGGTCGACTTTGCCTGCGCCGAGGTTCTGCGCCGCAAAAGACGACAGTCCGCCCGCAACAGCCGTAACCGTCGTAATAACAAACGTATTGAGTTTGATTGCCGCAATGTACCCTGCAAGCACGGACGAGCCGTAACCGTTGACTATCCATTGAATGATGAGATTGCCGACGGACACGAAGCCCTGTTGCAATACGCTGGGTATTGCGACATAACACATCTGTTTGAGAAGGTCGAAAGAGAAGGCTTTTGCTTTGCCTTCGCATTTAAGTTTGGAGAGCCTGACGAAAAGCGTGAGTATGCACAGCGCACCCGCGACGCCCTGCGCGAGAAACGTTGCCCATGCAAGCCCCGCAACTCCGAGCGGTATGACCATTGTGAAAAGCAAGTCAAGACCCACGTTTGCCACACTGGAAGCCACGAGGAAGAAAAGCGGAGTGCGGCTGTCGCCGAGCGCGGAAAAGATGCCCGTGCAGACGTTGTACAGCAGAACGAACAGGAAACCGCCTATATAGATATACAGGTACATAAGCGAATCCTGCATTATGTCCGCGGGGGTGTTGAGTACGCGCATAATGGGGTCGCCGATGCCTATACCCAACGCGGTAAGCACTGCGCCGAGCACGGCAACGGAAATCATAATCGTGGACACGCCCGATTTTACTTCACGGATTTTCTTTTCGCCGAACAACTTGGACACGACGACGGAGCAACCGAGGTTGCAGCCGAGCGCAATCGCCATAAAAATCATCGTGATAGGATAGGAAGCACCGACCGCGGCAAGCGCGCTTTCACCCAGCACCTTGCCCGCTATGATACTGTCCGCCATATTGTACATCTGCTGGAACACCGCACTTATAAGAAGAGGCAGACAGAACAACCACAGAACCTTGGACGACTTTCCTTGCGTCAAATCTTTAATCATAAAAACCTCTTTACATTCTTTCGATTAGTAATTATACTGCTATTGATGTTATATGATATATATCTGAAAAATGTTTTTGCTATCTGCTTTACAGATAACAGAATTTAATGAAAATTGCCTTGACGAACTGGCACTGTCGGAGGAAATAATGGACACCGAGACTCTGAGAAGTTTTATCGTACTTGCAGAAAGCGAAAGTATATCGCAGGCGGCGCGAAAACTGTACATTGCACAGTCTGCGCTCAGCAACCGCCTGAAAGCGCTTGAAAAGGAATGCGGCGCAACGCTTATCGAACGCGACTACCACAATTTCAGACTCACGCAGAGCGGGCAACAGCTCTACGAGCGCGCACAGAAAATAGTTGAGCTTGCCGAAAGCGCAATAGCCGAAATAAAGACAGCGGACAGCGGGCTAAGCGGAACGCTGAATATATCGGCTACTCCGTCGCTTGCAACAGGCATTCTGCGCGACTTTCTGAAACGGTATTGCGACAAATACCCCGCAGTAAACGTCCGCGTGTACGAAGGCGCGACTCCCTCGGTATTATCGCGTCTCGAAGACGGAATTGCCGACGTTGCCCTTGTTCGAACGCCTTACACAAACAACGGAATGTTCTCGGCGCAAACCGTAGATAACGACAGAATGATGATTTTATCGTCGCAAAAGTTGCCGTCAACTATCGATTTTGAACAACTTTTCGAAAATCAGCTTATACTTACGCACCGTTATCACGCCATGTTGTCGCGCATTGCCGCACGCATGGGACGCACGCTTAAATCGCCCGTTGCGTGCGAGGAAATAGCCACTTGCATAGCTCTCACCGAAACGGGACTCGGCATAACCATGATACCGCAGTCGACATACGAAAACTATGCTGCGCACGGCACTACCCTTTTTGCATCGCTTCTCGAAAACAGGGAATGCGACACCGCGTGCGAGTTGGTCTTCCTGAAAAACAGGCACATTTCCGCCGCCGCAAGAAACTTTGCCGAAATAGTTTTGCGAAAGCCTTAAATTGCCCCTTGACATTATTTGCCGTATGGCGTATCATCTTGGCAACGAATATTCTTTGGGTGGGTTTAACCCAACCGGTGGTAATGCCGCATCAAGCGGACAAGTCCAACAGCCCCATCAGCCGATACGGTGAGATTCCGTAACCGCCTGTAAAGTCAGCTTGGGAGAGAGATTCGGTCTTCCCTTTGCTATGCAAAGGATTTTTTTTGCCCTTTCTCCTGCCCTGTCTTTACCCGCCCGCAGGAGGCACCATGAACAAAACCTTTTCAGACCGCATTCGCAGATTTCCCACGAGAACGCTTGTTTTCACCGCTCTTATGACTGCGCTTGTAACCGCCGCCACAATTGTCCTCGGATTCCGCACGGGCGACTTTTTCTTCAACTGCGGCGACGCCGTCATATTCATAACTGCGGCTCTTTTCGGACCCGTTCCCGCAATGCTGGCGGGCGGATTAGGTTCGTTTTTCGCCGACCTTGCAGTCTACCCCGCAACAATGTTTTTCACTCTGTTTATAAAAGGCGCAGAGGGGCTCGTATGCGGACTTATAATGTACGCGTTCAGGGGCGTCCGCAACAAATACGCGTCGGCCGCGACAGGCGTTCTCGCAATGATTGTTGCGGGAGTTTTGATGATGACGTCGTACTTCATCTGCAACAGCTATCTTTACGGCACGCCCGCGTCCGCTCTTGCCGCTCTGCCCGCCGACGCGGTTCAGGCATCAGCGTCGGTAGGGCTTGCAACGGTTGTGCTGTACGTCATGCGCCTTGTCAACCTAAAAAGCAAGTTGCGGTTGTCTGTGTCGACGGACACAGCATCGGAATTAAGTGACGAAACCTATTCGCGCACCTGCAATTCCGTATCCGACGACCTAACAGACAGCGAAATCGTCACCAACGAACAAAATACAACGAAAGACGAAAATGCCGAAAAAAGATAACAAGAAAAGACCGCGTTTGCGGTCTTTTGCTTATTTTTCGTTATTCGATTGTGAATATCCGATTGTCTGACTTCGTCCGATTTGTTCCGACAATTCGGAATGGCTGCACGTCTTTGCCTGTTACGCAGACATTATATCTCACGTAAATCGAGCGTGAGTGTCATTTTATTCTTGCAACCCCGCTGTCTTTTGCGGCTTTGCCGACAGCCGCCGCCACGGCAGGGACTACGCGTTCGTCAAATGCACGAGGTAAAATGTACTCTTCGGTCAGTTCGTCGTCGGAGACAAGCCCCGCTATCGCATAAACCGCCGCAATCTGCATTTCGGTGTTGATGTCCGACGCTCTTGCATCAAGCGCACCTCGGAAAATACCGGGGAAAGCAAGAACGTTGTTTATCTGGTTCGCGTAATCGCTTCTGCCCGTTGCAACGATTCTCGCACCGCCTTCCTTTGCAAGGTCGGGATTGATTTCGGGGGCGGGATTTGCCATTGCGAAAACTATCGCGTCGCCGTTCATGTTTTGTACGTCTTCCTTTGTGAGCACGTCGCGGGCACTGACGCCGATAAATACGTCCGCTCCTTTGACAGCGTCGGAAAGCACGCCTTTGACTCCGCGCGGGTTTGTCTTTGCCGCAAGCGCGCGTTGTGCCGAGTTGAATTTTTCCGCATCGCCGCTTATTATGCCCGCTCGGTCACAAACGACAACGTCGCGTGCGCCCAACATAAGCAGAAATTCCGTAATCGCTATACCAGCACTGCCCGCTCCGTTTACAACTATCGCGACGTCCTCAATCTTCTTGCCTACAAGTTTCAAAGCATTGATTAACGCCGCTGCAAGCACAATTGCCGTACCGTGCTGGTCGTCGTGGAAAACGGGTATGTCGCAGAGTTCTTTCAATCGCCTTTCGATTTCGAAACAACGAGGAGCCGATATGTCTTCGAGGTTGATGCCGCCGTACGTCGGCGCTATGTTTTTGACCGTCGAAATTATTTCTTCTGTGTCCTGCGTCGCAAGGCAAACGGGCACTGCGTCGATACCCGCGAATTCGCTGAACAAAACGCATTTGCCTTCCATAACAGGCATTCCCGCAAGCGGGCCTATGTTGCCAAGCCCGAGAACGGCGCTTCCGTCCGTCACGACTGCGACGGAATTCCATTTACGGGTGAGGTCATATGCAAGGGAATTGTCCTTTGCGATTTCAAGACAAGGCGCAGCAACGCCGGGTGTATACGCAAGCGACAACGCTTCGCGCGAATCCACTTTTACTCTGGAATTGACTTCCAGTTTGCCTTTCCACTCAAAGTGCTTTTCAACCGAAGTTTTCATGTAGTCCATAATATAAGACTAATATAAACGCGCGCGCAAATCAAGTCAATTGCGCCCGAAAACTTGAAAATTCCGCATTCAGAGGTTATAATTCGGAGTATGAGAAACGTTACGTTCGAACAAATAGCCGCCGCCGCGGAAGAATGCGTCAAGGCGTGCGGAAAACTCACGCAATCCTGCAAAAACAAACTGCAATCATGCCTCGAAAAAGAAAACGGGTCTTCTGCGCGATTTGCGCTTTCCATGCTGATTGAGAACGCCGAAACCGCCGAAAAAGAAGGGCTTGCCGTCTGTCAGGATACGGGTATGGCGGTGTTTTTCGCAAAAGTCGGTCAGGACGTCCACATTAAAGGCGGACTGCTCGAAGACGCAATCAACGAAGGCGTAAGACGCGGCTACCGCAAAAACGGATACCGCGCAAGCGTTCTCGACCCGATAACGCGCATAAACACCCGCGACAACACGCCCGCCGTCGTACACATCGAACTCACCGAAGGGGACAAAATCACGCTCGACTTCCTGCCCAAAGGCTTCGGAAGCGAGAATATGTCGCGGCTTTATATGCTGACTCCGTCGGCGGGACTCGACGATGTCAAAAACTGCATAGTCGACGCCGTTAAACTTGCAGGCAGCAACCCCTGTCCGCCCGTCGTTATCGGCGTGGGAATAGGCGGAACGGCGGAAAAGGCAATGGAAGTTGCAAAACGTCAACTGCTGCGCGACATAGGCACGCCTTCCGACGATGCGGCGCTTGCCGACATGGAACGCGAATGCCTCTCCCGCATAAACGCACTCGGAATAGGCGCGCAAGGGTTCGGCGGCGATACGACCGCGCTCGCCGTTCACATCGGCAAATACCCTACTCACATATCCGCTCTTCCCGTTGCCGTCAACGTTCAATGCAACGCCGTGCGTCTGGGACACGCGGAAATCTGAAAACTTGCCGATAGGCAAACAAATCAAAACTAATTTCGGATACCTTAATATGAACTACTCTTCCGATTTCAAAAAAATAACTCTTCCTTTCGACCGCAAGACTCTCGACAGCCTTAACGCGGGCGATTATCTTTTGCTTTCTGGCACACTGTACACGGGACGCGACGCGGCACACAAAAGGCTTTGCGAAACGATATCGCGTGGCGACGCTCTTCCCGTAGACCTTAAAGGTCAGGCAATATATTATGTCGGTCCTTGCTTCGACGAAAAAGGAAAACCCACGGGCGCAGGTCCGACAACCTCTATGAGAATGGACGCATACGCCCCAGCGCTCTACGACTACGAAGTCTGCGCAAGCATCGGTAAGGGAAACCGCGGAGAAAAAGTGTACGACGCGATAAAACGCTGCGGCGGTGTTTATCTCTGCGCCATAGGCGGCGCGGGCGCGCTTTACGCAAAAGCTATAGAAAACTGGAAAAAAGTCGCTTACGAAGACCTCGGTACGGAAGCCGTGCACGAAATGCATGTCAAGGATTTTCCCGTAATCGTAGGTATTGACAGCCGCGGCAACTCGGTATTCCCCGACTAACAAACCAATTTTCAACCGCTCGCTGACCAAAAGCACTTAAATTTTATTTGCAACACTTCATCAGACAATTTTTACAATAACGGCGCAATAATAAAACCGCTCCTCTCGGAGCGGTTTTGATTTTGGTTGATTGGGTTTGTTTCGATTGAATTTTTGTGTCGAGTTTACACGCCGCTCAAACTTTTATCCCGCCGATATTACGCTTTGGGAGCACAGTTCTGGAATGCGTTTGCGTCAACACCGCTAGCACCGTCAAACACGGATTTGTCGAATGCGCAGCTGTAGAACGCCTGATAGCCAATGAATGTGATTTGTGCGGTTGCCGCAACCGTTACGTCTGCGAGATTGTAGCAATTTGCAAATGCGCTGATGCCGATTTCCTTGACGGTGGCGGGCAGAACGAGCGTTGCAAGACTGTCGTTGTTGATGAACGCGAACGCGCCGATTTCTTCGACCTGCGTATTGCCGAGGTCGACGTTCACAATGGCTCCGCAGTCTGCGAATGCGTTTTCGCCGATGACTTTGAGAACGGAACCTTCACCGAACACCACCGAGGTCAAAGAACTGCAACCCTGGAATGCGCGCGCACCGATTGTTTCAAGTCCCGTTGCAGAACTGAAATCAATGTGCAGTTTCGAGCAACCCTGGAATGCTTCTTCGCCGATTGAGGTTACCGAGGTCGGGAACTGGTCAACGGGTTTGAGCAGGTTGTTGATGTCGGTGTAAACGGTGATTATGCCCGTTGCAATACCGTTTGCGAACAGACCCGCAACAGAGTTGCCTTCCACGTATGCTATGGACTCGGGGAGATAAATTCTGGTTTCAACGCCGACGCCTGCCGCAAATACGTTCTCCTGCAAACCGACTATTCCGTAAGAATAGATCTTGGAGTCAGTGAGCATGGACGGGACGATAATCGTATCGTTTACGGGCGTGAGTGCCGCGCCGGTCTTGACGTATGCGCTGCCCTCTTTCTTGGTTACGACAGGAGCGCTGTAAGTCAATCCGAGGAACATATAGTTGAGCTCGGCGGGAGTCACGGGGTTGACGCCTTCGGGCAGAACGTTGTTGCTGTAAGTCTTGACTTTGTCCGCACCGAGGAGTCTTGTGAGCTCGGTGTAGAGTTCCATATAGGTGTCACCCGCGGGCAGATAAACCATACCTTGATATCTTGCAAGTTGTTGTACCAGCGTGCTGACAATGTCTTGTCCTTCGGCGAATGCGAAGCTCAAAGTGAATTCACCGTAGATGTTCGCGTCTTCCGCGTACTTGCTGCGGTCGGATTCCTTGATTTCGTCAAGAGAAACCGTGGACTGATATTTCATAACGGACGGGAACACGATGTAATCCTGACCGAGGACATAATCGGCGATAACTTTGTCGTCCGAGTTCTTACCTATTGTAATGGTGGTCGTCGCTTCTCTGTATTCGTCAATGATAAGAATATCGTCAATATCGACGGACACGGTCTTTTCGGTCTGCGGTGCGAAATAGTAAACGTTCTGCAAAGCAGTGCAACCCGCAAACGCTCTTGCGCCTATCGTCTTGACGGAATCGGGAATGTAAACGGTGGTAAGGTTGGTCATACCTGCAAAAACGCCGTTACCGATTGCTGTGACCGCTTTGCCGCCTATCGTGGAAGGCACAACGTACATCTTTTTGTTTGCCGAAGCAGCTTTGATACCGGTTATAGTGCCGCTCGCGCTGTCGAAGTCGTAGTAGCTTTCTATTGCCGCAAGTTCGACGGAATATACGAAGTCGCCGTTTACCGCGAGAGAAGAATTCTTATCCTTGTACGCAAGTTTTGCGGTGTGCAAACCGGATACTGAGGTATTAAATTCGGAACTGTTGACGCCATCGACTTCTATGATTTCGACGCCTGCCGACATATTTATGCGATGAGTGGTGCCGTCGGTGTACACGACGTCAAAGAGTATGGACGCGTAATAGTCGTTGGGGACGGAACCGATAGGCATGACAATGTTTTTGACCTGTTTGAGGTAAGACGGCTGAGGAACGGAAACAGTATAATACATTTCCTTCCATTCATAAGTTTTTATACCGTAGAAATCGTATTTCAAAGTGAGCGTTCGCTTACCGACCGCGTTGGTGTAACCGCTGACGGAAATGAGTTCGCTTGTAAGCGGCACCGCTTCGGTTGCGCTGTTGGTGTAGCTGAATCTGAGAACACCCTTGGTAAGGTCGATTGTCTGTTGCGAAGTGTAGAACTTGAAGGGATTTCCTTCGCTTCCGTCGCCGCCGAAACCTTCGACGGAGAAGCTTTCCGTTCTGATTGCAGCAAAGATGTTGTAATTGAACGAACCGACTTTCTTGCCGTTGAACGAGAAAATTTCACCCGTTGCAACCGCTACACTGCCCGCACTGCCGGAGTTTTCCCTAAGTCCGGAAATGTCGGCTACGTTGAAGTTGAGATTTTCGGTAACGGTAACGCCGTCGCCGCGTGTAACAAGCAGACCGTTTGCGACAACATAGTTCACACCGTCGGAGGAAGTTGCACCCCATTTGGAGATGTAATTAACTTTGTTGTCGTCGCCCGTCATATAGTAAACGGGAATGACATCGTCGTTGAGCACCGCGGTCATGTTGTCATCGATGAGAAGCTGAACGTCTCTCGGCGGATTGTAATTCCAGTTTACGGACTGATACGCATAAATCTTGAAGACATTGTTTATGAATGCGCCGTTTCCGTTGCAGAACAGTTCGTCGCCGACTTTCACGTTGATTTCGCCGTCGGAAGTCTGCTTATAGAAGCTCAAAGTTTTGAGGTTTACCGCACCCATGAACGCATGGTCTGCAATTGCGGAAATCGCCGAGCCGGAGCGGAACACGATATTCTGAACGCCCGCTGCGTTGAAGCCCTCGAATGCACTTGCGGAAATTGCGGTCACATTGTCGGGAATAACAACCGTTGCGGATTTACCTACGTAATTTGCAAGTATGTTGTTGACGATGACGAAACCGTCTGCGTCGTTCTTTGCCCAAGGCGTTGCGGAGAACGCATTTTGTCCTACGGACACGATTGCGCCTTCGTTTTCGAAAGTTATTTCGGTAAGACCCGTGCCGAGTCTGAACGCTTTGTCGGCAATGACGGTAACGCCGCTCTTAACCGTTGCGGACGCATCGGAACTGTTGCCGAGGAAACGGTAATATACGTTGCCGACAATCAAATCTTTGACGCCTTCACCGAGAGACGCGCCGTTGAAGAACGGAGTCCCCTTGAACGCTTCATATCCTATGAATTCGATGCCCGTTGCGTCGGTCGTAACGGTGGCAAGTGCACTGCAATTATTGAACGCGTTGTTTTCGATGCGCTTGACGGTTGCGGGAAGTTTGACTTCCTTCATGTTGACGAGCGTATCGAATGCGTAAGGAGCAATATATTCGAAGGTTTCACCCGACAGGTCTACCACTTCGGTGTCCGCTCCGTTGTAACGAACAAGAACCTTTCCGAGCGTGATTGCGGTCTTGCCTTCCGCCACTTCGGCAATGAGCCAAGGCGTGTTGTTGAACGCCTTTGCACCGACATAAGTCAAAGCAAGAGTGTCGGCGTTTCCTTTTACGGAAGTCAGCATATCGCAACCCGAGAACGCATTTTCACCTATTTTCGTAAGGTTGGTTGCGGAAGAAAGGTCGAGCTGAGTAATCGTGTCGACGTTTTCAAACGCACCGCTTGCTATCTCGGTGACGGGAATTCCTTTCTCGGTGGGATAAGTTGCGGGGATTTTGATTATGCCCGCAGTCTTGTCTTTCAGCGTAATCTTGTAAGTACCGTCGTTTTTGAGAATGAAGTTGAACGTAAATCCGTAATAAGCGTCACCGACTTCACCTGCGTCGTTGATACCCCATTGCACGAAAACGTTGCCGCTTGCTTTGACTTCCGCCGCAAAATCAACGGAGGAAGTGAAGTCTTTGTCGGCAAACAAATCGTTGACGAGATAAAGGTTTCCTTTCGTGAGATAGGTATCTGCGTTCGCGTCAAGGTAGGAAAGTTTGACGTTGACTGCGTCCGAGGACGATGTAATCTTTATCTTTGCGTAATAATCGTTAAGAGAAGAACCGTATTCGATGTTCGTCAGCGTAAACGCGCTGATGTTGCCGTTTGTGTCGTAGGTTGCACTGACTGCGGCTTCTTTAAGACCGCTGACGTCCGCGGAGTAATCCGCCGACGCATTGAGCGAACCGCCCATAAGGTCGAACTTCACGGAATAAGTGCGGACTGCCCATACGCCTTTCAGTTCGATTTCTGTCACACCGGATGCAACCTGGTCCTGAACACGTTGATTGAAGTTCCACATCACGCCGTTATACTCCCAACCCGTAAGCACATACTTTTCGCTCACGAAATCGTTGGTATGCGGTTGTGCTACAAATCCGTTCTTGGCCACGTTCTGAACGGAAAGTTCGGGAACGGAAGCGGCGGAGTCGGCAGGCGCGTTGGCATTGAATGACACCGCAACGTCGGCATAGCCGTAATTTGCGGTAAGCGTCATATCGGAATTGACGACAATGGTGTTGTTTGCGTCAAATACGCCGCCGTTGTAAGAATAAGAAACAACGGTCTGTTTTCTGCCGGCCTTATCGGGCGCGTTGACGGGGTACTGGGAAATGAACGTACTCCAAACGAAAGTCGAACCCTCGAAAACGTTGGACGTGTATGTATCTTTGATACCGAACAGCGTTCCGTCTGGGAAATTTATCGTAAGAGCGACCTGCCTTGCGGGACGTTCGGAAAGATGAAGTTCAAACGTACCGATGAGGTCTTTTTCTTCGTAAGTGTAATGGACGGTTATCGTATGTCTGCCCGTCTTGCCGAGCTTTGCAACGTCTTCGGCAGAAAGCATATCCTCGGTTACCGCAATCGGGTCACCAGTACGGACATACTTGGTCACGCCGGATTCGATGCGTTTTTCGAGCAGATACGCTTTGACGTCACGCCCGAGGTTGAATTCCCCGAGATAACAATCGGTGTTGGTGGCGTCGATTTGCAGACCGACAATTCCTATAACTTTGTCGCCGCCGTCGGTATTACTGCCCGAACCGCCGTCACCGCCGCCCTGTCCTGTCGGATTGCAGGCGACAAGCGTTGCAATGAGCAACATAACGAGAAGCACGACGAACAAAATTTTCCCACATCTTTTCATAGCCCCTTAACCTCCGCGCGCATATACAAGCACGCATACATAATTATACATGATTAATATATCATACGACACGCAATTTCAAAAAAAGCGGCAACTATAATTAACGACATTTTAATATTTCTTTAATTTAGAAAACAAAATCGAATAAAACTGTTATAACTCCGCGGTACAGAGCCGCGATAAACAAGTCAAATTCCTACGCTTCGGAACACCGCCCTAGCACTCCGTTTCACTACAAAACCCCAAGGCAAAACAAAAGCAACCTCCCGTGAGGAAGTTGCGAAACGTTTGTTTTATTGTTCTAAAACGCGCGATAAAATACGGTTCTTGCGATTATTTCGCGCTCGACGCATTCAACGCTTCAATCGAAAGCACGTATTTCGTCGATGCTTTTCTGTCGGTAAACACCATTCTGTAAGTGTGGTTTTCGTCGTACATATCGAGCGAAGTTCCGGGCAGATTTGCCACCGTCACGAAGTTCCTGACATGGAAAACGAGTTCCCTGCAATTCGCGTCCGCTTCCGAAAGTTCGCCTTTTGCGCGGAAAATTATATCGTTTTTGTCAAGCGACAAAACGCCGTCCGTCACTTCTCTGTATCCGTTTTTTGTGTCGTTTTCGACAAAAAGTTTTACGCGTTCAGACAGCGCGAAATCTTCCTTTTCAACCTGTTCCGCAACGATTTTCTTTTCCTTGTCGAACCACAGGTCTATTCTTTCCGGGCAGTTTTCGGCATTTTCGGAGACTATTTTGCCGGTGTGTTCGTAACGCGCGCGGAAGCCGCAAGCCGAACAGGAAATTTCGTCGCCCGAAGTGTTCAACGTAAATTCCGCACCGCATTCGGGGCATACGTAAAGCAATCTTTCCAGCCCTTCGGCATAACGTTTGCCGCGGAATTTTACTCCGTTTTCAATCTGCCAGACGTGTTCGTTGTGTGCAAGCGAAGCGGAAATCCCGTCCATAATCTGCGCGGCTGACAATGTTTTCACCTGTTCCGCATCAAACATAACGTCCATTCTGCACTCCACTCTGCCCGTCCTCGAAGTGTACGCCCATTTCGGTCTGGTGATACCCGCACCCTGAATTACGCAACTTGCAACGGGATACCCCAGCCACTTCACGAGCTTCGCAATCGAAAACGCAACGGGACCGGTTTTGCCTTCCGCACTCACCTTTCCTTCGGGACACAATATGACGGAAATGCCCGCGTCGAGATACTTTTTGATGTTCTTGATGCAAGTGTAATCTGCGTAAAACTGCTTTTTGGTGATGGCGCGATAACCTTTTATCATCTTCGCAAACAGCGGCATGGAATACATCATGCTTTCCGCCACTACGAAACTGACCTTTTTGCCGAGAAAAGGCGTGGAAAAGTATGCAAAATCAAATGCCGAAACATGGTTGGAAAGCACAAGCATGGCGCCTTCTTTTTTCTGTTTGCGGAATGCAGGCGAAAGTACCGAACGCACTCTGAAACGTGCGCGCATTACCGCGCATACCAACATCAGCAAGCAATAATGTCTGCGTGAAAACATTTCCGAAAGTTGCTTGCGGCGCGCTTTGCGCGCTTCGCAAGCAGACATTTCTTTACCTTTCTTTTCCGCGGATTTGCGACCGACCGACGTTTCGGTGACTTTGGCACCGCCCACAGCAGTGTTTTTATCTTCTTTTACTTTACGTTCCGCACTGGGCGCAACGCTACCCGTTCTGTCTTTTTCCATACCGCGATTATATAACAAAATCACGATATTGTCAGCCGTTTTGCATACCGTCGGCAATTATAGTTCCGTCAAGTTCCGCCAAAGACTTTTTCTGTGTCCGACTTTCTAGCAGCCATTCACGATTTGTGCAACAAAAAGTCGAATTTTATGTTTTGTTTTTACATTCCCCGTTTTGCCACACACTCTCTTTTGCCGCGTTTGCCGTGCTTTCCTTTGCTAGCTTTCCTCTCCCCCGCCGAAAACAATGCGGAGTACGTTGAAAGTGAGTTTATCGGCAACTCCGAAATCCATTGCGCCTACGAAATATTTTTCCGCTTCCAGATGCGCCGAACGCGCAGCGGCAAGGTCTTTGATGGCAAACGCAATTTCCTCTTTCTCACGGGAACGGAAGAACTCGCTTTCGCTTGCCGCATTGCCTTCGAGGTCCGAAAGTTCGATGGCTTCCGCCGCGGTCGAAAACGCCGCGGCATTGCCCGTTATTACAAAATCGCCCGCCACGACTGCATCGTATCTCTCGGGACAAAGCGGATTGTGTATCAATGTTATGTCCCCTTCGAGAAGTCTTGCCACTTCTTCCATAAAGGCATGTACGCCGACGTCCGCACCCTTTATCTCAACGACTTTTTTGCCAATGAGATAATCGTCGAAAGTCTTTATCCCGAGCGGAGATATGGCAGAAACGAATAAGTTCCTTATACGTCCTTTCGGCTGTTTTACAGCATCGGAAACGCCTTTATTTTCCAACGCGAAAGCCGCCGCTTTTCGCCTTATTCCGACAACGTCCGCAGCTTTCGAATACTCTGCCATTTTTTTGCATGAATAACCAAAAGCGCGGTTTAAGTGTTCGTATGCATGCTCATAACTCCGTTTTTTGAGTGCAAAAAGTTTTTCAATCTGCTTCTTATAAGGCAAAAGTTTTTTCCTCGAAAGTGCCGACGCCATATCCACGACGCACTCCCTGATTACGGGAAGACGAGCTTCCGACGCGTGCGGGGACGTAGCGTCCGTAACCGCGACGTTCAAATCTTTTATGTACACCCCGTCCACACTGTCGGGGTCACCCGAGCAATACCATATTTCGTGGTCAAGTCCTCTTTTGGCGGCTTCCTTCGCAACCGCTTTCATCAGGGAGCTTTTCCCCGTTCCGGGTCCTCCTTTGAGCAAAACCACCTTGTCAATGCGTTCGAGTTCGCCGTCGTAAAATCCTTTGAAACCGCTCGCTGTGTTGCCACCCAAAAAGTATCTTTCCATAACGCCTCCTGTCCGTTTATCCTATGTTGAAAAGCCTTTTTCGCGTTACGCAGCACTTCCGCACACCACCTCTGCGATTATGCATAGGATACACCGTGGAGGAGAAAAATGGCTGAATACATAGTTTGCGAAACGGACGAAAGGACGTATTTTCTGAAAAGAATGCTGACGGGAATGCACCCCGCGGTCAACACATATATATTTGCCCCCAATCTCGTACTCACCGAACGCGAAACTGAGCGTATCGGCGTGGGAGAGATACTCGTATGCGGCAGAACGGCACCCGACGCGGAAAAAGCAATCCGCGATAAGCGTATCAAGGTGCACTATATGATGCGCGACGAAAAATTTCAGGCTGCAAACGCCGTACTTACCGCCGAAGGTGCGCTCGGTATCATCATAGACCACACCATGAAATCGCTTGCGGACATCAACGTTCTTGTCATCGGGTTCGGCAGAACGGGCGCGGCAATGTGCAAATTGCTGACCAAACTCGACGTCGACTACGACGTAGCGACAACCGCGTCGCACCGTCCCGCGGGCGCTTTCGCAAAAAGAACGGTAGGAACGGAAGGGCTTGACCTCACGCCTTACGACGTCATCGTCAACACCGTGCCCGAAAAAATCATATCTGAAGAACAGGCGCTTTCGATGCCCGCGCATGCGGTATATATTGACCTTGCAAGCAAACCCGCACTCGACCTTGCCGCATTGCAAAATCTGGGCATGGACGCCGACATTTACCCCGCCTTGCCTGCCAAGGTAAGCCCCGAAAGCGCGGCGCGTGTCATGAAAGAATACATAACGGAGGTGTCGAAATGAGAAAAATCGGTCTTGCGGTTACAGGGTCGTTCTGTACCTTTGCAAATCTTCTTGTTGCCGTCGACGACCTCGTGGCACACGAGTTCGATATAACGCCCATATTCAGTTTCAACGTGTCAAATCTCGACACAAGGTTTTTTGCGGCAAAAGATTTCGAGGAAACAATCCGTCAAAAAACGGGCAAAGCTCCCATAAAAAGCATAGTCGACGCCGAACCCATAGGCACGGCAAAAGGACTCGAACTTATGTTGGTCGCACCGTGTACCGGCAACACTCTTGCCAAAATCGCACACGGCATCACAGACACTCCCGTGACAATGGCAGTCAAAGCACAACTCCGCAACAATCGTCCCGTTGTGCTTTCAATATCCTCAAACGACGCACTCGGCGCAAATGCAAAAAACATAGGCATATTGCTTAATACACGCAACGTGTATTTCGTCCCGTTTGCACAAGACGCGCCCGACAAAAAGTCGAATTCTCTTATCGCAGACACAAAACTGATAAGGCAAACTTGCGAGCTTGCCTTGCAAGGAAAACAACTCCAACCCGTTCTGTTTAGACCATAATAACACGATACGTGTTTCAAAACAGTTGAACGGCAATGCAAGTTGATGCAACAGCATATATTCAACACGTATCGTGTTTTAATAAAAAATACGTGACACTACGAATTACAAAAGAAACAAGACAGCAAAGGTTCCGAAAGCAGTAAATTTAATCAAAACGGCAATTACCGACCATTGTATTGCGGTTGCTGATATAAAAACCTAATGTCAAGCCGTTCGATTAACCGCACGCAGGCAAAATCTCAACATTGGTAGGTTAGGAAGTTAATTTACAATAAAAAACAGACACCCTTTCGGGTGTCTGTCTGATTTCGGAATTTCCGATTACATTGCGTCCTTCAAAGCTTCTTCGGTGGTTGCAATGTAGACCACGGATGCGATGTTCTTCGCCTTGAACAAGCTGCTTGCATCTTCTACAACCTGTTTTGCATCTTTGATGCTGGCAACTTTTACAACTACTACGATATCAGCATTAAAACCGTCTTTCTTTGCGAAAACGCCCCATTTCACTTCGGTGTCCTCACCGATATACTTGTTAACCTGGTCTTCGGTAATGGCTGCGACGGTATAACCTTTGTTTTCGAGCTTCTTGCTGATGCTTTCCGCGTTGCAAGCGGTAAGGCAAATTGCAAGGACTGCAACAAGCATAATGATTGCTACTATGCTTATAACTTTTTTGTTCATAATATCCTCCCAAAAAGTGATGACTACATTATATTAAATAATCCTATACGTGTCAACATATTGGCTTAAAAATGCAATTTTCCTCCCTATTGCAAGTAATATATAACACTTGCCGTAAAAGCAGTTTTATTTCAAATCAAGTGAATAAAGGTGATTTTACGGCATTTTACAGGCTTTCGGAAAAGATTTCTGCAATAAATTAATTGTTTTCATCAAGAAATATCTGCAAAATTTCAGCACAGCGCGTTTTAGCACGCGTTTCAATGCACGCAAAGGGAAAATATGGCTATCAACCTAATACAGCATCTTATGTGACAACAAAGCCGTAAATATTTCCTCAAAAATCTCGCAGAACGGGACAATATAGGTGACGACTTTATGGAATTATAGAAAACCAAACTATTTCAAAACACCAATGTCAATAGACAACGAAAGAGCTCGTATAAAAACGAGCTCTTTCAAAATATCTTGTCAAATTTCAGCTGTGAATGTAAAGACCTATCTTGCAGCTTTGATTGCAGCTTCTGTTCCGTAGAAAACAAATCTGCCGCTTCTTTCGACCTTGTATCCTTCGCCATCGGCACTTGCTTCGGATTGAAGTTCGTTGTAGATGTCTTTCGCGAATTTCAGGGACTTAGCTTTGTAAATTGCCACCACGTCTCCCGTGCTTTCGTTAAAGCCGTACAAATACCAGATAGCGCCGGTCACGTCTTCCATATTGGCGATGTAATCACCTCGCACTTCATAACCGGCTTTTGTCAGTCTGCCTTCAAAATCTTCGGCATTGCAGGCCGTGAGTCCTACCGCAAACGCACATACCAGCGCCGTCACGATAATCAATGATATAATTGTTCTTTTCATGTGTTCTCCCTTTCAGCGCCTTCCCGACGCTTTCAATCATTATATGATGCGGAAATAGCCGTTGCCACTACGCTCACCGTGACTGTACCTAACAAACCGTACAAGCACTTCCGCTATTGAAAAAGCACCGCGTTTGCGGTGCTTTCTTTTTCAAACATTTTACGCTTTCGCGTCCGCAATACCTTGTTCCGTGCCTCTGAACACAACGGAATCCACAACTTCGATACTATCACCGCTGGCGATGAACTCTGCGTCGGCTTCGACAACTGCCTTATATGCGTTTGCAGCATCGGCAGATTCGAACTGAACAACCATTACATATTCCTCGACGGGAGTAGCGGGATTTTCGCCTTCTGCGGGAGCTCCGCCTTTTGCTGCGGAAAGAACCCATTTCACCGAGTAACCGGCAATTTCGGTTTTGTCGACAACGTTGAAGCTGTCATAGCCTTTTGCTTCGAGTCTGTCACGATATACGCTGACATCGGGGTTTTCTTCGGGGTTGCAGGCAACCAGGCAGATTGCGAGCAAACTGATCATCAGAACCGCTGCAATTATAACGGTAACTCTCTTTCTCATAACGCCTCCTGAGTGCACAAAACACTTTCTTACAGTATATATTTTTTTGATATACAAGTCAAGCCGGCGGGCAATTTATACGGCAATTTATGGTAAAAACGGCAGCAAACAGACTACTATAAGCGATAAATTTGAAGTATTAAGCCTTGACAAAATAATAAAGTCCGTTTTTTTTAGAAAGTGCAATTACGCGTATAAAAATCGACAAACACAGCAAAGCATAAACCGTCAAATCGCTCTAACTCTTCAACCAGACGTCGTACAGAGATAACAATCTAACAAATCTTCTATTGTTAGATAAATGGGGCATAAATCGTCAAAATGCCATTGGAATTTATTGACAATAGTCATTGAATAGCAGTCAAAACATCAAATAGTATGCAATCAAAAGTACTTCAGTGAAAAGAAAAAGCACTCAGTGAATACTGAGTGCTTTTTGGAAACCGGCATCGACATACTCTCCCAGGCCGTGTCCAGCCAAGTACCATCTGCGCTGATGAGCTTAACTTCTGTGTTCGGTATGAGAACAGGTGGGACCTCATCGCCATAGACACCGGTAATTGTTGAAGGTCATCGGTTGCCCGATTGCACATTCACAACTGCATAGCCATTTGAGATTTTGCTGAAAAATTATCAGGTTAGATGGTTCAATTGTATTAGATTGAAGCCCTCGGCCTATTAGTATCGGTCAGCTCAACGCATTACTGCGCTTACACACCCGACCTATCAACCTTGTGGTCTACAAGGGGCCTTACTCAGATTTCTCCTTAGGGATATCTTATCTTGAGGCTGGTTTCACGCTTAGATGCTTTCAGCGTTTATCCAATCCGTACATCGCTACCCTGCTGTGCCACTGGCGTGACAACAGATGCACCATAGGTACGTCCACCCCGGTCCTCTCGTACTAGGGGCAGAGCCTCTCAAATATCCTACGCCCACGATGGATAGGGACCGAACTGTCTCACGACGTTCTGAACCCAGCTCGCGTGCCACTTTAATCGGCGAACAGCCGAACCCTTGGGACCGACTACAGCCCCAGGATGTGACGAGCCGACATCGAGGTGCCAAACCTCCCCGTCGATGTGAACTCTTGGGGGAGATAAGCCTGTTATCCCCGAGGTAACTTTTATCCGTTAATCGACGGCAATTCCATACTCAACCGCCGGGTCACTAAGTCCTACTTTCGTATCTGCTCGACATGTCTGTCTCGCAGTTAAGCTCCCTTCTACCTTTACGCTCTTTGGATGATTTCCAACCATCCTGAGGGAACCTTAGAACGCCTCCGTTACATTTTGGGAGGCGACCGCCCCAGTCAAACTGCCCACCTGACACTGTCCACCAGCCGGATTACGGTCTGGTGTTAGAAACCCAATAATTCAAGGGTGGTATCCCAAGGTTGACTCCGCATGAGCTGACGCCCATGTTTCCAAGTCTCCCACCTATCCTGTACATAAATTACCGAATTCCAATATCAAGCTACAGTAAAGCTCTACGGGGTCTTTCCGTCCAGTCGCGGGTAATACGCATCTTCACGTATAGTACAATTTCGCCGGGTCCCCTGTTGAGACAGCGCCCAAGTCGTTACGCCATTCGTGCGGGTCGGAACTTACCCGACAAGGAATTTCGCTACCTTAGGACCGTTATAGTTACGGCCGCCGTTCACTGGGGCTTAAGTTCCGTGCTTCGCTTGCGCTAACACATCCCCTTAACCTTCCAGCACTGGGCAGGCGTCAGCCCCTATACTTCATCTTTCGATTTAGCAGAGACCTGTGTTTTTGGTAAACAGTCGCTTGGGCCTCTTCACTGCGACCTGCAAAGCAGGCTCCCCTTCTCCCGAAGTTACGGGGTAATTTTGCAGAGTTCCTTAACAAGGGTTCTCCCGTCCGTCTTAGGATTTTCTCCTCGCCCACCTGTGTCGGTTTGCGGTACGGGCGCCTAACAACATATTTAGCAACTTTTCTCGCCAGTGTGAATTCATCAACTTCGTTACTAGTTTTCACTCCCCATCATCACCCAGCCTGACGATGTGCGTACTTCACTACACATCAGCCTCATGATTTGGCCGCAGCAATCCAACGCCGCGGATTGACTATCCTACTGTGTCATTGCCTCATTTAAGCGTCATTTGGCGGTACAGGAATATCTACCTGTTGTCCATCACCTACGCCTTTCGGCCTCGGCTTAGGTCCCGACTTACCCTGGGAGGACGAACCTTCCCCAGGAAACCTTAGGCATTCGACGGCAAAGATTCTCACTTTGCTCGCGCTACTTATGCCGGCATTCTCTCTTGTATGCAGTCCACGACCCCTTACGATATCGCTTCTGCCCGCATACATTGCTCCTCTACCGATGCAGTAAACTGCATCCCTAAACTTCGGTGACAAGTTTTAGCCCCGGTAATCTTCGGCGCACCCTCACTCGACCAGTGAGCTATTACGCACTCTTTAAATGAGTGGCTGCTTCTAAGCCAACATCCTGGTTGTTTTAGCATTGGCACATCCTTTACCACTTAACTTGTACTTAGGGACCTTAGTTGTAGATCTGGGCTGTTTCCCTTTTGACAACGAAACTTATCTCACGCTGTCTGACTCCCTCGCATCAAGTATCTGTCATTCGAAGTTTGATAAGGTTCAGTAAGCTGTGAAGCCCCCTAGCCCATTCAGTGCTCTACCTTCAGTACTCTAACGAGAGGCTAGCCCTAAAGCTATTTCGAGGAGAACCAGCTATATCCGGATTCGATTGGAATTTCTCCGCTATCCACAGCTCATCCCCGGTCTTTTCAACGAACGTGGGTTCGGTCCTCCACAGTGTCTTACCACTGCTTCAACCTGTCCATGGATAGGTCATCCGGTTTCGGGTCTACGTCACGCAACTATATCGCCCAGTTAAGACTCGCTCTCGCTACGGCTCCGTGACTTAATCACTTAACCTCGCTACGCAACGTAACTCGCCGGCCCGTTCTACAAAAAGTACGACGCCACACCTTAAGTGGTGCTGCGTCTGCTTGTAAGCATAGGGTTTCAGGTTCTCTTTCACTCCCCTCCCGGGGTTCTTTTCACCTTTCCCTCACGGTACTATGCGCTAT